>Ga0209939_1000006_pt1 | contig 169672 bp, 162 predicted proteins | sample SalPon2A_A_D1_MG_FD_185714 | JGI IMG/M metagenome (GOLD analysis project Ga0209939, IMG submission 185714) | Soil microbial communities from South San Francisco under conditions of wetland restoration - Salt Pond MetaG R2A_A_D1_MG (SPAdes)... | ecosystem: Environmental > Terrestrial > Soil >...
TGGCTTTGCAAACGCAGGCAGCGCGGCTACCTCAACCTGATCGGACAGAACGGCCGCCGCCACAAGACCAAGCCCGTGGTCAAGGTGAAGGCCTGCGGGCGCAAGGCCAAGAAGCGGGCCAGCCGGGCGCATAGTCGGGTGCGCTGAGGGGCCGCCGCGCCCCTCTACCCGTCGGTTTCCTCCCCGCCGTCCGCCTCCACCTCGGAGCGGAGCCGCTCCAGGCTGCGGCGCAGGATGCGCGAGACGTGCATCTGCGAGTGGCCGATCCGCTCGGCGATCTGGGACTGGGTCATGTCCTCGACGAAGCGCAGCCGCAGCACCAGGCGCTCGCGGTCGTCCAGTTGGGGAAGGGCATCGTCCAGCGCCAGCCTGTCCTCGACCAGCTCGAAGCCCTCGTCGCGCTCGCCGACCCACTCCGAGGCGGGCGCTTCCTCCTCGTCGCCGCCCACCGGCCGGTCGAGGGAGAGCGGCCGCCGGTTGTGCCCGGCCTCCATCGCCTCGAGCACGTCGGTCGGATCCAGATCCAGCTTGGCGGCGATCTCGCCGACCGACGGTGGCCGCTGCAGCTCGACCGTCAGCGCGGCGGTCGCCTTCTCGACCTCGGCCATCCTGTCGTGCAGGCCGCGTGGGACCCGGACGGTCCAGACCCGGTCGCGGAAGTGGCGCTTCAGTTCGCCGAGCACCGTTGGCGACGCGAAGGCGACGAACGGCGTGCCTCGGGAGGGGTCGAAGCGGTCGACCGCGTTGACCAGGCCGAGGCTGGCAACCTGGAGCAGGTCGTCGAAGGACTCGCTGGCCGCCCGGTAGCGCAGCGCCAGGCTGCGGGCGAAGGGTAGGTGCCGGCGCACCAGCTCCTCGCGGGCGACCGGGTCGTCGTCCTCGCGCAGGCGCCGCCACAGCTCTGCTTCGTCGGCCAGCGCGTCGTCTGGCGCCGGCGCCTGGTGGTCGGGAGGTGGGTTCGCGTCCGGGTTCGTTGCCACCAACCTTACCCGCCCTTGGCAGGTGCGACGACGCCCGCCCTGAGCGGGCGTCGTCGCTATCGCCGCTTGCTACTCGGTCGCTGCCTCGTCGGCCGCCCGATCGTCGGCTTGGGCTGCTTGCGGTGACTTGAAGTGGATCATGTGGACCTTCGAGGAGATCCCCTTGCCGCCCTCCTTGGTGAGCCGTTCGGAGGACTCGGTCTGGATCTCGAGGATCCGCTCCAGCGTCTCGGCGAGCAGGTCCGAGATGTCCGTCCAGCCCTGGTCGTCGACGACCATCGGGGTGCGGCTGAGGTGGACGTCGTCCATTTCGTCGAAGGTGCCGGCGTTGGAGGCGGCCTCGATGTCCTCGAAAACCGTCTTCAGCACCGCCCCGGCGAGGCCGGGTCGCAGGCTCTCCGGCAACCGGGCCCATTCGGAGTCGCTGAGGAACTGACGGCGGGTGGCGCGGTAGAAGTGCTCGGTGGCGCCACGGCGCTGCTTCGTGTCGACCAGCTCGATGCAGTCGTATTTCTCCAACACGCGCACGTGGTACGCGACGAGGTTGAGGCTCTGACCCAGCTCCTGGGCCAGGAGGTTGGGGCTGGCCACCCGCTCGTTGAGAATGATCAGGATCTGTACCCGGAGCGGGTGGGCGAACGCTTTGGCGACGATTTGTTCGACGCCGTCTTTTTTCTTGGTCTTCGGCACGGGGGCTTCCTTCGTTTGTTTTTCAGGGTGGCGGCCGATAACGGGAACTTTACAGGTCACGGCTCAGGAATCTCACAACGATTGTTGTCTTCCCGTTTATTGGTGACTTTTCCTACTTTTTGCTGCCATCCCCTTGATTGGTTGAGGGAATTCGAGTAAAACTGGCAAACGCCGCAGTTTCGAGGGCGGCGATGCACAGGAGTAGCTCGTGAGGGGAGGTGGCAAAATGCAGGTCGGATCGCTGGAGACGCGCGTCACGCCGTTGGCAATCATCAAGGGCTCCTGAGGCCCCCTGGGGTTGCGCTGTGGTTCAGCGGTCGGCCAGCTCGCTGAACCGCAGCGCCGCCCGAGTAGGCAGGATCAGCTCGCCGTTGCGGCGCAGCAGCCCGGCGGCGACCAGGTCGCGGACGGCGCGCTCGATCGCGTCGCGCTCGTCGAACCGTGGCCGCTCGCCGCCGACATCCCGGCTCAGCTCGGCAAGGCTGACCAGGACAGGGTGGAGGTCGATGATCCGCAGCAGGACCGCCGCTTCGGTTGCCGCATCCGCCGCGTCGGTGGTCCAGGTGTCGCCCGGTTTGGCCATCGCAACCGTGGGGCTATGGAGGCGAATCCTCCGAGCCGTCCCCGCCGGGTCGTCCTTCGTCGTCTTTCGCAGCTGGAGGGTCGGCGTCGATGCCGAGGATCTCGCGCGCCCAGGGCGCTTCGACCACGCTGCGGTAGAAGTGCTGCATCGAGCCCCGGACCGGTTCGGTCCGGACCAGGGTCACGGCGCCGCACTCGGCCAGGACCCGGACGTGGTAGCTGATGTTGCTGAGCGGCTTGTTCAGGCCGGTCGAGAGCTGACGCGGGCTGACCGCCTTCTCGCCGGTCATCTCGCGGAGGATCCGGCGGCGCAGCGGATGGCGCAGCGCCATCAGCAGGTCGTTGTCGTCGGAGCGATTGAGCTTCGCCATCTCGCTCGGGAATATAGAGCAAACGAAAGCTTTTGTCTGTAGGCATTACGTCTGCAACCAACGGTGCGCCCCTCAATCGCCCTCGCGGACCCCGCCCATCTCGCTGAACACGGCGGTCATCCCGCCGTCGTGGCGCTGCTCGTCGGCGATCACGTGGGAGACGGCGTTGATCAGCGCCAGGTGGGTGAAGGCCTGCGGGAAGTTGCCCAGGTGCCGGCCGGAGCCGGCGTCGAGCTCCTCGGCGAAGAGGTCGAGCCAGCCGGCCGCCTCCAGCAGCCGCTCGCAGAGCTGCCGCGCCCGCTCGCACTCGCCGACCTCCGAGAGCGCCGAGACCAGCCAGAAGGAGCAGATCAGGAAGGTTCCCTCGTCGCCGTGCAGCCCGTCGTCGGTCTCTTCGACCCTGTAGCGGAGGACGAGCCCGTGTTCGGTCAGGTCGGCGGCGATCGCCTCGACCGTGGCCCGCACCCGGGGGTCGTCGGGCGGCAGGAACCGAAACAGCGGGATCAGCAGCAGCGAGGCGTCGAGCGCGTCGGTCTCGTAGTGCTGGCGGAAGACCCCGTCGCGCACCCCGCGCTCGAGGACCTCGGCCCGGAACTCGTCCGCCTTTTCCTGCCACGGATCGGCGAGGTCATCGCGCCCGATCTCACGGGCGAGGCGGACGCCGCGGTCGACCGCGACCCAGATCATCAGCTTCGAGGAGACGTAGTGCTGGGGCTCGCCGCGCGACTCCCAGATCCCCTGGTCGGGATGCGGCCAGGCCTCGATTGCCGCCTCCACCTGGTAGCGGATCAGTTCGCGGTCGGCCTGCGTGCCTTTGCCCCGCAGCGCTTTCTGGTGCAGGTAGATCGAGTCCAGCAGCGCCCCCCAGACGTCGTTCTGGCGCTGGTCGTAGGCGCCGTTGCCGATCCTCACCGGCTTCGCGCCGCCGTAGCCGTCGAGGTGGTCGAGCACCTTCTCGGTCAGCTCCCGCTCGTGCCCGATCCCGTACATGATCTGCAGGTCGGGACGGTCGTGGCAGACGTCGACGATGAAGCGCATGAAGTCCCGCGCCTCCTGGTCGAAGCCGAGCGTGTGCAGCGCCCAGAGGCTGAAGGTCGAGTCGCGGATCCAGCTGAACCGGTAGTCCCAGTTGCGTTCGCCGCCGGGGGTCTCCGGCAGCGAGGTGGTGGGGGCGGCGATGATCGCCCCGGTGGGCGTGTAGGTCAGCCCCTTGAGGACGAGGGCCGAGCGCTGCAGGTGGATCCGCCAGGGGTGGTCGGGAAACCTGCCGTCGCGCAGCCAGGCGCGCCAGAACTCTTCGGTCGAGTCGAGCCGCTCCAGCGCCTCGGGGGCGCTGCGCGGCCCACCCAGCCGGTCGTTGCCCCAGCTGACCGCGCAGAACCCGGTTTCGTCCTCGCGCAGCCGCAGCCGGCCGCGCACCGCTCCCTCCTCGACGCTCAAATCCATGTCGGTGGTCAGCTGCAGCTCGGTGCCGTCGCTGGCGGTGGCGCGCGCCTCGCCCAGCTCGCCGCCTCGCCAGACCGCATCCTCGACGCCGTACCCGAACCGCGGCAGGCACTCCATCTCCATCTCGACCTCGCCGTCGATGCAGGTCATCGTCCGCAGCAGCGAGCGGTCGGACTCGTGCGCGGTGTCGGGCCGGCCGTCGCCGCCGCCGGCGTTCCACTCGGCGATCGTCAGCGCGTCGTGGACGACCACCCACCCGGTCTCGGTGACCCAGGTCGTCTCGATCACCAGCGTCCCCGGCTCGTAGCGGCGGCTGATCGGGACGATCACCCCACGCGGGCGCAGCAGGAAGTGGCCGCCGCCGCGGTCGAGCAGTGCCGCGAAGGCGCTGGGCGAGTCGAAACGGGGCAGGCAGAGCCACTCGACCGCCCCTTCGAAGGAGACCAGCGCCGCGGTGTGGCAGTCGGAGAGGAAGCCGTAGCTGCCGATCGGGGGGAAGCGGTCTTGGCTGGCGCTCACGGCGGCTCGCAAGGTACCAGCGGGCGCGGCCGACGGCGAAGGCCCGCCGCTACGCTCAGTGCATGAGCCCCCCGGTAGCGCACGTCGGCGCCGTTTTCGCGCCGCTGGAGCTGTTCCCGCTGGCGCTGGCGGCGGTGCTCTATGCGAAGCGCTCGGTCACCCTCGCCCGCCGCGGCCGGCCGGTGCCGGTCTGGCGCCAGGTCTGCTTCGCCGCCGGCCTGCTGACGGTCGTCGCGGCCCTGGTCTCGCCGATCGGCCACATCTCCGAGGAGCTGATCATCGGCCACATGGCCGAGCACCTGATGCTCGGCGACATCGCGACGCTGCTGATCGCCCTCGGCCTGACCGGGCCGCTGCTGCAGCCGGTGCTGGCGGTCCCGGTGCTCAGCCCCCTGCGCGTCCTCGCCCACCCTCTGGTCGCCTTCCCGCTCTGGGCCGCGAACCTCTTCTTCTGGCACATCCCGCCGCTCTACGACGCCGCCTACGCCGGCGCCCCGATCCACGCGGTCGAGCACACCTCGTTCATCTTCTTCGGGATCCTGGTCTGGATGCCGGTGTTCGGGCCGCTGCCCAAGCCGGCCTGGTTCACCGCCGCCTGGAAGGTCGTCTACGTGATCGTCTTCCGCTTCACCGGCGCGATCCTCGGCAACATCCTGATGTGGTCGGGGACCCTGCTCTACACCGAATACGCCGCCGGCCAGGCCTACTGGGGGATCGACCCGCTCACCGACCAGAGCACCGCCGGGGTGATCATGATGCTGGAGGGCACCTTCCTCGCCCTCGGCCTGCTCGCCTGGGTCTTCTTCGAGGCCGCCCGCGAGGGGATCGAGAAGCAGCGGCTGCTCGACCTCGCCCGCGACCGCGGCGTCGCGCTCGACGCCGAACGCGCCCAGCGCGCCGTCGCCGCCGGCCAGGGGGCGCGGCTGGAGCGCGAGCTGACCGCCGCCGGGAGGGATCCCGATCCCGCCGCGTAGCGAGGCCTCCGGGGCGCTGCTCGCCGCCCTCGTCTTCGTCGTCGGCGCCTCCAGCCTCGGGGTGGAGATCGCGGCGGCGCGCCTGCTGGCGCCCTACTTCGGCGCCTCGACGATCGTCTGGGCGAACACGATCGGGGTCGTCCTCGTCGCGCTCTCGATCGGGTACTGGTTCGGCGGCCGGTTCGCCGACCGCCACCCGCACCTGCGCGGGCTCTGCCTGCTGGTGCTCGCCGCCTCGGTGCTGATCGCCCTCGTCCCGTTTGCCGCCCGGCCCTTCCTCGACTTCTCGGTGGACGCCTTCGAGACGATCTCGGTCGGCACCTTCGCCGGCTCGCTGTTCGGGGTCCTCGTCCTGGTCGCGGTCCCGGTCACCCTGCTCGGCGCCGCCGCGCCGTGGGCGGTGCGGCTGGCGGTCGAGGACGTCGACCGCTCCGGCGCCGTGGTCGGCCGCCTCTACGCGATCTCGACCTTCGGCTCACTGCTGGGGACGATGACCTCGGCCCTGATCCTGATCCCCCTGGTCGGCACCCAGCGGACCTTCATCCTCTACGCGTTCGCGCTGGCCCTGGTCGCCTCGCTCGGCATCGGGTGGCGCTTCGCGCTGGCTCCGGCGGCGCTGGCCCTGGCGCTGGCGATCCCGGTCGGGACGATCAAGGCCGCCGACACCGGCGAGGTGCTCTACGAGGCGGAGACGCTGCACCAGTACGCCCGCGTGGTCGAACGCCCCGACGGCACCCGGGTGCTGGAGCTGAACGAGGGTCAGGCGGTGCACTCGCTGCTGCGGCCGGGGACCTACCTGACCGGTGATTACTGGGACGGCCACCTGGTCCTGCACGCCGCAGCCCGAGACCGACCGCCGCGCCGGATCGCGATCCTCGGCAACGCCGGCGGCACCGTCGCCCGCGCCTTCGGGCACTACTTCCCGACCACCGCGGTCGATGCGGTCGAGATCGACGGCGAGCTGACCGAGCTGGGCCGCCGCTACTTCGACCTGCGCAACCCGCGGATGCGGGTCTTCGCCGAGGACGCGCGGCCCTGGCTGCGGCGGGTCGAGGGCGGCTACGACGCGATCATGGTCGACGCCTACCGCCAGCCCTACATTCCCTTCTACCTGACCACCCGCGAGTTCTTCGAGCTGACCGCCGAGCGGTTGGCGCCGGGCGGCGTGGCGATCGTCAACGTCGGCCACCCGGAGGGCGGCGACGAGCTGGAGCGGGTGCTGGGGCGGACCATGGCCGCCGCCTTCCCGCGCGTCCTGCGCTACCCGATCGAGCCGACCAACACCCTGCTCGTGGCCGGCGGCGAGGGGCTCTCGCCACAGCGCCTGGCCGCCAACGCCGGGGCCCTGCCCGCCGAGCTGCGCCCCCTCGCCCGCCGGGCCGCGGCGGCGCTCGAGCCGCGGCTGCCCGGAGGAGAGGTCTACAGCGACGACCGCGCCCCGGTCGAGTGGCTGATCGACTCCTCGCTGCTGGAGTACGCAAATGAATGAGCCTCGTCAGCGGGCCCTCGCCTGGCTGGTCACCGGGCCGCTCGGCCGCGGTCTCGCCTTCGCGATCGACTTCCTCGCCGCCCTGCGGACGCTGCTGGCGCGGCGATTCTCCCGTTGACCTCCCGCGCACGCGCCCAATCCGCGTCAATCCTCTAGGGTCCGGCGTCCCCGATGCAGACGTCCCTTTCAGAGTTGCCCGAGTCGCGGGTGCGAGTCGAGGCCGAGGTCCCAGCCGAGGACGTGCAGCGCGCTGTCGCGCGCGCCGCCCGGGCGATGGCCAAGGAGATGCGGATGCCCGGCTTCCGGGCCGGCAAGGCGCCGACCTCGCTGGTCGTCCAGCGGCTCGGCTTCGGCGGCGTGCTGCAGGAGGCGGTCCGCGAGGCGCTGCCCGAGTGGTACGAAAAGGCGCTGCTGGACAGCGGCGTCACTCCGATCGGCGACCCCGAGATCGAGCTTGTCGATGCCCCCGACGAGGAGGGCGAGCCGCTCTCCTTCAAGTTTGAAGTCGGAGTGAGGCCGCCGGCCCAGCTCGGCGACTACAAGGGGCTCGAGGTGGGCCGCGCCGAGCAGGAGGTCCCCGAGGAGATCGTCGCGCGCGAGATCGAGCGGCTGCGCGAGAGCTTCGCCCGGCTGGAGCCGGTGGAGCGGGACGCGGCCGAGGGCGACTCGGTGCTGATCGACTTCGAGGGCATGATCGACGAGCAGGCGTTCGAGGGCGGCAAGGCCGAGGACTACCTGCTCTCGCTCGGCTCGGGCCAGCTGATCGAGGGCTTCGAGGAGCAGCTGGTCGGCTCCGGCGCCGGCGCCGAGGTCGAGGTCAAGGTGAGCTTCCCCGACGACTACCAGGCCGAGCAGCTGGCCGGCAAGGACGCGGTCTTCGCGGTCAAGGTCAAGGAGGTGCGGGAGAAAATCCTGCCCGAGCTCGATGACGATTTCGCCTCCGAAGCCTCCGAGTTCGAGACGCTGGAGGAGCTGCGCGCCGACGTCGGCGAGAAAGTAGGGGCGGCGATGGAGGGCCGGGCCGAGGAGGACTTCCAGATCGCGGCGGTCGACGCGGCGGTCGAGGCGGCGACGGTCGAGGTCCCGGCCAGCCTGGTCGAGGCGCGGGCGACCGAACGCTTGGAGCGGATGGAACGGCAGCTTGCCGGCCGCGGCATGGACCCCTCGATCTTCCTCCAGATGCAGGGCAAATCGCGCGAGGAGCTGATCGAGGAGTCGAAGCCCGACGCGGAGCGCGAGCTGAAGCGCGAGGCGGTGGTGAACGCGGTCGCCGAGGCGGAGGCGATCGAGATCGGCGAGGAGGACATGCTCGAGGCGCTGGCCCACAGCGCCGAGCACGAACGAACCACCCCCAAGAAGCTGCTGGAGCGGCTGCGCAGCAGCGGCCGCGACACGATGGTCCGCGAGGACCTGCGGGCGCGCAAGGCGATCGAGCTGATCGCCGCCGAGGCGAAGCCGATCCCGCTCGAGCAGGCCGAGGCGCGGGAGCAGATCTGGACGCCGGAGAAGGAGCAGGAGAAATCCGGCGAGCTCTGGACCCCCGGCGACGACTGAGCGGCCGCCGCGTGTCGAGTTTCCTCGGCGGTGCCGAACAAAGTCGACACGGACCCCCTTCTATAGAGTGCGCGGCATGAGCCCGTTGGTCCCGATGGTGGTCGAGCAGACCTCGCGCGGCGAGCGCGCCTTCGACATCTACTCGCGCCTGCTGGGCGAGCGGATCGTCTTCCTCGGCACCCCGGTCACCGACGACATCGCCAACCTGATCGTCGCCCAGCTCCTGCACCTGGAGTCCGAGGACCCCGACAAGGACATCTCGCTGTACGTCAACTCGCCGGGCGGCTCGGTCTACGCCGGGCTGGCGATCTACGACACGATGCAGTTCATCAAGCCCGACGTGCAGACGATCTGCGTCGGGGTGGCGATGAGCATGGGGGCGCTGCTGCTCTGCGGCGGCGCCGCGGGCAAGCGGATGGCGCTGCCCAACTCGAAGATCCTGATCCACCAGGTCTCGGCCGGGTTCCAGGGACAGGCGACCGACATCGAGATCCACGCGAAAGAGATCATCGACGTCCGCCGCCGGCTCGACGAGATCATCGCCACGCACAGCGGTCAACCGTTCGAGAAGGTCACCAAAGACACCGAGCGGGACTACTTCATGAGCGCGGAGGAGGCGAAGGAGTACTCGATCGTCGACCGCGTCATCGAGCACCATTAGGCGGTGCGGCGGCCCCTATCCCGATAGGGGTTTCGCTTAACTTTTTCGAGGGGCGGTTGTGGCCGTCCGAGTTGGGATGCGGCGAAAAAGTACAAGACGCTTCACCCCTATCGGGATAGGGGCCATCGTTGCGTTCTTGGTGCTCGCTGCCCCGGTCGCCGATGCTCGGATAGCTGGGACGGGTGGCGGGATGCCTTTCTATGGGCACGTGTTTCCGGTGCAGGCCGCGCACGCGACCCGGGGGGCGGTGGGGTTGTTCCATGCGCCTCGCAACGGCGGGCGGATCCACGAGGGGTTCGACATCACGGCGCGCTGCGGGGCGCGGCTGGTCGCCGTCCGCAACGGGCGCGTCGTCAGGCGCGGCTTCGACCCCGTCCTCTATGGCAACTACCTGACGATCCGGGGCGAAGGGCAGCGGCGGACGTACTTCTACTCGCACCTCCTTCGGCCCGCCGCGGTGCGCCGTGGCCAGTGGGTCTTCGAGGGCCAACGGGTCGGCGCGGTCGGCGAAACCGGCAACGCGGTCGGCACCGGCTGCCACCTGCACTTCGAGGTCCACCGCCGCGGCATCCCAGTCGACCCGACCCCGCTGCTGCGCCGCTGGGACCGCTGGAGCTGAGCGCCTACAGCCGCAGCTCGTAGGCGACCCACTGGGAGCGCTCGGCGCCGGTGGTGTCGTAGAGGCGCTGGGCGGTTCCGTTCTCGGGCTCGGTGGCCCACTCCAGGGTGTGGGCGCCGCGTTCGCGGGCGACTGCGGCCGAGGCCTCGATCAGGGCGCGGCCGATGCCCTCGCCGCGGGCCGGCTCGACCACGAAGAGGTCGTTCATCAGCACCGTCTCGGCCGCGGCCAGCGAGCTGAAGTGCCAGTAGAGGCAGGCGTAGCCGAGCAGCTCGCCGTCGCGGCGGGCGGCCAGCAGCATCCCGTCCTCGGAGGGGGCGAGGAAGCGGCCGAAGAAGGCGCGGTTGCGGTCCTCGTCGACCTCCTCAGCCCGGTAGAAGCGCTGGTAGGCGGCGATCAGCGGCAGCAGCTCCTCGAGCTGCTCCGGCGCCACCGGCCCGATCTCGGTCGCGGTCCCCACGCCCTCACGGTACCGCGGCCACTCGCAATGCCTCGACCACGAGCAGGGACGGCCGGCCGGGCGCAGTAAACGACCCCCACTAGCCGGTGCCGTTCCCCGTCTAAGCTAGGGGGCGCCGCCGGAGGTCAACGACCGTCCCGATAGGAGGGGATCCCGCTGGCACGTCCCACTGACTCGAACGAGCAGCTTCTTTGCAGCTTTTGCGGCAAGTCGCAGAGGCAGGTGAAGAAGCTGATCGCCGGTCCCGGCGTCTACATCTGCGATGAGTGCATCGACCTCTGCAACGAGATCATCGATGAGGAGCTGACCGCGCCGCCGAGCTTCGAGTTGGAGAACCTGCCGAAGCCGCGCGAGATCCACGAGGTCCTGCAGGAGTACGTGGTCGGCCAGGACGCCGCCAAGCGCTCGCTCGCGGTTGCCGTCTACAACCACTACAAGCGGGTCCAGATCGCCCAGTCCGAAGAGACCGAGGTCGAGCTGCAGAAGTCGAACATCATGATGCTGGGGCCGACCGGGTGCGGCAAGACGCTGCTCGCCCAGACCCTGGCGCGGATCCTCAACGTCCCCTTCGCGATCGCCGACGCGACCGCGCTGACCGAGGCCGGCTACGTCGGCGAGGACGTCGAGAACATCCTGCTGAAGCTGATCCAGGCCGCCGACTTCGACGTCAAGAAGGCCGAAACGGGGATCATCTACATCGACGAGATCGACAAGATCGCGCGCAAAGCCGACAACCCGTCGATCACCCGCGACGTCTCCGGCGAAGGCGTCCAGCAGGCGCTGCTGAAGATCCTCGAGGGGACCACCGCCTCGGTGCCCCCGCAGGGGGGGCGCAAGCACCCCCACCAGGAGTTCCTGACGATCGACACCACCAACATCCTCTTCGTCTGCGGCGGCTCCTTCGCCGAGCTCGACAAGGTGATTGAGCGCCGGGTGGGGGATCAGGGGATCGGGTTCGGGGCGGAAATCTCCTCCCGCGAGAAGAAGGACGCCGGCGAATGGTTCGAGCAGGTGCTGCCCGAGGACCTGATCGAGTACGGCCTGATCCCGGAGTTCATCGGCCGGCTGCCGGTGATCACTGCGATCCACCAGCTGACCCGCGCCGACCTGATCACGATCCTGACCGAGCCCAAGCATGCGCTCACCCGCCAGTTCCAGCGCTTCTTCGAGTTCGACGACATCGAGCTGGTCTTCTCCGAGGACAGCCTCGACGCGATCGCCGACAAGGCGCTGGAGCGGGAGACGGGCGCCCGCGGGCTGCGCTCGATCCTCGAGGAGACGCTGCTCGACGTCCAGTTCGAGCTGCCCTCGCGCCGCGACGTCACCAAGTGCGTGGTCACCCGCGAGACGATCACCCAGGGCCGCCGCCCGACCCTGGTCACCGAGGCTGCCCACCAGGACATCGGCGGCATCGAGCCGGGGCTGAGCGAGGAATCGGCGTAGAACCACCGGCGTTGTTGGGGGCGCGGCTGACCCGCGCCCCCACGGGGCAGGTAGGGATGCGGGTCAGCCGCGCGGGATCGGACGAGCGGAGGGGCGGAGCCGGACCACAGTCCGAGTGAGAACCGCCTTTACATGGTGCGGCTCGTCTCTCACTTGGCGGTGGGAGAACCGGAGAGGGGTGAGGCCCGAGGCGGTGTGGATCTGGTCGCGCAGGGCGTCGCGGGCCTGCGCGGCCGGAGTGCGGTGGTAGCGCCAGCCGTCGGTCTCGACGACTAGGCCGAGGTCGGGCCAGAAGAAGTCGACCTCGAACCCGTTGACCGTGACCTTGGTCTGGGGGAGCGGGAGGCCGGACGCCAGGGCGAGGGGGAGGAAGAGGCGTTCGAGCTCGTCGTCCGAGAGCACGAAGGTGTCGCGGTCGAGCAGGCACCGGAGTGCTCGCACGCCGGGCACGCCCGGATGGTCCTCGATCGCCCGGCGCAGGCGCTCGGCGTCGATTACGTCGAGCTTGTCGGCCTCGTTGACCGAGCGCAGCAAGTGGCGTGGGCCCTGCGCGGTGGCGAGGTCGATCATCGTCTGGACCGGGGAGGTGACCGGGATGGTGCGCACGGCCCCGATCTCGCAGTCCGCCAGCGCCGGGCGACGGCGCACCCGGATGTCCGGGTGGCGCCGCCCATTCGCGTCCCGCACCCCGACTTCGATCCGGCCCGGTCGCTCCGGGCAGACCCCGTAGAGCGCACCGGCGCTGAGGTGGGTCAGAAAGGCCCCGTCCCCGCAGGCAAGCACTGCCGCCATCCACCGGCCCTCGCGGCTGAGCTCGTCGCGTCCGACCGCGTAGACACCGCGCCGGATCTGGTGCAGTCGGCCGGTCAGAAGCCTGTGCCTGACAGCGTCCTCGGAGAACCTGAGTGCAAGCAGCTGCCTCCGCGTCACCACGCCGTGCTGTGTCTTGGCCAGCCCCCACGCGTCCTTGCTGCGCGCTCGGGATCTTTCAGGGTCCATGACCCCCATAAGGTCCCGAGGGGTGGGAGTTCTCCCCCGCGGGGGCCTGTCTTTAGACTCGCCCTCGATGGCTGCCGTCGACCGCAAGAGGCTCGAGGAGACCACCCGTTACGACCCCACCGAGGTCGAGGGCCGGATCTTCGCCGAATGGGTCGAGGGCGGCTACTTCCACCCCGAGGCGGAGGGGGCGCCGGAGGAGAACTTCTCGGTCGCGATCCCGCCTCCGAACGTGACCGGCGCCCTGCACATGGGCCACGCCCTGAACGGCTCGATGCAGGACGCGCTGGTGCGGATGAACCGGATGAAAGGGCGGAACGCGCTCTGGGTGCTGGGCACCGACCACGCCGGGATCGCCACCCAGGCGGTGGTCGAGAAAGAGCTGAAGGCGGAGGGGCTGAGCCGCCAGCAGGTCGGCCGCGAGGAGTTCGTGCGGCGGGTCTGGGAGTGGAAAGAGGAGTACGGCTCGCGGATCGTCGAGCAGTACAAGCGACTCGGCGCCTCCTGCGACTACGAGCGCGAGCGGTTCACCCTCGACCAGGGCTACGTGCGGGCCGTCTACCGCGTCTTCAAGCAGCTCTTCGACAAGGGCTACATCTACCGCGACCACTACATGGTCAACTGGGACCCCGGCTCGCACTCGGCGATCTCCGACCTCGAGGTCGAGAACCGCGAGGTCGAGGACACGCTCTACTCGGTCGACTACCCGGTCGAGGGCTCCGACCGCGTCCTCACCGTCGCCACCGTCCGCCCGGAGACGATGCTGGCCGACACCGCCGTCGCCGTCAACCCGGCCGACGAGCGCTACGCCGACCTGGTCGGCGCCCACTGCGTGCTGCCGCTGGTCGGGCGGCGGCTGCCGATCATCGCCGACCAGCACGTCGACGTCGAGTTCGGCACCGGGGCGCTGAAGATCACCCCCGGCCACGACGTCAACGACTTCGAGATCGGCCGCCGCCACGGGCTGGAGGAGATCGGCGTGATCGGGCCCGACGGCCGGATGAGCGAGGAGGCGGGCGAGTACGCCGGCCTCGCCGTGGGCGAGGCGCAGGAGCGGATCGTCGCGGCGCTGCGCGAGCAGGGGCTGGTGCGCGCCGAGCAGGCGTACCTGCACTCGGTCCCCTTCTCGCACCGCTCCGGGGAGCGGATCGAGCCGCTGATCTCGCTGCAGTGGTTCTGCCGGATGGACGAGCTGGCCGCCCCGGCGATCGAGGTGGTCGAACGCGACGAGGTGCGGATCGCCCCCGAGCAGTGGAAGCGCGTCTACCTCGACTGGATGCGGGAGATTCGGCCCTGGTGCGTCTCGCGCCAGCTCTGGTGGGGGCACCGGATCCCGGTCTGGTACTGCGACGCCTGCGAGGAGACCTTCGTCGCCGAGACCGCGCCGGAGCGCTGCGGCGCCTGCGACGGCGAGCTGCGACAGGACGAGGACGTGCTCGACACCTGGTTCAGCTCGGCGCTGTGGCCGTTCGCGACCCTCGGCTGGCCCGACGACACCCCCGAGCTGCGCGCCTTCTACCCGACCAGCTTCCTCACCACCGCCCGCGAGATCCTCTTCCTCTGGGTGGCGCGGATGATCATGACCGGGATCGAGTTCGCCGGCGACGTCCCCTTCCGCGACGTCTACGTCCACTCGGTGATCCAGGCCCGCGACGGGCGCCGGATGTCGAAGAGCCTCGGCACCGGGATCGACCCGCTGGAGGAGATCGACGTGCACGGCGCCGACGCGCTGCGCTTCGGGCTGCTGGCGATGTCCTCGACCCAGGACGTCCGCTTCTCCGACGCCAAGGTCCAGCAGGGCCGCGACCTCGCCAACAAGCTCTGGAACGCCAGCCGGCTGATCCTGCTCAACGCCGCCGAGGTCGAGCCGGGACCGCACCCGGTCACGGTCGAGGACCGCTGGATCCTCTCGCGGCTGGAGCGGACGATCGCCTCGGTGACCGCGAAGCTGGAGGGCTACGACTTCGCCCACGCCGCGACCGAGGCCTACTCGTTCTTCTGGCGCGATCTCTGCGACTGGTACCTGGAGATCGTCAAGCCGCGCCTCTACGACGGCGAGGCCGAGGTCTCGGCGACGCTGCTCCACGCGCTGGAGCGGGTGCTCGGACTGCTGCACCCGCTGATGCCGTTCGTTACCGAGGAGATCTGGTCCTTCCACCCGGCCCGGGCCGGCCACCTCGTTGTGCACCGCTTCCCGGTCGCCGACGAGGCCCTGTTCGACCAGGCGGCCGAGGCCGACGTCGAGTCGGGGATCGGGCTGACGCAGCGGCTGCGCGCCTGGCGCGACCTGGCCGAGGTGCCGGCGGCATCCGTCCTTGTCGCCGTCGTGGACGGGGTCGAGCCCCCCGAGTTCGTCGCCCGCCTCTCGCGCTTCGAGTTCGATGGGGTGGGGGCGGAGCCGGTCGCCTCGGTCGGCCCGGTCCGCGTCCTGCCCTCCGAGCAGCTCGACGCCGAGGCGGTCGCGGCGCGCCTCGAGAGCCGGCGCCAGGAGCTGCGCGCCGAGGTCGAGCGGGCGGAGCGCAAACTCGGCAACGAGGGTTTCGTCGGCAAGGCCCCGGCCGAGGTGGTCGAGGAGGAGCGCGGCAAGCTGGAGCGCTACCGCGCCGAGCTGGAGGAGTTGAGCTAGTCAAGTTGGCGCGGCGAACAGACGGCGGCGGACGCGAAGCGGAGCAGCCGTCGCCTGACGACTATCTCGACTCGCTGGAGCCGATCGGGTGGCGACTCGGCCTCGACCGGATGCGCAAGCTGACCACCGCGCTCGGCCTGCCCCAGCACCGCTTCGCCTCGGTCCACGTGGTCGGGACCAACGGCAAGTCCTCGGTGACGCGGATGACCGCGGCGCTGCTCGAAGCGCACGGTCTCGTCGCCGGCGCCTGCCTCTCGCCCCATGCCGAGCGCTGGTCGGAGCGGACCCAGATCCGCGGCGAGGAGGTCGCCGCCGCCGAGTGGGCCGAGGCGGTCTCCCTGGTCGCCGCGGCTGCCGAGGGCGTCGACCGCGGACTCGAGCAGGGCGAGGCGGTGACCCAGTTCGAGGCGGCGACCGCTGCGACCTTCGTCGCCCTGGCCCGGGCCAGGGTCGAGGTTGCCGCGATCGAGGCCGGGCTGGGGGGGAGGCTCGACGCAACCAACACGATCCCCTCCCGGGTCACCGTGCTGACCTCAGTCGGGCTCGACCACACCGAGTGGCTGGGCGCAACCGAGGCCGAGATCGCCGCCGAGAAGCTCGCAGTCCTGCGCGACCAGACGACCCTGGTGCTGGGCCGGGTCTCGCCGCCGGTCGACAGGCTGGCCGCCGAGGTCGCGGCGCGGCGCGGTGCCCGCCTGATCCGGGCGCCGCTCGACCCCGGGCCGGAGCTGCGACTGCGCGCGACAGGCGGCTTCCAGCGTCGCAACTTCGCGATCGCCCGCGCTGCCGCCGAGGCCTTCCTCGGTGAGCTCGACCCCGAGCGGGTCGCCGCGGTCGCCGCTGAGGTCGCGGTGCCCGGCCGGCTCGAGCAGGTCGCCGCCGACCCGCCGGTCTTCCTCGACGCTGCCCACAACCCGGACGGCGCCGCCGCCCTGGCCGAGTCGGTGCCGGCAATCGCCGCTGGCCGCCGGGTCGTCGCCTGCCTGGCGGTTCTCGCCGACAAGGACGCCACCGCGATGATCGAGGCCCTGGCCCCGGCCCTCGACGTCGCCGTCTGCACCACCCTCTCCGGGTCGCAGCGGCCGGCGCTGCCCGCGGGGGAGTTGGCCAGCGCCTGCGCGGCGGCCGGCGTCGAGGCGGAGGTCGAGGAGCGGTTCGAGGCGGGGCTGGCGAGGGCGGTCGAGCTGGCGAGCGCCGAGCCGGAGGGGATCGTCCTCGTCGCCGGCTCGCATTACGCGATCGCGCCGGCTCGGGCAGCGCTCGCCCCAGGGCGAGCGCTCTCGGTCCGCAGCGGTTCCTGACTGTGCGAGGATTCCCGCATGGAACGCAGCGCCAGCTCGGAACTGCTCTCGATGATGGCGTTGGTCGCGGCTGTGGTCGCGATCGTGATCCTCGTCTTCTTCGGGGTCGGGTTCCTGTTCGGAAGGCTGTTCCTCTAGCCGTGTACGACTGCCGAAACCGGCGAACAGGGTTCGTGCCGGCAGCGGCGAAGTAGACTGCCCGCGCACCTCTTCGGCGGGCGCCATCTCATGTCACTAGCGATCTTCGGCATCACCAACGACAGCCTCGACCTGGTTGCGACCCTGTTCGTGCTGATGCTGGTCGTGCTCTGGCTGGCGCTGATCGTCTACACCTACCTCGACGCGCGCCGCCGCATCTCCGACCCCTTCCTGGTCGCCTGCGCGACCGTCGCCTCCTTCTTCCCCTACATCGGCACCGCCGTCTACGCGATCGTGCGGCCGCCCGAGTTCCTCGAGGACGCTCACGAGCGCGAGCTGGAGATCAAGGCGGCGGAGCTGCGGGTGCGGCAGCTGCGCGAGCAGACCTGCCCCAACTGCGAGTACCCGGTCGAGCGCAACTACCTGCGCTGCCCCAACTGCCAGCGGCGGTTGAAGGACCCCTGCCCGACCTGCAGCAAGCCGGTCGACCCGCGCTGGGGCCTCTGTCCCTACTGCGAGACGACGCTCGGCGGCGGCGGCGACCGGCCGCGCCGCAAACGGCGCGAGAGCGAGGAGCGCCCCCAGCGGCGCGCCACCGAGGAGCGCGGCGCCCCCAAACGCGCCCAGCAGGAGGCGCAGCGGCGCAAGAAGGCCGCCGCCGGCTCCGAGAAGAAATCTTCCGCGACCGCTGCCAAGAAAGAGCCGGCTCGCAGCTCCTCCGAGGAGGAGCCCAGTAACGACAAAGAGCAAAGGAGAAAACGCCGTGAGCCGGACCCTGATCCTCGTCAAGCCTGACGCATTCGAGCGCGCCCTGACCGGAGAGGTGATCGCCCGCTTCGAGCGCAAGGGCCTGCGGATCGCCGCCCTGAAGACGATGCAGGCCGACGAGGCGATCGCCAACGAGCACTACGCCGAGCACACCGAGAAGCCGTTCTTCGGCGAGCTGGTCTCCTTCATCACCGGCGGCCCGCTGGTCGCGATGGTGCTCGAGGGCGCCGAAGCGGTCTCCGCCGCCCGGCAGCTGATCGGCGCCACCAACCCGGTCGAGGCCGCCCCCGGCTCGATTCGCGGCGACTTTGCGCTCGAGGTCACCTTCAACATGGTCCACGGCTCCGACTCCGACGAGTCGGCGGAGCGCGAGATCGGGATCTGGTTCCCCGAGCTGAGCTCTTAGGGCGGGGATCCCGGTAGGGGTTTCGCTTAACTTTTTCGTGGTGCGGATGCGGCCGTCCGAGATGCGTGGCGGCGAAAAAGTACAAGACGCTTCACCCCTACCGGGATCCCCGCTGTGAAGGTGGTGCTTGCTTCTGGCTCTCCTCAGCGGAAGGAGATCCTTCAGAAGCTGGGTATTGGCTTCGAGGTCGTCGTGCCCGGGGTCGAGGAGTTGACCGACGGGGACCCCGAACTCCTCGTGGTTGAGAACGCTTGGCGTAAGGCGCGGGCTGTCGAGGCGCCCGCTGGGGTGCTGGTGGTCGCCTGCGACACCGATGTGGTCCTGGACGGTGAGGTGCTGGGCAAGCCGGCCGATGAGGCCGAGGCCCGCGCCTACCTGGACCGGATGTCGGGCCGGGCGCACACCGTGATGAGCGGCCTGGTGGTGCTGGCCGACGGCGGGGAGCGCAGCGGCCTGGATCGGTCCGAGGTCGTCTTCAGGCCGCTGAGCGAGGCCGAGAAGGAGCGCTACGTCCGCTTCGGCGAGTGGCGGGGCCGTTCCGGTGGCTACGCGGTGCAGACGCTCGGCTCGACCCTGGTCGAGAGCGTCCACGGCAGCGTCGCCAACGTGGTCGGGCTCCCGGTCGGCCTGCTGGCCGAGCTGGCCCCCGAGCTGTTCGCCCCCCACGAGTAGCGGAGAATCCAACCCGTGGTTCCTTATTGGCCCATATCGCGAAAAAGGAACCACGGATTGATGATTTTTCGGTCGGGGACGCGGGTCTGGGATGATGCCGCTACCAAGGCATCGCCCCGTGAGCGGAGGCGCGCACCTGCCGGGCAGGTCGCGGCGCCCGCGCGGCGCGACCTGGAAATCCCTGCAATTGGCAGATTCGGCATTGACCGCGACAAACTTAGGCAGACCACGTGTATCGAAAGCAAGTTCGCCGCCGTAGGGCGGTTCTGGCGCTACTCGTCATCGGCTCCTTCGCCCTGCTGACCGTCACCTACGGGCGCGGCTCGGACGGCTTCCAGCGCGGCGTCAGCACGGTCTTCAGCCCGGTCCAGTCGGTGGCGGACCGAGCGCTGAAGCCGGCCCGCGACCTGGTCAACTGGTTCGACGAGACCTTCGAAGCGCGGGGCGAGAACAGCCGCCTGCGAAACGAGCTGGACGTGGCCCGCGAGCAGGGCGTCGGCGCCCAGGCGGCGCTGGCCGAAAACGCCCAGCTGCGCAAGCTGGCCGGACTGCGGGGCAGCGGAGCGATCCCCTCCGGGTTCGACGAGGTTGGAGCAAGGGTGATCGCCCGCAACCCCTCCGTCTGGTTCGCCGACGTGACGATCGACGCCGGCAGCGGCGACGGAGTCGAGGTCAAGGATCCGGTGGTTGCCGCCGCCGAGGACGGCCCCGGCGGCGCCCTGGTCGGGACCGTCTCCGCGGTCACCCACCGCACCGCCAGGGTGGCGCTGATCGCCGACCACTCGAGCCGGGTCACCGCCAAGGTGGTGCCGTCCGGGGTGCAGGGCGTGATCCGGCCCGAAGTCGGCGACCCCGACGACCTGATCCTCGACTTCCTCGACTCCGGCAGGCGGATCGGCCGGGGGACGAGCGTGGTCACCTCCGGCTGGCGCTCGGAGGAGATTGGCTCCCGCTACCCGCCCAACATCCCGGTTGGCGAGGTGACCGAGGCCCCGATCCGCGAGCAGGAGGCGAGCCGGCAGGTCCACGTGCGGCCCTACGCGGACCTGCGCAACCTCGACCTGGTCCTGGTCCTCACCCGGGGGTCGCGCGGGTGATCCTCACCCCGAAGATCCTCGCCCGCCTGGCCGCGATCGTGATCGCGGCGGTGCTGCTGCAGCTCGACTTCCTCTCCGGGGTGACGGTGCTCGGCGTCAGCCCCAACCTGCTGCCGGTGGCGATTGTCGCGCTCGGCCTGCTGGGCGGGACGATGACCGGCGCCGTCGCCGGGTTCTCGGCCGGGATCCTGCTCGACAGCCTGCTGATCGGCCCGCTGGGCGGCGCCTCGCTGGTCCTGCTCGGGGTCGGCTACCTCGGCGGCCTGTTCCGCGAGCGGTTCGAGATCCACAGCTCCCTGGTCGTGCCGCTGCTCTGCGCGGCGCTCAGCCTGGTCGCCGAACTCGGGTTCGGGGCGGTGGCGCTGGTGCTGGGGCTCGACACCGCGGTCAGTACCCTGGTCGTGCGCGACATGCTGGTCAACTCAGCCTTCGCCTTCCTGCTCGGGTGGCCGATCTACGTCGGCCTGAAGCGAGCGCTGCGGCCGGCCCTGGTCGACGACCTCGAGGCGCGCCGCAGCAGGCGGCCGACGGTGCTGGGAACCTAGGGCGATGTACCAGCGATCTGAGGACAGACCCCGCACCCCGCGCCTCTCGCTGCGGGTCGCGGTGCTGGGCGGCTGCGCGGTCGCCCTGTTCGCGGTCCTCTTCTTCCGGCTCTGGAGCCTGCAGGTGCTCGACGGCGACGAGTACCTGGCCGAGGCGAAGAACAACCGCAGCCGCGAGTACAAGGTGATCGCGCCGCGCGGCGACATCCTCGACCGCAACGGCGAGGTCCTGGTCGACAACCGCGCCAGCCTGGCGCTCCGCCTCAACACCTCGAAGCTTCCCGCCGACCGGGCCGAGCGCCGCGCCCAGCTGACCGAGCTCGGCGGGCTGGTCGGGATGTCGCTGAAGAAGGTGCGGCGGACGATCCGCGAGAGCGAAGAAAAGGCGGCCGGGGCGCCGGTCACCCTGCGGCGCGACGTCGGCTACGACGTCGTCTACTTCCTCGAGGAGAACCAGCGCGAGTTCCCCGGCGTCTCGGTGCAGCGGGTCTTCGTCCGCGACTATCCGCACAGCAGTCAGGCCGCCCACCTGCTCGGCACGGTCGGCCAGGTCGACGAAAAGGAGCTGGCCGAACGGCGGTTCCGCGACCTCGAGCCGGGGGACGAGGTCGGCAAGGACGGGGTCGAGGAGGTCTACGACGGCCACCTGCGCGGCATGCCCGGGTTCACCCGGATCCAGGTCAACGCGCTCGGCCAGCCGACCCCGGGCGGCACCCTGGTCAACCAGCCACCCACCCCGGGCGACAACCTGAAGCTGACGATCGACGCCAAGGTGCAGGAGGCCGGCGAACGGGCGATCTCCTCCTATGGCCTGGCCGGCGCCTTCGTGACGATGGACGTCCGCAGCGGCGAGATCCTCGCCCTCGGCTCGGCCCCGACCTTCGACCCCAGCGACCTGACGCCGCCGCTGACCCAGGCCGAGGCGGATGCTCTCTACAACGACCCGTCGACGCCGCTCACCAACCGGGTGACCGACAGCCTCTACCCAACCGGCTCGACCTTCAAGATGATCACCGCGCTGGCGGCGCTGGAAGGCGGCAAGGTGACGCCGTCGGACACGATCGAGGACGGCGGCAAGATCACCGTCTCGGACCAGGAATTCACCAACGCCGGCGAAGAGGCCTACGGGACGGTCGACCTGGACCGCGCTCTGGAGGTCTCCTCCGACATCTACTTCTACCTGCTCGGCCTCAAGATGTCGAACAGCGGCGAGCTGCAGGAATGGGCCCACAAGCTGGGCATCGGCCGCCCGACCGGGATCGACCTGCCGGGGGAGTCCGAAGGCCTGGTGCCGAGCCCCGAGTGGCGCAACCAGCTGTTCGCCGAAGGCGGGACGGAACGCCAATGGTCGGTCGGCGACAACATGCAGCTGGCAACTGGCCAGGGCGACCTGCAGACCAGTCCGCTGCAGATGGCGATCGCCTACGCGGCGCTCGGCAACGGCGGCACGATCGTCACCCCGCACCTCGGCCTGGAAGTCGAGGACGCGGCCGGCCGGCCGCTCGAGGAGCTGCAGTTCGAACCGCAGCGGCAGGTCCGGATCAAGCAGCGCTGGCGCGAGGAGATCATGGCCGGCCTGCACGGCGCCGCGCAGGGGTCGGAAGGGACCGCCACCGACACCTTCGGCGACTTCCCGGTGCCGATCGCCGGCAAGACCGGGACCGCGGAGCGGCCGCCGAACGGCGACCAGGCCTGGTTCGCGGCGCTCGCTCCGTACCCGAATCCGCGTATCGTCACGATCGTGAGTCTCGAGGAGGGAGGGTTTGGCGCCGATACCGCGGCGCCGGTGACGCTGAAAATCCTCGAGGCGTACTTCGGCAAGGAAGCCGGCGAAACGAGCGCCGGCGAAGGCGAAGCGGAAGCCGGGGCCGGCGCCGAACCCGGTCTCGAACAGGGGGCGGTGGGGGCCGAATGATGTACGCGTCGCGCAAGGGCCGTCGCGCCGAGGCCTACTCGCTGCGGCTCAGCCTCGGCGAGCGGCTCGGCCTCGCCCACCTCGACTGGACCCTGCTGGTCGCCGTCCTCGCCCTGGCCGCGATCAGCGTCTTCACCCTCTCCGAGGCGACCCGCGAGGACGTCCCCGGCAGCCCCGGCTACTTCGTCGACCGGCAGGCGATCTACTGCCTGCTCGGCCTGGTCGGGATGGTGCTGCTGACCCGGATCGACTACTCGCGCTTCCGCGAGCTGCGGGTCGGGATCTACACCTTCCTCTGCGCCAGCGTCGCGCTGGTCTTCGTCTTCGGCTTCGCCGCCCGCGGCTCGCGGCGTGCCTTCGAACTTCCCTTCTTCTCCTTCCAGCCATCGGAGCTCGGCAAGCTCCTGCTCGTGCTTGCGCTTGCCGGGTTCGTGATCGATGGCGCCAGGCGCGGGTCCGCTGTTCAGCGCACGGTGCGCTACCTGACCCTCGGCCTGGCACCGGCTGCCCTTGTCTTCCTGCAGCCCGACCTCGGCACCTCTCTGGTGTTCGTGGTCGCCACCCTCGCCGTGATGTACTTCGGAGGCGTCCGCTGGACGCACTTCGCGGTGATCGGCGGGGCCATCGTCGCCCTGATCGCGCTCGTGTTGGTCGTGGCCCCCGCTCTGGGGACCCCGGTCCTCAAGCCCTACCAGCAGGAGCGGCTGACGTCGTTCCTGCACCCGGGCGAGCACGGCAGCGACGCTGGCTATCAGCAGAACCAATCCAAGGTCGCCATCGGGTCCGGTCAGACGACCGGCCGCGGCGATCGTGCCACCCAGACGCGGCTCGACTTCGTACCCGAGCGGCACACCGACTTCATCTTTGCGGTGATCGGTGAGCGCTACGGGTTCATGGGTGCCGCGTTAGTCCTATCCCTGTACGCCCTGCTCTTCTGGCGGGCGCTGCGGATCGTGACGCTTTCGAAGAACTCCTACGGGGTCCTGGTGGCCGGCGGCATCGCCGTCGCGCTGCTGTTCCAGGTCTTCGTAAACGTGGGGATGAACCTCGGGATCATGCCGATCACGGGAGTCCCCCTGCCGCTGCTGAGCTACGGGGGTTCCTCCGTGCTCGCGACTTTCTTCGCGGTCGGAGTTCTGCAGAGCATCCACGTTCAGGCGCAGCTCAGTCAGAAGGGAAGGTTCGCCCTGGCGATGCCCCCGATCGGGGGCCGGCAGGCGGTGCGTACCTAACCGAAACTGAGCTGAACTGATGAAGAAAACGATTCTGGTTTCCGCCGAGCGCGGTGAGACCCGCGTGGCCGTCCTCGAGTCGAAGCAGAAGGGCGGCAAATCCAAGGTCGCCGAGCTCTACATGGAGCGGCGCGGCCGCCGCTCGATCGTCGGCAACATCTACAAGGGCAAGGTCGACAACGTCCTTCCCGGCATGGAGGCCGCCTTCGTCGACATCGGCCTGGAGCGCAACGGGTTCCTCCACGTCGACGAGATCGTCCTCCCCGGGGGCGAGCAGGCCCCGAAGCGCGGTCGTGGCAGCGGCCGGCGGATCAACGAGCTGATCAAGCCCGGGCAGGAGATCGTCGTCCAGGTGGTCAAGGACCCGCTGAAGACGAAGGGCGCGCGGCTCTCGATGAACGTCTCGATCGCCGGTCGCTACCTGGTCTTCGCGCCGCAGGGCACGGGGGTCGGGGTCAGCCGCCGGCTCACCGACAAAGAGCGCGACCGGCTGCGCAAGATGGTCGACCGCACCTACAAGGGGCCGGGCGGGCTGATCGTCCGCACCGCCGCCCACGGCGCGAAAAAAGCCGACTTCGTGCGCGAGATCTCCTACCTGCAGCGGCTCAACGAGATCCTCGACCGCCGCACCGAGGGCAGCAAGGGGCCGGCCCTGGTCTTCCAGGAGGCCGACCTCTCGATCCGGGTCCTGCGCGACGTCTTCCTCAGCGAGTTCGAGAAAGCCGTGATCGACTCCGAGAAGCAGTTCGAACGGGTGACCGCCTTCTTCCAGCGCACCGCGCCGGAGCTGGTCGACGGGGTCGAGCTCTACAAAGGCGCCAAGCCGCTGTTCGAGAAATGGAAGATCGATGCCGAGATCGAGTCGACCCTGAGCCGTCGGGTCGACCTGCCCTCGGGCGGCTACCTGATCATCGACTACGCCGAGGCGCTGACCGTGATCGACGTCAACAGCGGCAGCTTCACCGGCCGCGGCAAGGGCGGCCTCGAGGAGACGATCACCAAAGTCAACACCGAGGCCGCCGAGGAGGCGGTGCGGCAGTTGCGGCTGCGCGACATCGGCGGGATCATCGTCATCGACTTCATCGACATGGCGCGCGCCAGCAACCGCGACAAGGTGCTGAAGACGATGCGCAAAGCGCTCGACGCCGACAAGTCGAAGAGCTACGTGGTCGAGGTCTCGCCGCTGGGGCTGGTCGAGATGACCCGGCAGAACGTCACCGACGGGGTGCGGGAGATCCTCACCACGCCCTGCCCGACCTGCGCCGGCGAGGGGGTCGTGCTCTCGGCCGAGACGGTGGCGCTCGAGGGGCTGCGCCAGATGCGCGACATCGTCATCGACCACCCAGACGACGAGGCGTTCCTGATCCGCGTCAACCCGAAGGTGGCGCGGGAGCTGACCGACGCCGACAGCGGCCTGGTCGAGTTCGAGGCCGAGACCGGCAAGCGGTTCCACTTCGAGGGCGGCGACGCGCTCGGGATCGCCACCTTCGACCTGATCGAGTCCGGCAGCCGCGAGCAGATCGAGGAGCGGGCGCTGCCGTTCAAGGTCGGCGAGGAGGTTCTGGTCCAGATCGACGAGCCGCACATGTACAACGCCAACGACGCGGTGGCCCGGATCGACTCCTACATCGTCAGCGTCACCGGCGGCGGTCCGCACGTCGGCCAGCGCCGCATGGTGCGGATCGACCAGGTCGAGCGGGCGGCAGCGACCGCCTCGCTGCTGGGCGGCGAGTCGGCCAACGGCGCCGCGGCGGGCAGCGAAAACGGAGCCGAGCTAGAATCCGACGCTCCTTCGCGCAAACGCAGTCGCGGCCGTCGTGGCGGCCGGGGACGTTCGCGCGCCAAGCAAGGTTCCAAAGAAGAGGATTGAGCGTGTACGCGGTAGTCGAAAGCGGTGGCAAGCAGTACAAGGTCGAGCAGGGCGATTCGCTGTTGGTCGACCGCCTCGATGCCAAGCAGGGCGACAAGGTGGCGCTGCGCGCGGTGATGTTCCGCGACGACGCCGTGGTCGCCTCGCCGAAAGAGCTGGAGAAGGTCAAGGTCGAGGCGACCGTCGCCGAGCACCTGCGCGGGCCGAAGATCAAGATCTTCAAATACAAGGCGAAGAAGGGGTACCGGCGGCGTGCCGGCCACCGCTCGGAGCTGACCAAGCTCGAGGTGACCAGCCTCAAAATGGGCAAAGCGGCAACCAAAAAAGCAGCCGCGAAAAAAGCCCCGGCGAAAAAAGCAGCCAGTAAAGCCGAGAAAGAGGACTAGAGATGGCGCACAAGAAGGGCGGCGGCTCAACCAGCAACGGCCGCGAATCGAACCCGAAGATGCTCGGCGTCAAGGTCTTCGCCGGCGAGACCGTGAGCGGCGGCGAGATCATCGTCCGCCAGCGCGGCACCCGGTTCTGGCCCGGCGACGGCGTCGGGATCGGCCGCGACCACACGATTTTCGCCACCCGGCCCGGCAGGGTCGACTTTTTCACCGCCCGCAAGGGGCGGACCGTGCGGGTCCTGGCCGAGGACTGAGTGTGTGAAGGGGAGGGGCCGGGTGCCCCTCTACCTTCGCTGGGATTTTCGCCTCTGAGCTGGCGCCCGTCCGAGATCGTGCCCCTGGGCGAAAATCATGGCGCCGCTCGTACGAGGGGCACCCAACCCCTCCCGTCGGTGCTCGGCGCTCCGGCCAGGAGCCGACTTAACCTTTAGCTGTGTACGACAAGGCGAAGATTTGGGTTGAGGGCGGCGCCGGCGGCAACGGTTGCGTGAGCTTTCGGCGTGAGGCGCATGTGCCGCGCGGCGGACCCGATGGCGGTGACGGTGGGCACGGGGGGGACGTGGTGCTGGTCTGCGACGCCTCGAAGCGCGACCTCGGGGCGCTGAAGGGCTCCAAGCACTTCCGGGCCGGCGGCGGTCGCCACGGCGAAGGCTCGAACCGGCACGGGGCGCGTGGCGAGGACCGCGAGATCCCGGTCCCGGCCGGGACCCAGGCGACCGCGGTCGACGGCGGCGCGATCGACCTGGTCGAGGTCGGCCAGCGGGCGGTCCTCGCCCACGGCGGCCGCGGCGGCCACGGCAACAAGCGGTTCGCGACCTCGACCCGGCAGGCGCCGCGGTTCGCGGAGAAGGGCACGGCCGGGGAGGCGGAGTGGATCGAGCTGCAGCTGAAGCTGCTCGCCGACGTCGGCCTGGTCGGCCTGCCCAACGCCGGCAAGTCCTCGCTGCTGGGCCGGCTCACCCGGGCGGCCCCGAAGGTCGCCGACTACCCGTTCACGACCCTCTCGCCGGTGCTGGGGACGATCGAGGGCGAGGACCGCCAAGCCGTCCTCGCCGACATCCCCGGGCTGATCGAGGGCGCCGCCGGGGGCGCCGGGCTGGGCCACGAGTTCCTCGCCCACGTCGAGCGCTGCGCGATGCTGGTCCACCTGGTCGACCTCACCCCGGCGGAGGGCGACCCCGAGTCCAACCACGCCACGGTGCGCGCCGAGCTGGCCGCTCACGGCGCCGGGCTGGAGCGGCTGCCGGAGCTGGTCGTGCTCAGCAAGCGCGACCTGCTGCCCGGCGAGGAGGTCGAGGCGGCGGTGGCGGCCTGGACGGAGCGAGTGGGCGAAGCGGCGCTGGGCGTTCTCGCCGTCTCCGCCGCGACCGGTGAGGGGCTGGAGGAGCTGCGCGGCCGGATCCTGCGCGAGCTGCCCGAGGCGCCGGTGGGCCCGGCGCCGGACGCGGGGGCGCCCTCGGAGTTCGAGGTCGAGCACCGCGTCTACCGGCCGGCCGGCGAGGGCGGCTACCGGGTCGAGCGCGAGCCCGACGGCGGCTTCCGGGTGCTCGGCCGCGGCGTCGAACTGCTGTTCGAGCGTCACGATGTCGGCAACGAAGAGGCGCTCGCCTACCTCGAGCAGCGGCTGGGGGAGATGGGCGTGATCGCGGCCCTGACCCGGGCCGGGTTCGAGCCGGGCGACGACGTCCGGGTCGGCGAGCACGAGTTCGAGCTGCACATATAACGGGCGCTCGCGACATTGACCACACCTGAGCATGGTCAATATCGCGAGCGCCGTTCGCGCAGCGGCTCCTAGACTGCTGCGCATGACCTTGGTCGTGAAGCTTGGTTCTTCGATCGTCGCCGCCGATGACGGCGAGCTGCGCGTCGACGTGCTCGACTCGGTCTGCGAGCAGGTCAGCGAGCTGGAGCGGGGCGGCGAGCGGGTGGTGCTGGTCACCTCCGGCGCGATCGCCCGCGGGATGCGGCTGCTGGGGATCGCGACCCGCCCGAAGGCGATGGACGAGCTCCAGGCCGCCTCGGCGGTAGGCCAGGGCGACCTCTTCCGCGCCTACGAGTCGCGGCTGGCGCAGCGAGGCACCCGCGGCGCCCAGGTGCTGCTGACCCTCTCCGACATCTCCGAGCGCGCCCACTACGTGAACGCGCGGCAGACGCTGGAGCGCCTCGTCCACTGGCAGGTGGTGCCGGTGATCAACGAGAACGACACCACCTCGACCGATGAGATCACCTTCGGCGACAACGACTTCCTTGCCGCCCAGGTCGCGGTCCTGCTCCGCGCCCGGCTGCTGATCCTGCTCACCAACACCGACGGGGTCTTCAGCGCCGACCCGCGCACCGACCCGGAGGCGCGGCTGATCGGGGACGTCGAGCGCTGGGAGGACCTCGAGCCGCAGGTGCGGATCGGCCCGGAAACCTCGTCCTTCGGCCGGGGCGGGATGGGCAGCAAGGTCGCCGCCGCCCGGATCGCCAGCGAGTCGAACGTCGGCGTCACGATCTGCAACGGGACCACCCCGGACACCCTGCGCGCCGCGGCCCGGGGCAGCTCGGTCGGCACCCGGTTCGCGGCTCGGTCGGGGAGACAGGCGTCCCCCTACAAGCTCTGGCTCAAATACGCCGGCAGGCCGAAGGGAGCCCTCCTGGTCGACCCCGGCGCCGCCGAGCGGCTGCGCGGCAGCGGCTCCAGCCTGCTCGCGGTCGGCATCGCCGAGGTTCGCGGCGACTTCGAGGCCGGCGACGTGGTGGACGTCGCCACCACCGACGGCAGCTCCCTCGGCAAAGGAGTCACCGAATTCTCCGCCCGCGACCTGACTCAGATACGCGGCCTCAAGACCGAAGCGATCCGCGAGCAACTCCCGGGCGCCGCCGACGAGGTGATCCACCGCGACCGCTTCGTCCTGTTGTAGGAAGGGGCGCGGGGGAGGGAGTCGGGTGCCCCTCGTACGAGCGGCGTCATGATTTTCGCCCCGGCGCTCGAGCTCGGACGGCCACCGACTCGGAGGCGAAAATCCCAGCGAAGGTAGAGGGGCACCCGACTCCCTCCAGGTACCCTGTCGCCATGGCGGTGACGACCACGACTGTGGCTGGGAGCTGTGCGGCCGCGAAGCGTGCCTCGCGGGCGCTGGCGACGGCTCCGAGCGATCAGCGGAACGCGGCGCTGGCGGCTACCGCGCGGCTGCTCGGCGAGCGGGCCGACCAGGTGCTGGAGGCCAACGCCGCCGATCTTGCCGACGAGCGGGCCGGCGGGCTTACCGAGGCGCTGCGCGACCGGCTGACGCTGACCCCGGAGCGGGTCGCGGCGATGGCCGAGGGCGTGCGCGCGGTGGCGGCGCTGGAGGACCCGGTCGGCGAGGAGCTCGACCGCCGCACCCTGGCCAGTGGCATCGACCTGCGCAAGGTGCGGGTGCCGCTGGGCGTGATCGCCGTCGTCTACGAGGCGCGGCCGAACGTGACGATCGATTGCGCGGCGCTGACGATCAAGAGCGGCAACGCGATCGTCCTGCGCGGCTCCAGCTACGCCGAGCGCTCCAACGGGGCGCTGGCGGCGATCGTCCGCGAGGCGCTGGCCGAGGCGGAGCTGCCGGAGGATGCGGTGCTGCTGCTCGAGGGCGGCGGCCGCGAGGCGCTGGCCGAGCTGGCGATGCAGGAGGGCACGATCGACCTGCTGATCCCGCGCGGCGGCGAAGGTTTGAAGGCGGCGATCAAGGACGTCGCCACGGTGCCGGTGATGTACGCGGCGGCGGGCAACTGCCACGTCTACGTCCACGCCGACGCCGACCTCGAGATGGCGCGGCGGATCGCCGTCAACGCCAAGGTGCAGCGCCCCGGGGTCTGCAACGCGGCGGAGACGCTGCTGGTCGACGCCGCGGTGGCGGCGCGGTTCCTGCCGGCGGTGCTGGGCGACCTGCATGACGCCGGGGTCGAGCTGGTCGGCGACGACCGGGTGCGGGAGCTGGCCGGCGGGGTCGAGGTCGGTCCCGCCGAGCGGGCCGACTGGGAGACCGAGTACCTGGGCCTGAAGATGGCGGTCGCGGTGGTCGACTCGGTCGAGCACGCGGTCGAGCACGTCAACGAGCACGGGACCGGCCACTCGGAGGCGATCGTCACCGAAGCGAGCGGCGCCGCCGAGGAGTTCGTCGAGGGCGTCGACTGCGCCGCCGTCTACGTCAACGCCTCGACCCGGTTCACCGACGGCTTCGAGTACGGGATGGGGGCCGAGATCGGCAACTCGACCCAGAAGCTGCACGCCCGCGGGCCGATCGGGCTGCGCGAGCTGACCACCTTCAAGTACGTGGCGCGCGGCGACGGCCAGATACGTGAGTAGCGACGGCGCGGCGAAGATCGGGGTGCTGGGGTCGGCCTTCAACCCGCCCCACCTCGGCCACCTGGCGCTGGCCCAGGAGGCGCTCTGGCAGCTCGGGCTGGACGAGGTGATCCTGGTCCCGACCGGCGACGCGCCGCACAAGCGGATCGCCGACGACCCGGGCCGCGAGCAGCGGATGGCGATGACCCGGCTCGCCGCCGCCGACGACTCCCGCTTCTCGGTCTCGGGGCTCGAGGTGGAGCGCGAGGGGCCGTCCTACACGGCGGAGACGCTGCGCCTGCTCGCCGCCGAGCGGGGCGGCGCCGAGCTGGTCTTCGTGATGGGTGCCGACGCGGCGGTCGGGCTGGAGAGCTGGCACCGGCCGGAGCAGGTGGTCGAGCTGGCGCGGCTGGCGATCGCCCGCCGCGCTGGGATCTCCGACGCCGACGTCGCCACCGTGCTGCGCAGCCTCGGCGCCGCCGACCGGGCGACGATGCTCGAGATGCCGCAGTTCGGCGTCTCCTCCTCGGCGGTGCGGGAGCGGGCCGCGGCGGGGCGGCCGCTGCGCTACCTGGTCCCCGAGGCCGTGGCGCGGTTCATCGAGGAGAAGGGGGTCTACTCATGAGCGCCCCCACGTCCGAGGCGCTGGTCCGCCAGCTGGCGGCGCTGGCCGACTCGAAAAAGGCCGAGGACGTGGTCGTCCTCGACATGCGCGACCTGGTCGCCTACACCGACTTCCTGGCGATCTGCACCGCCCGCAACGAGCGCCAGGCGCGGGCGATCGCCGACGAGGTGAGGCTGCGGGTGAAGCACGAGACGGGGCTGCTGCCCGCTGGCGTCGACGGCGGCGGGGAGGCCGGCTGGACGATCGTCGACTACCTCGACTGCGTCCTCCACGTCTTCACGCCGGAGGCCCGCGATCGCTACCAGCTCGAGGACCTCTGGCGCGAGGCGCCGCGGCTGCAGCTCGACCTCGACGCCCCGGATGCGCCCGAGGCCGCCAACGCCTGACCGACGCCTGCCGGGCGTCCCGAAATGCCGTCCGAGGGTGCCCGTACGGTGCCGCGCATGGGTGCTTTCAGGTGGTCCCCGTTCGGCTACCGTCGGGCCGAGGTCGATCGTGAGATCGCCGGGCGCGACGCCCGGATTCTCGACCTCCATTCGGAGCTGGATCGGCAACGGGCGGCGATCGAGGAGATCGAGGGCGAGAGCGCCGCACTGTCGGGCATGGTGCTCGAGCGTGAGCGCGAGATCCGCGGGCTGACCGATCGGCTGCGCGAGGCAAACGAACGGCACGACCGCAACATCGCCTCGCTGGAGGCGGTCACCGCGCGGCTCGAGGAGCTGCAACAGCAGGCGCGCGGGCAGGCCACCCGGATCCGGATGAAGGCGCTGCGCGAGGCGGTCGAGGTGAGCCGCCGGATGCAGGAGCTGACCGATGCCCATCCCGAGGTTGCCGTGGACGAGGCGGCGGAGGAGGCGGAGGCGGCGCCGGCGCCCGAGCCCGCCTCGATCGGCGAGGAACTGGAGGAGATCCTGCCGGCGCCGGCCGAGCCCGACGCCGACGGCCTCTTCGCCGGCCGGGTGCGGTTGGAGATCGGCCCGCTCGGCGATTTCTCGCAGCTGGTTGGGTTCGAGGACACGATCGGCAAGCTCGGCGCCTCCGAGATCTCGGTCGAACGCTTCTCCGAGGGCCGCGCCACCCTCTCGATGCACCTCGACCACCCGGTCGAGCTGCTGCGCGAGCTGGAGCGACAGTCGGCGCTGGGCTTCAGGGTCCGCCACAACGCGCCCGACAACCTGATCCTCGACCTCGACGAGGACCAGGGCCCCGAGCACCGCGCCGCGTAACGGCGAGGCCGCTCGCGGTAAACTCGTCGGCACGACCTGGGGCTGTAGCTCAGCTGGAAGAGCGTCGCGCTGGCAGCGCGAAGGTCAGGGGTTCGAGCCCCCTCAGCTCCACTCTCCCGGGTCCGGTGTCAACCCTGGGCGTTCAGGTGCTCCAGGTACTTGGCGGAGTTGTTGACCTTCAGCCGCACCCAGAGCGGGAAGTGGTCGGAGAACTGCCAGGTCCGCCAGCTCAGGAAGTGACCCTCCGGGTCTTTCAGCGCCCCTTTGCTCTGGGAGCTGGGGGCTGTCAGCCGCTGCTGCTCGTAGGCGGCCCGCTGGTCAGGCGCGTAGACGTTCTCGAAGAGGTCGACCGCGCCGGCGCGGGCGTTGTTGGTGCCGTCTTTGGCCGCTTTCAGGTAGTCGAGCTCCCCTTTCTTGGTCTGAAAGACGATCTGGTCGTAGTAGTTCGTCCCGGCGGCGTTGGTCGGCGGCGCTTCGGACAGCGCATCGGGCACCGAGAAGCCCGCGTTGGTCAGGGCCTGCATCGTCTCGTGCTCGTGGCTGACGATGTTGAAGTCGCCGAGCAGGATCAGCGAGCGGCCTTCGTCGAGGTCCTCCTCGGCTCGCCGGCCAAAGAACTCGCCGATCCGCTCGATCTCCTCGATCCTTTCCTGCAGTCGGTGTCCGCTGTCGTCGCCGTAGTAGACGTGGACGGTGCAGATCTCAAACTTGAACCAGCCCGACTGAAACAGCGCTGCAAATGGGGTGCGGCGGAATTGCTGGCCGATCGGCTTGCCGTCGATTTCGGTCGGGTCCGAGGGGTCGGGATTGTCTTTGACGCCGTCTTTGTTTTTGTCGTGTTTTGGGGCGATGTGCTTGCTGATCAGCAATCTCGTCGGCAGCACGAGCTCGCCGGCGACGTTCTGGAAGTCGACCTTGCGCCGGTCCCAGGCGTAGGTGAGTCGCTCGCCGTTGCCGCCGATCTGGCGGTCGGTGACGTCGGTGGCGATCCAGTCCCAGTCGGGGCCGACGATGCGCATCACCTTTGTCCACTCCTCGAGCTCGTTGACCTCCTGCACCGCGACGAAGTCGAAACGGGAGAGCACCTCGGCGATGTAGAAGTGGGACTCGGGGAAACGTTTGCCCATCCCGAACCGCAGGTTTTCCGGCTTGCCGAAGTCGCGGATGTTCCAGGTCGCCAGCAGCAGCTCCGATTCGGCGTCCTTGGCCGGCAGATCACCGTCGAGCTGGGCGCGCAGCGCCCGCAGGTTCTCGACCACGCGGCCGAGGTCCTGCTCTGGGATCTCCTGCTCCAGTCGCCAGTACTCCATCTGAACGCTCAACGAACACCAACTATGGGGCGAAGTCAAGTACAGGGGAGTTCCTTTCAACCCGAGGCCGCCCGCTGCCGATGGAAGCTGCGGTGAGCACCGCCAACCAGCACGTCTTCTCGCACGGGATGCGCGATACGCGCGCGACCTTCGAGGCCTGGAACCGGGACCCGGGCGCGGTTCTGCGCGGCTGGGTGGCGCTCAGCCTGGCGGTCTCGGTGGCGCTGCTCACAGCGGTCTGGGTCGTCTCCGGCCTGATCACGCCGGACCTGACGCCGATCCACCTCGCCGGCCTCACCTACCCGGCCTCGCCCGACGACTTGGTCCCGATCCTCTGGCGCAACTCGCTGGTCCTCGCCCTCCACGCCACCGCCTGCGTCGCCGGCTTCATCGCCGGCGCCTCGATGCCGCTGGCCGCGGCGCAGCGGACCGGGTTCTCGCGCTGGGTCCACATCAAGGCCGGCGAGCTGGCGATCCTCTTCGTCGGCGCCGTCACCCTCTTCTCGCTCGGCACCCAGGCGCTCTACCTCGGCTTCCAGGGGGCGACGATCGCCTACCAGCTCGACATCACCCGGCTGCAGCTGATCCTCAGCGTCCTCCCGCACGCGCTGCCGGAGCTGACCGCGCTGTTCCTGCCACTTGCCGCCTGGCTGATTGCCAGCCGCCGCGGCGAGTGGAACCAGCTGCTCGCCGCGACCCTGATCACCGTCCTGCTGGCGATCCCGGTGCTGGTCGCCAGCGCGACGATCGAGGTCTACGTCTGGCCGAAGATCCTGGAGGCCCTCTCCCCGTTCACCTACTCGGGGCCGGGGTAGGATCGAGAAATGCCGCGTCGGTCCCCCGCCGCCGGGTACTCCGGCCGGCCCCTCGCCGCGAAGCTGGGGGTGAAGCCGGGCGCCACGGTGGTGCTGGTCGGCGCTCCCGACGGGTTCGAGGGGCTGCTGGAGCCGCTGCCCGACGGGGTGAGAATTCGTCGCGGCAACCGCGGCGCGCGGCAGATGACGATCTGGTTCGTGACCCGGCGTCGCGACCTGGAGCGCCGCTTCGACGCGGTCGCAGCCGCGGTTGGCGAGGGCACGCTGTGGATGGCCTGGCCGAAGCGCTCCTCCGGGGTCGAGACCGACGTCACCGAGGACACGATGCGCGAGGTGGCGCTGCCGGCGGGGTTGGTCGACAGCAAGGTCTGCGCGATCGACGCGACCTGGTCGGGACTGCGCCTCACCCGTCGCCGCTCATAAGATCGCCGTCGATGGCGTACCAGCCGACCGAGATCGAGCGCAGGTGGCAGGCCGTGTGGGCCGAGGAGAAGACCTGGGAGGTCGCCAACCCCGGCCAGCCCGGGTTCGAGGCCGGGAAGCCGAAGTCCTACGTGCTGGAGATGTTGCCCTACCCCTCTGGCGAGCCCCACGTCGGCCACCTCAAGTGCTACGCGGTAGGCGACGCGATCGCCCACTTCCGCCGCCGCCACGGGTTCGAGGTGATCCACCCGATGGGCTATGACTCCTTCGGGCTGCCGGCCGAGAACAACGCGATCAAGACCGGCGAGCCGCCCCGCGCCGCCACCGAGCGCTCGATTGCCTCCTTCCGCCGCCAGTTCGAGGAGTGGGGGATCTCGATCGACTGGTCGCGGGAGCTGGCCACCCACACCCCCGAGTACTACCGCTGGACGCAGTGGATCTTCCTGCAGCTGCTGGAGAAGGGGCTGGCGTATCGCTCCGAGGCGCCCGTCCAGTGGTGTCCCAAGGACGCGACCGTGCTCGCCAACGAGCAGGTCGTCGACGGCCGCTGCGAGCGCTGCGGCACCGAGGTGATCCAGCGCAGCCTCGAGCAGTGGTTCTTCAAGACCACCGCCTACGCGGACCGCCTGCTCGCCGACTTCGAGGCGCTGGAGTCCTGGCCCGAGCACGTGATCACCATGCAGCGCAACTGGATCGGCCGCTCCGAGGGGGCCGAGGTGACCTTCCGCTGCGACGATCTCGACCTCGACTTCCCCGTCTTCACCACCCGTCCCGACACCCTGTTCGGCGCCACCTTCTTCGTCCTCGCCCCCGAGCACCCCGAGCTGGCCCGAATCGTCGCCGACACCGAGGCCGAGGAGGAGGTCCGCGAGTACGTCGCCCGGGTCGCCCGCGAGTCGGCCGAGGAGCGCGGCGACGAGGACCGCGAGAAGACCGGGGTGCCGCTCGGGCGCTCGGTCGTCAACCCGGTCAACGGCGAGGAGATCCCGATGTTCGTCGCCGACTACGTGCTGATGGAGTACGGCACCGGGGCGATCATGGCCGTCCCCGCCCATGACAGCCGCGACTACGAGTTCGCCCAGAGGTTCGACCTTCCGATCAGGCGGGTGATCGAGGGGGAGGATCCCGAGACGGCGCGCGACCGTCGCGGCCTGCCGTACGCCGGCGACGGCCAGATGACCGGCTCCGGCCGCTTCGACGGGGTCGGCAACCGCGAGGCATACGACCGGATCGTCGCCTGGCTCGGGGAGGAGGACCGCGGTCGTCCCGCGGTCAACTTCCGGCTCCGCGACTGGCTGGTCTCCCGTCAGCGCTACTGGGGAGCGCCGATCCCGGTCGTCTACTGCGACGCCTGCGGCGCCGAGGGCGAGCCGGCGATCGTCCCGGTCCCGGCCGAGCAGCTGCCGGTCGAGCTGCCCGAGGTCGAGGACTACGCGCCGCAGGGCAAGAGCCCGCTGGCCGCCGCCGAGCAGTGGGTGGCGACCGAGTGCCCGCGCTGCGGCGGCCCGGCCCGCCGCGAGACCGACACGATGGACACCTTCGTCGACTCCTCCTGGTACTTCATCCGCTACCTGGACCCGCGCAACGACGCGGTCGCCTGGGACCGCGAGGCCGCCGACCACTGGCTGCCGGTCGACCAGTACATCGGCGGGGTCGAGCACGCGATCCTGCACCTGATGTACGCGCGCTTCTTCACCAAGGCGCTGGCCGACATCGGGGTGCTCGACGTGCAGGAGCCGTTCGCCAACCTCTTCGCGCAGGGGATGATCACCCGCGACGGGGCGAAGATGTCGAAGTCGAAGGGCAACACGGTCAGCCCCGGCGAGTACGTGGAGCGCTACGGCGCCGACACCGCTCGCACCTACGTCTGCTTCATGGGCCCGCCGGAGCGCGGCGGCGACTGGACCGACGAGGGGGTGGAGGGGGTCAACCGGTTCCTCTCCCGGCTCTGGCGGCTCTGCGAGGAGGTCGAGGGGCGCACCGAGCCCGCCGATCCCCCCGGCGCGGAGGTCGCCGGCGAGGCTCGCGAGCTGCTTGCCAAGTCCCACTGGGCGATCGAGAAGGCGACCCGGGACTTCCAGCGCGGTTTCCAGTTCAACACCGTGATCGCCGCCGTGATGGAGCTGGTCAACGAGGCCTACCGGCTCAAGGACGGCCTGTACTCCGACCCGGCGGGCGCCGCGACGCTGCGGTTCGCCACCGCGACCGCGGCCTCGCTGATCTTCCCCTTCGCCCCCCACCTCGGGGCCGAGGTCTACGAGCGGCTGCGCGGCGAGCGGGTCTGGGAGCAGCCCTGGCCGCAGGCCGACCCGGAGCTGCTGGTCAGCGAGAGCGTCACCCTGGTCGTCCAGGTCAACGGCAAGCTGCGCGACCGGATCGAGGCGCCGGCCGAGGCCCCCAAGGAGGAGCTGCTGGAGCTGGCCAGAGGGAGCGAGAAGGTGGCCCGCCACCTCGACGGCAAGCAGGTCGTCAAGGAGATCGTGGTGCCGGGGAAGCTCGTCAACCTGGTGGTCCGGTAGCCGCGGTCTTTGCCGCGCCGGCCCGGTTCTGGTAGAAAGCTCGCCGATGCTGGTCAGGCGATTCGAGGACGCACCCGTCGAGGAGTGGCACCGCCTCAGCGCCCATCTACTGATGGACGCCGGAGAGCTGGGCGCCCGCAATCTCTCGGTCACCTGGCTCGCCGTGCCCAGCGGCGCCAGGCAGACGCTGCGCTCCCATGAGGACTCCGAGCAGGCCTACGTCGTGGTCCGCGGCTCCGGCGCGATGTCGGTTGCCGGCGACACCCAGCTGGTCAAGGAGGGGGACCTGATCCTCGTCCCGCCGGCCACCGACCACTCGGTCAGCAACGACGGCGACTCCGAGCTGGCCTTCGTCTCGATCCAGTCGCCGCCGGTCGCGGCCGCCGAGCTGTACAGCGACCAGCTCGCCGAGGTCGCCGGCTACGACGAAGACGACGACTGAGAGTTTTTACTTTTTGCGCGCCACTGGCGCGGGGTTGCCGGTCAGCATCGCCGTGTGGCTGAGCTGAGCAGAACGCAGGTGGTGGTCTACGGGGCGGTTGCGGCGGCGCTGCTGCTGGTCGGGGCGGGGGCGATCCGCGGCGGGGGCAGCGCCGAGCCGGAGGCGGCGGTCGCGGCCGGCGGCGGCGCGGTGGAGGTTCACCGGCCGGGCGGCGACGTGGTTGTCCACGTGACCGGCACGGTGGCGCGTCCCGGCGTCTACCGGCTGCCGCTCGGCTCGCGGGTCGAGGAAGCCGTGGACCGAGCCGGCGGGGCGGTGGCGGCGGCCGAGTTGGACGCGGTCAACCTCGCTGCCCGCCTTGCCGACGGCCAGCAGGTGGTCGTCCCGGAGCGCGGCGCGCCGCCCGCCGTGGCGGGCGGCGGGGAGGAGGGGCCGATCGGCCTCGGCACCGCGACGGTCGAGCAGTTGGAGACGATCGACGGGATCGGCCCGGTCACCGCCGCCGCGATCGTCGAGTTCCGCGACCGGCACGGGGGGCTCGCCTCGGTCGAGCAGCTCGACCAGGTGTCGGGGATCGGGCCGGCGACGATGGAGTCGTTGCGCGAGCGGCTGCAGCCCTGACCGTGCGCTCGCCGGCGCCCTCGCTCCCCTTCCTGCTCGGGGTCGCGGCGCTGCTCGGCCTCGCCCTCGCGCACGCCGGCGAGATCAGGGAGCGGGCCGAGGCGGGTCTGGGGCGGGGGGTGCCGGCCCGCGAGGCGGCGCTGGCGCGCGGCTTCGTGCTCGGCGAGGACGGCGAGGTCGACCCCCGCACCGCCGAGGACTTCCGCCGCTCGGGGCTGAGTCACTTGCTGGCGGTCAGCGGCCAGAACGTCACCCTGCTCGCGCTGCTGGCGATGCCGTTGCTGGCGGCGCTGGGGGTGCCGCTCCGCGAGCGCCTGGTCTGGGTGCTGGCGCTGATCGCCCTCTACGTGCCGTTGGCGGGGGCCGAGCCCTCGATCCAGCGGGCGGCGGTGATGGGCGCGGTCGGGGTGCTGGCGACGTTGGGTGGGCGCCGTCGCTCTCGGGTTTTTGCCCTGGGCGCTGCGGCGGCGATCACGCTCGCGGTCGATCCGGGGATCGGCGCCGAGGTCGGTTGGCAGCTCAGCTTTGCGGCCGTGGTTGGGATCTTCCTGCTGGCGAGGCCGCTGCGCGGAGCGCTCCCCGCCGGGGGCGGCCCGCTTGGCCGCGTCCTCGGCGATGGCGCCGCGGTGACCATCGCCGCGACGGTGGCGACGGCGCCGCTGATCGCCTTCCACTTCGGCACCCTCTCGACCGTCACCGTGGCCGCCAACCTGCTGGCGCTGCCGGCAGTTGCGCCGGCGATGTGGCTGGGGATGGCGGGCGCAGCAGCCTCACAGGTACCCGGCCTGCCACCGGAGGCGCTCAACGTCCCGGCCTCGGTGCTGCTCGCCTACATCGCCCAGGTCGCCGCCTGGTGCGCCGCCCCCGAGTGGGCCGAGCTCGAGCTCCACCTCGGCCCCGCCGGCCTCGCCGCGTCCTACGCGACGCTGGCGGCGCTCGCCGCCGCCGCAAACCTCGCCAACCCATCCCGTGGTTCCTTTTTGGCCCTGAGGGCCAAAAAGGAACCACGGGATGGTGGTCGGGGGGTGGTGCTGGGGCTTGCTCTCGCGACGGCGCTTGCGGCGCTCGCTCTCTGGCAGGGGCGGCCCGAGGCGCCGGAGGTCTCGCCCGCCGGGCTGCGGGTCACCGTTCTCGACGTCGGCCAGGGGGATGCGATCCTGCTGCAGCCGGCAGACGCCGACCCGGTCCTGGTCGATGCCGGCCCTCCCGGCGCCGGTCTGGGGCGGAAGCTGGAGGCGCTTGGGGTCGAGCGGCTGGGCGCCGTGGTCGTCACCCACGACCAGTCCGACCATGCCGGCGGGCTGGCCGAGCTGCTCGGCCGGGTGCCGGTGTCGCGGCTGCTCTACGGGCGGGTCGGCCGGCCGTTGCTGGCGCGGGCGCGCGCCGCCGGGGCGCACCCGGTCCGGGTCGGCATCGGGGCCGCGGTGCGGGCCGGCCGGCTGCGGCTGCGGGTGCTGTGGCCGCCGCCGGAGCTGCTTGGCGCGGCGGCGCGCGGAGAGGACCCGAACCGGCTCGGGGTCGTCCTGCTCGCCCGGTGGCGACGCTTCTCGATGCTGCTGACCGCCGACGCCGAGGCGGAGTCGGCGCCGCTCGACCCCGGCCCGGTGGACGTGCTGAAGGTCGCCCACCACGGCAGCGAGGACGCCGGGCTGGCGGCGCTCCTGGAGCGGACGCGTCCGCGGCTGGCGGTGATCTCGGTCGGGGAGGGGAACCCGTACGGACACCCGGCGCCGGCCACGGTGGCGACGCTCGGAGCGCACCGGGTGGAGGTGCTGCGGACCGATCGCGAGGGGGACGTCGAGATCGAGGTCGGCGCGCCGTCCCGTCGAACCGGCGACTCCGGCTAGACGGATGGCCGAGTCGATACTGGGAGCTTTGCGAGGTCGCTCTCCTGTTCCGGGCGGGGGCGCCGATCAAGCGAGGAGGTGAAGTTCACGATCGGAAAGCCGCTCGCAGGCCACCGCAGGCTCCCCAGCCTGGCCGGCCGGGGCATCGTCGACCGGGTGCGCAGCGCCGGCTTCGCGATGCTCGGCGGCGCCGCCCTGCTCGGGCTGGCGATCGTCGCCGTGATGGCGCAGCAGGGCGCGCCCCTGCTTCCGGCGCTTCCGGTTCCGGGAGCGGGGGGAGAGGGCGGAGCCGAGGCGGTCGCCCCTGCCTCGGTGGCCGCGCCGGGCGCCGCACCCGCGGACCTCGCCACCGCTCCTCCGGCCCCGGCTCCGAGCGACCGCGACGCAGGCGGTCGTGGCGGCGCTCGCCCCGTTCGGGATCCGGCCGCCTCCGCCGATCCGGGGCCCGACGCCGAGCTGGCGCCGTCGCCGGCCCGCAGCGTCGCGACCGCCGAGTCGCCGTCGAGTGGCACCGCGACGCCGGTCCCCGCCCCCTCTGCGGACGATCCGCCGGCGGGGGCGGCGAAGCCGGTCTCCACCGCGCCCTCCGATTCCGGGCCGGTCGACCGGACCCCCGGACCGCCCACCGGTCAGGCGAACGGCCGCGGCGGCAATGGCAACGGCAACGGTCAGGGGAACGCGTACGGCAGGGACCGCGGACCGCAGACGGCCAGGCCCAAGCCGCCGCACCCCTCCCAGCCCTCGACGCCGAGCTCGGGCCAGGTCGCGACGGAGGCCCTGCCGGCGGCCACGGACGACCATCCGGGTGGCGGGCGCGGGCACGGCCGCGGCGGTTCCAAGCGCTGAGGCCGGGTGGGCCGGGCCGGCCTCTAGACTCGGCCGGTGGCCGACGAGATGCAGCCGCTCTACCTGATCGCCGGCACCGACGGCGCCAAGATCGACTCCACCCGGTCCCGGCTGCGCGCCCGGGCCGAACGGGAGGGAGGCGGCGAGGCGCTCGAGGTCTTCGAGCCCGGCGAGGGGCGGGGGATGCCCGACCACGAGGCGCTGCTGGCGGCGATCCCGGCGATGTCCCTGGTCCAGTCGCGCCGCTACCTGCTGGCCGACGGGGTGGAGCGCTGGCGCGACCGCCAGCTGCAGCCCGTCTGCGCCGCGGTCGGCGCCCTGCCACCCGATCTCACCCTGGTCCTGATCGCCCGCGCCAAGGTGCCCGCCAAGCTGACCAAGGCGGTGAAGGCGGCGGGTGGGGAGATCCACGAGTTCGAGGCGCCGAAGGCGCGGGAGATGCCGCGGGTCCTGGTCGCCGATGCCCAGCGGCTCGGCTTCCGCCTCGATCCGGCGGCGGCACGCGCCCTGGTCGACCGGATGGGCGCCAGCCCCGTTCGTCTCGCCAACGAGCTGCAGCGGCTGGCGCTGTGGGCGGGCGATGGCGGCGAGGTCGTCCTCGACGACCTCGAGGAGATGGTCGCCGACACCTCCGAGGCAGCGGTCTGGTCGCTCTCCGACGCCCTGCTGGAAGGCAACGCGGCGGCGGCGCTGCGGATCGGCGAGCAGCTGCTGGACCAGGGCGAGAACGTGACCGGGCTGATCTACGGCCTCGCCTCGCGCCTGCGCAGTGCCTGCGCGGCCGCCGCCCAACTCGAGGAGGGGGTGCCGCCGAACCAGGTCGAGTCCTCGCTGAAGATGCACCCCTACGCGGCGAAGCAGCTGGTCTCGCGGCTCCGCGACGCCGACCTGGCCGACCTCCGTGCCGCCACCGAGACGCTCGCCCAGCTGGAGATCTGGTGCCGCGGCGGCGCCGACTACGGCGACGAGCTCGCCTTCACCCTCGCCCTGCGCTCCATGGCCTCCACCTAGGCGGCTGCAAACCGGCGCATCGCGGCGTCGGCGCTCGGTCATGTGCGGAGCACACTCCCTCGCTTCTCCTGGCGCTGCTTGGTTTTCGCTCGCCTAAGAGGAGGCGGCCAGGCGGGCGGCCTTGGACTTCTTGCGAGCGCCGGTGTTGCGATGCATGGCGTTCTTCTGCACGGCCTTGTCGACCTTCGAGACGAGCGCCTTGTGCTCGGTCGCGATCGCCTCGGCGTCGCCGCCCTCGACCGCTGCCTCGAGGCGGCGGAAGTGGGTCTTGACCGCGCTGGTCAACAGCCGGTTCTCCGAGCGCTCGCGCTCGCTGCGTAGGATCCGCTTCTTCTGTGAGGCTATGTTCGCCATGAGTTCTGTGCCTGAGCCGGCGTCGTGCCTGCTCCGGGCGGCCGCCGACTATACCGACTGAGAACCAGCTTGGAGACGCCCAGGGCACCAGACCCATCCGAACCCGAGCGAGAGGGGCTCGATCGCGCCCGTGCGGAGGCCGATTCCGACGCCGCGCTGCGGGCCGCCGAGGCGTTCGACCCCGGTCAGGATCTCGAGGGCGAGCCCGCCCCCGGGCGCCAGGCCGGGCGGATCGCCCGCTCGACCGCGTTCTTCTCGGTCGCCACCGCCGCCTCCCGCGTCGCCGGTCTCGGCCGCGAGGTGGTCGCCGCCGGCTACTACGGGGTCAGCGGCCCGATGTCCGCCTTCACGGTCGCCTTCCAGGTCCCGAACCTGATCCGCGCCCTGTTCGCCGACGCCGCCCTGCAGCCGGCCTTCGTCCCGGTCTTCACCGAACTGGTCGGCAAGCGCCAGTACCGCGAGGCGTTCCGGCTCGCCTCGACCATGCTGCTGCTGGTGACGATGGTGCTGGGCGTCGTCACCGCCACCTTCATCCTCGCCGCTCCGCTGGTGATGCCGCTCTTCGTCCCGGGCTTCGAGGGCGAGCTGGTCGACCTCACGGTGACCCTCTCGCAGATCCTCTTCCCGATCCTGGTGCTGCTCGGGGTCAGCGGAATCGTGGTCGGGATCCTCAACAGCTACGACCGCTTTGGCGCCTTCGCGATCTCGCCGCTGTTTTGGAACCTGACGATCATCGCCGCCCTGGTCGCGATCGAGCCTCTATTCAGTGGCCAGGACCGGATCTACGCCTACGCGATCGCGATCCTGCTCGGCACCCTGGTCCAGCTGCTGATTCCCGGCTTCGACCTGCGCAACACCCCGTTCCGGTTCAGCCTCAGCTTCGACTGGCGCCACCCGGGTGTGCGCCGGGTGCTGGTGCTGATGCTGCCGGTGACGATCAGCCTCGGCCTGATCAACTTCAACCTGGTGATCAACAGCTTCTTCGGCACCTTCGTCTCCGACCAGGCGCCGGCGGCGATCGACAAGGCGTTCCGGATCTACCAGCTGCCGCAGGGAGTCTTCTCGGTCGCGGTCGCGACCGTCCTCTTCCCGACCCTGACCCGGTTCGCCAGCCGCGGCGAGACCGACAACCTGCGGGCGACGATGGCGAACGGGATGCGCCAGATCCTCTTCGTCCTGATCCCCGCCGCGGCCGCCGTCCTGGTCCTCTCGGAGCCGATGATCAGGCTCGTCTACGAGCGCGGCGAATTCGGCCCCGGCGATACCGAGGTGGTGACGACGGCGCTCTTCTGGTTCGCCTTCTCGCTGCCGACCAACGGCCTCTTCCTGCTGCTGACCCGGACCTTCTTCGGTCTGCAGCGGCCCTGGATCCCGACCGCGATCGCCGCCGGCAACCTGGCGGTGACGGCGCTTGCGGCGCTGGCGCTCTACCACCTCGGGGTGGGCGGGATCGTCGCCTCGACCGCGATCGCCACCGCGGCCAGCGTCGTCGCCCAGTGCGTCATCTTGCGCCGCCTGCTCGGCGGGCTGGAGCTGCCGCGCCTGTTCGAGGCGGCGGCGCGGATCTCGGTCGCCGCGGCGGCGCTGGCCGGCGTCTCCTACCTGATCTGGGACCTGCTCGACGCCGCCCTCGGGCGCGGCCTGCTCGGCCAGATCGCCTCGCTCGGGGCAGGCCTCGCGGTCGGCGGCCTGGCCTACCTCGGGGCGGCGCGGCTGCTGCGGATCGCCGAGCTCGAGCAGATCCTCCGCCTCCTCCGCCGCCGCTAGATGCTCGGCCCGGGCCGCTACCTGCTGGGAGTAGCCGAGCTCCTACTGCTGGCCGGCTTCGCCTCGCTCGGCGCCACCGCCCTCCGCGCCCACCTGCTGCCGCGCTTCCAGGGAGCCCCAGCCCACCTGGCCACCGCAGTCCTGGCCATCGCCCTCCTCCTCTGGCCAGCCCAACTCCTCGGCAGCGTCGGCCTCTTAAAGCCAGCCCCCTACCTGGCTCTCGTGATCGTCGCCAGCGTGGCCCTGCGGTACTGGCTGGGTAGGGGGACCGGCGCCCCTCCGGCGGGTGGCGCCGCATGGGGGGACCACCCCCGAGGAGGCGAAGCCCCCGCAGGGGGTGGGGGGACCCATGCGGTGACAGGACCCGCCGGCTGTCCGCCTCGTCCCTCGCCCGCCACCGCCATTGCGCTGATCATCGCCGCCATCGCCCTGCTCCGCTTCACGCTCGAGACCAAGACCAAGCTCGGCACCGGCATGACCGGCTTCGACACCACCTGGTACCACGGCCCCTTCGCGGCCGGGTTCTTCCAGAGCGGTGACACCTGGGACCTCCACTTCATCGCGCCGCAGTTCCTCGCCTGGTTCTACCCGGCCAACGCCGAGCTCTTCCACGCCACCGGCATGCTGGCCTTCGGCCGCGACCTGCTCTCGCCCCTGCTCAACCTCGGCTGGTTCGCCGGCTGCCTGCTCGCCTGCTGGTGCATCGGCCGTCCGTACCGGGTCGCGCCCTGGTCGCTGGCGCTGGGGGCGGTGGCGCTCAGCCTGCCGGGGTTTGCCGACCAGGCGGGGGAAATGCGCAACGACATCGTCGGCGCCTTCTTCCTGCTCGCCGCGGTGGCGGTCGCCCTGAACGCGTGGCCGGGGAGGGGGGATGAGCAACGAGCGGGCGGGGGGGAGGGGCTCGGCGACGGGCCGTCTCTCGGCGCGCTGGCGGTGATCGGTCTCGCCGCCGGTCTTGCCGCCGGCACCAAGCTCAACTTCCTGCTCCCCGCCGCGGTCCTGGTCGTCGGCCTTGCCGCCCTTGCCCCGAAGGGAAGGCGCTGGCCGGCGCTCTGGGCGCCGACCCTCGCGGCGCTGGCCGGCGGCGGCTACTGGTACCTGCGCAACCTCGCCCACAGCGGCAACCCGCTGCCCTGGGTCGATGGCCTCGGCCCGGTCTCGCTGCCCTCGCCCGACCAGGCGCTGGGCGGTCGCGAGCCCCACAGCGTGCTCGGCTACCTGACCGACGGCGCCGTCTGGTCGGACTGGCTCGTCCCCGGCCTCGAAGACGGCCTCGGCGCCCTCTGGCCCCTCGTCCTCCTAGCCGCAGCCGCCGGCCTCCTCCTCGCCACTGCCTCGTCGCGCGGTTCCTTATTGGCCCATGGCGCGAAAAAGGAACCACGCGATGGTTGGAGGGGTGGGGCGCTGGGGTTGGCGGGGCTGGTCGGGGTCGCCGCGGCGCTCGCATGGGCGATTGCGCCGACCTCGGCGTCCGGGCCGGAGGGGATGCCGCGCGGCTTCGAGTCCGGCCTCCGCTATCTCGTCCCCGCCCTGGTCCTGGGCCTCGCCCTGCTCCCGGCCGCCCCACCACTCCGCAGCCGCTTCCTTCACCTCAGCGCCTCGATGTCGCAGTTGTTCCCGGCTACCGGGCAAAGGTGCGACATCAAGCTGGGGTGGAGGGTGGTTGCCGCGGTTGGCGTGCCGCTGATCGCGATCGCGGTGGGCTATCCCGTGCAGCGCCACTACCTCGACCACCGCTACGCGGACCCGACCTTCACCGACGCGCCCGGTCTCAACGCGGCCTTCGCCTGGGCTCGCGACGTCGAGGACTCGCGGATCGCGACCACCTCGACCCGGCAGTACCCGCTGTTCGGGACCGACCTCTCCAACCGGGTCGAGTACGTCGGCGAACCGCGCCCCCACGGCGGCTTCGTGCCGCCGACCACCTGCCGCCGCTGGAGGGAGCTCCTCAACCAGGGCGACTACGACTACGCAATCACCACCCGCGACCGCGAGGAACCCAACAAGCCCCCATACCCACCCGCCACGGCCTGGACCCGCTCCCCAGCCACCGAACCGATCCTCGAACAACCCCCCACCGTCATCTTCCGCATCGAAGCACCCCTGGACCCCACGTCCTGCCCCAGCTAGGAAAGCCAAACGCATCGCGGGGCGGCGTCCTGCCTGAGCACACCTCGTCGGCAGAGCGACGTCCCCAGGCAGACCAGTCTCCGGCGGGTGGCGCCGTATGGGGGGACCACCCCCGAGGAGGCTTCAGCCACCGCAGGGGGTGGTGGGCCCCATACGGCGACAGGACCCGCCGGCCGGAGCACCCCCGTCCCAAGGACCGGCCAGCCGGAGCACCAGTCGTCCATACTCCGCCCCGCCCATGCAGCAGATCCGAAACTTCTCGATCATCGCCCACATCGACCACGGCAAGTCGACCCTGGCCGACCGCATCCTCGAGGTCACGGGCGCCGTCGACCCGAAGAAAATGCAGGCGCAGCTGCTCGACTCGATGGACCTGGAGCGGGAGCGGGGGATCACGATCAAGGCCCAGGCGGTGCGGGTCGAGTACACCGCGCAGGATGGCGAGACCTACCACCTGCACCTGATCGACACCCCCGGCCACGTCGACTTCTCCTACGAGGTCTCGCGCAGCCTCGCCGCCTGCGAGGGCGCGCTGCTGGTCGTCGACGCCGCCCAGGGCGTCGAGGCGCAGACCGTCGCCAACACCTACCTGGCGATCGAGAACGGGCTGGAGCTGATCCCGGTGATCAACAAGGTCGACCTGCCCGGCGCCGAGCCCGATCGCGTCGCCGGCGAGATCGCCGACCTGCTCGGCGGCGACCCCGACGAAGCGCTGCGGATCTCGGCCAAGACCGGGATCGGGGTGCCGGAGGTGCTGGAGGCGATCGTCGCCCGCATCCCGCCGCCCGCGGGCAAGCCGGCAGCCCCCACCCGCGCCCTGATCTTCGACTCCGAGTTCGACCAGTACCGCGGCGTGATCGCCTACGTGCGGATGGTCGACGGCGCCTTCCGCAAGACCGAGCGGATCGTCGCGATGCAGAACGGCACCGAGGCCGACATCGACGACATCGGCTTCTTCCGGCCGGCGATGACCGCGGTCGAGGGGATGGAGGCCGGCGACGTCGGCTACCTGATCACCGGCATCAAGGACGTCACCAAGCTGCGGGTCGGCGACACCCTGACCGCGCTGGCCGAGCCGGCCGCCGAGGCGCTGGAGGGCTACCGCGAGGTGCGGCCGATGGTCTTCTGCGGCCTCTTCCCGATCGACACCGACCGCTACGAGGACCTGCGCGACGCGCTCGAGAAGCTGGCCCTCAACGACGCCGCCCTCTCCTGGGAGCCGGAGACCTCGGAGGCGCTCGGGTTCGGCTTCCGGTGCGGCTTCCTCGGCCTGCTCCACATGGAGATCGTGCGCGAGCGGCTGGAGCGCGAGTACGACCTCGACCTGCTGGCGACGACGCCCAACGTGCGCTACCTGGTCAACCTGACCAGCGGCGCGCAGCAGGAGGTCCACAGCCCGACCGAGCTGCCCGACCCGGGCACGATCGAGACGATCGAAGAGCCCTACATCCGGGCCACGATCATCTGCCCGAAGGAGCAGGTCGGGGCGGTGATGGAGCTCTGCCAGCAGCGCCGCGGCACCCACGTCGACATGCACTTCCTCAGCCCGCAGCGGGTCCAGATCCGGTACGACCTGCCGCTCGCCGAAATCGTCCTCGACTTCTTCGACCAGCTGAAGTCCTCGACCCGCGGCTACGCCTCGCTCGACTACGAGCCGATCGGCAACCGCGTCTCCGACCTGGTCAAAGTCGACATCCTGCTGGCCGGCGACAAGGTCGACGCGCTCTCGATCATCGTCTTCCGCGACTTCGCCTACGAGCAGGGCAAGCGGCTGGTCGGGCGGCTGCGCAAGACGATCCCGCGCCAGCTCTTCGACGTCCCGGTGCAGGCCGCGGTCGGCTCCAACATCCTCGCCCGCGAGACCGTCAAGGCGCTGCGCAAGGACGTCACCGCGAAGCTCTACGGCGGCGACGTCACCCGCAAGAACAAGCTGCTGAAGAAGCAGAAAGCGGGGAAGAAGCGGATGAAGTCGGTGGGCCGGGTCGAAGTGCCGCAGGAGGCGTTCCTGGCCGTCCTTGAGATCGATGAGTAGGTGGTGGGGCAGCCCTTGTCGATGGCTGGATTAGACTGGGGGACCATGACGCTAAATACTGCAGCGGTTGGCAAGGAATGGCCCGGGGTCACCTACCAGGTGGGCCGGGAGAAGGTGAAGGAGTACGCGACCGTGCTGGGGCTCGACAACCCGGTCCACTTCGACCTCACCGCGGCCCGCGACGCCGGCTTCCGCGACGTGGTGGCGCCGCCGATGTTCGCGGTCGTCTACTGCGGCCCGGCGCTCGGCCCGGCCCTGTTCGACCCCGAGGTCGAGATGAACTTCGCGGCGATGGTGCACGGCAGCCAGGAGTTCGTCTGGGGCGAGCCGGCCTGCTCGGGGGACGAGATCACGACCACCGCCAGGTGCGTCTCGATCGAAGAGAAAGGCGGCATGGGCTTCTACGTCTTCGAGACCGTGTCCACCAACCAGGACGGCGCCGAGGTCGTGCGCGGCACCTGGACCAACATCGTCAGGGGGGTCTGAGATGAGCGATCTGAACGCGGGCGACGCGGTCCCGGAGCTGCGGGAGACGCCCGACAAGTACCTGCCGCACCGCTACGCCGGCGCCTCCGGCGACTTCAACCCGATCCATATCGACGACGAGTTCGCGAAAGCGGTCGGGCTGCCGCGCAACATCCTGCACGGCCTCTACTCGATGGGCCTGGTCGCCCGCGCCAACACGGCCCTCGCCGGCGGCGACCCGCGCGCCCTGAAACGGCTCTCGGTCCAGTTCCGCGGGATGGGGATGCCCGAGCAGGAGATCGTCGTCACCGGCACGGTCAGCTCGGCCGACGGCAACCGGGTCACGATCGCGACCGAGGCGACTCAGGGCGACAACAAGATCATCAAGAACGCCGAGGCTGAGATCGAGCTGTAGCGCCCCCGCCGGGCCGCGGCTGCAGCGGCTCCTAGAATGAGGGGGATGCTCTCCGAGCGACAGGAACTGATCCTCACGCTGGTGGTCGACGCCTACCTGGCCTCGGCGCGGCCGGTGCCCTCGAAGGAGGTCGCCGAGCGGCCCGAGGTCGAGTGGGGGCCGTCGACCGTGCGGGCCGAGCTGGCCCTGCTGGAGCGGGAGGGTTACCTGACCCACCCCCACACCTCCGCCGGCCGGGTCCCGACCGACTCCGGCTACCGCCGCTACGTCGACCTGATGCTGGAAGCCGACGCGCCGCCCGCCCGGGCGGAGGTCGACCTGGAGTTGTCGCGGCTGCAGCGCGAGGTCGACGAGGCGATGCGGGAGACGACCGCGGCACTGGCCCAGGTCACCGACCTGGTCGCGATGGCGACCGCGCCCGCCCTCGCCACGGCGACGATCCACCGGGTCGAGGTCCTGCAGCTGCAGCCGAACAAGGTGGTGGTGATCGCGATCGCCTCGACCGGCGACGTCGCCCGCCGCGTCTTCGAGTTCGACCGGCCACTCGACCGCGGCCTGGTCGAGTGGGCCTCCAGCTACCTGAACGAGACGCTTGCCGGGCTCAGCGTCGGCGCCCGGATGATCGCCGCGCGGCTCGCCGACCCCGAGCTGGACCGAGTCGAGGCCAAGTTCGTCGGCGCGCTGGGCGCCGCCTTCGCCGAGTTCGAGCAGGGAGCCGGCGGCGACCTCTACGTCGACGGCGCCTCGCGGCTGCTCTCCGCCGAGCACCGCGCCGACCTGCCTCGCGCCGACCAGCTGATGACCGCGCTGGAGCGCCGCGCCGACGTCCTGCAGATGCTGCGCTCGGCGCTTGACGAGCGCTCCGTCTATCTCTGGATCGGCGACGAGAACCCGCAGCCGGCGCTGCGCTCGGCCAGCGTGGTCGGCGCCAACTACGGCCTCGGCCACCGCAACCTCGGCGCGGTCGGCGTGGTCGGCCCGCTGCGGATGGACTACGCGACCGCGATCGCCTCGGTCCGCGGCGCCGCCCGCGAGCTCTCCCGTTACTTCGAGACCGTGTACGACGCCTAGCTCGATGGCCCGCGACTACTACGAGGTGCTCGGCGTCGGGCGCGAGGCCGGCGAGGGCGAGATCAAGAAAGCCTTCCGGCGGCTCGCCCGTGAGCTGCACCCCGACGTCAACGACCACGATCCCGAGGCCGAGGAGAAGTTCAAGGAGGCGGCCGAGGCCTACGAGGTCCTCTCCGACCCCGAGCGGCGCCGCACCTACGACGCCTACGGCAAGGAGGGACTGCGCTCCGGCGGCTTCGACCCCGGCGCCGGCTTCGGCTCGGTCGACGACATCTTCCAGGCCTTCTTCGGCGGCGGCGGAGGGGGTTTCGGGTTCGGCGGCGGCGGCCCGGCGGCCGGCGGCGACCTGATGGTCGCGGTCGAGCTCGACCTCGCCGAGGTCGCGACCGGGGCGACCCGCGAGCTTAGCTACGAGGCGGTCGGCCGGTGCGAGCACTGCCACGGCAACGGGGCGGAGCCCGGCACCCCGATCTCCACCTGCGAGCGCTGCGGCGGCGCCGGCCAGCTGCGTCAGGTCGCCCGCACCCCGTTCGGGCAGATGGTCCGCGGCGTCGCCTGCGACGCCTGCGGCGGCGCCGGCAAGGTGCCGGAGAGCCCCTGCGGGGATTGCGGGGGCAGCGGCCGCACCCACGGTCTGCGCCGCCACGAGATCGAGGTACCGGCCGGGATCGAGGACGGCCAGCGGCTGCGGGTCTCCGGCGCCGGGCACGCCGGCGAGCCGGGGGCGCCGCCCGGCGACCTCTACGTCGAGGTCGCGGTCCGTCCCGACGAGCGCTTCCGCCGCGAGGGCACCGACCTGGTCAGCGTCGTCTCGATCCCCGCCACCGAGGCGATGCTGGGCACGAAGGTGACGGTCCCGACCCTGGACGGGGAGACCGAGATCGAGCTTGCCGCCGGCACCCAGCCGGGCCACGAAGAGACCCTGCGCGGCGCCGGGCTGCCGCGGCTCGGCGCCCGCCGGCGCGGCAACCAGCGAGTCGTGATCGACGTTCTCGTCCCCACCAACCTCGGCGAGGAGCAGCGCGAGCTGGTCGAGCGCCTCGACGAATCGCTGGAGGAGGAGAACCTCGACCCGCGCCGCGGCGACGGGCTGTTCAGCCGCGTCCGCCGGGCCTTCGGTTGATCCGACTCGCCGTCAGGTGCTCCCCCGAGCAGGCGGAGCTGGTCCTGGCCGAGCTGACCGTGCTGGCCCCGAACGGGGTCGAGGAGGAGCGGGGCCCGGGCTTTGTCGAGTACGCGATCTACGGCGGCGAGGGCGAGCTGCCCGAGCTGGGCGAGATCGACGCGGCGCTGGGCGGCGGCCGGGTCGAGGTTAGCTCGACCGAGGTCCCGGACGACTGGGCCGACCGCTGGCGCGACTTCCACAAGCCGCTGTTAGTCGGCGAGAGGCTGTGGCTGCGCCCTTCCTGGGAGCCACCGCGAGAGGGGGCGCTCGACCTCGTCGTCGACCCCGGCCGCGCCTTCGGCACCGGCGCCCACCCGACCACCCGGCTCTGCCTCGGCTACCTGCTGGAGCTGGAGGCCGACGGCGCGGCGAGCGGGCCGCTCACCGACCTCGGCTGCGGCTCGGGGGTGCTGGCGATCGCCGCCGCCAAGCTCGGCTGGTCGCCGGTTTCCGCCCACGACCACTCCGACGACGCGATCGAGGCGACGGCGGCGAACGCCGCCGCCAACGGCGTCGAGCTGCAAATGGAGCGCATCAATCTCCGCGAGCGGCTGCCGCCGCTCGCCCCGACCGTGGTCGCCAACATGACCGCGCCGATCCTCCACGCGGTGGCGTGTCGACTTTCCTCGGCATCGCCGAGCAAAGTCGACACGGCGCCCGAGACGCTCGTCCTCTCGGGGCTCCTGCCCCGAGAGGTGGACGAGGTCGCGGCGGCGTTCGCGCCGCTCGGGGTCGCCGAGGCGGACCGGCGCATCGACGGCGACTGGGCGGCGCTCCTGCTTCGTGCCTAGCCGGCGTGGCGAGTTGGTGGCCACATGGGCCACTAATCCGCCAGGCCGACCGGTATGTTTCGCGCCGATGCCGGTCGCGAACATCACCGACTACAGCGTCGTTCTCTTCATCCACGTGCTTGCGGTGGTCCTTGCCTTCGGGCCGACCTTCGGCTACGGCCTGATCTTCTCGGTGCTGCCGAAGTACCCACGTTCGGCGCCGGCCTTCCTGGAGGCGATTCGCAAGGTCGACAACTACCTGGTCAACCCGGGGATGATCGTCCTGCTGGTGGCCGGGATCTACCTGCTGACCGACGGTCCGTGGGAGGCAAGCGAAGCCTGGATCAGCATCGGCTTCCTGGCGATCATCGTGATCTTCGGGCTCCAGCACGCCTTCTTCGGCCCACAGGGCCGCAAGGCGCAGGCAATTGCCGAACGAGACCTCAAGGCCGGCGACACGCTGAGCGAGGAGTTCGAAGAAATCTCGCGCCGGCTCGGCGTGGTCGGCCCGGTGGCCGGGCTGATCGTCGTCGTCACGATCTTCTTCATGGTCGTCAAGCCCTGACCCTGTCCGGTCGCGGCGCAGAGCCCGATCCGTCGCTGCCGGTGGCGATGTTCGACTCCGGCGTCGGCGGGCTGACCGTCCTCCACGAGTGCCTCGTCTCGTTGCCGCAGGAGGACTTCCTCTACCTCGGCGACACGGCGATGTTCCCCTACGGCAGCCGCGACCCGGAGCGGCTGCGGCGGCGGATCGCGGCGATCGCCGAGCTGCTCCTCGATCGCGGCGCGAAGCTGCTGGTGATCGCCTGCAACACCGCGACCTCGGTTGGCGAGGAGGTCGCGCGGGAGGTCGCCGCGGTGCGCGGGGTGGAGGTCGTGCCGGTGGTCGAGCCGCAGGCCGAGATCGCGGCGGCGATCACCGCCAGCGGCAGGGTCGGGGTGCTGGCGACCCCGAACACGGTCGAGAGCGGCGCCTACCGGCGAGCTCTGGAGGCGGTCGGCCGGGCGCTCGACGTGACCGAGGTCGAGGCGCCCGACCTGGCGCCCTTCATCCAGGACGGCTCCCCGTTCGACGAGGCGGTGGTGGCGATGGCGCGCGCCTACTGCGAGCCGCTGAAGCGGGCCGAGGTCGACACCCTTGTCCTCGGCTGCACGCACTACCCGCTGGTGGCGCCGATGCTGCAGCGCATCCTCGGCCGCGACGTGCGCCTGGTCAGCGGCGGCCACGCGGTTGCGGCGGCGGTGCAGCGGGCGCTCGAGCGGGCCGGGATCGACCGGCCGGCGCGTGGCGAGGGCGCCTACGACTTCCTCTGCACCGGCGAGGTCGGCGCCTTCCGCGAGCTCGGCACCCGCTTCCTGCAGATGCCGCTCGGCGAGGTCGAGCGGGTCGAGATCGCGCCGAATTGACGCTTTCGCGCGGAACCTGGCGCTGAAGATTCACACCGTGCGCGCCATCCGTGCGGGGTGCCCTGGGACGATCCGCCTATGCCCGCAACCGCCACCGCCCCAGCCCTAGGCAATACCGTATATACTCACCCCGTGGCCAAGGTGATGATCTCCATTCCCGACGAGGTTCTGCGACGGATCGACACCCATGTCGAGACGGTGGGCGAGACCCGCAGCGGCTTCCTGCGCCGCCTCGCCGAGCGGGAGATCGCCGCCGGCCGGGCGGAGCAGCGTCAGCGCATCGAGGCGCTGCTGGCGAAGATCGGTCCCGTCGATCTCGGCGGCGACTCCGCCCAGCTGATCCGCGAAGACCGTGAATCGCACTGACCCCCTGCTGATCGACGCCAGCGTCTGGGCCGCGATCGTCGATCCGCGCGAGCGGTTCCACGGACCGGCGCGGCAGATCGCGCTCGACGTCGAGCTCGAGGTGGCGGCGCTCGACCTGACGCTGTATGAGATCGCCAACGCGGTCGGCGCCAAGCGCGGGCTGGTCGCCGAGGCGCGGGGCATCGCCCGCCTCGTGGTCGAGCGCTGCGGCGGCAGCCTGATCGCGGCGGACCCGGACCTGATCGACGCGACCACCGAGATCGCCGCCGAGCACTCGCTGACCGCCTACGACGCGGCCTACGTCGCCGCCGCCCGGCGCGGCGGCATGACCCTGGTCAGCGCCGACCTGCGCGACCTCGTCGGCAGGGGTCTGGCCATCGCGCCCGACGCCGCCGTCTAACCTTGCGTGCGATGAGCGTTCTCGAACAAGTCCAGGACGATGCGAAGGCGGCGATGAAAGCCCGCGACCGCGAGCGCGCCTCGGCGCTGCGGATGGTCGTCGACGTGCTCCAGCAGGACGCCAAGCTGGGCAAGGGCGACGAGGTCGCGGTGCTGCAGCGCGAGCGCAAGAAGCGGATCGAGGCGGCCGAGGCCTACGCGGAGGCCGGTCGGGCCGAGCAGGCGGCGGAGGAGCGCTTCGAGGCCGAGCTGATCGAGGCCTACCTGCCGCAGCAGCTCTCCGACCAGGAGCTGGCCGACCTGGTCGCGGCGGCGATCGAGGAGACCGGCGCCACCGGGCAGCGCCAGATGGGCGAAGTGATGTCGGCGCTGATGCCGAAGGTCGGGGGCCGCGCCGACGGCAAGCGGGTCAGCGCCGCGGTCCGGGAGAAGCTGGGTTCCTGATTTGGCGCGCAGGCAGCTGACCCTCGACAACACCGTCGCCGCCGAGCTGGCCGGCTCCGAGGACACCGTCCTGCGCGCCCTGCGCGGGCGGCTCGACTGCGACCTGCACCTGCGCGGCAACGTGCTCACCCTCGACGGCGAGTCGGCCGACGTGCAGGAGGCGGCCACCGTGGTCGACGAGCTGGTCGAGCTGATCGAGCAGGGGCACGAGGTGGCGCCCGGCACGATCGAGGCGGTGTCGGGGGCGCTCGACGCCGACCAGAGCCCGGCGGAGATCCTCGACGACGTCGTCTGGCGGCACCGCAACACCAAGGTGGCGCCGAAGACCGTCAACCAGAAGCGGTACGTCGACTCGATCCGCCGTCACACGATCACCTTCGGGATCGGCCCGGCCGGGACCGGCAAGACCTTCCTCGCGGTGGCGATGGCGGCGGCGGCGCTGAGCGAACGCAAGGTGCAGCGGATCATCCTCACCCGGCCCGCGGTCGAGGCGGGTGAGAGGCTCGGGTTCCTGCCCGGCGACATCCAGGCCAAGGTCGACCCCTACCTGCGGCCGCTCTTCGACGCCCTCTACGACATGCTCGACCCCGACCGGGTCAACGGCTACTTCGAGCGCGACGTGATCGAGGTGGCGCCGCTCGCCTTCATGCGCGGCCGCACTCTCAACGACTCCTTCGTCATCCTCGACGAGGCCCAGAACACCAGCCCCGAGCAGATGAAGATGTTCCTCACCCGGCTCGGCTTCAACTCGCGGATGGTGGTGACCGGCGACATCACCCAGATCGACCTGCCGACCGACCAGCGCTCCGGCCTGATCGCCGTCACCGACATCCTCACCGACGTGCAGGACATCGCCTTCGTCCGCTTCGGCGGCGAGGACGTCGTCCGCCACAAGCTGGTGCAGCGGATCGTCGCCGCCTACGACCAGCACGGCACTTGACCCTCGATCTCGCTGACGTCCCCGCCGAGCTGCGCCCCGCGGTGGCGGCGGCGCTGGCCGCGGCCGGGGTCGCCGACGGCCACCTCGGGGTCGAGCTGGTCGACTCCGAGCGGATCCGGGAGCTGAACCGCGAGCACCGCGACCGCGACCGACCGACCGACGTCCTCGCCTTCCCGCTCGACGGCTCCGGCCCGGTGGCCGGCCCGCGCGAGCTCGGCGACGTCGCGATCTGCCCGCAGCACTGCGAGGACCTCACCGAGGCGGCGGTCCACGGCGTCCTCCACCTCTGCGGCTTCGACCACGAGACCGACGCGGGCGAGATGCTGGCCCTCCAGGCGGAGGTGATGGCCGGCCTTGGCCAAGTGCCCGTCACCCGGTGCGGCTTCGTCGGCCTCGCCGGCCGGCCCAACGTCGGCAAGTCGACCCTGGTCAACGCCCTGGTCGGCTCCCACGTCGTGATCGTCTCGACCCGGCCGCAGACGACGCGGCGGGCGATCCGAGGCGTCGCCACCGACCCGGCGGCGGGCCGCCAGCTGATCCTCACCGACCTGCCCGGCGTGCAGCGACCCCGCGACATCCTCACCGAGCGCATGCAGCACCGGGTCGAGCGCGAGCTGACCGACTCCGACGTCGCCCTGGTGGTGATCAACGGCGAGGAGGGGGTGGGGCCGGGGGACCGGTTCATCGTCCGCGCCCTGCTCGACGCGGGGGCGAAGCTGCCAGTGATCTGCGCGGTCAACAAGGCCGACCGGATCGGCCCCAACCAGATGGTGCCGGTCCTGGCCGAGGCCGCCGAGCTGGAGGGGGTCGACGAGGTGTTCCCGATCAGCGCCCGCAGCGGCGAGGGGCTGGGGCCGCTGCTGGAGCGGCTCGGCGAGCTGGTCCCCGAGGGCCCCTTCATGTACCCGCCGGAGGACCGCTCCGACCAGTCGAGCGAGGTGCTGCTGGCGGAGCTGATCCGCGAGCAGGTGCTGAACCGGACCCGGCAGGAGATCCCGCACTCGGTCGAGGTCGCGGTCGCGGAGATCGAGCGCCGCGAGGACGGGCTGGTCACGGTCCGGGCCGAGGTCTGGGTGGAGACCGAGTCCCAGAAGCGGATCCTGATCGGCAGCGGCGGCGCCAAGGTCGGCGAGATCGGCGCCGCCGCCCGGCGCTCGCTGGAAGCCGAGCTGGGCGCCCGCGTCCACCTCGATCTCAACGTCCGGTTGCGCCGCGCCTGGCGCCGCGACGAGGGTCTGCTGGACCGGCTCGGCATCGAGTAGCGGCGCTGCCACTACGATTGTCCGCGTGTTCGGGGAAATCGAATTCGATCAGCGCGGTCTGGCGCCGTGCGTGGTGCAGGATTTCGCCTCCGGCGAGGTGCTGATGCTGGCCTACGTCAGCGCCCAGTCGCTGGAGATGACGCTGGAGACGGGCGACCTGCACTTCCACAGCCGCTCCCGCGACGAACTGTGGAAGAAGGGCGAAACCTCGGGCAACATCATGCAGCTGCGCCAGCTGCGCTACGACTGCGACGGCGATGCCCTGGTCGCCCTGGTCGACCCGGCCGGCCCGGCCTGCCACACCGGCGAGCGCACCTGCTTCTACCGCGAGGTGCTGGGCTCGGCGTCGATCCGCAAGGACGCGCCGCGGGCCCCGGGCGAGCCCGCTCCGGTCACCCACGAAGCGCTGCCGGCGCTGGAGCGGACCCTGCGCGGCCGCGCGGTCGAGCGGCCGGAGGGCAGCTACACCGTGAAGCTGCTCGACGATCCGACGTTGATCGGCGCCAAGGTCGAGGAGGAGGCCGAGGAGGTGATCCGGGCCGGTCGCGAGGAGAGCGACCGGCGGGTGGTCGAAGAGGCCGCCGACCTGCTCTACCACCTCAGCGTGCTGCTCGTCTCACGCGGCGTCTCGCAGGCCGCGGTGATGGAAGAGCTGAATGAGCGTAGCGGCTAGCAGCGAGGCCGAGCTGCGGCTCGAACCGAGCCTCGAGCAGGCCCGGGAGCTGGCCCGCCAGGGCAACGTGGTCCCGGTACGCGCCACCGTGGTCGACGATTGCGAGACCCCGGTCTCGGCCTTCCTCAAGCTGCGGGCCGGCGAGCCGGAGGGGGCGCCGTGCTTCCTGCTCGAGTCGGCCGAGCAGGGCCAGGTCGGCCGCTACTCCTTCGTCGGGCTGCGGCCGCGGGCGGTGCTGCGCTGGAGCGACGGCACGATGGAGGAGTGGAGCGGGGAGGAGGCGGCCGCCGGCGAGCCGCCCTCGCGCACCGAGCCGGCCGCCGATCCCTACGCCGCGGTCGCGGCGCGGATGGCCGGGTACCGGCCCGCCCCGGTCGAGGGCCTGCCGCCCTTCGCCGGCGGCGCGGTCGGGATGTTCGGCTACGACCTGGTCCGCACGGTCGAGCCGCTCGGCGAGCCCAACCCCGACCCGCTCGGCCTCCCCGACATGGCGCTGATGGTGACCGACGCGATGGTGGTCTTCGACCACCTCAACCACGAGCTGACGCTCCTCGCCTGCGCCTTCGCCGACGACGAGGGCGGGGTCGAGGCTGGCTACCGGCGCGCCGCGGAGACAATCGCCGCGATGCGGGAGCGGCTGCGCGCCGCGGTGCCGGCGCCGGCCCGGCCGAGCGCGGTCGAGTCGCCGGAGTTCGTCTCCAACATCGAGCGCGAGGAGTTCGAAGCGGCGGTGAGCCGGATCGTCGAGTACGTCCACGCCGGCGACGCCTTCCAGGTCGTCCCCTCGCAGCGCTTCACGGCGCCCGCCCCGGTCGAGGCCTTCTCGGTCTACCGCGGCCTGCGGGCGGTCAACCCCTCCCCCTACATGTACTTCCTCGAGTTCGGCGACTTCCAGCTCGCCGGCGCCTCCCCTGAGCCGCTGGTCAAGGTGACCGGGCAACGGGTCGAAACGCGGCCGATCGCCGGCACCTACCCGCGCGGGCGCAACGAGGACGAAGACCGCCGTCTCGCCGAGAAGCTGCGCAACGACCCCAAGGAGCGGGCCGAGCACGTGATGCTGGTCGACCTCGGCCGCAACGACCTCGGCCGGGTCTCCGAGTACGGCAGCGTCAAGGTCGACGAGCTGATGTACGTCGAGACCTACTCGCACGTGCTGCACATCGTCAGCCAGGTCTCGGGCACGCTGCGCGAGGGGGTCGGGGCGATGGACGTGCTGCGCTCGGCGCTGCCGGCGGGGACGCTGTCGGGGGCGCCGAAGGTGCGGGCGATGCAGATCATCGACGAGCTGGAGCCGGTGAAGCGGTGCTCCTACGGCGGCGCGGTCGGCTACCTGGCCTGGGACGGCGACCTCGACACCGCGATCCACATCCGCACCGTCGTCGTCAAGGACGGCCAGCTGCACGTCCAGGCGGGCGGCGGCACCGTCGCCGACGCCAAGCCCTCCTACGAGTACAACGAGTCGGTGAACAAGGCGCGAGCCGTCTTCCGGGCGGTCGAGGTCGCCTGCGGGCAGCCGGACTGGGGCTAGACGATGCGCGTCCTGGTCATCGACAACTACGACTCCTTCACCTACAACCTGGTCCAGTACCTGGGCGAGCTGGGGGCCGAGGTCGAGGTCGTGCGCAACGACCGGGCGACGGTCTCCGAGCTGCTGGAGCGGCGTCCCGACCGGCTGGTCGTCTCGCCCGGCCCCTGCACCCCGGCCGAGGCCGGGATCTCCGGCGCCGCGATCCGCGCCTTCGCCGAGGCCGGGACGCCGGTGCTGGGTGTCTGCCTCGGCCACCAGGCGATGGTCGAGGAGTTCGGCGGCGCCGTCGTCCAGGGCGAGCCGATCCACGGCAAGGAGGCCGAGGTCGACCACGACGGCCGCACGGTCTTCGCCGGCCTGCCGACGCCGCTGGTCGCCGGCCGCTACCACTCGCTGGTCGTCGACCCGGACCTGCCCGACGAGCTGGAGCTGAGCGCGACGCTCGGCGACGTGGTGATGGCCGCCCGCCACCGCGAGCTGCCGGCCGAGGGCGTCCAGTTCCACCCCGAGTCGGTCCTCACCCCGCAGGGCAAGCACCTGCTCGCCAACTTCCTCGAGCCCGCCGAGCCCACCGAGCCCCCCGAGCGTGGCAGAGGTTCGTTGCGGATAGCGCAACCAAGCTCTGCCACAGGGGGGGGTGGGGGGGAGGCCGATGCCTAACGACGTCGTCAGCCGGGCGATCGACGCGGTCTGCGCCGGGGAGCACCTGACCGCCGACCATGCCGCTGCGGTGCTGGCCGAGATCATGGAGGGGCGGACCGACCCGGTCCAGACCGGCGGCTTCCTGATCGCGCTGCGGGCGAAGGGGGAGACGGTGCCGGAGCTGGTCGGGCTGGCGCGGACGATGCGGGGGCTGGCGACGCCGGTCTCGACCTCCCGGGCCGACCTCGTGGACACCGCCGGCACCGGCGGCGGGCCCTCGACCTTCAACGTCTCGACCGCCGCGGCGCTGGTCGCCGCCGGCGCCGGCTGCGCCGTCGCCAAGCACGGCAACCGGTCCAACACCAGCAAGTGCGGCTCCGCCGACCTGCTCGAGGCGCTTGGGGTCAACATCGAGCTCGAACCCGACCGAGTGGGCGAGTGCATCGAGGAGGTCGGGTTCGGGTTCATGTTCGCGCCGCGCCACCATGCCGCGATGGCCCACGTCGTACCGGCCCGCAAAGCGCTCGGGGTGCGGACGATCTTCAACTTCCTCGGCCCGCTGACCAACCCGGCCGGCGCCAACCGGCAGCTGCTCGGAGTCGCCGACCGCCACTACCAGGAGACGATCGCCGAGGCGCTGGTCGGCCTCGGCAGCGCCCGGGCGCTGGTCGTCTCCGCCGACGACGGCCTCGACGAGCTCTCGATCGCCTCGCCGACCCGGGTGATTGAGGTCGCCGACGGCGGCACCTCGGAGTGGTTCGCCGAGCCCGGCCAGTTCGGCCTGGCGCCGGCCGAGCTGGACCAGGTGGCGGGCGGGACGCCGGCCGAGAACGCCGCCGCGGTCCGCGCCGTGCTGGCCGGCGAGCCGGGCCCGCGGCGCGACCTGGTCCTGCTCAACGCCGCCGCCGCGATCTACGTCGGCGGCCTCGCCGCCGACCTCGGCGAGGGGGTCGCGAAGGCCGCCGAAGCGATCGATTCGGGCGCCGCCGCTCGGGTACTGGAGCGGCTTGTCGCCGCAACGTCCTCCTCCGCCCTCTAGGCTCCAGTGGGCAAGTGGGAATTATCGAGCAGCTGATCGAGGGTGCCCGTGAGGGCGTCGAGGCGCGTCGCCATGAGCTTCCGCAGGCCGATCTGGAATCGCGCCTCTCCGCCCGCGACGAGGACCGGCCCTTCAACGAGGCGCTGACCCGCCCCGGCCTCTCGCTGATCGCCGAGTTCAAGCGGCGCTCGCCCAGCGCCGGCGAGATCGTCCCCGCCTCGGCCCGGGTCGCCGACCAGGCCACCGCCTACGAGCGCGGCGGCGCCGCGGCGCTCTCCGTGCTCACCGACGAACCGCACTTCGGCGGCTCGCTGGACGACCTGCGCGACGCCCGCGCCGCCTGCGGGATGCCGATCCTGCGCAAGGACTTCGTGGTCGACCGCTACCAGCTCTACGAGGCGGCGGTCAACGGCGCCGACGCGGTGCTGCTGATCGTCCGCGCCCTCGATGACGAGGCGCTGCGCGCCCTCTACGTCGAGGCGCGCGAGATCGACCTCGACTGCCTGGTCGAGGTCCACGACGCGGAGGAGCTGGAGCGGGCGCTGGCGGTCGACGTCGAGGTGATCGGGATCAACAACCGCGACCTCGACGAGCAGCGGGTCGACATCGCCACCACCTTCGAGTTGATGCCCGACGTCCCGGCCGGCAAGACGGTCGTCTCCGAGAGCGGCATCTCCGGCCGCGCCCAGCTGCAGGAGCTGGAGCGGGTCGGCGTCGACGCGGTGCTGATCGGCGGCGCGCTGATGACCGCCCCCGACCCGGAGGCGAAGACCCGCGAGCTGACCGGCGCCGACGAAGGCACCCGCGAGCACCTCTTCTAGCCCCGCCCAGCGCAGCGCAACCATCGCGTGGTTCCTTATTCGCCACATGGGTCAAAAAGGAACCGCGCGATGTCAATCGGGCTTTAGGAAAAATTTCAAGACCGTTTAGGGGACGGTCAGCGCCGACAGCGATCCTGCCGCCATGCCCAACCAAAACCCCCCCTCCTCCTCCTTTCGCAACCCATTCGTCGCCGCCCTGCTTGGCGGCGCGATCGTCGCCGCCCTCGGCTGGATCGCAATCGCGGCCGGTTTGATCCAGGCCGAGGGCGGTACGACGACCATCGCCTCACCCGTTGCCGCCCAGGTCGCCGACGGCGGCTCCGGCGACGGCGACTCCAACCTCGTCAACCAGATCTACAAGACCGCCGGCAACGGCGTTGCCTTCATCGAAGCCGAGGGTTCCGGGGGCTCCTCGCAGAGTCCCTCGCCGTTCGGCCAGCCGCAGCCCGAAGGCGGCGGCACCGCGACCGGCTCGGGCTTCGTGATCGACACCGAGGGCCACGTGGTCACCAACTACCACGTGGTCGAGGGCGCCGACCAGGTGCGGGTCAAACTCGGCGACTCCGATACCGCGCACGACGCCACCGTGGTCGGCTCCGACCCGGCCAACGACGTCGCCGTGCTCGACGTCGAGGCGCCCGCCGCCCAGCTCCACCCGCTCAGCCTCGGCAGCACCTCCGAGGTCGAGGTCGGCGACCCGGTGGTCGCGATCGGAAACCCGTTCGGGCTCGACCGGACCGTGACCAGCGGCATCGTCTCCGCCCTGCAGCGGCAGATCGCCGGTCCCAGCGGATACTCGATCTCCAACGTGATCCAGACCGACGCGGCGATCAACCCCGGCAACTCCGGCGGCCCGCTGATCAACGCGGCCGGCGAGGTGATCGGGATCAACTCCCAGATCCAGACCGGCGGCACCAGCCGGGGCAACGTCGGCATCGGGTTCGCGGTCCCGATCGACACGGTCCGCGACGAGATCGATGAGCTGATCGCCACCGGCGAGGTCTCCCACGCCTTCCTCGGGATCAGCGGCGGCACGATCACCGCCCGGATGGCCGAGGACCTCAACCTCTCGGTCAGCGCCGGTGTCCTGGTCCAGGAGGTCGTCGCCGGCGGCCCCGCCGACAAGGCGGGCGTCAAGGCCGGCGGCACCTCGGCGACGGTCGAAGGGGAAGAGGTCAGCCTCGGCGGCGACATCATCGTCAAGGTCGACGGCAAGCAGGTGACCGGGATGGACGAGGTGATCGAAATCGTCAACGGCGCCGAGCCCGGCGACAAGCTGGAGCTGACCGTGGTCCGCGACGAGGACCGCAAGACGCTGACCGTGACCCTCGGCGAGCGCCCCGACTCACCGCAGGAAACGGAATAGCGCGATCGGTCCGCGAAGGGGGAGCCCCGGCTCCCCCTTCGCGTACGCTGGGGGAGTGCGGGTCAAGGTCTGCGGAATCACCAATCTGGACGACGCGGCGGAGGCCGTGCGGCTCGGCGCCTGGGCGATCGGGCTGATCCATTTCGACCGCAGCCCCCGCTTCGTCGAGCCCGCTGTGGCGGCGGAGATCGGGGCGGCGTTCCGGCGCAAGTGCGAGGTGGTCGGGGTCTTCGTCAACCCGACCCTCGCCGAGGTCGACCGCGCGGTCGAGGACGCCGGCCTGACCATGGTCCAGCTGAGCGGGGCGGAGGGGGCCTCGTTCTGCGCCGAGGTTGCGCGCCGGACGGGAGTCAAGGTGATCAAGGCGATCCACGTCGCCAGCGCCGCCGACATCCACGCCGCCGAGGCCTACCGCACCGACTTCCACCTCTACGACAAGCGCGGCAAGGGACTGTGGGGGGGGACCGGCGAGAGCTTCGACTGGGAGCTGCTGCGCGACCACCGCTCGGTGGTCCCCGACATCCTCGCCGGCGGCCTGCGGCCGGACAACGTCGCCGCCGCGATCGCCATCGCCCGGCCCCACGCGGTCGACGTCGCCAGCGGCGTCGAGGCCGAGCCGGGTCGGAAGGACCATGCCGCGATGGAGGCGTTCTTCGCGGCTGCCAGCCCCGCCGATATCGTCACCTGATGAGCACCGTTGAGCAGCGCTTCGGCCCCTACGGGGGGCGCTACGTGCCGGAGACCCTGATCCCGGCCCTGGACGAGCTGACCGCCGCCTGGACCGAGGCGCGCGCCGACGCCGAGTTCAACGCCCGGCTGGAGCTGCTGCGGCGCGACTTCATCGGCCGGCCGACCCCGCTCTACCTGGCCGAGCGGCTCTCCGAGCGGGTCGGGTCGCGCGTCTACCTGAAGCGCGAGGACCTCTGCCACACCGGCGCCCACAAGATCAACAACGCGATCGGGCAGGCGCTGCTGGCGCAGCGGATGGGCAAGCAACGGGTGATTGCCGAGACCGGCGCCGGCCAGCACGGGGTCGCGACCGCGACCGCCTGCGCGCTGCTGGGGCAGGAGTGCGTCGTCTACATGGGGACCGAGGACATCCGTCGCCAGGCGCCCAACGTCGAGCGGATGAAGCTGCTGGGGGCGGAGGTGGCGCCGGTCGAGGCCGGGGCCCGCACCCTCAAGGAGGCGGTCAGCGCCGCGATCCGCGACTGGGTCGCCAACGTCGAGACCACCCACTACGTGATCGGCTCCGCGGTCGGCCCGGCGCCCTACCCGGCCCTGGTCCGCGACCTGCAGCGGGTGATCGGCGACGAGGCGCGGGCGCAGGCGCTGGAGGCCGAGGGGGAGCTGCCGGCCCGGGTGATCGCCTGCGTCGGCGGCGGCTCCAACGCGATCGGCACCTTCGTCCCGTTCGTCGGCGACGAGGCGGTGGCGCTGGTTGGTGTCGAGGCGGCCGGCGAGGGGATCGAGAGCGGCCGCCACGGCGCCTCGCTGCAGGCCGGCGGGACCGGCGTCCTGCACGGCTCGCTCTCGGCGGTGATCGCCGACGAGGAGGGCCAGATCCTCGAGGCGCACTCGGTCTCGGCCGGGCTCGACTACCCGGGGGTCGGCCCCGAGCACGCGCAGCTGCGCGACAGCGGCCGCGCCACCTACGTCGGGGTGACCGACGTCGAGGCGCTGGCGGCGTTCGGCGAGCTGACCCGGCTGGAGGGGATCATCCCGGCCCTGGAGTCCTCGCACGCGATCGCCTGGCTGCTCCGCAACCCCGGGGAGGACGGCTTCGACGTGCTCTGCCTCTCCGGCCGCGGCGACAAGGACCTGGCCGAGGTCATCGCGCTCACCGGTGGTGGGGGGTCCGGGGGGTGACTCCGTCGAGCAACAGCGGGGAGGCTCGCCGGAGCCACCCCCCGGACCCCCTATCCGGCGAGGCGACGATCCTGCGGGCCTTCGAAGCTGCAGGAAATGAGGGGCGGGCTGCCCTGATGCCCTACATGATGGCCGGGTTCCCCGATCGGGAGGCCGCGCTGGCCGTGGCCGCCGCCTACGCCGACTCGGGCGCCGACCTGGTCGAGCTGGGCGTCCCCTTCTCGGACCCGCTCGCCGACGGCCCGACGATCCACGCCGCCGCGACCGCGGCGCTGGAGGCTGGGGCGACGGTGGCGACCGCGCTCGAGGTCTGCCGCTCGGTCTCCGAGCGGGTCCCGGTGGTGCTGATGGTCTACTCGAACATGGTCCTCGCCCAGGGCGGCCCTGCCGAGTTCGCCGGCCTCGCTCGCGCCGCCGGGGCGGCCGGAGCGATCGTCCCCGACCTGCCGCTGGAGGAGGCGGGGGAGGTGCGGGAGGCGTTCGACGCCGCCGGTCTCGCCCTGGTGCCGCTGCTGGCGCCGACCACGCCGCCCGAGCGGCGGGCGAGGATATGCGCCGCGGCGCGCGGCTTCGTCTACGTGGTCTCGACGGTCGGGACGACCGGTGAGCGGGCCGCGGTGCCGGCGGCGCTGGCCGAGCTGGTCGCGGCGACCAGGGAGGAGGCGAGCACCCCGGTCGCGGTCGGGTTTGGGATCGGGACCGCCGAGCAGGCGGCCGAGGTGGGGGAGATCGCCGACGGCGTGATCGTCGGCAGCCGCCTCGTCCGGGCCGTCGCCGAGGCGAATGGATCGGGGGGCGCCGCCGACGCGGTCGCCTCCTTCCTCAGCGAGGCGCGCGTCGCCCTCGCCCGGTAGGCTCCCGGCCGCAATGGGAATCGTCGTCACCTTCTTCCTAGCCCTCGCCGCCACGGTCATCTCCTACGCCCTCGGCCAGGGCGGCCCGGTGGCCGGCATGGTCTTCTTCGCCGTGCTGCTCGTTGGCGCCGGGATCCGCGTCTTCGCGCCTGCCAGGTCGTAAACGCCCGTCCGGTAGGGGTGGAGCGTCTTGTGAAAAGTTAAGCGGAACCCCTACCGGACGGGCGTTTACGCCCGCGTGGCGGTTACCTGCAGGTACTCGGACTCGGTCACCAGCGCCCGGTCGGGATCGACCGTGTTGGCGTCTTCGAGGTAGCCGCGCAGGTCAGCGGTCAACGCCTCCTCGCCCTCCGGCCCGACCCGCTCGAAGGCGGTCTTGATCGGCCCGAAGTAGGTCCGGAAGAACTCGATGAAGTGGTCGGGCGAGCGGTAGGTCTGGCGCGCCATGCGCCGCTCGACGCGCAGCTCGGAGATCCTGTCGCCGAGCGTCTCGCGCAGCCAGTCCTCGCTGCCCCAGAGCAGCGGCGGCTTGACGCCGGGCGGCGGCGGCGCGTGCGCGGCCAGGGTCGTGAACATCTTGCCGACGCTTCCCTCTGGGGTCCAGTTCGCCATCCCGATCCGGCCGCCGGGCCGGACCACCCGCAGCAGCTCGGCCGCGGTCTTCTCCTGGTCGGGCGCGAACATCAGGCCGAAGATCGAGATCGCGACGTCGAAGGAGGCGTCGGCGAACGGCAGGTCCTGAGCGTCGCCCTCGACGAACTCGATGTCGAGCCGCTCGGCGGCGGCCCGCTCGCGGCCCCGCTCCAGCAGCGAGGGCACGAAGTCGACCCCGACCGTGTTGCCCCAGGCGCGCCGCGCCGCGGCGAGGGCGCCGTTGCCGCTGCCGCAGGCGATGTCGACGACCCGCTCGTCGGGGACGATCTCGGCCGCCTCGGCCAGCTCTTCGGCGACCTGGGTGATCAGGTTCGCGACCATCGCGAAGTCGCCTTCGCCCCAGATCTGCCGCTGGTTTGCGGTTACCGCTCCGAAATCCGTCTGCTCGTCCATGGCGCCCACCTTCTCAGGTGAAGAACCGTTTGGCAATCTCGAGGACCTCGAGATCGAGCGGCTTCACCTCGGCCGCCTGCTCGAGTGGGATGCCGACCATCTCGGTGCCGTGGAGCGCCGCCATCTTGCCGAACTCCCCGGCCTTGGCCAGCTCGTAGGCGAAGGCGCCGAACCGGGTGGCGAGGATGCGGTCGGTCGAGGTCGGGGTGCCGCCGCGCTGCACGTGGCCGAGCACCGTGACCCGGGTCTCGTACCCGGTCCGGGACTCCAGCGCGGCGCCAAGCGCGGCGCCGATCCCGCCCAGCCGCGGGTAGCCGTACTCGTCGCTGTCTTTGATCGGCTGGATCAGTCGTTCCTCGCCGTCGGCGAAGGCCAGCTTGGCGCCCTCGGCGACGACGATGATCGAGAAGTCCTTGCCGCGGTCGTGGCGGCGCATCACGTCGGCGGCGACGTCCTCGACCGTGGTCGTCGTCTCCGGGATCACGATCCCGTCGGCGCCGCCGGCCAGTCCCGCGTAGGCGGCGATCCAGCCGGTGGTGCGGCCCATCACCTCGACCACCATGATCCGGTCGTGCGACTGGGCGGTGGTGTGGAGGCGGTCGATCGCGTCGGTGACGATCTGCACCGCGGTGTCGAAGCCGAAGGTGAAGTCGGTGCCGCCGACGTCGTTGTCGATCGTCTTCGGCACGCCGACCAGCGGCAGGCCGTACTCGGCGTGCAGCTGGCGGGTGATCTCCATCGTGTGCTCGCCGCCGATCGCCGCGACCGCGTCGAGGCGTTGCTCCTCGAAGGCGCGCTTCACCCGGTCGACCGCGTTCTCGCGGATCGGCTCGAAGCTGGAGGTGCTGAGGATCGTGCCGCCGAGGTGGAGGATCCCGCCGACGGTCCGCATGTCGAGCGGCAGGTAGTCGTCCTCGGCCAGACCGCGATAGCCGCGGCGGATCCCGATCGCCTCGTCGCCCTGCTGCATCGCCGAGCGGGCGACCGCGCGGATCGCCGCGTTCAGGCCCGGGCAGTCGCCGCCGGCGGTTAGGACCCCGATTCGCATAGGTGGGCGAGTTTAGGATCGTCTGCCATGAGCCGCGTTGCAGCCGTGTTGCTGGTCCTCGTCCTGCCGTTCGCGCTGGCCGGTTGCGGCGCCGAGGAGGGGGTCGCCGAGGGCGCCACCGTCGCCGTCTACGTCGACGCTCCGCTTTGCGCCGGGGCCGAGCGGGCGCTGACCGCCGCCGGCGGCGGCTCGGGGGCGGTCGCGGTCCGGGCGCGCTGCCTGCCGGCGGAGCGGCGCGGCGGCTCGCTCGACCTCGCGACGGTCGGCGCCAACGCCCGCCGCGCCGCCGAGGACTCGACCTCGGTCGCCTACCTGCTCTCGCCCGACCGGGTCGCGGGCCGCTTCGCGCAGCCGATCCTCGACGCGGCCGGGATCGGCTGGGTCCGGTCCGGCTCGGGGGCGGTGGCGATGCGCCGCGCCCTTGGCGCGATCGAGGCCGCCGGCGAGTCCGGTGCGCTGCGCGAGTCGGTACGCGAGGCGCTGGACGCGCCGCAGAATTAACCCAGCAGGCTGGAGAGCGCCTCGTCGAGCTCCGGGTGGCGGAACTCGTAGCCGAGGTCGAGCGCCCGCCGCGGCAGGACGCGCTGCCCACCCCGCAGCACCCGGCCCAGCTCGGGGCCGAATTTGAGGTCGAGCACGAAGCCGGGGACGGGGAGAACCGCGGGCCGGCCGAGCGCCTCGCCGAGCGCCTTCGAGAAGTCGCGGTTGGTGGCCGGGTTGGGGGCGGTCGCGTTGACGATTCCGCTGACCGCCTCGTTGTCCACCGCCCAGAGCAGCAGCCCGACCTCGTCGTCGACGTGGATCCAGGAGAGGTACTGGTCGCCGCCGGCCAGCGGGCCGCCGAGGCCGAGCTTGAACGGGGTGAGCAGCTCGCCGAGCAGGCCACCGCCGGCATCCAGCACCTGGCCGCTGCGCAGGATCGCCAGCCGCACCCCGCTCGGCTCGACCTCCTGCGCCGCCTGCTCCCACTCGCGCACCACCTCGGCGTCGAAGCTCTCGCCGGGCCCGGTCGACTCGTCGACGATCGCCTCGCCGCGGTCGCCGTAGTAGCCGACCGCAGACTGGCTGACCAGCACCCGCGGCTTGTGCTCCAGCGCCGCGATCGCCTGCGCCAGGTTCCGGGTCGCCGTGCGGCGGCTCTCCATGATCCGCCGCTTGGCGTCCTCGGTCCAGCGCTGCGCGATCGTCTCGCCGACCAGGTTGACGACCGCGTCGACGCCCTCGAAGGCGCCGGCGGGAGGCCGTTCCAGGGTCGGCTCCCAGGGCTGCCAGTCGATCTTCGGGCTGCCGTGGCGGGCGCGGTCGGGGTCGCGAGTGAGCCCGACCACCTGGTCGCCGCGGGCCAGCAGCGTGTCGCAGAGGGCGGAGCCGATCAGGCCGCTGGCGCCGGTGACCAGGACCCGCACCGGCTAGCCCTCCTCGAGCGTGGCGAAGGTGCCGGTCTCCTCGTTGAGACGGGCGATTCCCTCCCGCTTCGCCTCCTCGACCACGGCCGCCGCGACCTTCGGCGCCACTTCGCGGTTGAAGACGCTGGGGATGATGTAGTCCTCGGCGAGGTCGTCGTCGTAGACGGCGGAGGCGATCCCCTGGGCGGCCGCCAGCTTCATCTCCTCGGTGATCGTCGGCGCGCCGGCGTCGAGGGCGCCGCGGAAGATGCCCGGGAAGGCAAGCACGTTGTTGATCTGGTTCGGGAAGTCGGAGCGGCCGGTCGCCATGATCCGCACGTGGGGCGCGGCCTCCTCGGGCATCACCTCGGGCGTCGGGTTGGCCATCGCGAAGACGATCGGGTCACGGTTCATCTTCGCCAGGTCGGAGCCCTCGATGGTCCCCGGGCCGGAGACCCCGACGAAGAGGTCCATGCCCTCGATCACCTCGGAGGGCTGGCCGCTCAGCTTCTCGGGGTTCGAGGTCTCGGCGTACCAGCGCTTGTTGGCGTTCATCTCGCCCGTCACGTAGTCCTCGCGCTCGGTCGAGAGGGCGCCCCGGCGGTCGCAGCCGACGATGTGGGTGACGCCGGAGGCGAGCATCATCTTGGTCACCGCTACCCCGGCGGCGCCGAGCCCAACCACCAGCACCCGCAGCTCCTCGATCGGCTTCTCGACGATCTTCAGCGCGTTGAACAGCGCCGCCATCGTCACCACCGCGGTGCCGTGCTGGTCATCGTGGAAGACGGGGATGTCGAGCGACTCCTTCAGTCGCTGCTCGATCTCGAAGCAGCGCGGGGCGGCGATGTCCTCGAGGTTGATGCCGCCGAAGGTCGGGGCGATCAGTTCCACCGCCTTGACGATCTCGTCGACGTCCTGGGTGTCGAGGCAGATCGGGAAGGCGTCGACCTCGGCGAACTCCTTGAACAGCATGCACTTGCCCTCCATCACCGGCATCGCCGCCTCGGGGCCGATGTTGCCGAGCCCCAGCACGGCGCTGCCGTCGGAGACCACCGCGACCGTGTTTTTCTTGATCGTGTACTCGAAGGCCTTGCCGCGGTCGTTGTGGATGTCCATGCAGACGCGGGCGACCCCGGGCGTGTAGGCCATCGAGAGGTCGTCGCGGGTTTTCACCGGGTACTTGTTGCGCATGTCGATCTTGCCGCCGCGGTGCATCTGCATCGTGCGGTCGACGTAGTCGAGGACCCGGGCGCCGCGGGTCGAGCCGATCGCCCGCAGGATCCGCTCCCAGTGCTCGGGGTCCTGGGCGTCGATCGTGAACTCGCGCACCCGCTTGCCCTCGGGGCCGGCGCCGGGGACGAGGTCGACCCCCTGCAGCTGCCCGCCCGACTCGGCGATCACCGCGGTCAGCTTCCCCAGCGGCTCCTGTCGCGCGTCGAGCTCGACGCGGATCGTGACGCTGTATTGGGCGCTGACAGCCATAGGGCGGAGTATCGAATCAGATTCGGAGCGGCCAACTTGTATGCAAGGACACGATGCCTCCATCTAGGATCGCCGAGTGATGAGGAGGGCGCTGAGCGTGGTGGTGGTGTCGCTGGGGCTGGGTGTGTCGCTGCCCGTTGCAGTTGCGGGTGGCGAGGAAGCGTCCCCGAAGATCGTTCTGTTTGCGGCCGAGGGGAGTAACGGCTACGGACTCGTCGTACTCGCTGTGATACCTCCCAAAGGCGAAGAGAACGCTCCCAAAGGCGAAGAGGGCGAAGAGGGCGAGATCAGCATCTTTGTGGTCCGACGCGACGGGCAGGCGATCTATGGGGTGCCGGCAACCGTGACGCGCAGGACGATCGAGGCGGACCTCGGTGGGCTGGGGAGGATCTCCCTGACCCGGGTGGTGACCGACCGGATGAAGACGGTGCGGCGGGGGTGCAAGCCCGGTCGCACCAAGCGGATCCGAGCGCAGCGCTATGAGGGGACGATCGAGTTCCACGGCGAGGAGGGGTTCACCGAGGTCAACGCGACCAGCGCCCCGATCACCTACCTGCCGGTCGCCTGCTTTCTTCGGGGCGGGCGCGCGAGGTCTCCGAGGACTCTGCCGGGGGCGCGACTGGACGCCGATAAACGCCGCCGAGACGACTACAGAATCGAGTTCGACGCGAAGCAGCTGCGGCCGGGCGCGAAAACTGCGGTGAGCGCTGAAGTGGACGAACGCCGGGGCGAGGTAGCGATCCATCGGTCCAGCTGGACCTCGGCTCCCGCCAGCGCCCTGCGCTACGACCGCCATCTGCGTACGGCCACCGTCAAGCCACCCGCCCCCTTCTCCGGCCACGGCACCTATCGCCGTAATGCTCGTCCCGCGAACCGTTGGACCGGCAACCTGAAGGTCGACTTCCCCGGCCGCTCCAACGTGCGGCTGACCGGCCGAAGCTTCGACGCCGATCTCGAACGTCCGACCCGCTAGCGTCGCTGTCGTGGCCTACTCCGAAGCCCTCGCCGACCGCATCCGCGATGTGCTCGCCGGGCGAGAGGGAGTCACCGAGCGCAAGATGTTCGGCGGCATCGCCTTCCTGGTCGGCGGCAACATGGCGGTGGGGGTGACCGACGAGGACCTGATGGTGCGGCTCGATCCCGCCGATGCGGAGCAGGCGCTTGCCGAGCAGCACGTGCGGCCGATGGACTTCACCGGCCGCCCGCTGAAGGGCTTCGTCTACGTCGCCCCCGCCGGCGTCGAGGACGACGCGTCGCTCGCCGAGTGGGTCGACGCCGGCGCAGACCACGCCGCCTCGCTCCCACCGAAGTAAGCGAGTTCGCCGCCGAGGGGGGCGAATTCGGGGGCGTTGGCGACTTTGCTCGGTAATGCCGAGGAAATTCGACACGAGGGACTCCGCGATCGCGGAAGTTGCCGAGTCGCAGCATGGAGTCGTCACCGCGGCCCAGCTCTCCGACGCCGGTCTTGGCAGCGCCGCGATCTCCGAACGCGCCTCGAGTGGCCGGTTGCATCGGGTCCATCGTGGCGTCTATGCCGTCGGCCATCTCGCGCTCGGCAACGAGGGCAGGTGGATGGCGGCAGTTCTTGCCTGTGGCGGGGAAGCTGCGCTGAGTCACGGATCCGCCGCGGCCCTCTGGGGCCTCCTGCGCCCGATCGGCGGCCCGGTCCACGTCTCCGTGCCCTCGACCTCGGGTCGAGCGCGCCGCCGGGGTATTCACCTCCACCGGTGCCCAACCCTCTCGCTGGTGTCGACTTCTCTCGGCTTGGCCGAGGAAACTCGACACTCCCCGCTTGTCACGGTGCGGAATCGCATACCTGTGACCTCGGTGGCGCGGACCGTTGACGATTTGCGCGGGGCGGTTGCGCCGTATCTGGTGCGGCGGGCGCGGCGGCAGGCGGAGCTCGCCGGGGTGCGGCTCGACGGCGAGAGCGATCGCACCCGCAGCGACCTGGAGCGGGATTTCCTCCGCTTCTGCCGCCGCCACGACATCCCGACGCCCGAGGTGAACGTGCAGGTCGGCCGCTACGAGGTCGACTTTCTGTGGCGCGAGGCGCGATTGATCGTCGAAACCGACGGCTACCACTACCACCGCGGCGAGACCGCCTTCGAGAGCGACCACGCTCGCGACCTCGATCTCCGTCGCCACGGATACGCCGTCCACCACTACACCGGAGCCCAGCTCCGCGACGAACCGGCCGAGGTCGTCGCCGAGTTGGGCGATGCGCTTCGCCGCGTCCCCGCCTCGTAGAGTTGCCGCGATGAGCGACGCCCCCCAGCTCTTCCTGATCGACGGCAACAGCCTCGCCTACCGCGCCTTCTTCGCGTTGCCGGAGTCGATCGGGACCAGCGACGGCCGGCCGACCAACGCGATCTACGGCCTCGCCTCGATGCTGGTCAAGATCATCGACGAGCACCACCCGCAGGGGGTCGTCGTCGCCTGGGACGCGGGGATGTCCGGCCGCGAGGTCACCTACGACCAGTACAAGGCCGGCCGCAAACCGCGCCCCGACCTGCTGCGCGAGCAGTGGCCGAACCTGATGCCCCTGGTCGACGCCTTCGGCTACACCAACGTCAGGGTCGAGGGCTACGAGGCCGACGACGTGATCGCCTCGCTGGTCCGCCAGGCGCGCGAGCAGGGGATCGAGGCGATGGTGGTGACCGGCGACCGCGACGCCTACCAGCTGGTCGGCGAGGGGGTGCGGGTGATGAGCACCTCGAAAGGGATCACCGAGACCAAGATCTACGACGTCGCCGCGGTCGAAGAGCGCTACGGAGTGCCGCCGGAGCTGATCACCGACCTGATGGGGCTGCGCGGCGACACCTCCGACAACATCCCCGGCGTCCCCGGAATCGGCGAGAAGACGGCGACCCAGCTGCTGCAGAAGTTCGGCTCGTTGGAGGGGGTGCTGGAGAACGTCGAGGAGGTCTCTGGCGCGAAACGCAAGCAGAACCTGGTCGACCACGCCGAGGACGCCCGGATGTCGAAGCAGCTGGCGACGCTGCAGTACGAGCTCGAGACCGGGGTCGACCTGGAGGCGGCGATGAGCGCCGAGCCGGACCGCGGCGCGCTGCGGGACTTCATGCGCGAGTTCGAGCTGCGGGCGGTCCTGGAGCGGCTCGAAGAGGCGCTGCCCGAGGGCGATGCGCTGCCCGGTCGCCGGGTCGAGACCGAGCTCGAGATCGAGGCGGTGGAGGGGACGCCGGGCGATATCGGCGTCGGACAGTTGGCGGTTGCGGTTGGCGAGGATCGGTGGGCGGTTGCGGAATCGGACCGGACCATCGTCGGCTCCTCCGGCCTCGGCCCGCTCGTCGTCGCGCTCGAGAACAAACCGATCCTCGCCCACGACGCGAAGTCGCTCGGCGGCGGGCGCCGCGGACTGCTGACCGCCGCCTTCTACGAGGACATCGATCTGCTGCTCGAACACGACACGATGCTTGCCGCCTACCTGCTGGAGCCGCAGCGGCGCACCTACGAGCTGACCGAGCTTGCCGCCGACGCTGGGATCGGGCTTGCCGCCGACGCCGCTCCGGCCGGGGACGAGGCCCAGCTCTCGCTCGGCGACGAGGCGGAGGCCGGCCTCGACCCCGCCGAGGAGGCCCGTCTGGTCGTGGCGCTTGCCGAACGGCAGCGCCCCCGTCTCGCCGAGCTCGGGTTGGAGACGCTGCTGCACGAGGTCGAGCTGCCGCTGGTCGAGGTGCTGGCGGCGATGGAACGCGAGGGTTTGAAGCTGGACGCGGAGCGGCTGGCCGAGGTCGGGGCGGGGTTCGGGGAGCGGATCGCGACCCTGGAGAAGGAGATCTTCGACCTCGCCGGGGAGGAGTTCACGATCGGCTCGCCGCAGCAGGTCGGCCGCGTCCTCTTCGAGAAGCTCGAGCTGACCCGCAAACGCCGCGGCAAGACCGGCTTCTCGACCGACGCCCGCGTCCTCGCCCAGATCCGCGACGAGCACCCGATCGTCGAGAAGATCGAGCACTGGCGCGAGCTGACCAAGCTGAAGAACACCTACCTCGACTCGCTGCCCGACCTGATCGACGCCGAGACCGGGCGCGTCCACACCACCTTCAACCAGGCGGCGACCACCACCGGCCGCCTCTCCAGCACCAACCCGAACCTGCAGAACATCCCGATCCGGACCGAGATCGGCCGCCCGGTGCGTGCCTGCTTCATCGCCGAGCCCGGCGCCCGCCTGCTCTCCGCCGACTACAGCCAGGTCGAGCTGAGGGTGCTCGCCCACGTCGCCGACGAGGGCGTCCTCAAAGACGTCTTCCGGGCCGGCGAAGACGTTCACGCCGCGACCGCGGCCGAGGTCTTCGAGATCTCCCGCGACGAGGTCGACGTCGGCCAGCGCTCGAAGGCGAAGATGGTCAACTTCGGGATCGTCTACGGGCTGACCGGGTTCGGCCTCGCCGACCGCCTCAACATCTCGCGCAAGGAGGGCGAGGAATTCGTCGCCCGCTACCTGGAGCGGTTCCCGGCGGTCCGCGCCTTCCGCGAGCGGATCGTCGAGCAGGCCCAGGAGCAGGGCTTCGTGACCACCCTGATGGGCCGGCGGCGGGCGATCCCCGAGCTGCGCTCCGGCAACCCCAACACCCGCCGGCTCGGCGAGCGGCTGGCGGTCAACACGGTGATCCAGGGCACCGCCGCCGACATCATCAAGGTGGCGATGGTGCGCTGCCAGGAGGCGCTGCGCCAGGCCGGGGGGGAGACCCGGCTGGTCCTCCAGATCCACGACGAGCTGCTGTTCGAGGGTCCGCCGGAGGAGATGGACGCTGCGACCGAGCTGGTGCGCCGCGAGATGTGCGGCGCCTACGACCTCGACCCCCCGCTGGAGGTCGAGGTCGGAGTCGGCGCCGACTGGCTCGACACCAAGTAACGCCTAAGAGGTCGCCGCCGCTGGCAGCAGGCCGACCTTCCTGTACAGCGCCTGGCCGTGGGTGAGGACGATCTCGGCCCGCTTCACGGTCGTGCCCGGGACCAGGGCGTCGACGGTGCAGTGTCCGCGACGGCCGCGGTTCCCCTTGGCGCCCCTGCGGTTCCGTTTGGTCGCGCCTTTGGACTCCCCTCGCTCGCCGCGGTGGTCCCTGCCGCACCGGATCCTGGTGCGGCGCACCACCTGGGCGGAGATCGTCCCGCCCTTGGAGAGGGCGACGACCAGCTCGCCGCTTTCGGAGTCGAAGGACTCGATCGTCCCGGCCGCGCGCGGGCCTCCCGAGTCGCCGTTCCCCCCGCCCTTGCCGATCGCCGGCAGCGCCAGGATCGCGACCGCCAGCAGAGCCGCCGCGAGCATCGTCCCGCCGATCCGAAGTCGAAAGCCTCGGGTGTGCGTCATCTGTCCTCCTTGGTTGGGTTGCACCGTCAGGGCTCCAACCCGAGCCGGAGGAGAAGATCACGGTTCGGTTTCGACGTCTCCCAGTTCCGCGCCGTCGCCGCCCCTGCGTTCTTCGGAGGATTCCTTCTCGGCTGGTTCCTCGGGTGGGGGAGGCGGAGGCTGGATGGGCGGCTCGCCCTCGCCCGGGGCGGGAGCGCCGCTGCCGTCGCGGGCGCCTCGGGGCCCGCCGGCCGGGCCGTGGCGCGGCCCCTGGGCGGAGCGCGGGCCGCCCTCGCGGACGCGACCGCCCAGTGGGCCGTGCCGGGTCTGGCGTTCGCCGCGCGGCGGGCGGCTGCGGTACCCCCGGCGGCGCCGATCCCGACCCCGCCGGCCCTCGCCGCGGTGGCGGTCGGCACGGGCCGCCCCGCCGTCGCCCTCGTGCCGTTTCCGGACCCTGCCGTCGCCCTGCTCGCCGCCGCCCTCGTCGGCCGGGCCCGAGGTGTCCCGCGCCGGTCCCGGGGCGGCCGGCGTGCCGCTCCCGGTCGCGGATTGGCTGCCCGCCGCGGCGCCACCGCCGGCCGAGACGGCCGCCGCGGCCGGTTGCGGGGTCTCCGCGCCCCGCTGCTCCTGCAGCGCCACCGCGCCGGCGCCGACCGAGCCGGCGACCAGCGCCGTCGCCAGACCGGCCTTGACGGCGCCGCCGGCGCCGAGCCCGCCCAGCGCCGCGCCGCCTCCGCCGCCCGCCAGTCCCGCACCGGCCGCGGCGGCGCCCCCGGCCCCCGCCGCGGCCGCCTCGGCGCCGTGGTCGAAGAGCAGCCGCAGCAGCGGCAGCGGGATCAGGATCCCGAGCCCGTCGCGCAGCGCCGCCCGCGCCCGGAAGATCGCCTGCCGCGCCGCGCCGCCGCTGACCCCGAGCGCCGCGGCGATCTCCTCGTGGCTCAGCCCTTCCAGCTCGCGCATCACGATCGCCGCCCGCTGCGGCTCGGGCAGCGCCCGCAGCCCCTCGACCAGCGCCGCGATCTCCTCACGCCGCTCCGCCGCCTCGGCGACGCCGACCCCGCCGGCGACGTCCTCGGCCAGCTGCTCGGCCCCCGGCGGCCGGTCGCGCAGCTCGTTCAGGGCGGTGTTGCGGACGATCCGGTAGAGCCAGGGTCGCAGCTCGATCTCGGCCTCGGAGCCGCGCAGCGCCAGCAGCGCCTTCGAGAGCGCGTCCTGGGTGACGTCCTCGGAGCGGCTGCCGACGATCGCCGCCGCGAACCGGTCCAGCGGCCGCCGGTAGCGGCGCACGATCTCCTCGAAGGCGGCCTCGTAGCCCTCGCGGACCAGGGTGACCAGGCGCCGGTCGGGCTGGGTGCGCAGCGCCGGCCCGAGCAGAACCCGGGAGGCGAGCTGGTCGGCTGGCGGCGCCATCTCAGTCCTTCAACACGCCCCGGCGCCGAAAATCACGGTGACCCGCGTTTAAGGGACGGAGGCGGGCGCGCGGGGCTCGGGGGCGGCGGTGGGCGCGGCGACGAACTCGGGCGGGGCGATCCGCAGGTAGTGGTCGAAGGACCACTCGACGAAGCGGCGGTTGCCGAACAGCCGGATCAGCGGCCAGAGCAGGCGCGGCGGCACCCGCGGCACCAGCTTCTGCACCCGCAGCATCCACCTGAACTTCCACTCGTGGGAGTCGTTGAACTCGGAGTAGGAGGCGGCCGCCCGATCGCGGCTCTGGCGACCCTCGACCACGGAGCGCAGCTCCCGGCCCAGGGCGACGCCGAAGTAGAGCGCGGTGCGGATCCCCTCGGCGCTGAGCGGCAGGCAGTGCCCGGCCGAGTCGCCGACGAAGAAGACGCCGCCCTCGGTGGCGCGGCGCAGCTTGTGGGGGATCCAGTTGCCCTGGTACTCGTTCGGCTCCTTGCCGAGGTCCTCGGTCAGCAGCACCGTGGTGTCCTTGACGTGGAAGCGGGGGTCGAAGGAGCCGACCCCGATCCGCAGCTCGTCGTGAGCCGGGAACGACCAGCCGTACCCGGCCGGGACGTAGCGGCGGTCGATCCAGATCTCCAGGTCCTCGCCCTCGCCGCCCGGGTGGACCTCGAGCCCGCGCGAGAGCGGCGCGTCGGGCGGCTGGTAGCCCTCGCCGGAGGCGAGCACGCGGCGCCAGCCGAGCGCGTCGACGACCAGCGGCGCCGAGACCGTGCCGCGGTCGGTCTCGACCGCGACCGCGTCGGCTGGCGAGTTTCCTCGGCCATTCCGAGGAAACTCGCCACTGCTGGCGCGGCCGTTCACCTTGGCGGTCTCGAAGCGGGCGTCGCAGCCCTCCCAGAGCAGCTGGCAGAGCTCGCGGTAGTCGAAGGTCGAGAAGGTCCAGGGGAGCCGGTAGCGGCTGGTCCCGTGCGGGGTGTGCATGACCAGGGTGTCGAAGCGCTGCCGCTCACTGGCCATCAGACCCAGCCGCCGCAGCCACTCGGTCGGGATCCCGCAGGCCGAGGTCTGGCGCTCGCCGATCTCGTAGCGGTCGACCACCAGCACGTCGGCGCCCGAGCCGGCAAGCTCACGGGCGACCACCAGACCGGCGAAGCTGGCGCCGCAAATCAGCACGTCATGCGACCCCTCGAGGGGGGTGCGCTCGTCGCCGCGTTTGGTCGCACGTACCGGCATCGGCCGGGAGGGTATCTCGCCCGGCGGTTTCTGCCATTATGGGCGGCCGTGTCCGCGACCGAGTCCCTGACCCCTGTCCCCACCGCTCTGCCCGTAGAGGGCTCCGGCGGCCTGCTACTGCAGATCGACGGCAAAATCGTCCCCAATTACGCGGCGACGATGGTCTCCTTCGAGGAGGGCGACGTGGTCAGCGGCAAGGTGGTCCGGATCGACAAGGACGAGGTCCTGGTCGACATCGGGTACAAGGCCGAGGGCGTCATCCCGTCCAACGAGCTCTCGATCCGCAAGTCGGTCGACCCGCACGAGGAGGTCGAGCTGGGCGAGGACGTCGACGCCCTGGTGCTCACCAAGGAGGACGCCGAGGGCCGCCTGATCCTCTCCAAGAAGCGGGCTCGCTTCGAGAAGGCCTGGCGCAAAATCGAGGTCGCCGCCGATTCCGGCGAACCGGTCGAAGGCGGCGTGATCGAGGTCGTCAAGGGCGGCCTGATCCTCGACCTCGGGGTGCGCGGCTTCCTGCCCGCCTCGCTGGTCGACATCCGCCGCGTCCACAACCTCGACGAGTTCATGGGCCAGACGCTCGAGTGCAAAGTGATCGAGCTCAACCGCAGCCGCAACAACGTCGTCCTCTCGCGCCGCGCCGTGCTCGAGGAGGAGCGCAAGGAGGTCCGCGAGCAGATCCTCGGCCGGCTCGAGCCGGGCCAGGTGGTCGAGGGCAAGATCTCCAACATCGTCGACTTCGGCGCCTTCGTCGACCTCGACGGGATCGACGGCCTGATCCACATCTCAGAGCTTTCCTGGAGCCACGTCAACCATCCCTCCGAAGTCGTCGCGATCGGCGACACGGTGCGGATCAAAGTGCTCGACATCGACCGCGACCGGCAGCGGATCTCGCTGGGCCTCAAGCAGACCCAGGAGGACCCCTGGCAGCGAGTCATCAACACCCACCGCCCCGGCGACGTGCTCGAGGGGTCGGTCACCAAGGTGGTTGCCTTCGGCGCCTTCGTCGAAATCCTGCCCGGGGTCGAGGGCCTGGTCCACATCTCCGAGCTTGCCGACCACCACGTCGAGAACCCCAGCGAAGTGGTCGAGCCGGGCGCCAAGCTGAACGTCAAGATCCTCGAGATCGACGAAGACCGGCGCCGCCTCTCGCTCAGCATCAAGCGGGTCGAGGGGCAGAACATGCCGATGCAGGACCTCGGGGCGCAGATCGCCCAGGCCGAGGGACAGGGAGAGCCCGCCGCGGAGCCGGCCGAGCCGGAGGCAGAAGAGTCCGCCGCCGAGCCAGGGGCAGAAGAGCCCGCCGCCGCGCCGGGGGCAGAAGAGCCCGCCGCCGCGCCGGGGGCAGAAGAGTCCGCCGCCGAGCCAGAGGTCGAGGAGGCCCCGGCGGCCGAGGTGCCCGTCGCCGAGGCTCCGGCAGATCCCGCGCCTCCCGAGTCAGACGGCGAGTCCGAGCAGGACTGAGCGGCGGCCGTGGCGCCGCTGAAGATCGGCCTCACCGGCGGAATCGCCGCCGGGAAGTCCGAGGCGCTTGCGGCCTTCGAGAGGCTGGGCGCGGCGACGCTGTCCAGCGACGCGGTGGTCCACGAACTGTTCGGCTCACGCCAGCTGCGCGACCGCGTGGTCGAGCGCTGGGGGCCGGATGTGGCGCCGGGGGACATAGTCGACCGGGCCAGGATCGGGGAGATCGTCTTCTCCGATCCCGACGAGCTGAGCTGGCTGGAGCGGCAGATCCACCCCCTGGTCGCGGAACGGATGGCGACCTGGCTGGCGGGGTTGCCCGCCGGGACCGAGCTGGCGGTGGTCGAGGTGCCGCTGCTGTTCGAGGTCGGCCGCGACGAGGTCTTCGACACCACGGTGGCGATCGTCACCGCCGACGCGCTCCGCCGCCAGCGGGCCGAGGCGCGCGGCCACGCCCTCGTCTCCGAGCGCGACGCCCGCCAGCTGCCGCAGGACGAGAAGGCCTCGCGAGCCGACCACGTGATCGCCAACGACGGCTCGATCGAGGACCTGGAGCGGGCGCTCTCCGCGCTGGTCGAGAAGCTGGGGCGATGAAGGCGCGGGCGCGGCGGCGCAGGCGTTGGCTCGGCCTGGCGGGGGTCGCGGCGGCGCTTGGACTGGCGGCCGGTGTCGTCGTCTCGACCGGCGCCTTCGACGACGCGATCCAGGAGCTGACCCTGCCGCTCCGCCACGAGGACGTGATCCGCCAGCAGTCGAGCGAGAAGGGGGTCGACGCGGCGCTGATCGCGGCGGTCATCTACTCGGAGTCGAAGTTCGTGGACCAGACCTCGCACGCCGGTGCCCGCGGCCTGATGCAGATCACCCCGGACGCGGCCGAGTTCATCGAGCGGCAGAGCGGCGGCACCAGCTTCCAGCTCTCCGACCTCGCCGACCCCGAACTCAACATCCGGTATGGGACCTTCCTGCTGGCCGAACTGCTCGACCGCTACGACGGCGACGTCGCGGCCACGCTTGCCGCCTACAACGCCGGTCCCGGCAACGCCGACGAGTGGGGCGGGGCGGACCTCGCCGTCGAGGACATCGAGTTCCCGGAAACCAGGGCCTATGTGGAAGAGGTGATGGAGAAGCGCGCCGAGTACCGGCGCAAGTACGCCAGGGAGCTGGGCTACTGACCGCCGCCGCCCCCAGGCCCCGGGTCGCGGCGCTGGCGCTCGCGGTCGGCGTCGTGCTCGCCGACTCCTCGATCGTCGTCCTCGCCCTGCCCGAGATCTACCGCGAGCTCGACACCAGCGTCGCCGGCGTCACCTGGGTGCTGGTCTCCTTCAACCTGGTGATGGCGCTGGCCGCGGTGCCAGCGGCGTTGCTCGCCCGCCGGGTCGGCCCGGGGCGCGCCGCCGCGGTTGGGCTCGCCGTCTTCGCCGGGGCGGGCCTTGCCTGCGGAGCCGCCGAGCAGCTCTCGACCCTGATCGCGGCCCGCTGCGTGCAGGCGCTGGGCGGCGCGGCGGCGGTCACCGCGGCGCTGGAGCTGTTGCCCGCCACCGTCGGCTCGGAGCGGCGCGCGACCGTGGTCTGGGCCGGCGCCGGAGCGACCGGGGCGGCGCTCGGGCCGGCGGTGGGCGGCATCCTCACCGAGCTGGTCTCCTGGCAGTCGATCTTCCTGGTCCAGGTCCCGGTCGCGCTGGCAGCCGCGGTGCCGATCCTCGCCGTCGCTCGGCACGAGATGGCGACCCGGGTGATCGAGCAGGAGGTGCGCCCGGCCGGCCGCCCCCACCTCTGGGCCAACCTCGCCCTGGCGATGGTCTCGGCGGCGATCGCGGCGGCGCTCTTCCTGCTGGTGCTGCTGCTGATCGAGGGCTGGCGCCTCAGCCCGATCGGCGCCGCGCTGGTCGTCACCGCGATGCCGTTGGCGGCGATTCTCGGCAGCCGCCTCGGCCCGCACGTCCCCGACGCCCGGGCCCGCGCCGCGGCCGGGGCGATCCTCGTCTCCGGCGGCCTCGCCGGGCTGGCGCTGCTGCCGAAGGCCGAGGTGGCGCTGACCCTGCCGCCGCAGTTGCTGATCGGCGTCGGACTCTCACTCGTCCTCTCGGCGCTGACCGAGACGGCGCTGAGCGGCCGCGCCCCGCAGGCGATCCACGGCGGCTGGACGATCTCCGCCCGCCACGCCGGCGTCGTGATCGGCCTGCTGGCGCTGACCCCGATCTTCACCGCCGACATCGAAGACCAGCGCGCCGAGGCGATCGAAGCCGGCACCGCGGTGATCCTCGACTCGCCGGTCGAGCCGCTGCTGAAGCTCGGCCTGGCGCGGCGGATCGCCGAGCGCCTGGAGGGGGAGACGGGCCGGGTGCCGACGATCGGGCCGGCCTTCCGGCCGCTGCCGGACGACCCCGAGGACCGGGCCGACGTCGAACAGCTGCGCGATGAACTGCAGGAGCAGCTCAACCGCGGCGCCACCCACGCCTTCAGCCCCTCGTTCGGGCTGGGGGCGCTGATCGGCCTGCTGGCGCTGATCCCGATCGGGCTGGCGCGGAGGCTCGACCTGTGACCCGCGGGCGCCTCCTGGTCGGGGGTTCAGTGGCGGCGGCGCTGGTCCTGGTCGGCGTCTACCTGCTGGCGGGCGGCGCTTCCTATGAGCCGCAGAAGGCGCAGGACCCGTGCGAGCCGCGCGAGTGGCGCGACCCCGGGAGCCTGCAGCAGCTCGCCGAGCAGTTCTCGCTCTCGGCGCTCGACGGCGCCGCCTGTCAGCTCGGGGTCAGCCGCGAGACGCTGGCCCGGGCGCTGGCCACCCCCGAGGCGCGGGAGCGGTTCGGGCGCCGCTACGGGATCGACGACGAGAAGCTGGCGCGGGCGGTTCGAGCCGGGCTGCTCCGCGCGGTCGACGATGCCGAGGCGGCGGGGGCGCTGACCCCGCTGCTGGCCGGACCGCTGCGCTCCACCCTGGAGGAGATCCCGCTCGATCAGGCGATCGCGCTGATCAACGACGCCTCGGCGCTGCTCGAGAACGTCGAAGGCTTCTTCGGCCCCGCCCAGGGCGTGATCGAACGCTTCTTCGGCTAGCCGCGACTACTTGGCCGGTTTCGGCGGCCGCTCGATCTTGAAGCGCTGCGGTTTCTCCTGCCACCGGATCCCGGCGCAGAGCGCATCGGGAGTGGTCTCCAGCACGGTCGCCAGCTTGACCAGCGTTCCGAGGCGAGGCTCGCGGCCGGCTCGCTCCAGCAGCGAGATCTCGGTCCGGTGCAGGTCGCAGCGGAAGCCAAGCTCTTCCTGGGACATGCCCTTGGCGTGGCGCGCTTGGCGCAGGTTGACGGCGAATCTGTCTCGTTTGTCCATGGCGGTGGAGTTTCTGTGCCGAGAGACAGTAGCTCTACAGACAAAGGATTTCCACCGTTGAACGGTGTCTTACTGGTACCCGTTGAGTTCGCCCGATCGTGCCTCAGCGGCGCGTCGCGCCCCAGACCCACAGCATCGCCAACGGCTGCAGCGGCAACCGTGCCCAGAGCGCCCAGCGCGGCACCCGGCGCAGGTCGAGGCCGTCGATCCGGTCCGGGTTGACCGCCATGTGGACGTTGGCGGGGAAGACGGCGAGCAGCAGGCCGAGCAGCCACCAGCGGCCGAACCGGCGGCTGGTGGGATGGAGGACGGCGGCGGCGCCCACCAGCTCCGCGGCGCCGCTGATCGCGACCGCCTCGCGCGGCGGTACCGGCGGCGGCACGATCGCCTCGAAGAAACGCGGCCGCAGGAAGTGCATCGCCCCGGTGAAGGCGAAGAGAGCGGCAAGCGCGGCACGCGAGAGCCTCATCGCCCCAAGTCTCCCATCGCGTGGTTCCTTTTTCACGCATACGGCCAATAAGGAACCACGCGATGAGGTTGGGGGTTGGCGGCCCGCTATGTTGATCGCACGTGCCGGAGTTCACGCTCAACCCCGCCTACACGCCGACCGCCGACCAGCCGCAGGCGATCGCCGGGCTGGCCGAGGGGCTGGCGGCCGGGGAGCGGTTCCAGACCCTGCTCGGCGCCACCGGGACCGGCAAGACCTTCACGATGGCGGCGACGATCGCCGCGGTGCAGCGGCCCTCGCTGGTGATCGCGCACAACAAGACGCTGGCCGCGCAGCTCTGCAACGAGTTCCGCGAGTTCTTCCCCGACAACGTGGTCGAGTACTTCGTCTCCTACTACGACTACTACCAGCCCGAGGCCTACGTCCCGGCCCAGGACCTCTACATCGAGAAGGACTCCTCGATCAACGACGAGATCGACCGCCTCCGCCACGCCGCCACCTCGGCGCTGTTCGCGCGCCGCGACGTGATCATCGTCGCCTCGGTCTCCTGCATTTACGGGATCGGCTCGCCCCAGGTCTACAACGAAAAAATGCAGCTGTTCAAGGTCGGGGAGCAGATCGACCGCGACGAGGTGCTGCGCAAGCTGGTCAAGATGCAGTACCAGCGCAACGACTCGGTGCTGGGGCGCGGCTCCTTCCGAGTGCGCGGCGAGGTGCTGGAGATCATGCCCTCCTACGCGGAGTCCGCCTACCGGATCGCGCTGTTCGGCGAGGAGATCGAGGGGATCCAGCACTTCGACCCGCTGACCGGCGAGGTGCTCGACACGATCGACCACGTCTCGGTTTGGCCCGCCTCCCACTACGTGACCCGCGACGAGACCCTGGAGCGGGCGGTCGAGGAAATCCGCGCCGAACTGGAATCGCGGACCGCGGAATTGGAGGCCGAGGGCAAGCAGCTGGAGGCGCACCGGCTGCGGCAGCGCACCGCCTACGACATCGAGATGCTGAAGGAGCTGGGCTTCACCTCGGGGATCGAGAACTACTCGCGGATCCTCGACGGCCGTCCGCCCGGCAGCCCGCCGCACACGCTGATCGACTACTTCCCCGACGACTTCGTCGTCTTCGTCGACGAGTCCCACCAGACGGTGCCGCAGATCGGCGGCATGTACGAGGGGGACCGCTCGCGCAAGCAGACGCTGATCGATTTCGGCTTCCGGCTGCCCTCGGCGATCGACAACCGGCCGCTCAAGTTCGACGAGTTCCTGGAGCGGGTCGACCAGCTGGTGATGGTCTCGGCGACCCCGGGGCCGTTCGAGAAAGCCGAGTCGACACGGATCGTCGAGCAGATCGTCCGCCCGACCGGAATCATCGACCCCGCGATCGAGCTGCGCGAGACCAGGAACCAGATCGACGACCTGATGAACGAGGTGAAGAAGGTGGCCGAGGCCGGCGACCGCACCCTGGTCACCACGCTGACCAAGAAGATGGCCGAGGACCTGACCGCCTACCTGCTCGAGTACGGGGTGCGGGTCCGCTACCTGCACTCCGAGATCGACACCCTGGAACGGATCCAGATCGTCCGCGACCTGCGGCTCGGCGAGTACGACGTCCTGGTCGGGGTCAACCTGCTGCGCGAGGGGCTCGACCTGCCCGAGGTCTCGCTGGTCGCGATCCTCGACGCCGACAAGGAGGGTTTCCTGCGCGGCGAGACCAGCCTGGTGCAGACGATCGGGCGGGCGGCGCGAAACGTCAACGGCCGGGTGGTGATGTACGCCGACCGGGAGACCGATGCGATGCAGGCGGCGATGCGCGAGACCGACCGCCGCCGCGCGATCCAGCTCGCCTACAACGAGGAGCACGGGATCACCCCGGCGACGGTGCGCAAGGGGATCTCCGAGATGGCCGAGTTCCTGGCGATGGAGGACAGGGCGCCGGCCAAGCGCCGCCGCCGCAGCGCCGCCGAGCACTCCAGCCCGGAGGAGCTGGAGAAGACGATCGTCGCGCTGGAGGAGGAGATGCTGGCCGCCGCCGACGACCTCCGCTTCGAGGAGGCGGGCCGGCTGCGCGACGAGATCAAGGAGTTGCGCCGGGATCTCGACGGGATGACGGCCGGGGCCTGAGCGGCACTCTGGCCGGCACATCTCTGCGTCCTCGTTCGGTCGTGTGCGGAGCACACTCCCTCTCTCGTCCTTGATCTGCTTGGCCAGGCGCACCGCTCTGGCCCCGGCACGGATCAGGGGGCGCCGTCCAGGTAGCGGAGGACGGCGAGGACGCGGCGGTGGGTCTCGCCGCCGGCGGTCAGGCCGAGCTTGGCGAAGATGCCGGTCACGTGCTTCTCGACGGCGCGTTCGGTGACCACCAGCTCGGCGGCGATCGCCGCGTTGGAGCGGCCCTCGGCCATCAGCCCCAGGACCTCGCGCTCGCGCCCGGTCAGCTCGCCCAGCGGGTCCTCGCGGCGGCGGCGCCCGAGCAGCTGCGAGACCACCTCGGGGTCGAGCGCGGTCCCGCCCTCGCCGACCCGCCGCACCGCCTCGGCGAAGGCGTCGATGTCGGTGACCCGGTCCTTGAGCAGGTACCCGAGCCCCTCGGCGCTCTCGGCCAGCAGGTCGCGCGCATAGGCGACCTCGACGTACTGGGAGAGGACCAGGACCGAGACGTCGGGCAGCTCGTCGCGGATCTGGCGCGCCGCCCGCAGGCCCTCGTCGGTGTGGGTCGGCGGCATCCGCACGTCGACCACGGCGACGTCGGGCTTGTGGGCGCGGACCTTGCGCAGCAGGTCCTCGGCGTCGCCTGCCTGCCCGACGACCTCCAGCCCGGCCGCCTCCAGCAGCCTCGCGACCCCTTCCCGGAGGAGGGTCGAGTCGTCGGCGAGAACCACGCGCATCGCCAGACGCTACCCGTCCAGCGGGATCCGGGCCCGAACTTTGGTGCCGCCGCCGGGTGGGCTCTCGACCCTGAGCTCGCCGCCGAGCGCTGCGACCCGGTCGGCGAGGCCGCGCAGACCGGTGCCCGCCGTCGGGTCGGCGCCGCCGACGCCGTCGTCGGCGACCTCGACCGCGAGCGCCCCGTCCTCGCGGCCGAGCTCCACCGAGGCGGCCTCCGCCTCGGCGTAGCGGGCGACGTTGGTGAGCGCCTCGGCGACGACGAAGTAGGCGGCCGACTCGACCGCGGCGGGCAGCCGCTCGGGCGGAGTGCCGACCACCTCGACGGGGACCGGCGAGCGGTCCGCGAGCGCGCCCAGCGCCGCCTCCAGGCCGCGGTCGCTGAGCACGGCGGGGTGGATGCCGCGGGCCAGCTCACGCAGCTCGCGGGTCGTCTCGCCGAGCTCGGCGATCGCCTCGTCGAGCAGCTCGGCGCTCGTCTGCGGGTCGGCCTCGAGCCGCGAGCGGGCGAGCTTCAGGCTCATCGCCAGCGCCACCAGTCGCTGCTGGGCCCCGTCGTGGAGGTCGCGCTCGACCCGCCGCCGCTCCGCGTAGCCGGCCTCGACGATCCGTGCCCGCGAGGCGCGCAGCTCCTCGACCTTGGCGCGCAGCTCCGAGGTCAGCTGCTCGTTCTCGGCGGTCAGCGCGCTGCGCAGTTCCTCGTCGCGGCCGATCCGCGAGCGCAGCAGGCCCGCGAGCAGGGCGAAGGGGAGGCAGGCGAAGGCGGCGACGGCGGCGATGAAGACCGCCCTCTGCGCCCCGTCGGACGCGCCGGCCGGGTCGAGCACCAGCAGCACGAAGAGCAGCGCGAAGGCGAGGGCGCCGGTCGCGATCACCGGCGTCAGGACGCGGCGCTCGCTCGGCGGGCTGCGGCGCCAGCGCAGGTAGATGATCGCGATCGTCGCCGCGACCACCGGGATCGCGATCGCCGTCTGGACCGCGTTGACCGCGTCGGCGACCCCTTCCTGGCCCTCGATCCGGATCGGGTTCTCCGGGCAGCCCTCGCAGCCCTGTCGCTCGGGGTTGACGAAGGGGATCCAGAGCCACTGCAGGACCACGGTCACGAAGTAGGCGCCCGCGACCACCGTCCGCTGCAGACGTCCCTCGAGCCGCCCCGAGGGGAAGGCGACCAGGAGGTGGATCAGGATCGCGAAGGGGAGGTTTATCCCGATCGCCCCGATCGCGAAGATCGCGGCATTGTCGGAGGATTCGAGCGCCTGGAAGAACCAGGTGAAGCCGACCGCGGTGAGCAGCACGCCGGTGCGGTTGCCGGGGCGCCGGTACCAGGCGTAGAGACCGGTGCCGACGAAGCCCCAGCCGGCGATCAGGATCAGGGCGGCGGCGAAGCCGCGCGAGGAGGTGTGGTCGCTGCTGAGGACGATCGTCACCGAGGCGATGCCGATCGCCACGGCGAGGACGGCCAGCGCCGCCAGCGCTCGCCCGAGGCTGGTCAGGCGCGGTGGGGTGTCCGCCGTCACCCGACCAGCGCCGCGATCGCCGCGCCGCTCAGCTCGCCCTTGCTGACGAAGCCGCGGACCGGGCTGGACCCGATCCGGGCGCCGAAGTCGGCGGCCTCGCGGGTCGAGGTGAGGACGATCGCCGCCGTGGCGCCCGCCTCCTCGAGCCGCTCGGCGACCTCGAAGCCGTCGAGGTCGGGGAGCTGCACGTCGAGCAGGACCACGTCCGGGGCGAGCTCGTGTGCCGCGATCAGGGCGCCGGACCCGTCCTCGACCTCGCCGACGACCTCGTAGCCGTCGGCTTCCAGCATCCGCCGGGCGCTGAGCCGGAAGCTGGGGTGGTCGTCGACGATCAGGACCGAGGTGGGCATGGTGCGATCTTCCTCGATCGCGACGGCGCCGTGGGTACGGGTAGCCACACCCTCGCCGCTGGGAACCCGAACCCCGGGACGCCTGTCAGCCGCATTGGAAGCCGGTCCCCGCGTTGGGAGCCTGGACAGGTCCGATTCACCCCTCCGAAAGGAACCCAGTGCAACCCAGGAAGAACGTCGCAGCCCGAGCCGCCCGCTGGAGCGCCACCCACCGCCGCATCGCCATCTTCGGGTGGCTGGCCTTCGTGGTCGCCAGCCTCACGATCGGCGGCATGGTCGGGACGAAGGAGCTCAGCCCGGCCGAAACTGTGTCCGGCGAGTCCGGTCGGGCCGAGATCGCGCTCGACCGGTCCAACCTCGACCCCAACACGGAGGTCGTGCTGGTCCAGAGCGAGAGCTCGACCGTCGATGACCCCGCCTTCAGGGCGGCGCTTGCCGACGTCGGCAGCAGCCTCAGCGCGGTTCGCAGCGTCCGCAACGTCAGCTCCCCCGTTGACGGCGGCGGTCAGGTATCCGCCGATCGCCACTCGGCCCTGATTGAATTCGTCATACCCGGTGACTTCGACCGGGCCGAAGCCAGGGTCGGCGACAGCCTGGCCGCGGTCCAACGGGCGCAGAAGCGCCATCCGGAGCTGCGGATCGAGCAGTTCGGCGAAGCCAGCGCCAACCAGGCGCTGGAAGCGGTCTTCGCCGACGACCTGCGCAGGGCCGAGACGACCTCGATCCCGATCACCCTGGTGATCCTGCTGCTCGCCTTCGGGGCGCTGGTCGCGGCCCTGGTGCCGCTGCTGATCGCCTTCTCCGCGGTGGCGGCGACGATCGGCCTGCTCGGCGTCGTCAGCCAGGTCGTGCCGATGGACCCCAGCGCCTCCTCCGTCGTCGTCCTGGTCGGCCTCGCGGTCGGCGTCGACTACTCGCTCTTCTACCTGCGCCGCGAGCGCGAGGAGAGGCGGGGCGGTCGCTCCGCCGAGGCGGCGCTGGCGGCTGCGGCGGCGACCTCGGGTCGGGCCGTTCTGGTCTCCGGGGCGACCGTGATCGTGGCGATGGCCGGGATGCTGCTCAGCGGCGACTCGACCTTCACCTCGTTTGCGGTGGCGACGATGACCGTGGTCGCGGTGGCGATGTTCGCTTCGGTGACGGTGCTGCCGGCGGTGCTCTCGAAGCTCGGCGACAGGGTCGAGAAGGGGCGGATCCCGTTCCTTGGCCGGTTGCGGGCGGGGCAGCGGGGGCAGGTGGCCTGGAGCCGCGTCGTCGACGCGGTGATGCGCCGCCCGCTGGTCTCCCTGCTCGTCTCCGCCGGCCTGCTGGTGGCGCTGGCGATCCCGGCGCTGGGCATGCACACGGTGGTCAGCGGTCCCGACGACATGCCGCGCGACATCCCGGTGGTCCAGACGTATGACCGGGTCACCGAGGCCTTCCCCAGCGAGGGGGCGACCTCCGAAGTCGTCGTCGAGGCGGGCGACGTCACCACCGGCCCGGTCGCGGCGGCGATCGCGCAGTTGCGCCACGAGGCTGCGGCCGACTCGGTGGTGACCGGCCCGGTCGGGCTCGGGACCAGCGCCGACGGCACGGTCGCCGTGGTCACGGTGCCGACGGTCGGCGACGGCAGCGACGCGGAGTCGACCGCGGCCCTGGAGCGGATGCGGGGAGTGCTGGTCCCGGCGGCCTTCGACGGCGTCGCCGCCGAGGTCAACGTCACCGGCGGCGCCGCCCAGTCGGCGGACTTCAGCGCGCAGCTGAAGCAGCGGCTGCCGCTGATCTTCGCCTTCGTGCTCGGGCTCGCCTTCCTGCTGATGCTGGTCACCTTTCGCTCGATCGTCGTCCCGATCAAGGCGATCCTGCTCAACCTGCTCTCGGTGGGCGCCGCCTACGGGATCCTGGTGCTCGTCTTCCAGGAGGGGCTGGGGGAGTCGCTGCTCGGCTTCCACTCGAACGGGGGCGTCAGCTCCTGGCTGCCGCTGTTCCTGTTCGTGATCCTGTTCGGGCTCTCGATGGACTACCACGTGCTGATCCTCAGCCGGGTCCGCGAGGGGGTCGACCGGGGTCTCTCCAGTGACGAGGCGGTTCGCGAGGGGATCGTCGCCACGGCGGGGACGGTGACCAGCGCGGCGATCGTGATGGTCGCGGTGTTCTCGGTCTTCGCGACCCTGACCCTGATCGACATGAAGGAGATGGGGATCGGGCTCTCCGCGGCGGTCCTGATCGACGCGACGATCGTGCGGGCGATCCTGCTGCCGGCGGCGATGAAGCTGCTCGGCGACCGCAACTGGTACCTGCCGCGGTCGCTGGGCTGGCTGTCGCGCGGCCGCGAGGCGCCGCAGCCGGAGGGCGAGCCCGCGCACGCCTGACAAGCAAGCCCCGGGGCGGTCCCGGTGGGGATTTCACTTAACTTTTTCGAGATCGCGCGCCAACCATCCGAGGTTGTGCGCCCGCGAAAAGTACAAGACGTTTCATCCCCGCCGGGACCGCCCCATCTAAGCTTCGGGCATGCCGATCGACGTCACCGAGGCGACCTTTGAGAGCGAGGTCGTCGAGCGGTCTCGCAAGCTGCCGGTCGTGGTCGACTTCTGGGCCGAGTGGTGCGGGCCCTGCCGCCAGCTCACCCCGGCGCTGGAAGCCGCGGAGGCTGCCCGGGACGGAAAGGTCGTGCTCGCCAAGGTCGACACCGACGCCAACCCCGGCCTCTCGGCCCGGTTCGGGATCCAGGGCATCCCGGCGGTGAAGGCCTTCCGCGACGGCGCCGTCGCCAGTGAGTTCGTCGGCGCGGTGCCGCCGGCCAAGGTGGAGGAGTTCTTCGACTCGCTGGCGCCCTCGCGCGCCGACGAGCTGCTTGCCGCCGGCGACGAGCTCTCGCTGCGCGAGGCGGCGGAGCTGGAGCCGCGCCGCGCCGACATCGCGGTGGCACTCGGCCGCGCCCGGCTGGAGCGCGGCGCCCTCGACGAGGCGGCCGAGGCGGTCTCCGGCCACGAGGAAGCCGACTTCGCCGCCGCCGGGATCGCCGCCCGGGTGCAGCTGCAGCGGGCCGGCATCGGCGCCAACGCCTTCGCCGCCGCCGACCGCGGCGAGCGCAGCGCCGCCCTCGACGCTCTGCTCGAGGAGCTCGAAGCGAACGGCGCCGCTCCGGCCGAGCCGGCGGGAGAGGCCGCCCCTCTCGATCCCGAGGAGCGCCGCGACCTGCTGCGCCGCGCCGTCGTCGGCATCCTCAGCGAAGGCGACCCGGCCGACCCCGCCGCCCGCACCTACCGCCGCCGCCTAGCCACCGCCCTCGGCTGAAGCTGACTTTCTCTCCATCCGTCGCTGAGACTGAGGTTCTCCCCGCATAGCGGAGAGATCTCCAGCCTCATTCCTTGGGTGGAGAGAAACTCAGCTTCGGCCGAGGTGGCGGAGCTCGGCGCGGCGGCGGCTGAGGAGGACGTGGAGGTGCCGGCCGACCTCTCCCGGGTGCGTTTCCACCCGGCGGGCGGAGATCGGGACGACCTCGATCCCGGCGAGCTTCATCTCCTCCCAGCGCAGGTGATCCTCCTCGAACGCCCGCCGCGTCCGGTGCGCGCTCCAGCCGTCGATTTCGACCGCGAAGCGCTCGTTCTCCCAGTAGGCGTCGATCTCCCACTTTTCGACCCAGGTGTTGAGGAGCGGTCGGGGCAGGCCGGCGTCGCGGGTCATCGCCAGGAACAGGCGCTCCGAGCGAGCCCGCGAGAAGGCGGGGGCGCGGTAGATCTCGGTTGCTTGCCGCAGGCGGGCCGCCCCGCGGTCGCCTCGGCGTCGGGCCAGCATCGTGTCGATCGCGCCGAGGTCCAGGATCCCGCGACGCTCGGCCTGCTCGACCAGATTGGTGAGCTGCCGGGTGCTTCCGGTGGCTGCCGCGTCAAGCATCGCCCGCTCCATGGTCGTTGCGGGGATCCGGGCCAGGCGACCGATTTCCGCCGCCTCGAGCGTCGCCGAGTGATGCAGCGAGATGCCCGGGTGGCCGCCGCCCCGGCTCGGAGCCGTGACGTCGATCGTCGCCGGCAGCTCGGGCCGGAGTCCCCAGAGCCAGGCCGCCGAGGCGTGGCTGAGGACAGCGCCCTTGCCACAGGCGAGGACCGCCGCCAGGCACCGCCCGCGTCGCGGCAGGTCCGGGCGGCCGACCGCGTAGACGCCCTTGTGGACGCGGTGCAGCCGGCCGGCGCCGCCGGCTCGCCCGATCGCCCCCTTCGAGAACCCGAGACGCCGCAGCTGCCCGAAGGTCACCACGCCGTGTTGGCTTTCCGCCAGCTCGACCAGAGGTCGGTGGGAGCGCATTTCTTCCCGCATGGCGGGTCAAGGGGAGGGTCCGAGCCAATTCGCCCCCCGGGGAACATCTGTTCGCCTCGGTAGACTCGCTACGGCGTGGCTGCTTCAGAGCGAATCGTCATCTCCGGTGCCCGTGAGCACAACCTGAAGGACATCGACGTCGAGTTGCCGCGCGACGCCCTGATCGTGATCACCGGGCTCTCCGGGTCCGGCAAGTCGAGCCTCGCCTTCGACACGATCTACGCCGAGGGGCAGCGGCGCTACGTCGAGTCGCTCTCCGCCTACGCGCGCCAGTTCCTGGGGCTGATGGAGAAGCCCGACGTCGACTCGATCGAGGGGCTCTCGCCGGCGATCTCGATCGACCAGAAGACGACCTCTCGCAACCCGCGCTCGACCGTGGGGACGGTGACCGAGATCTACGACTACCTGCGGCTGCTCTGGGCGCGGATCGGGGTCCCGCACTGCCCCGAGTGCGGCGAGGAGATCACCGGCCAGACCCAGGAGCAGATCGTCGACCGGCTGATGACCCTGGAGGACGGGACCAAGTTCATGGTGATGGCGCCGGTGGTGCGGGGCCGCAAAGGCGAGTACGGAAAGCTGCTCGAGCAGATGCGCCTGGAGGGCTACTCGCGGGTCGAGGTGAACGGCGAGCTGCGCCGGCTCGACGAGGAGATCGTCCTCGACAAACGGTTCAAACACGACATCTCGGTGGTGGTCGACCGGCTGGTGATGAAGTCGGAGCTGCGGCGCCGCCTCTCGGAGTCGGTCGAGGCGGCCGCCGGGCTGGCCGCCGGGCTGATCGAGGTCGAGATCGTCGGCGACGAGGCGGAGCGGCTGCTGTTCAGCGAGCAGTTCGCCTGCCTCAAATGCGGCACCTCGATCCCGGAGCTGGAGCCGCGGATCTTCTCCTTCAACTCGCCGCACGGCGCCTGCGACCGCTGTCACGGGCTCGGCTTCCAGCGGGTGATCGACCCCGACCTGGTCGTGCCCGACCCGACCCTCTCGCTGGCGGAGGGCGCCCTGCAGCCCTGGAACCGCGGCATGTCCACCTACTGGAAGCGGTTGATCGGGGCGGTCGCCGAGGAGTACGGGGTCGACGCCGAGAAGCCCTGGTCGAAGCTGAAGAAGTCCGAGAAGGAGATCTTCCTCTACGGGACCGGCGGCGAGCGCCACCAGGTCGCCTACACCAACCGGTTCGGCCGCCGCCGCTCCTACAAGGTCCGGTTCGAGGGGATCGTCAACAACCTGCAGCGACGCTACGAGGAGACCGACTCGGAGGCCAGCCGGGAGCGGATCGAGAGCTACATGGCCGAGCAGCCCTGCCCGGCCTGCAAGGGCGCCCGGCTGCGGCCGGAGAGCCTCGCGGTCAAGGTCGGCGGCCAGAGCATCGCCGAGTTCAGCGCCCTCTCCGCGCAGGCCGCCTCGGGCTGGATCAACGCCCTCGAGCTGACCGAGACCGAGCGGGCGATCGCCCGCCTGATCGTGCGCGAGATCACCGAGCGGCTCTCCTTCCTCGAGAACGTCGGCATCGGCTACCTCTCGCTCTCTCGCTCGGCCCGCTCGCTCTCCGGCGGCGAGGCGCAGCGGATCCGGCTGGCGACCCAGATCGGGTCGCACCTGGTCGGGGTGATGTACGTGCTCGACGAGCCCTCGATCGGCCTCCACCAGCGCGACAACGAGAAGCTGATCGGCACCCTCGACCGGCTGCGCGACCTCGGCAACACGGTGATCGTGGTCGAGCACGACGAGGGCACGATGCTGGCCGCCGACCACCTGGTCGACCTCGGCCCCGGCGCCGGCGAACACGGCGGCCACGTGATCGCCGCCGGCACCCCGGCCGAGGTCGCCGCCGACCCGGCCTCGCTGACCGGCCAGTACCTGGCCGGCAAGCGCATGATCGAGGTCCCGGCCGAGCGGCGCGATCCGCGCGGCGCGCTGCTGGTCCGCGGCGCCCGCGAACACAACCTCAAGGACGTCGACGTCTCCGTCCCGCTCGGCGTCTTCTGCTGCGTGACCGGGGTCTCGGGCTCGGGCAAGTCGACCCTGGTCAACGAGACCCTGCACCACGCGGTCGCCAACCGGTTGCACCAGGCGAAGCTGCGCCCGGGCGCCCACGAGGGGATCGACGGCCTCTCGCAGATCGACAAGATCATCAACATCGACCAGTCGCCGATCGGCCGCACGCCGCGCTCCAACCCGGCCACCTACACCGGCGTCTTCGACCACATCCGCCAGCTCTTCACCCAGACCCAGGAGTCGCGGGCGCGCGGCTACAAACCGGGCCGCTTCAGCTTCAACGTCAAGGGCGGGCGGTGCGAGGTCTGCAAAGGCGACGGCCAGATCAAGATCGAGATGCACTTCCTGCCCGACGTCTACGTGCCCTGCGAGCAGTGCCACGGCAAGCGCTACAACCGCGAGACGCTCGAGGTCCGGTTCAAGGGCAAGAGCATCGCCGACGTGCTGGAGATGTCGGTCGAGGAGGGGGTCGAGTTCTTCGAGAACGTGCCGAAGATCCACCGCCGCCTGCGCACCCTGCACGACGTCGGGCTCGACTACATCCGGCTCGGGCAGCCGGCGACGACGCTCTCCGGCGGCGAGGCGCAGCGGGTGAAGCTGGCCACCGAGCTCTCCAAGGTCGCCACCGGCGACACCCTCTACATCCTCGACGAGCCGACCACCGGCCTCCACTTCGCCGACGTGCAGCGGCTGCTCGACGTGCTGGCGCGGCTGGTTGACGCCGGCAACACGGTGGTGGTGATCGAGCACAACCTCGACGTGATCAAGACCGCCGACTGGCTGATCGACCTCGGGCCCGAGGGCGGCGAAGGCGGGGGAGAGGTGGTCGCCACCGGCACCCCCGAGGAGGTCGCCGCGGTCGAGGGTTCCTACACCGGCAGCTTCCTCGCCGACCTGGTCAAGCCGCGCAAGCCGAAGCGGGGCCGCAAGCGCGAGCTGCCGGTCGCCGCCTGAGCGGCCGCCTCAGCGGTCGAAGAGGAGGGAGGCGCCGATCGCGCCGCCGAGGTCGCCGAGCGTGGCGACCCGGACCGCCGGCGGGTTGTCGTTGAGGAAGAGGTGCTTGCGCATCTCCCGCATCAGCGGCTCCATGAACCGCTCGCCGAACCGCTCGCCGAGCCCGCCGCCGAGGATCACCGCTTCGATGTCGAGCAGGTTGACCGCCGAGGCGACGCCGGTCCCCAGCGCCCCGATCGCGCGGTGGATCAGGTCCTCGGCGAGGTGGTCGTTGCGGTCGAGGGCGCGCTCCCAGATACCGCTGGTCAGTCGCGGTTTGTCGTGCTTGTCCATCAGCTTGAAGAGGTCGGTCTTCTCGCCGTCCTCGTGACGCCGCCGCGCCTCGGCTTCCATCGCCGAGCGCCCCGCGTAGGCCTCCATGCAGCCCTTGCGGCCGCAAGGGCACTGGGCGCCGTTGCGCTTCACCACCATGTGGCCGATCTCGCCGGCCGCGCCGCGGCCCAGCCAGGGCTTGCCGTCCAGCACCAGGCCGCCGCCGACGCCGGTCCCCCAGAAGACTCCGAGCACGCTCTCGAACTCGCGGCCGGCCCCGAGCCGGAACTCCGATTCGACCCCGACCTGGACGTCGTTGCCGACCCGCACATCGGTCCCCAGCGCCTCCGAGAGCGCCTCGCCGAGCCCGAAGCTGCCGTCCCAGCCGGGCAGGTTGCGGGCACCGGAGACGACCCCGGTCGCCTCCTCGACGTCGCCCGGGGAGCCGACCCCGACTCCCTGCAGCGAGGCGGTCTCGACCCCGGCCGCCTGTGCGGACTCGCGCAGCGAGGCGGCCATCGCGTCGGCGACGTCCTGCGGCCCGCCGCTGGTCGGCGTCGGCCGGCGCGCCTCGCCCAGCACCTTGCCGCCGGGCTCGACGATCGCGGTCTGGATCTTCGTCCCTCCCAGGTCTATGCCACCGCGTAGCTCGGCCACGCGCGCAGTCTATGCGCCGGTAACGTTGCCGCGATGGAGCAACGGGGCTGGCGGGCCTGGTGGGTGAAGCGGAGCTGGTACGAGCGCAACCGGCGGCTGCCGCGGCGCTGGCGGATCGCCCGGCACGCGGCGCGCGGCGGCTTCTTCGTCCGCCACCCGGTCGAGGGCGAGCTGCTCGAGGCGCTTGACGAGGGCCGGCTGCGGATCGGCGAGGGGACGTTGCTGGAGCCGGGCTGCTGGCTGACGCTCGCTCCGAAGGCGGAGATCGAGATCGGCGCCGGCTGCTTCCTCAACCGCAACACGATGATCGCCGCCCAGCACAAGGTGACGATCGGCGACCACACGATGCTTGCCAACAACTGCTTCGTCGGCGACGCCGACCACCGCTTCGACGACCCGGAGCTGCCGATCACCTGGCAGGGCTTCAGCTCGAAGGGCCCGGTCGAGATCGGCGCCAACTGCTGGCTCGGGGTCGGCTGCGTGGTGACCAGCGGGGTGACGATCGGCGAGCGCAGCGTGGTCGGCGCCAACTCCGTCGTCACCTCCGACCTGCCCGACCACGTGGTCGCCGCCGGCGCCCCGGCAAAGCCGATCCGCAAGGTCGAGTACCCCGACCGCAAGCGGTAAATGCGCCACCCCTCCCTGGTGTCGGGCTGGGGTGCCTATACTGGAGAGGAACGGCCGTGACCCGGGAGGGCATGGACCTGATGAACACGAAGCTTCTCAGCGGTGACACCTCGAGCCGGACGACGGGCGCGCGCGTGCTGCGCTCCAAGCGCGGCCTGCGCGAAGAGCTGGAGCCAGTCCGGCGGCGCGGCGCGTCGATCGGCCTGGTGCCGACGATGGGCTACCTGCACGAGGGACACGCCTCGCTGCTGCGCGCCGCCCGCGCCGAGTGCGAGGCGGTGGTGATGAGCCTCTTCGTCAACCCCGCCCAGTTCGGCCCCGGCGAGGACCTCAACCGCTACCCGCGCGACGAGGAGCGCGACCTGGCTGTGGCCGCCGAGGCCGGCGCCGACATCGTCTTCGCGCCCTCGGTCGCCGAGATCTACCCGGAGGGCTTCTCGTCGCGGGTCGAGGTCGGCGGGATGCTGACCGAGGTGCTCGACGGCGACCGCTCGCGCCGCGGCCCCGAGCACTTCCGCGGCGTCACCACCGTGGTCGCCAAGCTCTTCAACACGGTCGGCCCCGACGTCGCCTACTTCGGCCAGAAGGACGCCCAGCAGGCGGCGGTGATCCAGCGCATGGTGCGCGACCTCGACTTCCCGGTGCGGATCGAGGTGATGCCGACGGTGCGCGAGCCCGACGGCCTGGCGATGAGCTCGCGCAACGCCTACCTGGAGCGTCCTGACCGGGAGCGCGCGACGGCGCTCTCGCGGGCGCTGGGGGCGGTCGAGGCCGAGGCCGCCGCGGGCTCGCTGGAGAGCGCGCTGGAGGCCGGGCGCCGCGAGCTGGCCGCCGCCGGGATCGAGCCCGAGTACCTGGAGGCGCGCGACGCCGCGAGCCTGGAGCCGGTCACGGCGCTGGGCGAGCGCCCGGTCCTGGTCGCGGTCGCGGCCCCGGTCGGCGCCGCCCGCCTGATCGACAACGTCTTGATCCATCCCCAAACGCCGCCAGGGAGGTAGCGAAAAGTGCAGAGGCAGATGCTGAAGTCGAAGATCCACCGAGCCACGGTCACCGACTGCGACGTGGACTACATCGGCAGCATCACGATCGACACCGAGTTGATGGCCGCCGCCGACCTGCTCACCAACGAGCAGGTCCACGTCTGGGACCTCGACAACGGCTCCCGCTTCGTCACCTACGCGATCGACGGCGAGGCCGGCTCGGGGACGATGCAGGTCAACGGCGCCGCCGCCCACCTGACGGCGCCAGGCCACAAGATCATCGTCGCCTCCTTCGGCGCCTACGACGAGGTCGACCTGGAGCGCTACGAGCCGGTCGTCGTCCACGTCGACGAGGAGAACCGGTCGATCGCGGTCGACAACCGCCCCGAGGTGCTGGTCTCATGAGCTCCGGCGCCCGCTCCCACACCGCGCCTCCGCCGGGCGACCGCAAGCCGGTCAACCTGCCGCGACTCGCCGAGATGAAGGCGGACGGGGAGCCGATCGTGATGGTCACCGCCTATGACTACCCGTCGGCGACGATCGCCGAGGAGGCGGGCGTCGACATCGTCCTGGTCGGCGACTCGGCCGCCAACGTGGTGCTCGGCTACCCGGGGACCGAGCTGGTCTCGATGGACGAGATGGTGATGCTCGGCAAGGCGGTGCGGCGCGGCCTGAAGACGCCGCTGATGATCGGCGACATGCCGATGGGCAGCTACGAGGCAAGCAACGAGATCGCGGTCGGCAGCGCCCAGCGGCTGGTCAAGGAGACCGGTTGCCAGGCGGTCAAGCTGGAGGCCGGCGGGGTGATCGTCGAGCGCGCCCGGGCGATCGTCCGCTCCGGGATCCCCGTGATGGGGCACGTCGGCCTGACTCCGCAGACCGCCACCGCGCTGGGCGGCTACAGGGCCCAGGGCAAGACCGCCGGCGGCGCGATCCAGGTCTGCGAGGACGCGCTGGCGCTGCAGTCGGTCGGGTGCTTCGCGATCGTGGTCGAGGCGGTGCCGGCGGCGATCGCCGAGGCGATCGCCGAGCGACTCGAGGTGCCGACGATCGGGATCGGCGCCGGCCCGGCGACCTCGGGTCAGGTCCTCGTCTTCCACGACCTGCTGGGGATCACCACCGGCCACGTGGCGAAGTTCGTCAAGCGCTACGCGGACGCGCACGGGACGATGGTCGAGGCGGTTCGCCGCTATGGCGAGGAGGTCCGCAGCGGCCACTTCCCCGAACCCGACCACGTCTACAGCGTCGAGCCGGCCGAGTTGGCGGAATTCCGCCGCTACCTCGACCAGGAGAGCCTGGCCTCGCCGAAAGCCTGGGACTGGGAGCCGCTGATCTGAGCCGCCGGTTCCGGGCGGGTAGTCTCCCGGCGTGCTTGACGCCAGTGAGCTGAATATCGAGGGGCGGTTCGCGACCCCCGCCGACCCGGACTGGGACGAGGCGCGGGCGGCCTGGAACCTCGCGGTCGACCAGCGCCCCGAGGCGGTCGTCTTCGCCGAGAGCGCCGCCGACGTCGCCGCCGCGGTCCGGTTCGCCGCCGAGCGCGGCCTCGCCGTCGCGCCGCAGGGCACCGGTCACGGCGCCGCCGCGCTCGGCTCGCTGGACGGCGCGGTGCTGTTGAAGACCGAGCGAATACGCGGGGTCGAGATCGATCCCGAGGCGGGTACCGCGCGGGTCGAGGCCGGCGTCCTCGCCGCCGAGTTGGGCGCCGCGGCTGGCGAGCACGGGCTGAGCGGCCTGCCCGGCTCCTCGCCCGACGTCGGCACGGTCGGCTACACGGTGGGCGGCGGCCTCGGCTGGCTGGGGCGTCGCTACGGTTTCGCCTGCAACCGGGTGTTGGAGATCGAGGCGGTCAGCGCCGAGGGCGAGGTGCTCACCGTCGATACCGAGCGCGAGCCCGACCTCTTCTGGGCGCTGCGCGGCGGCGGCGGGGGCTTCGCGGTGGTGACCGCGCTGCGCCTGGCGCTGGTCCCGGTCGAGAGCCTCTACGCGGGCGCCCTGCTCTTCCCGGCCGCGGTCGGGGGCGACGCGGTCCGCGCCTATCGCGAGTGGGCGGCGGGTCTGCCCGACGAGGTGACCTCGATCGTCCGCTTCCTCTCGCTGCCCGACATCCCGGACATCCCGGAGCCGCTGCGCGGCCAGTCGCTGCTGACGATCGGCGCCGCCTGCATCGGCAGTCGGGAGGCGGGCGAGGCGATCGTCGCGCCGCTGCGCGAGATCGGCGAGCCGACGATGGACACCTTCGCCCAGATCCCCGCCGCCGGCCTCTCCGAGATCCACATGGACCCGCCGGAACCGGTCCCCGGGATCGGCGAAGGGCTGGCGCTCCGCGAGCTGCCCGACGAGGCCCTTGACGCCTTCGTCGACACCGCCGGCCCGGACTCGGGCTCGCCGTTGCTGCTCACCGAGCTGCGCCAACTGGGCGGCGCCTTGCGGCGGCCCGCCGAGGGCGGCGGTGCGCTGGCGGCGCTCGACGCCGAGTTCGCGATGTACAGCGTCGGGATGCCGATGACCCCGGAGCTGGGCGAGGCGATCGTCGCCCACCTCGGCCACCTCGACCAGACGATGCGCCCCTGGGCCGCCGAGAGCGGCTACTTCAACTTCACCGACCGCCCCTGCGAAGCGGGCGAGATCCTCCCGGCCGAGGTCACGGCGAGGCTGGCCGAGGTGAAGCGGCGCTGGGACCCCGAGCAGCGGATCCGCGCCACCCACCCGGTCGCGCCCGCGCCGGCCTGAGGGCCAAGCCGCGACGTGAGGCTGCATTTCTCTCCGCTATGCGGAGAGAAATGCAGCCTCACTCCGAGGGCTTGCCGGCCAGAGGGAGTCCCGCCGACCGACCCCGGGCGCTGCCCTCATCGGGTGCCCACCCAGGTGAAAAACAAATTCAACCTGGGCGAACCTCAGTTCGGGATATGGGGCGTCCGTCCAGTCGCCGAGCTAGGCCTCGACCACCTTGACCCCGAGCAGAGGCGCCATCTCAAAGCCGCCCTCACCGAGGCGCGGCATTCCATCCCACAGCAGATCACAGATGGGTCCCGGGTAGTCGACCCTAAATACGGCGCGGAACTCGTCAAGTAGGCGAAAGACCGTTGCCTCGGGGGTGTCCCAACGTCTCACGTATTCGGTGATCGTGGGTTCACGGGACTCCCGTTCCTGAACCTCGTCGCGAAGCAGGTCCCACTCCTGTAGCAGCGCTTGGAGGCGCTGTCTGGCCTGCCGATCACCTTCGAGGCGCTTGTCCAGCCAGTCGGCAAAGGGGATCCCAGCCTCGTTGTTCCTTGGAAGGCGAATGGGCAACTTGTTCTGGCTCACGATCCATTACTCCCATATTTGTAACTCTCAAATCTAAGAGTAGCGGGGGGAGATGATGTGCTTGCGGACGTAGGCCACGCTCGGATTGGGGGGGCGAAAAGCCGCCGCCAGACCCTTATGGGCAGTGGCATGAGGTGCGAAGGCGCATTCGCGGCAACCGTCGCTCCCGGTCCCACGACCAACTCCGGTCCCCGACCGGCAGAATGAGTCAAGGGCGGACAGAGTCGCCACTTGAGCGTCGTCGCGAGGTCGTCGCGCAGGTCACTCCGGCGCGTTGGCGCGTCGCCCGGCACCCGGAGGCGGTCAAGGAGAGGAACGCGATCAACGACGCCGCTGAGCGCGTGGCCGTCGCGCATGTGATCGAGAAGCTGGAAGTGGACGGCCCGACCCTGCGGAGTCCCCACCAGAGTGGTCTCATGGGTGGGGAGGGCTCGGGATTGCGCGAGTTGCGACCGCGGAGAGGGCGAAGCCGGTGGCGGCCGATCTATCGCCGGACCGAGGAGCGCCTGTTTGCGATTCTCGCCGTCGGTCCGGAGGCTGAAATCGATAATGCCGGCTACGCGAAGGCGGTGCGTCTTGCGAAGCAGAGGTTGAGGCGACTGGAAAAAGGCAGGAAGACCGAGTAGCCTGGGTTCTGATTACAAGCTTGTTATAGAGAACTTTGAGGAACGAGCATGGATGATCGACTGATTTCAAACGAGGACGCTCTTGCAGGGGAGCTGCGCGACCCTGCGTTTCGCGCCGAGTGGGAGCGGACGGCGCCTGCTCGGTGGCTCGCCGTCGAGGTTGCCCACTACCGGGCCAAGCACGGCCTCTCCCAGCGACAGCTGGCGGAGCGGCTTGGAGTTCACCAGTCCGATGTCGCCCGGATGGAGAGTGGCGAGCACGCGCCCAGCCTGGAGCGCCTGGTCAGGATTGCCAGCGGCCTGGAAATCGAGCTGATGATCGACATTCGCCCCGAGAAGAAGAAGGCCCAGCTGCCGAGGAAGCGCGCGCTCGATGCGGGGTCGTTCACTTTCGGTGGCTGCGAGGTCGTTCTCGCGACCGCTTGAGGCGGCCGCCATCGCGCGCCGGCCAAGCCGCGACGTGAGACTGCATTTCTCTCCGCATAGCGGAGAGAAATGCAGCCTCACTCCGAGGGCTCGCCGGCCGATGCGCGAAACTAGGTCGGCTGTGCCGATCTATGAGTTTGAGTGCGAGCGGTGTGGGGTCCGGTTCGAGGAGCTGGTCGCGGTCGGGGCCGCGGCCGCCTGCCCGGAGTGCGGCTCGGAGCGGGCGCGGCGGGTCTATTCGGCCGTCTCGCCCCCCGGCCGCCAACCGCGGGGCGCCGCGGTGCGCTCCGACGAATCGCAGCGGCGGGAGCGCGAGGCGGCGCGGGGGGAGCGGCTGGACTCGGCGCGGAAGCGGCGGGCGGCGGGGGAGAGGCCGGAGTGAGCGCTGACGCCGAGCAGCGCCGCGAGCGGCTGGTCGAGCTGTTCCGCGAGGTCCAGGACTGCACCAGGTGCCCGCTGCACGAGACCCGGACCAAGGCGGTGTTCGGGGCCGGCGACGCCGACGCCGAGCTGATGTTCGTCGGCGAGGCGCCGGGGGCCGAAGAGGACCGCAAGGGGCTGCCCTTCGTCGGCCGCGCCGGCCAGCTGCTGAACCAGCTGCTGGAGGAGATCGGGCTCTCGCGCGAGCGGGTCTTCATCGCCAACGTGCTGAAGTCGCGGCCGCCCGGCAACCGCGACCCGCAGCCGGAGGAGATCTCCGCCTGCCAGCCCTACCTGTTCGAGCAGGTGCGGCTGATCGAGCCGAAGGTCGTCTGCACCCTGGGCAACTTCGCGACCAAGCTGCTGAGCGGCAGCCCGGTCGGGATCACCAAGGTCCGCGGCGCCCCGCAGGTCCACGAGCTGGGCGGGCGCACCGTCTTCCTGCTGCCGCTGCTGCACCCGGCGGCGGCGCTGCGCACGCCGGCGATGAAGGAGACGCTGCGCGGCGACTTCGCGACGATCCCCGGCCTGCTCTCCGGTCCCGGGCCGGCCCCGGCGCCGAGCGCCGAGGAGATCGCCGCCGAGCGGCCCGCGCCCGAGGAGGCGCCGCCGGCCGACCAGCTCGACATGCTCGGCTAGGCTCGGCGGCGCCGATGGAGCACCTGGAGAGCGGCAGCGCCGCCGAGACCGAAGCGGTGGGGGCGCGGATCGCCGCCCGGCTGCGCCCCGGCGACGTGGTTGTCGTCTGCGGCGAGGTCGGGGCCGGCAAGACGACTCTGATCCGCGGCGCCTGCCGCGAGCTGGGGACCGAAGGCCCGGTCACCTCGCCGACCTTCACGATCGGGCAGCGCTACGGCGGCGGCCGGCTGCCGGTCTCCCACCTCGACCTCTACCGGCTGGGCAGCCTCGAGGGCGAGGACCCGGCGCTGCTCGACGATTACCTCGGCCCCGAGGGCGTCGCCTTCGTCGAGTGGCCGGCGGTCGGGGAGGAGCGGCTCGGGCGGCCGGCACTGCGGGTTCGCCTCGAGCACGCTGGCGGCGAGCGGCGCCGGGTCGAGGTCGATTGGTGACAGTGGCCGCTCCGGGCGCCCTCGAGGGGTGTTCCTAAATCGAAGAAAGCAGCTTGTAGCATCGCTTTTCGATCAACTCGACTCAGGAAGGATGGACCTCCCAATGAAGGGACTGAAGGCGCTCGTCGTGGCCCTGATCGCCGCCGGACTGCTGGTCGGCGCGCTGCCCGCGGCCGCCGCTGAGGCCAAGGCCTACAAGAAGTACGTCGGCTGCGGCGTCTCCCGCAACGCGAAGCCGAAGCACAAGTGCCCGAAGCGGAGCAAGAAGGGGGCCTTCTTCAAAAGCTTCCAGCGCGACGTCCGTTACACGGTGTGCGTCCGGTTCCCGAGCCGCAAAAGCCTCTGCGCCAAGGGCCAGAAGGCCAAGAAGGGGACGCTCTACGTGAACAAGATCACCTCGACCGACGTCGGCAAACACAAGGTCACCTGGTGGGTCAAGGGCAAGAAGGTCGGGACGTACTACTTCCGGGTCAAGGCCTAGGGACCGCGCTGGTCGTAGTCGGGTTCGATACCGCGACCGCCGACACCGCCGCCTGCGCCTGGCGCGACGGCGAGGTTCTGGGGGAGTCGCAGCTGGGGCTCTCCGAGCGAGGGAGGCCGCTGCACGCGACCGGCCTGCTGGCCGAGGTCGAGCGCGTCGCCGCCGCGGCCGGCGGCTGGGACGCGGTCGACCTGGTCGCGGTCGGGCTCGGCCCCGGCTCCTTCACCGGGCTGCGGATCGGGATCGCCACCGCCCGCGGGGTCGGGGTCGCCACCGGGATCCCGGTCCGCGGCGTCTGCACGCTCGACGCGCTGGCGCTGGGGATCGCCGAGGCCGGGGCCGAGGGCGAGCGGCTCGCGGTCCTCGACGGCTACCGGGGCGAGGTCTTCGCGGCGCTCTACTCGGCGGCCGGTTCGACGCTCTGGGAGCCAGCCGTCCACTCGCCCGAGCGGCTGGCGGCGCGGCTGGGCGAGCTCGACCGAGCCCCTTCGGTCGCCGGCTCCGGGGCGGTACGATTCCGCCAAGAGTTGGCCCGAGACGGCGTCCGCATACCGGACGATGCCGATCCCGTCCACCGGGTCGCCGCGCGGCACCTCTGCGCGCTCGCGGCGGCCGCCGGGGACGCGGCGGAGGCAGGCCCGCTCGCCCCGATCTACCTCAGACCTCCAGACGCGGAGCGGTGGCGTGAGCGAGATTCTTTCCACAGAGCAGACTGAGCCGACCCGGGAGGTCGGCGTCCGCCGGCTCGCCTACAGCGACCTGCCGGCGGTGATCGCGATCGAGCGGCGCTCCTTCCCGACCCCGTGGTCGCTGGCGATGTTCGTGCTGGAGCTCTCCAAGCCGCAGGGGGTCTGCCTTGCCGCCAGCGCCGGCGAGGAGCTGCTCGGCTACGTGGTCTGCTCGCGCTACGACCAGGTCTGGCACCTGATGAACATCGCCGTCTCGCCCGACCATCGCCGCGCCGGGGTCGCCGGACGGCTGCTGCGACGGCTCTTCGAGGAGGCCGGTGGCCCGCTCCCCTTCACGCTCGAGGTCCGGGTCTCCAACCGGGAGGCGATCTCGATGTACGAGCGCTTCGGGTTCCGCTCCGCCGGCGTCCGTCCTCGCTACTACCACGACAACGGCGAGGACGCCCTGATCATGTGGCTGGACTGAGGGGCCGGGCTTGATCCTCGCGATCGAGACCAGTTGCGACGACACCTGCGCGGCCGTCCTCGACGGCCCGCGCATCCGGTCGAACCTGATCTCCTCGCAGGCCGCGGCGCACGAGGGCTTCGGCGGCGTCGTCCCCGAGGTCGCCGCCCGCCACCACCTGGAGCTGGCCGCGCCGCTGGTCGAGGCTGCCCTGTCCGAAGCCGAGGTGACCCTCGACGACGTCGAGGCGGTCGCGGTGACGGCCGGGCCGGGGCTGATCGGGGCGCTGCTGGTCGGGGTCAGCACCGCGAAGGCGATCGCCGCGGCGCGGCGGCTGCCGCTGATCGCGGTCGACCACATGCAGGGCCACATCGCCGCCAACTTCCTCGAGCCCGACCCGATCGAGCCGCCCTTCCTCTGCCTGCTGGCCAGCGGCGGCCACACCCTGCTCGCCGCGGTCCGCGACCACGAGGGGCACGAGGTGCTGGGCCAGACCCTCGACGACGCCGCCGGCGAGGCCTTCGACAAGTCGGCGCGGCTGCTCGGGCTCGGCTACCCGGGCGGGCCGGCGCTGCAGCGCGAGGCCGAGGGCGGCGACCCGGAGGCCTTCGAGATGCCGGTCGCGATGTCCCGCGACCCCGGCCTCGACTTCAGCTTCAGCGGCCTCAAGACGGCGCTGGTCTACATCTGTCGCGACCTCGGGCCGGAGCGCGTGGCGGAGCGCCGTGCCGACCTCGCCGCCTGCTTCCAGGCCGCCGTGGTCGGGCAGCTGACCGCGAAGCTGAAGCGGGCGCTGAAGCGCGGCGAGTGGGAGGCGGTGGCGCTGGGCGGCGGGGTCGCCGCCAACGGGCCGCTGCGCGAGGCGGTGGCGCGGCTCTGCGAGGAGCACGGGGTGCGGCTGAAGCTGGTCCCGGTCTCGCTCTGCACCGACAACGCGGCGATGATCGGCTCGGCGGCGCGGTTCGCACCCCGCATCCCGTATCCCGACTACCTCGGCTACGACGCCTTCGCCAGCGGCGACCGGCCCGCTGCCGCCCACTGAGCCCGTGGCCAGCATCGTCGTCTACTCCCGCCCGGGCTGCCACCTCTGCGAGGAGGCGATCGAGCAGCTCGTCGCCCTGCACGGCGAGGGCTACCGGTTCGAGCTGCACGAGGTCGACATCGAGAGCGACGAGCTGTTGCTGCGCCGTTACCTGGAGCGCATCCCGGTGGTGGAGGTCGACGGCCGGGCCGTTTCCGAGCTGGTTCTGGACCGGGCGGCGATTGTCAACATCTTGGATACTCTGGGGACATGACCGAGTTGATGGAAGAGTTCGAGCCCGCGGGCGCCTTTCCGGTCGAAGGGGACCGGCTCTCGCTCGGCGTCGCGGCGCGTCTCTCCCGCTATCTGCAGGTGCTGACCCAGGCCCGCAAGATGGGCCGCGAGACGATCTCCTCGCAGGAGCTCTCCGAGTACACGCACATCAACCCGACCCAGATCCGCCGCGACCTCTCGGGCTTCGGCAAGTTCGGCAAGCGCGGGGTCGGCTACAACGTCGAGTCGCTGGTCTCGGAGATCCGCAAGATCCTCCGCACCTCCGGCCAGCACAGCATCGCCCTGTTCGGCGCCGGCAACCTCGGCCAGGCGATCGCCAGCTCGGCGATCTTCGCCGACCACGGCTTCCAGGTGAAGGCGATGTTCGACGTCGACCCGAGCGTGGTCGGCAAGCAGATCGGCGAGCTGGTCGTCCGCGACATCGCCGATCTGCCGGCGGTGGTCGCCGACGAGGAGATCGTCGTCGGCGTGCTGGCGGTCCCGGCCGGGGCCGCCCAGGAGGTCGCCGACCGGCTGGTCGCCGCCGGGGTGAAGATCCTCTTCAACTACTCCGAGCAGCTGCTGCAGGTGCCGCCCGAGGTGACCGTCCACACCTCCAGCCCGGCGGTCGACCTGCTGTACGCGCTGTACTTCTACCTGGCCTGACCTTGTCGCTCGACCTCGACCTCGCCCGCGAGCGGTTCGAGAGCTCGACCGACTTCACGATCGGGCTCGAGGAGGAGTTCGCGATCCTCGACCCGGCGACGCTGGAGCTCGAGCACCGCTTCGAGGACGTCCACGCCGCCTGTCTGGAGGACCCGGTGCTGGCCGACTCGGCGGCGGGGGAGCTGATCGCCTCCGAGGTGGAGATCCGCTCCGGTCGGGCCGAGAGCTTTGCCGACGCGGTCGAGCGCCAGCGCCAGCGGCGGACCCGGCTCTTCGACCTGGTCGCCGGAATGGGGCTGGCGCTGGGCGCCACCGGCACCCATCCCTGGGCGAGCTACCTCGACCAGCGGATCATCGACACCCCCCACTACAACCTGCTGCGCCACGAACTCGGCTGGGTCGCCCAGCGCAACAACACCTGGAGCCTGCACGTCCACATGGGCGTGCGCGGCGCCGACCGGGCGATCGCCGTCTGCGACCGGCTGCGCGAGCTGCTGCCGGCGCTGCTCGCCGCCTCGGCCAACTCGCCCTTCCTCGACGGCCACGATTCCGGCCTGCACACCGTCCGCACCGAGATCTTCACCCGCACCTTCCCCCGCTGCGGCGTGCCCTCGGCGTTTGGCGACTGGCGCTCCTACGCGGACTTCGTCGGCCTGCTGGAGCGCACCGGGTCTGTGGTCGAGTCGACCCAGCTCTGGTGGAGCGTGCGGCCCCACCACCAGTTCGGCACGGTCGAGGTGCGGATCTGCGACGCCCAGACCCGCGGCGACGAGTCGCTCGCCCTGGCCGGGCTGATCGCCGCCTGCATCGCCCAGTCGGCGCTCGACTACGACGAGCACGGCTACGCGGGGCGGGGGGCGCCGCTGGCCGGCCGCGAGATCGAGGAGAACCTCTGGCGGGCGATCCGCCACGGCGCCGGCGGTCGGATGATCGACTTCCGGCGCGGCGCGGAGGTCGAGACGCGGGCGCTGCTGGACTCGCTGCTGACCTGGACCGAGCCGGCCCGCACGGCGCTTGGGATCGAGGCGGCTCTGCCGGAGCGAAACGGCGCCCAACGGGCCCGCGAGGCGCTTGATTCTGGGGTCTCGATCGCCGACATCTACCGCGACTCGGTGGCCGAGACGCGGCGCACCTACGCCGGCGTCGAGCAGCCCGCCAAGGGTTCCTGACCGGATCGGAGGGCGGAGCCGCCGCCTCCGCCTATAGACTCCCGCGCCGCCAAACCCACCGGAGGAACGAACTTGACCGACTTCTTGACCGACTACGGCGTGGTCGTCGCGCTGGTTTGCGCGGGCGCCGCCGTCGCATATGGACTACTTGTCACTCAGCGCCTGCTCGCCAAGCCGGCCGGCAACGCCCGAATGCAGGAGATATCGGGCGCCGTCCAGGAAGGCGCCCAGGCCTACCTGAACCGCCAATACACGATCATTGCCGCGGTAGCGGTACCGCTTGCGGTGCTGCTGCTGATCCTGCAGAACTGGGAGACCGCGGTCGGCTTCGTGATCGGCGGGCTCTTCTCCGGCGCCGCCGGCTTCATCGGGATGAACCTCTCGGTGCGGGCCAACTCGCGGGTCGCCGAGGCTGCTCGCGGCGGCGTTCCGCCGGCGCTTGACGTCGCCTTCAAGGGCGGCTCGGTCACCGGCCTGCTGGTCGTCGGCCTGGCGCTGCTCGGCGTCGCCGGCTACTACGGCGTGCTGGTGCTCGGCGGTCTCACCGACAAGGAGGCGGTCGACGCGCTGATCGGCCTCGGGTTCGGTGGCTCGCTGATCTCCGTCTTCGCCCGGCTGGGCGGCGGCATCTTCACCAAGGCCGCCGACGTCGGCGCCGACCTGGTCGGCAAGGTCGAGGCGGGGATCCCCGAGGACGACCCCCGCAACCCGGCCGTGATCGCCGACAACGTCGGCGACAACGTCGGCGACTGCGCCGGCATGGCGGCTGACCTGTTCGAGACCTACGCGGTCACCTCGGTCGCCGTGATGCTGCTCGGCGTGCTCACCTTCAACGTCGACTTCGCCCGCGAGGTCGCGATCTACCCGCTGGTGCTCGGCGGCGTCGCGATCATCGCTTCGATCGTCGGGGCGCTCTCGGTGCGGACCAAGTCGGACAAAGTCGAGGGCGCGCTGTACATCGGGATGGTCGTTTCCGGCCTGCTCTCGGTTGCCGCCTTCTACCCGATCACCGACTGGCTGATGAGCGAGCCGCTGCGGCTCGGTGTCCTCGACACCGCCGCCGCCGCGGTCAGCGTCACCGACCTCTGGCTCTGCGCCGTGATCGGCGTCGCGGTCACCGGGCTGCTGTTCGTGATCACCGACTACTACACGTCGACCCGGTTCCGGCCGGTGAAGACGATCGCCGAGGCCTCCGAGACGGGGCACGCGACGAACATCATCCAGGGCCTCGCCCAGGGCTTCCAGTCCACCGCGGCGCCGGCCCTGGTGCTCGCGCTGGCGATTCTCGCCGCCAACGAGCTGGCCGGCATCTACGGGATCGGCATCGCCGTGATGGCTCAGCTCTCGCTCTGCGGCCTGATCGTCGCGCTCGACGCCTTCGGCCCGATCACCGACAACGCCGGCGGGATCGCCGAGATGGCGGACCTGCCCGAGGACGTGCGCAACGTCACCGACCCGCTCGACGCGGTCGGCAACACCACCAAGGCGGTGACCAAGGGATACGCGATCGGCTCCGCCGCGCTGGCGGCGCTGGTCCTCTTCGCCGCCTTCAAGAGCGAGCTGGCGGACGAGGCCCCGGCGGGTTTCAAACTCGACAGCCTGTTCAACCTGACCAGCCCCGAGGTGCTGATCGGGCTGATCGTCGGCGGCATGATGGTCTACCTGTTCGCCGCGCTGGCGATCGAGGCGGTCGGCCGGGCCGGCGGCCAGGTGGTCGAGGAGGTCCGCAAACAGTTCCGCGAGCACCCCGGGATCATGGAGGGGACCGAGAAGCCGGAGTACGGGAAGACGGTTGCGATCGTCACCGCTGCGGCGCAGAAGGAGATGATCCTTCCCTCGCTGATCCCGATCGTCGTACCGGTCGTCGTCGGCCTGCTCAGCGTCGACGCGCTCGGCGGCCTGCTGATCGGCGTGATCGTGGTCGGTCTCTTCGCGGCGATCTCGATGACCGCCGGCGGCGGCGCCTGGGACAACGCCAAGAAGCTGATCGAGGACGGCGCCCACGGCGGCAAGGGCTCCGAAGCCCATGCCGCCTCGGTGACCGGCGACACGGTCGGCGATCCCTACAAGGACACCGCCGGTCCGGCGATCAACCCGATGATCAAGGTGGCGAACATCGTCGCCATCCTGATCATCCCGATCGTCCACTTCTAGGAGTTCTCCGAGGGGGGAGGGGCCAGGTGCCCCTCCTCTCTCGGATCCTTTGAGGTTCGAGCTCCGGTCGGTCCGCGCTGCCGCAGCGGCAAAGTTGCGCAAAACGTTCGGAGGGGTACCCCGACCCCTCCTGTCGGCGCGCTCCGGGGGGCGAACGGGAGGAAGCATGGCTCGTTCGCTGGCTGGTGGGGGCTTCGGTCGGTAGCGTTCTGGGTAATGGGACGTTTGTTTGGGTATCCGTGGCGGCGGTGGCCTCGGTTGTCGAGGCTGGTGGTTGGTGGGATGCTGGCGCTGGCGCTGGTTGTGGCGGTCGGCAATGCCTGGGTGCTCTGGCTGGCGCCCAAGGGGGAGACGACCGATGCTGTTGCGGAGGTGGCGGCGGCCGAGGTGGCGATCGTGCCGGGGGCGCTGGTCAACCCCGACGGGACGATGAGCCCGATGCTGGCGGCACGGGTACAGGGGGCGGCGGCGCTGTGGAAGGCCGGCAGGGTCGAGAAGGTGCTGGTCTCCGGCGACCACGGCGCCTGGGCGTACGACGAGCCGGGGACGATGCGCCGGGCGCTGGTCGCCGCCGGGGTGGCGCCGGAGGATGTCTTCGAGGACCACGCGGGGTTCGACACCCGGGCGACGATGGTCCGCGCCCGCAACGTCTTCGCGGTCGGCGACGCGGTCGTCGTCACTCAGGGCTTCCACATGTCCCGCGCCCTCTACCTGGCCGAGGCGGCCGGGATCGAGGCGACCGGGCTGACCGCGGACCCACGGGGCTGGGGCGTGCAGGGCCGCAAGGCCAGCGCCCGCGAGGCGCTCTCCCGCCTCAAGGCCGTCGCCGAGGTGGTGCTCGACGCGCCCGCGCTCGCCGGCCCGAAGATCCCGATCTCCACCGCCGACGGCCGCGAGAGCTGGGGCCCAGCGCCGCCATCCGGCTGAGCGACGGCGGCGGAGCGGCCTCGCGGCGGGTTCATGGGGCGCGCGGTAGCGCTAGGGTCGCGCCGTGCGCGTGGACCCGATCAACGTCGCCGACTTCGAGAAGCTGGCCGCGGAGGCGCTGGAGCCGGGGGCGCATGGCTACTTCGCCGGCGGCGCCGGCGACGAGATCACCCTGCGGGAGAATCGCGAGGCCTGGCGGCGGTGGCGGCTGCGGCCGCGGATGCTGGTCGACGTCAGCGGGGTCGGGACCGAGGTCGAGCTGCTCGGCCAGCGGCTCTCGATGCCGGTCTTGGTCGCCCCGGTCGCCTACCAGCGGGTCGCCCACCCCGAAGGCGAGCAGGGGATGGCGAAGGGCGTCGCCGCGGCCGACACCGCGATGTGCCTCTCGACCCTGGCCACGGCACGGCCCTCGGAGGTGGCGACCGCCTCGCCGGCGACGAAGCGCTTCTTCCAGCTCTACATCTTCAAGGACGAGGGGATCACCCGGGCGCTGATGGAGGAGGCGATCGGCCACGGGTTCGGGGCCGTCGTCGTCACCCTCGACCTGCCGCCCGGCGGCAACCGCGAGCGCGACCTGCGGACCGGGTTCACTTTGCCCGAGGGGCTTGGCATCCCCAGCGTCAACGCGGCGCTCGGCGGCGACCGCGAGGTGACGGTCGCCGACACCTTCGACCTGATGGACCTCTCGCTGGAATGGGACGCGGTCGCCGACCTCGCCGCCGAGGCCAGCGTCCCGGTCCTGGTCAAGGGCATCCTCACCGCCGAGGACGCGCTGCTCGCGGTCGAGCACGGGGTGGGGGGGATCGTCGTCTCCAACCACGGCGGCCGCCAGCTCGACTGCTCGGTCGCCACCGCCGAAGCGCTGCCGGAGATCGTCGAGGCGGTCGAAGGCCGGGTCCCGGTCCTGGTCGACGGCGGCATCCGCCGCGGCACCGACGTCGCGGTCGCGCTGGCGCTCGGCGCCGACGCGGTCCTGGTCGGCCGCCCCGCCCTCTGGGGGCTGGCCAGCGCCGGGGCGGAGGGGGTCGAGGCGGTGCTCGGGATCCTCCGCGCCGAGCTCGAGCTGACCCTCGCCCTGAGCGGCTGCCGCTCGCCCCGGGACCTCAGTCGCGCCCACGTGCGCCGGGCCGACCTCGGCCCCTCGCCCGCGCGCTGATGGCCGAGCGGCACCCACGCGAGGAGGCGCTGCGCCGGGTGCACGGGGTCGGCGCCCTCTTCTCGACCGCCTACGGCAACGTCGGCTCCTCGATCTACTACGCGCTCGGCGTCGTCGCCGTCTTCGCGCTGGGGATGACTCCGGTGGTCTTCCTGATCTCGGGCCTGATCTTCATCTGCACCGCGACCACCTACGCCGAGGCGACGGTGATGTACCCGGAGGCGGGCGGCTCCTCCAGCTTCGCCCGCCACGCCTTCAACGAGCTGATCAGCTTCTTCGCCGCCTGGGGCCAGGTCCTCAACTACGTGATCACGGTCGCGATCTCGGCCTTCTTCGTCCCCCACTACCTGGCGGTCTTCTGGGAGCCGCTGGAAAGCAACCCGGCCGACATCATCGTCGGCATCGCGCTGATCCTGCTGCTGATCGGGATCAACGTGGTCGGCAGCAAGGAGTCGGCGCGGCTCAACATCGTGCTGGCGATCGCCGACCTGATGACCCAGGTGATCGTCGTCTCGATCGGCCTGGCGCTGGTCTTCAACCCCGAGATCCTGGTCGACAACGTCGAGCTCGGGGTGGCGCCGAGCTGGGGCAACTTCGCGCTGGCGATCGCGGTCGGGATGATCGCCTACACCGGGATCGAGACCCTCTCGAACATGTCCGAGGAGGCGCGTGACGCGCCCCGCACCGTGCCCCGCGCGGTCGGGCTGGTGGTCACCGCCGTGCTGGTCCTCTTCCTGCTGATCCCGGTCGTCGCCCTCTCGGCGATGCCGGTCACCGAGGTCGGCGGCGAGTTCACCACCGAGCTCGCCACCACCTACGCCGAAAACCCGATGCTGGGGATAGTCGACAACCTCGGGCTCGCCGAGGGGGTGACGAACATCCTCCGCGTCTACGTCGGGATGCTGGCGGCGATCATCCTGGTGATCGCGACCAACGCCGGGCTGATCGGGCTCTCGCGGCTGACCTTCTCGATGGGCCAGTACCGGCAGCTGCCGGAGGCGGTGCGGGCGATCCACCCGCGGTTCAACACGCCCTACGTCGCGATCCTGCTGTTCGGGGTGATCTCCGCGGTGGCGCTGCTGCCCGGCGAGACCGAGCTGCTGGCAACGATGTACGCGTTCGGGGCGATGCTCTCCTTCACCATCGCTCACATATCGGTGATCCGCCTGCGCAGTCGGTACCCGGACGCCGAGAAACGCACCTACAAGCCGCGCGGCAGCATCCGCGCCTTCGGCTTCGAGTGGCCGCTGACCGCGGTGCTGGGCGGCCTCGGGACCTTTGCCGCCTGGATCGTGGTGATGGCGCTGAACACCCGAACCCTGTTGATCGGCACCGGCTGGATGATCGTCGGGATGGCGATCTACCTGCTCTACCGCCGCCACCAGAAGCTCGGCTTGAGGCAGACGGTCAAAGTCGTGATGCCGGAGCCGCTGGGGGTCGAGGAGGTCGAGTACCGCAGCGTCCTGGTCGCCTTCCAGGACGAGGAGCCGTTCTCGGCGGAGATGGTCGCCACCGCGGCCAAGCTCGCCTCCAAGCGGCGCCGCGGCATCCACGTCCACTCGATGCTGACCGTCCCCACCAACCTGCCGCTCGACGCCGAGCTGGACGAGCGCGAAGCGGAGGCGGCGCGCAAGGTCGAGGAGGCGAAGCTGATCGGCGGCCAGCGGGTGACCGGCCACGTCGCCCGGGTCCGGCCCGGTCAGGCCGGCTACTCGGTGGCCGAGGAGGCGGGCATGATCGAGGCCGAGGCGATCGTCGTCGGCCTCCGCCACCGGGCCGGCGTCCCGCACTACGACAAGACCCTGCAGACGGTGCTCGCGGAGCGGCCCTGCCGGGTGATCGTCGTCTCCGCTCCCGCCGACCGGCCGCCGGCCCCCGTTCAGGCCCTCGCCGAGGCGCCGCAGTGAGCTCCTCCGGGCGCGCCTACCGGCTGGCGGTGCTGGCCTTCTCCGTCGTCTTCGCGGCGATCGGGGTCGCGGTGCTGACCGTCACCCTGGTCAACGGCGGCGGTCCGGCCTCGGTCGGGTTCGTGATGGGGATTTCCTTCCTCGGGGTCGGCGTCGGGCGTTTCTGGATCACCCTGAGGTCGCTGCGATGAGGGGCCGCGGGCTGGGGCTGCCGGCGCTGTTTGCCGCCGCCTACTCGGCGGTCGGCTTCTCGATCTACTTCGCGTTGGGAGCGGTGGCCGACCGCGGGCTCGGCCTGACGCCGCTGATCTTCCTCGCCTCCGGGTTGCTGTTCGGCCTCACCGCGCTCACCTACGTCGAGGGCAGCGCGATGTTCCGCGAGCGCGGCGGCTCCTCCAGCTTCGCCCGCCACGCCTTCAACGAGCTGGTCGCCTTCATCGCCGGCTGGGCGATCCTGATCGACTACCTGATCGTGATCGCCCTGGCGGCGATCTCGGTGCCGCACTACCTGGCGCCGGTCTGGGGCGGGTTCTCGATGCCCGGCTGGGAGATCGGGACCGCGGTGGCGGTGATCGTCGCCGTCTGCGTGCTCAACGTCTTCAACGTCACCGGCCGCGAGCGCGAGCGTCCGCTGGCGCTGCTCGCCCTGGCCGACCTCGGGCTGCAGCTGGCGGTGGTCGCGGTCGGCCTGCTGGTCGTACTGCACCCCGACCGACTGACCGCCGAGCTCGCCCTCTTCGCCGACCCCAGCTTCCGCGACATCGTCTACGCGGCGGTGATCGCGATGCTCGCCTACGCGGGAATCGAGGCCGCCTCCGACCTCGCCCCGGACATCGAGATGGACCGCGCGGACCTGAAGCGGCTGGCGACGCTCTCGGCGGTCGTGGTGCCGCTCGTCTACGCCGGGATGGCGGCGATCGCGCTGATGGCGGTGCCCGTCGTGGCGGGGCCGGAAGGACCGCAGACCGCGCTCGGCTCGGAGTTCATCGAGGCGCCGGTGCTCGGCGTGGTCTCCGCCTACGATCCGGCCTGGGTTGCGGACACGATGCGCTGGACGGTGGCGTTGATCGCCGCCCCGGTCCTCTTCTGGGCCGCCAACACCTCGATGCTCGGCGTCTCCCGCCACATCTACACGCTGGCGATCAACCGCCAGATCCCCAGCTGGCTCGGCAAGCTGGAGCGGACCCGGACCACCCCGTACGTCGCGATCGCGATCTGCGGGGCGATCGCGGTCGGCCTGGTGCTGCCGACCGACGTCAAGCTGCTGGCCAGCATCTACGCCTTCGGGGCGACCCTGGCGATCACCATCGCCCACCTCTCGATCATCCGCCTGCGGCAGCGCGATCCCGACCGGCGGCGCCCCTTCCGCGTCCCGCTCGACATCCGGTGGCGGGGCGCCGAGCTGCCGCTGCCGGCGATCGCCGCGGCGGCGATCAGCGCCCTCGCCTTCCTCAGCGTCCTCGCCTACCACTCGACCGCGCGCTGGGTCGGGCTGGGCTGGATGGCCTTCGGACTCGTCTTCTACGTCGTCTACCGCAAGGTGTTCGAGGGGACGACGCTGACCAGGCGCGTCTCGGTGCCCGAGCACGCGCTGACCAAGCAGGTCCCCGAGGTCGCCTACCGCAACATCCTGGTCCCCGTCTTCGGCACCCGGTTCGACGACGACATCGTCGGCACCGCGGGCCGCCTCGCGGCTGCCGAGCAGGCCGAGGCCGGGGGAGGGGACGCGATCGCGCGGCTGGAGTTGATCTATGTGATCGAAGTGCCGCTGACCCTGCCACTCGACGCGCCGCTTCCGCCCCAGCGCGAGGCCGATGCCCGGCGGGCGCTGGAGCGGGCCCGCGAGGTCGGTGAGGAGTACGAGGCGGTCGGGATCGGCACCGAGGTGATCCGGGCCCGCAAGGTCGGGGCCGGGATCGTCGAGGCGGCGCGGCGCGGTGGCGCCGAGGCGATCGTGATCGGCGGCGAGGAGCCGACCAAGATTCGCGGCGGGGCGACGCTGGGGGGGATCGGGGCGGCCCGTCCGGCCGAGATCGGGGCGGCGACCGAGTACGTGCTGAAGAAAGCGCCGTGTCGGGTCCTGCTGACCGCTCCGCCCGAGCTGGCCGAGCGAGAACCTGACAAGCAGGGCCTCTAGTATCACGCGCATGTTCATCCTGATCGTTGGATGCGGGCGGGTTGGCTCCTCCGTGGCCCGGGGCATGCTCCGCGAGGGGCATGAAGTCTCCTGTCTCGACGAGGACCCCGAGTCCCACGCCCGGCTCGAGGTCGGACTGGAGCGCAGCTGGGAGGACCTCGGCGGCCAGTTCACGGTCGGCGCCGGGCTCGAGTCCGAGGCGCTGGTCGCCGCCGGGATCGAGAAGGCCGACGTCTTCATCGCCTCCACCGACGGCGACAACACCAACATCGTGATCTCCCAGATCGCCCAGCGCCGTTACCAGGTGCCGACCGTGATCGCGCGGGTGCTCGACCCGCTGCGGGCCGAGTGGTACCAGCGCCAGGGGCTGCACACGGTCTGCCCGACCCGGGTGGCGATCGACATGCTGGAGGGCGCGGTGCGCGAGGCTGGCAGCCGCGCCGGTGGCCCCGACGAGACCGCCGAAGTGGCCTAGGGGGTAGGGGGGGGCCGTGTACATCATCGTCGTCGGAGCGGGGAAGGTCGGTTGGAACCTGGCCCGCGAGCTGCTGGAGAAAGACCACGAGGTAACGCTGATCGAGGCCGACCGGCGCCGCTACCTGACGGTCGAGCAGGAGCTGGAGCACAACGTCTCCTACGGCGACGCGTCGGAGCTGTGGGTGCTGGAGCGGGCCGGGATCCAGCGCGCCGACATGGTGATCGCGGTCACCGGCGACGACGAGGACAACATGCTGATCTGCCAGGTGGCGCGCGAGAAGTACCTGGTCGAGCAGATCATCGCCCGCGTCAACAACCCCCGCAACCGCCAGCACTTCGACCTGCTGGGGATCAAACCCTCGGTCTCGGCGACCGACCTGATCCTGCGCCTGCTCGAGCACGAGGTGCCCGAGTACGGGCTCGTCCACCTGCTCGACCTACAGGAGGAGCAGCTGGAGATCATCGAGATGCTGCTGGGCGAGAACTCCCGGGTCACCGGGCGCCGGGTCGGCGACCTGCGGATGCCGGAAGGCAGCCTGCTGATCTCGGTGCTGCGGTCCGGCAAGGGCTTCGTCCCGACCGCTGACACGGTGCTCGAGCAGGGCGACGAGATCCTCGCGGTGCTCGATCCCGGCAAGGAGGACGAACTGAAGACGCTGTTCGGGCCGGAGGGCAACGGCGGCGGTGGCTGACCGCGAGGTCGATTTCCTGCTGATCGGCGGCGGCATGGCCGCCGCCCACTGCGCGGCCGAGCTGCGCCGCCGCGGCGCCGAGGGCTCGGTGCTGGTGGTCGGCCGCGAGCCGGAGCCGCCGTATGAGCGGCCGCCGCTCAGCAAGGAGTACCTGCGCGGCGAGGCGGATCGCTCCGCGGCCTACGTCAACCCGCCCTCCTGGTACGAGGACAACGAGGTCGAGCTGCTGAGCGGCCGCAACGCGATGTCGCTCGACCCCGAGGCGCGGACGGCGAAGCTGCAGGGCGGCGAGGAGGTCGGGTTCGGCCAGGCGCTGATCGCCACCGGGGCGATGGTCAACATCCTCCGGGTCGAGGGGGCCGAGAACGAGGGCATCCACTACCTGCGCGCCTTCGGCAACTCCGACGCGATCCGGGCCGACGCCGAGGCGGCCGAGCACGTGGTGCTGATCGGCGGCAGCTACATCGGCGCCGAGGTCGCCGCCTCGCTGACCGCCCGCGGCAGCCGCTGCACGATCGTCGCGATGGAGGACGAGCCGCTCTCGCGCACCTTCGGAGCGGAGGCCGGCCGCTGGTTCGGGCGCCTCTTCGAGGAGAAGGGCGTCGCCTTCCACGGCGGCGAGACGCTGGCCGCCTTCGAGGGCGACGGCCGGGTGCGCGCGGTGGTGACCGAGAGCGGCCTCAGCGTCGAGTGCGACGCGGTCGTGGTCGGGGCGGGGGTGAGGGCGGACGCGATGCTCGCCCAGCGGGCCGGGCTGGAGGTCGGCGACGGAGTGCTCTGCGACTCGAAGCTGCGGACCTCGGCCGAGGGCATCTACGCGGCCGGCGACTGCTGCTCCTACGAGAGCGTCGTGCACGGCCGGCGGCTGCGGGTCGAGCACTGGGACGTGGCGATGCAGCAGGGGATCTGCGCCGCCGCCAACATGCTCGGCGACGATCGCGACTACGACGTCGTCCCCTATTTCTTCAGCGACCTCGCCGACTGGGCCAGCCTCGAGTACGTGGGGCCGGCGGCCGAGTGGGACGAGGAGATCTGGCGCGGCGACCGCGAGGGCGGCGAGTTCTCGCTCTGGTACCTGCGCGACGGCCGGGTCGCCGGCTGCCTCAGCGTCGGCCGTCCCGAAGACCTGGCCGAGGCGCGCCGCATGCTTGCCGACCGGGTCGACGTCTCGGCCGCCCGCGAGGCGATCGCCGACCTCGACGCCGATCTCGGCGCGATCTCCTAGCTCAGACCTTCGCCTGGCCGAGGCCGATCAGGACCCCGACTCGAGCGGATGCCGCCTCGAGCTTCGCGACCGGAGCCCTCCCGAGCAGCCTGCCGAAGCGCAGGGTCGAAACCGAGCGGACCATCTCCGGCATCGCGTAGCTCACCCGTGGAAGGCCGCTTTCGACGGGCTCAATCCTCACGTGCAGGCCACTCGGCCGTTCGGTCGTGGTCAGCGGCACACCGATGGCGAGGTCGGCCGGCGCCTTGTTGAGTCGTCCGATCGAGAGTACGAGGAACGGTCGGCGACCAGCCTGCTCGCTGCCCTGGACAGGGTAGAGATCAGCCGCGTAGATCTCGCCGCGGCGGGGATGTTCGGCGGCCAAGGTCAGTCCCGGTCGGCTGGGAGTGGCTGCGACTCGATTTCGCGGACCCACTCGTCGTCGAGGGCTTCGTACCGCGCCCTGACCTCGGGCGACAGTTCGACGTACCACCAATCCCAGGCGCGTTCCGCGGACTGCAGGAGCTGCTGCTCTTCGAGCATCTCGGCTGCCTCCTCCAGCACCTGCGTCACGCTTTTCCCCGACAGCTCGGCCGCTTTGCGCAGGCGCTCGTGGGTGCTGCGACGGACGCGGATCGTGGTGGTCTCGACGCTTGCCATGGGGCGAGTCTACAGTTCTGTCTACACTGCTTCGAAGTGGTCATGCCCCGTCAAGGGCTGGGGCGCGACGATCTCTCCCCCCCAGGGCATCGATATCCTTGGGGTCTCGCGGGCTCTTCCGCGTCGGCCTTGCGGCCTGGTGTAATGGCAGCACGCCTCGCTCTGGACGAGGTAGTCGGGGTTCGAGTCCCTGGGCCGCAGTTGTAATACCTGCAAAGCCGTCGAATCGCTTTGCTAGCTTCGCCCAACCCGATGAGACTCAAGCACCTGACGATCGCCTCGATGCTGGCCGCCCTGGCAATCGCCGGCTGCGGCGGTGGCGACGGCGAGACCGCGACGACGGCAGCCGAAACGACCGAAGCCAGGCCGACGCTGAGCAAGGCGGAGCTGATCTCGCAGGGAGACGCGATCTGCGCCGAGGTCAACGCGGCGGTGGGCTCGGTCGGCGCCTCGACCGCGTCCGCCCAGACCCAGGCTTCGCAGATCGCCGGCCTCTACGACAACATGGTCGCCAGCCTGTTGCGCCTCGGCAGGCCTACCGAAGCGGACGGCTACGGGGATCTCATCGCGGCGGCCGAACAGCTGGCCAAAGCGGAGGGCGAAGTGAAGCTGGCGGCCGAACGGGAAGACTCGGCGGCGCTCGAAGAAGCGACCGGCCGGGCCGGCGCGGCGCTCGAATCGTTTGAGAGCCAGGCGGCGATCTACGGCTTCGAACAGTGCAGTCAGGGCCCCAGCGCCCCGACCCCGGCGCCGGAAAGCGGCGGCGAAGAAGGCGGCGTCGAAGCCGCCCCCGAAGTCGAAGCTGCGCCGGAAGAAGTCGCGCCCGAAGAAGCGGCTCCTGAAACCGGCGGCGCCGGTGGCGGCGCCGAAGAAGCGGCGCCGGAAGAAGGCGGCGGCGAATCCGGCGGCATCGGCCCCGGCTGACCTGCTTCGGCGGGGCGGGGTGGGGGTGCGGCGATCCCCCTCCGAAAGGCCGTCGCGCAGCTGATCGAGCCCCCGGGGCGCCACCGAGCCCCGCCTGAGCCTTTCGGAGAGGGATCACCGCACCCCTCCGATCCAACTCCCTTCCATCTCAATCAGCCGACCTGCGATCGAGGCGGCGATTCGCCACCGCCTTCTTTTCCTGGGAGCTGGAGTTGGATGGAGCTGGGTGTTGAGGAGGGCGTGGGTGGACCCTCTCCCAGAGGCTCAGGTGGCGCACGTCTGAACTCCTGGAGCGCGACCAGCTGCGCGACGGCCTCTGGGAGAGGGTCCACCCGCGCCCCTACCGCGACGCTACGCCGCCGACGACTCGGCCCAGGCGCCGTAGAGCCGGGCGTAGGGTCCGCCCGCCTCGATCAGCTCGTCGTGCGTGCCCTGCTCGGCGATCTTGCCCGCTTCGAGGACGACGATCTTGCCGGCGCGGCGGATCGTCGAGAGGCGGTGGGCGATGACGATCGCCGTGCGGCCCTGCAGCAGCCGCTCCAGGCCCTTCTCGATCGTCCGCTCGGTGCGGACGTCGACGTTGGAGGTCGCCTCGTCGAGGATCAGGATCCGCGGCTCGGCGAGCAGGGCGCGGGCAAAGGCGACCAGTTGGCGCTGTCCGGCCGAGAGCTGGACGCCGCGCTCGCCGACCTCGGTCTCGATCCCCTCCGGCAGCGCCGCGACGAACTCGGCGGCGCCGACCGCGGCCAGCGCCGCCTCGATCTCCTCGAGGCTCGCCTCCGGCCGGCCGAAGGCGACGTTCTCGCGGACGCTGCCCGAGAACAGGAAGCCCTCCTGGGGGACGATCCCGAGCTGGCGTCGCAGCGCCTGCTGGCGCACCCCGCGCAGGTCGTGGCCGTCGACCAGGACGCGGCCCCGCTGCGGGTCGTAGAAGCGGGCGACCAGCTTGGCGAAGGTCGACTTTCCCGCCCCGGTCGCGCCGACCAGGGCCAGCGTCTGCCCGGGCGGGACGTGGAGGTCGACGTCCTCCAGCGCCCACGCCTCGCCGCCGGGCTCGCCGGGCTGGGAGTAGGAGAACCAGATCCCCTCCAGCTCGATCTCGCCGCGCAGCGTCCCGGGGTCGATCGCCTCCGGAGCGTCGACCATGTCGGGCTCGGTGTCGAGCAGGTCGAAGATCTTGTCGAGCGCCGCCATCCCCTGCTGGTAGGTCGTGTAGAGCTGCGAGAGCTGCTGGATCGGGTCGAAGAAGGTGGTCAGGTAGCCGATGAAGGCGACCACCGTGCCGACCTGGATCGCTTCGTCGATCGCCAGGGTGCCGCCGTAGACGATGATCGCCGCGGTTGCCAGGGCGGCCAGCAGTTCGACCGCCGGGAAGTAGCCGGCGTTGAAGTAGACGGTCCTCATGTTGGCGGCGCGGTTGGCGTCGTTGAGCTCGGTCATCGCCTCGAAGTGACGCGGCTCCTGGCCGAAGCTGCGCACCACCCGGACGCCGCTCAGCGTCTCCTGCAGGTAGGCGGTGATCGCCGCGATGCGCTCCCTGGTCGCCCGGTAGGCGCCGGCGGAGACGATCCGGAAGACGAAGCTGGCAATCGCCAGCAACGGGAAGGTGATGAAGGTGATCAGCGCCAGCTTGACATTGAGAAGGAGCAGGATCACGACGACGCCGAGCAGGGTCAGGAGGCTGGAGAAGAGCGTCACCACGCCGTCGGTGACGAGCTGGTTCAGCGCCTCGATGTCGTTGGTCATCCGCGAGATCAGGACGCCGGGGCTGCGCCGCGTGAAGAACCCGATCGACATCGACTGCAGGTGGGTGAAGACCCGCTGGCGCAGGTCCTGGAGCACCCGGGTCCCGACCCAGCCGACCAGGTAGGTCTGCAGGTAGGTCGCGGCTGCGTAGACGAGCGCGACGCCGAGGAAGGCAACGACGATCCGCTCCAGCGCGGCGACGTCATCGGCGAGGATGCCGGCGTCGATCGCCTGACCCGCCAGGTACGGCGGTGCCAGCGCCGCTCCGGTGGCCGCCAGCATCGCGACCAGCGCCAGCGCCACCTGGCCCCGGTAGGGACGCAGCTGCCCGACCAGCCAGCGCAGCTTTCGCCCCCGGTTCACAGCTTCGCCATCTCCTCGCGCTGCTCGAGGTCGCGCTGCAGGAAGACCGAGTCGGCGAGGCCGTGGTCGGCGATCTCACGGTAGAAGCCGCAGCCGGCCAGCAGCTCCTCGTGGGTGCCGCGGTCGACCACCCGGCCGCCGTCGAGGACGACGATCTCGTCAGCGAGGGCGACGGTGGAGAGGCGGTGGGCGATGATGAACGTGGTGCGCCCGGCCATCGCCTCCCGCAGCCCCGCCTTGATCGCCTCCTCGGTGGTGGCGTCGACCGAGGAGGTGGCGTCGTCGAGGATCAGGACCCGTGGGTCGGCGAGCAGGGCGCGGGCGATCGCGATCCGCTGGCGCTGACCGCCGGAGAGGGTGAGGCCGCGCTCGCCGACCCTCGTCTCGTAGCCCTCCGGCAGCTCGCGGATGAAGGCGTCGGCCTGGGCGCGCCGGGCCGCGGTCTCGATCTCCTCGCGGCTCGCCTGCGGCCGCGCGTAGGCGATGTTCTCGGCGACGCTGGCGGTGAACAGGAAGCTGTCGTCGGCGACGAAGGCGACCTCGGAGCGCAGCGAGCCGAGGTCGACGTCGCGGACGTCGGCGCCGTCGACGAGGACGGTGCCCTGGCTGGGGTCGTAGAGGCGCGCGATCAGCGCCACCAGGCTGGTCTTGCCCGACCCGGAGGGACCGACCAGGGCGACCGTCCGGCCCGGCTCGACCGCCAGGTCGACGCCCTCGAGCGCCGGAACGGCGCCCTCGTAGTGGAGGGTGACGCCGCGCAGCTCGACCCGGCCGTCGCCGGAAGGGAGGGCCGGCGCGCCCGGCGCGCTCTCGATCCGCGGCTCGCGGTCGAGGATCTCGAAGAGGCGGTTGCCGGAGGCGATCGCCCGCTGCGCCATCCCCATCGTCACCCCGAGCATCCGCATCGGTCCGGCCAGCATCACCAGGTAGGTGTAGAAGGCGGTGAAGCTGCCGACGGTGAGGTTGCCGGCGATCACCTGGCGGCCTCCGATCAGCAGCACGAGGGCGATCCCGAGCTGCGGCAGGAACCCGATCAGCGGGTTGAAGAAGGCGCGCAGCCGGGTCGCGTAGATGCTCTGGTCGAAGACGCGGGAGACGGCGCCCTGGAAGCGGCGCAGCTGGTGCTCCTCGCGGGCGAAGGCCTTGACGATCCGGACCCCGGAGACGTTCTCCTCGGCCTCCGCGGTGAGCTCGGCGATCCGCTGCTGGACCTCCTGCTGGGCCGGCCGCGAGACGCGGTTGTAGCGGGAGGCGGCGTAGACGATCAGCGGCGCCGGCGCCAGCGCGATCAGCGCCAGCCAGGGCATGATCGCGAACATCACGGCGCTGGCGAGGACGATCGTCAGCAGGTTCTGGGTGATGAAGATCAGCCCGTAGCCGAGGAAGAACCGGATCGAGCTGAGGTCCACCGTGGCCCGCGACATCAGCTGCCCGGTCTGCTGGCCGTCGAAGAAGCCCAGCTCGAGTCGTTGCAGGTGGGCGTAGAAGGCTTGGCGCAGGTCGAACTCGACCGCCAGCGAGACGCGGCCGGCGACGACGCGGCGGACGATGACCAGGCCGAGCCGCAGGATCGCCGCCGCGACGATCGCCAGCGCCAGTGGCGCCAGGTCGGGCTGGCGGCCGTCGACGATCGCGTTGACCGCGCGGCCGATCAGCCAGGGGATGAGGACGGTCATCCCCATCGCCGCCCAGGCGAAGACCAGCGAGCCCCAGAGCTGCAGGCGGTAAGGACGGAGGAACGCGATCAGGCGGCGAAAGGTGCGCACCGCCTCACTATACAAAGTGAAGTATTGGGCTCAGCGCAGTCCGGCGGCGTCGGCGCTGGAGACCTTGCCCTTCGGGCACTGCCTCGGCTTGTGGCCCGGCGGGGCGAGGATCTCGAAGTTGGTGACGTCGTGGTACGGGGTGGTGGCGCCGTTGTTCTGGGCCAGGTTGACGACCACCCGGTAGAAGCCGGCCGGCAGGCCGTGGTAGTAGATGCTGGTCCGCGTCCCGGGCGAGTAGCTGCCGGCGGTCCCCAGCCGCTCCGCCAGCACCCCGTTGGGACCGGCGAACTCGGCGTAGTCGAAGGAGCGGCCGACCAGCCTGCCGCGCCCGATCGGGCTCTCGATCGCCTGCTGGAGCTTGGCCGGGTCGACGCAATCGGGGACCTTGTTGAGGCTGTACCGGACGTGGCCCTCGCCCAGCTGCGGCGCGGTGCCGAACATGCCCGGGGCGAGGCGGAAGTTCTCGACTTCGACCTTGACCACGACCGAGCGGTCGCGCTGCCGGGCGCCGTTGCGTGGGGCGATGATCTCGACGCTGGGCCGGCCTTCGGAAGCCGGGTCGAGCGTCTGCGCGCGACCGCTCTCCTCGCGGCCGCCGAAGACGAGGGCAAGCGCCAGGGCCGCGACGGCCAGCGCCAGGCCCACGGCGGTTGACTTTCGGAGTCGCATCGGCCCGAACACTATGCGCTGGTCGCCGCGCCGCCGCTGCCGAACGGCGCTGTAGGCTGGCTGGCGATGGGCGCCTCTGAATTCGCGTACCGGCTCGGCGCCGCGGCGCGGCAGCCGGCCAACTGGGTCCAGTTGCTGAAGTTCGGCCTGGTCGGCGCCTCGGGCTACGTCGTCAACCTGGCTGCCTTCGCGGCGCTGACCGGCGGCCTCGGCCTGCACCACGTGGCGGCCGCGGTCGGCGCCTTCTGCGTCGCGATCAGCAACAACTTCGTCTGGAACCGGCGCTGGACCTTCGACTCCGCTGCCGGGCGGGCCCGGCTGCAGGCCGCCCGCTTCCTCGCGGTCAGCGTCGCCTCGCTCTGCCTCAACCTGGCGGTGCTGCAGCTGCTCGTCGCCTCGGGCGCGGTTGCCGACCTCCCCGCGCAGGCAATCGCCGTCGCCGTGGCGATGCCCTTCAACTTCGTCGGTAACCGCCTCTGGACTTTCTCCTGAGGTTCCCGTCCGGGCGGGGCGCGATGCTGCCGGGGTTCGCTCGTCCGACGTGGGAGGTCTCCAGTGGAGCAGGGAGGTTCGCAGCAGCCGTACCCGCCGCAACAGCCGTATGGGCAGCAGCCGGAGGCCGGTGGGGGCCAGTCCTGGACGCTGATCGCCGCGGTCGCGATCGCCGTGGTCCTTGGTGTCGTCGCGCTGGTGATCGCGATCGGCGCCGACGACAGCAGCGGCAGCGCCGCAACGAAGGCCGAAGTCGAAGAGGTGCAGGAGGAATTCTCGAAGCTGGTCGACAAGCTGGGCATCGCCGAGGAAAGCCTGACCGGGGAGAAATCGAAGCTGGAGGGCGAGAGCCGCAAGTCCGCTGACGCGGTGACCAACCTCTCGAACCGGCTCGACAAGGTCGAACGGGAGATCGCCACCCTGAGCAAGAGCGTCGAAGACACCGCCGGCCTGAGCAGGGAAGTCGGCGCCCTCCAGAACCAGGTCTCGAACCTGAACAGCAGGATCGCCGCAACCAACGAACGGGTCACCGAGCTCAGCAAACGGGTCAACGAAGGCTAGAGGCCGCGCTCAGTTAGCCTTGAGCGCGAGATGAGCGAGGCCAAGCCCAGCTACGACGCGGCGCGGATCGAGCCCGCCAGGCAGGCCGCCTGGGCGGAGCGCGGCGATTACGAGGCGCCGCGCCCGGCCGAGGGCCAGCCGCGGATCTACGTCAAGCCGTCGAGCCCGTTCACCTCGGGCAACCTGCACATGGGGCACGTCCGCGACTACTCGATCGGCGACGCCTACGCCCGCTTCCGCCGCGCCCGCGGCGACGCGGTGCTGTTCGGGTTCGGGTTCGATGCCTTCGGCCTGCCGGCCGAGCTGGCGGCGATCGAGCGCCAGGTGCTGCCGGCCGAGTGGGTCGAGCGCTGCGGCGACCGGATGCTCGGCCAGATGAAGCGGCTCGGCTTCTCCTTCGACTACGACCGCGTCTTCTACAGCTCCGACGAGGGCCAGTACCGGTGGTCGCAGTGGCTCTTCCTGACCCTCTACGAGATGGGGATGATCTACCGCGACGACGCCACCGTCGACTGGTGCGACACCTGCCAGACCACGCTCGCCTCGATCCAGGTCGAGGAGGGCGGCACCTGTTGGCGCTGCCACAACGAGGTGCGGCTGATCCGCCGCCCGACCTGGTTCCTGAAGGTGACCGACCACGTCGAGGAGAACGACGAGAACCTCTCGCGGCTGGACGACTGGGACGAGCTCTCGCTTGCCACCCAGCGCTACATCATCGGTCGCACCGAGGGGGTGGAGCTCGACCTTCGCGCCCCGGACGGGCGCGGGATGACCGTCTTCAGCCCACACCGGCGCGCCCTGGCCCGCGCCCGCTTCGTCCTGCTCTCCCCCCGCCAGGCGGAGGTCGAGAGCTGGGTGACCGACCCGGCGGCCGGCGAGGAGCTGGAGGGCCTGCGGTCCGGCGGCTGGGAGCGCAGCGCCCGCGACGCCCGCTCGGTGCCGGTGATCGACACCGGCGAGACGGTGCTCGGGCCGGCCGGCGAGGAGCTGCCGGTGCTGGTCTCGCCGCTGGTCGACGCCCGCTTCGGGCCGACCGCGGCGCTCGGCATTCCCGACGTCGACGAGGCCGACGCCGAGATCGCGGCCCGGGTCGAGCGGGTCGGGTGGCAGCCGCCCGAGGGGGAGCGGGAGGGAGGCGGCGAGGACCCGGACTCGGTCCCGACGCCGGAGGTCGAGGGCGCCCGCGAGACCAAGCGCTACCGCGCCAACGACTTCTCGATCTCCCGCCAGCGCTCCTGGGGCACGCCGATCCCGGTCGTCAACTGCGATGCCTGCGGCGTCGTCCCGGTGCCCGAGGCGGACCTGCCGGTGGCGCTGCCGCGCGACCTGATGCCGAGCGGCGAGGGCAACCCGCTCGCCGAGCGCGCCGATTTCGTCAAGGTCGAGTGCCCTTCCTGCGGCGCCGCCGCCAGGCGCGAGACCGACACCCTCGACTGTCACTTCGACGCTCTCTTCCTCTGGGTTCCGTCGGCGGTGCCGCCCGAGGCGCGGGCCGAGCAGATGTTCACCCACCCGGACCTGAAGCAATGGCTTCCGGCCGAGCGGCTGGTCGCCGGCAACGACTCCGGCGGCTTCGTCTTCGACCAGCGGACCGTGACCAAGGCGTTGCGCGACCACGGCGAGTTCGCCTTCATGGCGGACGGGGAGCCCTTTGCGGGCTGTCTCTTCCACGAGATGGTGATTGCCGACGGGCGCAAGATGAGCAAGCACCTCGGCAACGTGGTCGACCCCGACGAGCTGGTCGAGCGCTACGGGGCGGACACGGTGCGGCTTGCCGTGCTCTACGCGGCCGGCCCGGCGAAGACGCTGAACTGGAGCGACGGCGCGGTCCGGTTCGCCAGCCGCTTCCTGCGCAACCTCTGGACCTACGTCCAGGACCGGGTCGCGGCGCTGCCGGACGCCGTCCACGATCCCGAGGCGGCGGCGGACACCGAGCACATGCGCGACCGGTTGCGCAAATGGTGCGACAACGGCCTCGGCAGGATCACCGAGGACACCGCCGAGCTGCAGATGCACAAGTCGGTCCGCAACCTGACTCGCCTCTTCGAGCGGATCCAGGACTTCGAGAAGCGGGTGCTGAAGCGGCGCGGCCAGCTCGACCGCGCCGACGCCGAAGCACAGCTCGCGGCGCTGGCGCTGCTGGCCCGGGCGCTGGTCCCCTTTGCCCCGCACGCAGGCGAGGAACTGCTCATCGCACTTGGACAAGGCGAGGACACGCTTTGCTCCTGGCCGGAGTCCGCCGACGTCCCGGTCAAGCCGGAGAGCTCGGCCGCGACTTCCTAGATTCCGCTTTCTTTCGCGGTGGACGCACGATCTAGGCGATCGGGAAAAACCCCTTGATTGTTACACCGTTGTATGTTATGAATGCGGTTGCCGGGCGAATACCGGTGAGGTGGGCGGGGCTCTCAGACGGGGAAACCGCCTTGGGGTGGCAAAGGAGGACCGGTCAAGAGCCGGGATCGCGACCTATACGGCAGATCCCGGTCGCGCTGACCATGTCGGCGCCGCCCCGCCCCACTTCATCGTCCCCCATCCAGTCAGCGGGGCCGCGCCCGGCCCTGTCAGCGGGGAAGCCACGGTTTCCCCGCTGACTGTGTCCGCTACCTTGCTGCCAGCAATGGGCCGGTCACGGGTTATTTACGCAGAAAGCATTGAGTGCTGGCACCCGATGTGTTATACCCCTGCGAACAATGGACGAGTGCCGGCCGGGCCGCGATCGCGGTGATCCGGGCGGTGGCAAAGGAGGAGTCATGAGCGACGCGGTCGATCCGCACCTGGGAGGGTCCAAGGGCCCGCGAACCAGCTCCTGCGCCACCGAACTCGTCTGCCGTGAGTGCGGATACACGACGCCGCTGCACGACACCGCGTTCAAGTGCCCCGCCTGCGGCGAAGGCCTCGACATCGAGTACGACTACGAGCGGGCCACGGAGCTGATCGCCAAGCGCGGTCTCGAGGACAGGCCGTGGAACATCTGGCGCTTCGAGGAGCTGCTGCCGATCGTCTCCCGCGAGCCGCAGTCGCGGGTCGGCGGGTTCTCCGGCCAGACGCCGCTGATCCGCGCCGAGCGCCTGGGCGCCGAGCTCGGGCTCGACAACCTCTACCTGAAGGACGACTCGACCAACCGGCCGACCCTCTCCTACAAGGACCGGGTGGTCGGGATGGCGATCGCCCGCCTGCTGGAGCTCGGCAAGGACGAGGTCGGGTGCGTCTCGACCGGCAACGTCGGCACCGCGGTCGCCTCGCTGGCGGCGATGGCCGGGGCCACTGCCTACATCTTCTACCCCGGCAACATGGAGAAGGGCAAGGCCAAGGCGTGCCGGGCGCTGGGGGCCCAGGTCTGCCAGCTCGACGGCAACTACGACCAGGCCAACCGCGCCTGCCGCGAGCTCTCGCTGGCCAGCGGGATCGAGTTCGCGAACATCACGCTGCGGCCGTTCTACGCCGAGGGGGCGAAGACGATGGCCTTCGAGGTGGTCGAGCAGCTGGGCTGGGACTCGCCGGACCACTTCGTGATCCCGGCCGCCGGCGGCACCCTCTCCTCCCGCGTCCACAAGGGGCTGAACGAGCTGCAGACCGTCGGCCTGGCGGAGACCGAGGCGACCCGGATCAACATCGCCCAGGCGAGCGGCTGCGGGCCGATCGCGACGGCGATCCTCGAGGGCGGCGAGATCGTCCCGCAGACGCCGGAGACGGCGGCGCACTCGCTGGCGATCGGAGCGCCGGGGGACGGCGGCCTGGTGGTCGACGCGGTGCGGACCCGCGAGGGCTCGGCGGCAACCGCCTCCGACCCCGAGATCTTCGAGGCGATCGACCTGCTCGGCGCGACTGAGGGACTGCTCACCGAGCCGGCGGGCGGGACGACGATCGCCGCCACCGCGCGGCTTGCCGCCGAAGGCAAGATCGGCCGCGACGAGACCGTGGTCGCGGTGATCAGCGGCAACGGCCTCAAGACCCTGCACGAGCACCCCGACAAGCCCTGGCCGGAAATGGTCTCCTGCGACGTCGGGACGATGGGGGAGCTGCTCGAGGAGTTCCGCCGCACCGCGGCGACGGCGCTGCGGTAAGGGAAGGCGGCGGAGCGGTGGCGGCCCGGTCGGCGAGCGGCTAGCCTCTGCGCGTGGCCGCGCCACCGCACGTAGAGGGAGTCACCCACCGGCAGGTGCTGGCACGGGGGATCGAGTTCCACGTCGCCGAAGCCGGCGCGGGCGACGATGTCGTCCTCTGTCTGCACGGCTGGCCGCAGCACTGGTACGAGTGGCGCCACCTGATGCCGGCGCTCGCCGACCGTCATCGTGTGCTGGCCCTCGACCTGCGCGGCTTCGGCTGGTCCGACGCGCCTCGCGACGGCTACGAGAAGGAGGACATGGCAACCGATGTGCTTGCCGTGCTCGACGAACTCGGCCTCGAGCGGGTGAAGCTGGTCGGCCACGACTGGGGCGGCTGGATCGGGTTCCTGCTCTGCCTGCGGGCGCCGCAGCGGTTCGAGCGATTCCTGGCGCTCAACATCCTCACCCCCTGGGTGACGCGGCGCAGCGCCGCGGCCAATGCCTGGCGCTTCTGGTACCAGCAGGTGGTGCTGGCGCCGGGGGTCGGCTACCGGCTGCACCGCGGCGGCGAGTTCGTGCCGAAGGTTCTGGTCGGCGCCTCCGAGCGCAAAGAGGTCTGGACGCCGGAGGTGCTGAGCGCCTTCGCCGACAACCTCGCCGAGCCGGCTCGGGCCCGCGCGGCGGTGCAGATGTACCGGGTCTTCAACTGGCGCGAGCTGTGGCCGATCCTCCGCGGGCGGTACGCCGAGAGCGTCCTCGAGGTCCCGACCCAGATGCTGTTCGGGACCGAGGACCGGGCGCTGCGGCCGCAGATGCTGGCCGGCTACCAGCGCCACGCCCGCGAGATGGAGGTCGAGCTGGTCCCGGGATGCGGCCACTTCATCGCCGACGAGCGGCCCGACCTGGTCGCGACCCGCGCCCGCGCCTTCTTCGCCTGACCGGCGAGGGCGGCTAGGAGACGACCTGGAGGACGACGGTGCGCTCGCGCGGCCGGTCGTCGAAGTCGATCAGGACCAGCTGCTGCCAGGTGCCGAGCGCCAGCTCGCCGTCGACGATCGGCACCGCCTGGGAGGGGCCGACGAGGGTCGCCCGCTGGTGGGCGTGCGAGTTGGTGTCGTTGTTGAGCCGGTTGTGCTCGTAGTGGTCGGACTCGGGGATCAGCCGGTCCAGGGTCTCGCGCAGGTCGTGGATGCCGCCCGGCTCGAACTCCATCGTCGCGATCGCGGCGGTCGACCCCTGCACGAAGGCGACCGCCTGACCCGCGGCGATCTCCTCGTCGGCGACCGCCCCGGCGAGCCGGTCGGTGATGTCGATCACGTCGGCTTCGCCGCGGGTCGAGACGGTGATCTGTTCGCTGCGAACGGCGATCTGCCCAAGCTATCGAAACTCTGCGCTAGGTTCGTTGCCGTGCGGGCGCTGGTTCAGAGGGTCGGCCAGGCGGCGGTCGACGTGGGGGGCGAGCGCGTCGCCGAGATCGGTCCCGGATTGCTCGTCCTGCTGGGGATTGCGGTCGGCGACGGCGCCGATCAGGCGGATCGGTTGGCCGACAAGGTGCGGGCGCTGCGCGTCTTCGACGACGCCGAGGGGCGGATGAACGAGCCGCTGGGCGAGCGCCAGGTGCTGTGCGTCAGCCAGTTCACGCTCTACGGCGACGCCCGCAAGGGGAACCGGCCCAGCTACACGGAGGCGGCCCGCCCCGAGCAGGCGGAGCCGCTGTATGACCGCTTCTGCGAGCGGCTGGGGGCGGCAAAGGGCGTCTTCGGCGCCCGGATGGAGGTCTCGCTGGTCAACGACGGCCCCGTCACCCTGATGCTCGAAGCGTGATTGGCGCTTTTGTGCACCCCCCGTGAACAAAAGCGCCACGCCGGCGATAATGGCCGCGCACCCCAACCAGAGGAGGAACCGATGGCCGCAGAGAGCAGCGCAAGGACCGTGTGGGAGGGCGACCTGCCCAGCGGGCGGGGCAGCACCGCCGTCGCCAGCGGCGTCCTCCCCGAGTTCGAGGTCACCTGGCCGGCCCGCACCGAGCGCAGCGCCGGCACCACCAGCCCCGAGGAGCTGCTGGCGGCGGCCCACTCCTCCTGCTTCTGCATGGCGCTCTCCAACGGCCTCGCCACCGAAGGCAACCCGCCGCAGCGGCTTGAGGCGTCGGCGACCGTCACCTTCGTCCCCGGCGAGGGCGTCAAGTCCTCCCACATCGCGGTCACCGGCGCCGTGCCCGGGATCGACCAGGCGGGCTTCGAGGCGGCGGCGGAGGAAGCGGGCCGCAACTGCCCGATCTCCGGCGCCCTCAGCGGCAACGTCGAGGTCAGCGTCGAGGCGAGCCTGGCCGGCTGAGCGAGGCTTGGTGCCTAGAGCGGCGCCACCCAGACCATTGAGACGACGGGAGTGATGCCGGTCGGCTGGACGTTCAGTTCGCCACCGCCGCTGCTCTGGAAGACACGGGCGTCGACGTAGTCGCCTTCTTCCAGCGGCACGAGCGCGGAGACGGCCTGGCCGGTCGTGCTGGGAGCGGCCAGGGGCGTCCGCGAATCGGTGCCCAGCGTGCTGCCGACCCCGTTCTTGCGCAGGAACAGCTGCCGCAGGCCGTCGGAGTCAGCCGCCCAGGTGACCGAGGCGTTGACCTGGTAGATGCCGTCGACGGGGGCGAACAGCTTCTCCTGGTCTTCGCCGGTGCTGTGCATTTCGGCGGTGTCGAAGTACTCGCTGTCGAGGACCAACGAGGCGCCGCTGCCTTCGTGTTTGATGCTCTGGGCTTCGGTGCCGAAGGCGCTGACCGCGGGGATCGTGCCGAAGTCCGAAGGTTCGATCGGCTCTTCTGGCGGTTCCGGTGGGCCTGGCCCTATCGGCGGTTCGGGCCCGGGCGGTCCGGGCGGCCCTTCAGGCCCTACCGGTCCGGTGGGTCCAGGAGGCCCTGGCACCAGGGGCCCAAAGCTCTTCCCGGCGTTCTTGGCAATCCGAATCGCCTTGTTCGACCGGCGAAGCGCCTGCTTGGAGCGGCGGTTGGCCTGCTTGCTGAGACCCAGCGCCCGCTTCACCGCATTGGTGGCGCTGGTAGTCGCGTCGGCGACCGGCTGGGCGACCACCGGTCCGGCGGCGAGCAGGGCCAGCACCACCGCAACGGTGGCGGCGACGTTCGCATAGCTCGGCTTGCCGCGCATTCGCCCCCCTCCTCACGGAGCACGATAGCCGAGCCCGTACCCAAAGCCAAGCCATGCCCGGCCGGTAGGCCGTAAGGAATGGCTCAGCCCTGACTTGCTTTACACGGGGGTTCTTTAGGCGATAGGCTCTCGCGCGATCAGCGGCCTGGTAAGCAAAGACGGAAACGGAGATGGCATGACTCGGACTGGACTCTGGGGCGACCGCGATCCGAGATGGGCTCATCGCGGCCGTTTGGGAGCCGTCATGGCCAGCGCGATTGTCTTTCTCCTGGGCGCAGCTGTCTGGGCGCCGGTGTCGGCATCCGCAGCCCCCACCTTCCAGATCCACTTCGGCGGAACCGGCACCGGCCCCGGCAACCTCTCGGCCCCCGCCGATACCGCGGTCGACTCCGAAGGCAACGTCTGGGTCGCCGACGCCAATCACGATCGCGTCCAGCAGTTCGACCCCGAAGGCGAATTCATCCGCCAGTTCGGCGGCGCCGGCTCTGGCCCAGGAGCTTTCAACGAACCGCGGGGCATCGCGGTGGACTCCGCAGACAACGTCTACGTCGCCGCCGGCAACCGCGTGCAGAAGTTCGACCCCGAAGGCGAATACCTGAGCCAGTTCGGCAGCCCCGGCTCGGGCGACGGCCAGTTCCAAAGCCTGCGCGGGATTGCGATCGACGCCGAAGACCACATCTGGACCGTTCAGTCCCTGCTCTTCAATCCCCGCGTCCAGCACTTCGACTCCGAAGGCGAATTCATCTCCAAATTCGGCGCCCAGGGCTCCGAAGACGGCCAGCTGAAGAGCCCCGAAGCGATCGCGATCGACCCCGAAGGCAACGTCTGGGTCGCCGACACCCAAAACGACCGCATCCAGCAGTTCAGCCCCGAAGGCGAATTCATCTCCAAGTTCGGCACCCAGGGCTCCGAAGAAGGCGAGCTCTCCAACCCAGGCGGGATCGCGATCGACCCCGAAGGCAACGTCTGGGTCGCAGACACCTCCAACAACCGCATCCAGGGCTTCAACGCAGAAGGCGAATACCTGAGCCAGTTCGGCTCCACCGGCAACGACCCCGGAGAGTTTGCCCAGCCCAAGGGCCTCGAGGTCGATCCCGAAGGCCAGATTTGGGTCGCTGACAGCGGCAATGACCGGGTGCAGGGTTGGTCGCAGGTCTTCAACCCGAATACGATCATCTCAAGCGGGCCCAGCGGACTCACCGCCAGCCCGGACATCACCTTCGAGTTCTTTTCCACCAAGGAGGAATCGACGTTCGCCTGCTCGTTTGACGAAGGCCCTTTCACCTCCTGCTCGTCGCCCAAGTCATATGAAGGCCTCTCGGATGGGCCCCACGCCTTTCATGTCCGTGCCACCGATGCCGATGAAAACGAGGACTGAGCCAGGCCGGGTTTGACGGAGACCTTGATCTACCCCACTTCTGATGGAGTTCGGTTTCTAGAGTCTTCGGCCGTAAGGAGGATTCAGATGCCCCGCAGATACCCACCAGAGGTCCGTCGCCAGGTGATCGAGCTAGCTCGATCAGCCTCCATCACCCACGGCTAAGGCCGCTGCGGTTGAGACTTGGTGAATAGTGAGTCCGGATGGTTATAGGCAGAGACGGCGGCTGGGCTGGTCCGATGTTGGAAGAGCTATGTGCCTCTTGCTCCTTGCTTTGGTGTTGCTTGCCGCCGGTATTGGCTGCGGTTCTCCCTCCACGGACCCCACGGAGGCGGCCGCGATTGCGGCGGCCGAAGATGAGTTTCTACGGAAGTGGAGGCATGCGGAGGCGGCGACGGCGAAGCAATGCGGCGATAGGCAACGGGGTAACAGTGATGCCTGCTACGACCGGATTGCCAGACGGCAGCAGCGTGCTGCGATTGAGTTCGCTGAATTCATCCGAGATGTTCGCGAGCAGGGAGTTGGCCCGGAATGTGATGATGCGCTTGAGGGTGCCTTGTATTCGACGAACTCCGTGCCTTTCTTTCTGGGCGAAGCCACTGCGGTCTGTCGCGCTGAGAGCCGGCAGTAGGTTCCCGAGCACGGGCCTACGATCAGCGGTTGAGTGGGCCGTCTGCCTCCTCTCGCTCTTGACGCTCCGTAAGACGGTCACCTTCGAGCGGAATCTGGACGAACTCGTCCTCTTCGATGCGAGCGCCGATCCGCCCGAGCAACGCTGGCCGAGGAAGGCGGACCCTGGCAGTGATTGATACGGCCGACAAGCTGTCGACCTCGAGGGTGCTCCCGCATTTGCCCTGCGAAGCCATGCCGGAGGAGGGACTCGAACCCCCGACACGCGGATTATGATTTTGCCGCAGGGGTTGCCGAGGGTTGCGTCTGGTCGCCTGAAACGGCTCCAGAGAGCCATTTTGGCCGCTGTTGGCAAGCCGGCGTTCGCGGCTGTTTTCGGGCGTCGTATTGTCACCTTGTTGTCACCGAGGGGATCGGCGCAAGCGCAAGGGCCGGCGTATCAAGTGCCCAGGGATGAGCCAGGAGAGTCGCTGCTGGGCGCCGCGGCCTCGTGGACCGTGGTTTTGTCCCTTCCCCAATTGACACGATGCCTGGGGAGGCTTGCGTTGGGGCGCTCCGGTTTTCTTGACCAGGGGTCTACAGGAATCGTCCCTAAGCGCCGAAGCAGATTCTCGCGCGCTTGGGTTCCAGCTCATCACATTGCGTTTGGCCTTAGTTAGCCTCGATCCGCCGTTTTCACTCAGCAGGGTGAGGACGGAGAGCTTGAGGTAGGTAGCGGCGCCGGAGTGGTCCCGCGGAGCCGTCCCGGCGCTCCCTTCGAGGTCGGTCGACGACGAATCGGAGCGAAGTCGCCCGTTCTCGGGCAGGCTGGAATCGGCAGGTGCGGCGAGGGGGTTGAGACAGGGAAGCGGGCGGCAGCTACGGGCTCGCAGCCGGCAGCGCCCGCAACTGCGCGAAGGCCGCCACAGCGCCACGGCCCAGGGCCAGGTGCGCGGCAGTCGCAGCGTCGCCCGGCGACGCGAGCGCACCAGGCGCCCGGCGACGTGCAGCAGACGCTGGCGCACCTGCTTGGGCTCGGCGAGCGCGAGCGCCCCCTCCAGGCAGAGCAGCGCCGTCCCAGCGCAGCAGGGACTGCGCCAGGAGTGAGACCTCCAACCAGGCCTCGTTGTGGGCGAAGGCGGCGAAGGGCCGTCTTTGCCATCCCGGTCTCCTTGCCGACCCGGATCGCGTCCTCGACGCGAGCCCGGCGGTGGTGGCGAAGCTCGAGGGCGGTGACGTCGGCGTCGTCTTGGTCGGTGCTGAAGGCGGTGTGGCGGTAGCCGGTCTCGCAGTCGAGGACCGAGAGCTGGGCGCCGGGATGGGGTCGCTCGCGGCGGACGATCAGCCGTGTGCCCTCGGGCCAGCCGGAGAGGTCGAGTTGGTCGGTCAGCTCTGTGCCCTGGGCGCCCTCGCGCACGTCGCCGTCGCCATCGACCGCGCTCCGCCAGCTCGATTCGGGCAGCTCCGCGATCGCCCCGCGCACCCGCTCGTCGACCTCGTAGCCAACCGAGAAGTGGATCCCTGCCGAACGGCAGCCCTGCGTGAAGGCGTGGGTGCGCCCGCCGATGTTGGCGCGAGCGAGGATCTCGCGGTGAAGGTCGGCCTCGGGCAGCTACTCAAGCGCCAGCTGCAGCACCTCGAAGTGATTGGCCGCGGCGTTGCCGGGGCGCAGCACGGCGGCCAGCGGCTCGCCTGTCTCGGCTAGGTAGCGGAGCAGCGGGTGAAAGCCGAGGCCGCCCTTGTAGTTGCCGGCGGCGCCTTCCCTCTCGGAGTGGGCGACCAGAAGCGACGGCGTCGATGTTGAGGATCAGCTCCTTCGGCCGGGCGCCTGCGTCCCAGGCGCGCTCCAGCGGCTTCGCCCGAGCGCCACGGATCTCATCGAGCAGGCGTCAACCGATCTCAGCACCCGGTGGGCCGTTGTCTCTGAGGCCACCGCCTCGAACAAGGGCTCTTGGCCATGCAGCAGGCCGAGGTCGGAGACGTGATGTCCGCCGTCGGCGAACGTGACGGCGAGGTCGCGCAAGACCGCGCCGGGGTCGTGGCCACTTCGCCGCTCCCTCCTCGGCGCCATCGACTCCAAGAGGGCTGCGGTCAACCCCAGACGGTCGGCCGTCTCGACCAGGAGAATGGCGCTGGCGTGGAAGAAAAGCCGCTCGCCGTCTGCCCGGACTTCTACGGTTTGGTGCGTCGTTTGTGTCTTCACCTTCCGGGTGTCCCCCTGGGATGTTGGGAAAGGGTTCGCAAACCGCATTCTCAAGGCCCAAGAGGACGCTTCCGGAGGGTTTACTTAGGTCGTTACCGGTGGATCGAGGTTAGCTGGGACTCGCATCCCTGCCGTGGCTTTATCAGACGCCAGCGCCATTTGGTTCACTGAGGCTTGCCTCATCGACAATGCTGAAATGCTTTTGACGATAGACACATCGAAGCAGTACTGCCTGTTCCTCCGGCAGGCGGAAGCGACATTTCCAGTGCATCCCCGGCGAGTCGCCCTCAATCAAGTATGACTCGGGCTCGGCCGGTAGACCGAAGGTTAGTGAGTCGATCTCAGTGCAGGTAAGTTTGCTCGTTTCCGGCCGAATAACACCCGTAACACCTCGGATATCCCGCCGGCAATCAGGCACATCGCCGCCTGGCTCACGTACATCGCCGACTGACCTTTCGCGGTCGCCACACCCAGCCGAAAGAACGCTGAGCATTACACCCACAACGATCAGACCACTTATTCGTCTAGTCACCATTCTTGGCAAGCTTCTGCGATCTCATAAAGTCTCGATTGGTATTGGGTCGTCCCACTTGGTCTGCACTCTCTGCTGAAATCCGTTCGGCCACACCCAGATCTGTAGTCCAAGGTTGTTGACTCTGTCGATCGTGCCACCGGTTGGTAGCCAGATATGGGCGGTGATCTTGTATCGCCCCCAAGCCGTCAGATGCTTGTGCTGACCGGCCCACACCTGAGTTTGCCCCGCAAACCCGCAACCGTGGCCTGAAACACTGAGCACCAGGTAATAGGCGGAATTATACCACCAATTGCAGTGAACCTGAGTGCCAGCTTGCCAGTACGCGGTCTTCACGCCATTGCTATTTCGCTTGTAGTGGTAAGACGGGTTCTTTATCTCGACCCACCAAAAGCCGCAGGAGTCCCTTGCGCACACCTTGAATCGCTTGACGACTTTCTCAGGAACCCTGCTCGCAGTGGCTCCACCGCTGGATTCTGCTGGCTCCGGAGCCGGCACGATCCCAGCTCCCCCGCGGCCGGCGGCGATCAACAGTTCCGCTTCGGTCAGCGTTAGACCCGGTTCGGGCGGCGGAGGGACTTCTTCTTCTGATTCGGCTTCCGCTTCTTCCCGTTCGAGAATTTCCAGTTCGTCTTCTGGCCCTTCGATGATCGTTGGAGGCTCGTAGCTGGTTTCCCAGCCTGCGCCCGCGACGATCGGGTAGACGAAAGATGCTCCTTCGACGTCGACATTCAACGTCAAGACTTCGCCTTCGACCTCTAGCGAGGTGGGAACCGCTGCACCGGTCGCGTCGTGTGCTTCTTCGGCGACGATTAGGAAAGCGCGATGCCCGTCTTCATATCGAACTTCGGCGAAGTCATCATCGATTGAGACAAGCGACTGTCCTTCCCAGAGGTGAACGGTCCAAGAGAAGCTATGAGGACTGCTCGGGAGCCGGATTGCCTGGAACGTCTGCGCTCCGTTGTACTCGGGTCTGACCACACTATCTGCGCCCGTGCGCGTGTTGGCCGCCACGCCGGCTACGTCTTCGGCAATGTCCACTTCCTCGGCGGTAGGTTCAACATGGGGGGTGATCAGGGTGGTCCCCTCCGGACTTTCGATTCTAAAGCCGTCAGCTAGGTCAGTGGTCATCGTGGTCGTGTTTGGAACGCCGGTGCTGACGATGTCTTCGCCGAATTGTTCCAATCCCGGATTGTCGCCAAGTGCCATCTGTTCGGGTTCGAGAGTCTCCTCTGGTGGCGCGAGAATCGTGGATTCAGCGGTGTCGTCGACAGCGTCGAGCGTGTCTTCAGCTTCTACCGCGGTGATCTGGCCTGACGGGTTGACATTGATCGTCCACGCTTTCGTAGTTTCGTTGCCTGCCCCGTCGGTCGCAACGAGTTCGGCTGGGTGGGCGCCGCCCGCAAAATCGGCCGTGTCGATGCTGTTGAAAAGGCCCACTGCGCAGCCACCGCTGCCACATTCAGCTGCTTGCTCCTTAACCGTCTCGCCGTCGATCTTTAGTGCGAGGCTGGTAACCCCATAGCCCGCGTCTTCGGCGACGGCAAATACGGTGTAGGCCTGTTGAGTGACCCATCCCTCCGGCGCATTGACGAGGCTGCCGCCCACCCATGGGAGACTGGGGCTGACCTGGTCACGTTCGATCTCGATATTCCGGACTTCCTCCGCCGTGTTGCCGAGACCGTCAGCAGCACTAACGGTCAGAACGTGGCTACCCTCGGAATAGGACTCCGACTCCAAGGTCCAATCGAGCGCCAGTGGGCATGCTTCGCCGACACATGCGGCTTCATCCGCGGCGATCAGCTCGTTGTCGAGTTCGATTCGCGTAGTGACCGTGGAGCCCGAGGTCGGCGCCTGCTCCCATCGCTGGACGCGGTGATTGCCGGTATCGGAGATCCAGAGGTTGCCTTTTGAGTCCGACGCGATGCCCATGGGCCAGCCGAAGTTGAATTGTTCGTCGCCCGAGCCCGTTGAGCCGAACTGGCCTACGTATTCGCCGCTTTCGTTGAATTGCTGAATGCGGTCGTTGTTTTGGTCGCCGACCCAGACGTTGCCTTCGGCGTCGACCTCGATCGCGTCGGGGCGATTGAACTGGCCATCGGCGGCGCCAGGCGACCCGAACTGGCGGACGAATTCGCCCCCCGGGGAGAAGACCGATACGCGCTGGTTGCCCCAATCGGCGACCCAAACATCGCCGTTGACTCCGAGGTCGATGCTGACGGGTTCGATCAGCTGGCCTTCGCCCGAGCCTTTGGAGCTGATCACCTCTAAGAAGCCGCCAGCCGCGTTGAACTTCTGCAGACGACCGTTGTAGGTGTCGCCGATCCAGATGTCTCCCGAGGAGTCGATGGCGATGGTTTCCGCTGCCGACAGCTGGCCATTCCCCGTGCCGGGCGAGCCGAACTGCATCAGGTATTCGCCGCTGGCGGTGAACTTCTCGACCCGCTTGTTCCCGGCATCGGTGACCCAGAGGTTGCCGGAGGCATCGATCGCGATGTCGGTCGGACGACCGAATTGGCCGTCACCCGACCCCGGGGCTCCGAATGACGAGAGGTATTCGCCTTTGGCGTTGAACTTTTGGACCCGGTCGTTGTTCTCGTCGACGACCCAGAGGTTGCCGGAGGCATCGACGGCGATTCCGGCTGGGTGACTGAACTGACCGTTGGCGGTGCCCGATGATCCGAAGGTCGAGTGGTAGCTGGGTCCGGCGAACGGGATCTCCCATCGCTGGACGCGGTGATTGCCGGTATCGGAGATCCAGAGGTTGCCTTTTGAGTCCGACGCGATGCCCATGGGCCAGCCGAAGTTGAATTGTTCGTCGCCCGAGCCCGTTGAGCCGAACTGGCCTACGTATTCGCCGCTTTCGTTGAATTGCTGAATGCGGTCGTTGTTTTGGTCGCCGACCCAGACGTTGCCTTCGGCGTCGACCTCGATCGCGTCGGGGCGATTGAACTGGCCATCGGCGGCGCCAGGCGACCCGAACTGGCGGACGAATTCGCCCCCCGGGGAGAAGACCGATACGCGCTGGTTGCCCCAATCGGCGACCCAAACATCGCCGTTGACTCCGAGGTCGATGCTGACGGGTTCGATCAGCTGGCCTTCGCCCGAGCCTTTGGAGCTGATCACCTCTAAGAAGCCGCCAGCCGCGTTGAACTTCTGCAGACGACCGTTGTAGGTGTCGCCGATCCAGATGTCTCCCGAGGAGTCGATGGCGATGGTTTCCGCTGCCGACAGCTGGCCATTCCCCGTGCCGGGCGAGCCGAACTGCATCAGGTATTCGCCGCTGGCGGTGAACTTCTCGACCCGCTTGTTCCCGGCATCGGTGACCCAGAGGTTGCCGGAGGCATCGATCGCGATGTCGGTCGGACGACCGAATTGGCCGTCACCCGACCCCGGGGCTCCGAATGACGAGAGGTATTCGCCTTTGGCGTTGAACTTTTGGACCCGGTCGTTGTTCTCGTCGACGACCCAGAGGTTGCCGGAGGCATCGACGGCGATTCCGGCTGGGTGACTGAACTGACCGTTGGCGGTGCCCGATGATCCGAAGGTCGAGTGGTAGCTGGGCGGACCGTCGGGGCTCGCTTCGGTGCCGGCGACCGCTTCGGCGTCAACATGCAGGCCATAGCGGGGCCTCGAGGCGCCGATCGCTTCCTGTTCGGTCAAGGTCCCCGACAGCTCCAGCGTCGGCGGCGAAGGTTCTAGGTCGAACGCCAGGGTCTGTTGGCTCGACCGCCCGACCGCGTCGATCGCCACGACGGTGGCGGTATGCGGTCCAGTCGAAAAGTCCTGAGATTCGAGCGTCCATTCTCTCGATATGCCGCAACTCTGAGTCGCGCAACCCTGTTCGTATTCGTCAACCACCGTGCCATCGACTTTGATCACCGTCTTCTCAGCCCCTGACTGCGGAGCCTCCGGGCTCCCGTCAACCGCATCGACCCGCAGCGTGTAGCTCGGGCGTTTCAGCCCAAGGCTTGCCTGTTCGGTCAGGCTCCCCGCGAGGCTCACTTCCGGAGCGGAGTGGTCGGCCTTCACTTGGACAAACGAGCCAGCAGAGACGTTCCCTACTGGATCTTCGGCATTGACTTCCAGGTAGTTGACGCCCGTGGGGAGCTGAGAGGGGTCATAGGTCAAGCTCGGGCCGGCTTCGCCCGAGCTCCAAGTGCGCGGGCACGGTGCGCCGGAGACCCCAATGCAGCCGTAGGAGGCTTTCCAGGACGGGCCTTCGCTGCCCGACCCCTCCGGAGAGGCCTTCATAGCGAAGACCCCCAGGCCCGAGTCAATGGCGGTGAAGGCGATCGGCGGCGCGGTATGATCGACCCAGCCGGACTGACCGGACACCACCGGGGCCTGTGGAGGCAGGTCGTCTCCCAGCTCGACCGACGCATAGCCGACGTATGCGTGCGTGTTGCTGGCCGACCTGGTTTCGGTGGCCTGGACGCTGACCTCTCCGATCTTGACGTTCGTGTTCGGATTGGTGAGTTCCCCGCCACTTTCCGGGCCGTTCGCGAATTTGTATTTCCAGGCCATGTCACTGACCCCGTGACCCGTTTCGCCCGTATGGGAGTAGTAGCTCACCCAGCCCGGTTTGATCGGATCCCAGAGCCCAGCGAAGAGATAGGGACTTGGGCCGCTGCTATAGGCCTGCCAGAGGAGTTTCGAGAGGGTCATCCGCCGGATGTAGCTGGTCGGCGGCTGGCCGACTTGGCTCTGATCGGTGAAGTAGCGGGGGACCGAGTAGAGGATGGTCCCGCGATCACCGGAGGTCAGTGAATTCGAGGTTGCAATGTAGAGCCCGGTCGTCCCCTGCGCAACGTACTGGGAAAGCCCCCAGTATTGGTTGTCGACGCGAACGTCCTGCGACGATCCTCCCTGCTTGATCTTTTCGAAGCCCCACTCTTCGCGGTTGTTGCATTGGTTGAAGACATTGGTTTCGAAGCTACTGCTGCAGATGCCGCTCTGGTAATAGGGCAGGTTTTCCCATTCGTAGGTCTGAAACAGCGGATCGACGAGCACCGGATAGCGGGTGGACTCGTCGGGAGCAACCGAAATCTCGACCGCATCATCGACAACCGCGAGCTCAACCGGCACTGGCGCTCCGGTCGCATCGATCGCCGTGGGTGGCGATATCGCGACAAGCACCTCAGATCCGCGCATGATCGTGGCGCCCCCGTCCTCGGCGACCAGTTCGGCGTTGTCGGGGATGACGAGAGGAAGCGACTGGACGCGCGGCGAATCTGCGCTTCTCAGCTGCGTGAAGGTCTCAAAGCCAGTTGGAGTTGCGACGACCGCAAAGTCGGTATCGGTGGCGATATTGGGGTAGGCGGCGACCGTTCCATCGCCAAGCAGGGAGGGCGTACGGCTCTTCGCTGCTCCCCCAACGTGGACTCGTACGCCGATTTCCGGAAGGGCGATCCCATCGCCCAATTCGTCCGGAACCCGCAAGTCGACAAGAGAGGCGGCGGGGTTGATCGCCGACCGGTTCCGCTCGAGGTCCAGATCGACGATCTCGTGGGCACGTGCCTCGCCCGGAAGGCCCAGCGGAACGCTCGACTCCAGAAGCTGCGCCTGACTGACCTCCGCATGTGGATCGGGGTCAGGTGGGGCGAGCTCGTCGCCGGTGTCACCGCGGAGCTGTGCTTTCCCCACTCCTGCCGGTGGCGGCAATTCATCCATGCTTCCACTGGAGGAGTCTTCTGCGGGCACAGACTCAAGGTCCTCGCCGTCACTGACAACGGCCACGTTGGCCGCTAGCAGATCAGCGGTCGCTGCCCGGGCGATGATGTCGCCCGGTGCCTGCAGCTGGTTGCCGAAAACCCCTTCGAGCACCGCCAGCGCATCGTCTCGACCGATGCCCTGCAACTCGACGCCGTTCGTGGCGCCAGCATCGGTCGTGATCGGCTCGATCGCACCTGGAGGCCTGCTTTCGATGGCGGTGATCAGGTCTTCGGAGCTGGGCACGCCGGGACCGAGGGGACCGAGGTCGGGCTGATCGGCAACCGCCGTAGACACGACGATGGTTGCAAGTAGGCAGGCAAGCGCAAGCAGTAGGCGTCCTTTCGCAGCGGATCCCGGTCGGCCCTGCCTATTGCGCTCGGTCGCGCTCGTGTCATGCCGCGTCTGCCTCAGCATGCTCCCCCTGCGTCCCATGCGAGATCCTCTCTGATTGAAACCTCCCTGCTGAATGAGCGAACCCTATTCGCTCGGAAGACTCGGGCCATACCGAAAAGTAGATTCAATTCGCTGAATCGGGCCAGGCGTCGGCTTGCCGGCGTACGGCTCGTCGCCCCGACCGGCTTAGCCACGGGGCTACCTCGCTCAGGGGATCGCTGGTTAGGCCGCGCGGGAGGCCTGCATCTGGTCGCTGCCCGGAACGGCGCCGTCGAGGAAGTCGGCCGAGCCGATGCCCGCGTCCATCAGATGAACATAGGTCGAGAGCGTGAAGCTGGGATCGGCGTGGCCGAGCCACTCTTGGATCTGCTTGATGTTGCGGCCGGCGTCGAAGAGAAGGCTCGCGCAGGTGTGCCGGAACGTGTGAAAAGAGACAGAGGAACGCAGGCGAAGCGTGCCATTGACTTCGATTTCCCGGACCAACCCAACGCTGATCGCGGCGGGGGCCAGGACCCGGCGGTAGACGTTGTCGGGGCGAAGGGGCGTGCCAGTCGAGCTCTGGAACACCGGAGATGTGGGACCGGCGTAGTTGTCTCGCCGCAGGGCCAGGAGTCTTCTGGTCATGCCTGGCGAGAGAGGTAGGTCGCGCTTGCCGTCTCGGCTCTTCAGGCGCTTTCGCTTCCCCTTGTAGAGCTGTTCGCGGACGTGGACCTGGGGCGTCGCGCTGAGGTCCATGTGTTCCCAGCGAAGCCCAACCGCCTCTGAGATGCGCAGGCCGGTGTGCGTTAGGAACTCGAAAAACAGACGCCATTCGCCCGGCAGCGCATTGAGAAGGATGCCGAGGTCGGAGCGGGTGAGGGCCTTCACGCGCTCCTCGGGCTCTTCCTCATCGGCTGGGGGCGCGGGGATGCGGACACCAGAGACGGGATTCGTCGGGACGAGGCGGTCTTCCACGGCCGTGGCAAAAAGCACCGACAGCGCAGCGCGAAGCTTCTTTATCTTTGAGGTCGATCTGCCTTCTCGTCGCATCTGGCCGAAGAGTTCGCGGACGTCGCCCGGTTCGATCTCGAGCAGCTGCCAGTCCTCCCAGGCCGGCAGCGCATCCTGTTCGATGGGCCGCGCGTACTCCGGGCGGGTCGTCTCCGAGAACCCACGGGAGGTCCGCCCGGCGTAGCTGTCGATCCAGGTCGGGAAGTAGTTGCCGAAGGTCAACTTCTTCTTCGGTCGCTTTGACCCGGTGGCCTTGGCGGCCTTGCGGGCAATTGCCTCCGAGAGGGACGCACAGGATTCCCGATGCTGCGTTCCGCGGTAGTACCAGACGATGACGTACCTCGAGCCTCGACGGTAGATGCCGGGATATTTGGTCTTCTCCAGCTTTGCAGCCATGCCTAGCTCCGTTTGCGCGAGGTCACCTGACGCGGCGGGCCCCGCTTCGAGTTGAGGACAGCGGCCGGCGGCGGCCGCGTCCCCGCCGCAACCGGCGTCCCCCGGCGGGGTGGTTGCGGCGGGGACGCGGCCGGTCGGGGAGCTGTGGTGGCAGTCGGTGGGTCGGAGTCACCGTCGCATCCCCCCACCGGCCTTCAACCACGCATCGAGATCGGAGCGGCGGGCGATCAATGCGGATCCGTCGCGGTGGATCGGAATCTGGTGGGCGGCGACCAGCCCATAGACCCGCGAGCGCGGGCAGTCGATGTATTCGGCGATCTTCGCCGCGCCACGGAGCCATCCGTCGGGCTCAGAACTCGCGCCCGGCGGCTTCTGGGCAAGGAGCTGAGCGGCGCGGCGGGCGATTTGATCGACCAGCTCGTCATCGATCTCGATCCGCATCAGCTGCCTCCGACCGCCGGGAACGCCATCACCCAACTGCGCGGCTCACACAGCCCCGGGCAGCCGTAGCGGGAGCTCTTCCACGAGACGTGAAGATGCGCATTGGCGCCGGCGTGGCCGGGGTCGCCGTGGCTCGGGTAGCCGTTGTAGGCGACGAACTGAATGGCGGGGGCGAGCGGGCAGGCGGGAGCGGTTCCCGAGGCCCCGCACGAAGAGCGCCAGCCGAGCGCTCTCGCGGCCTTCTCCGCGGTGGCGCTCCACGGTCGGCCGGCGACGGGGACGACGTCGATCGCGGTGCCGTCTCCGTGGGTCTTGTGACCGCTCTCTCTCGCCGCGGTGACTCTCAGGTCGTGGGCTTCGAGCAGCCAGACCACGTTGTGCCAGATGCGGGCATCGACGCCCTGGGGCTGCCCTGCCCCGATCCAAAGCCCTGCGGGGAGAGGCTTGAAGGCGAGGGGCCGAGTGAGCCTCATCGCGCGGCGGAGCATCGGCTCGCCGCCGACCCCACAGGGGTCGGCGGCGAGCTTGCCTCCGCCCCCCGGACGGTTGAAGCGGCGGAAATCGCGAAGGATGCGTTCCACGTACCACTCGGCGTGGTTGTAGGCGAAGATCGCGTCGTGCCAGTTGCGCGGCGCCCCGGAGGCGCGTAGGTACCTGGCGGCGGCGTGGATCGCGTCTTCGGGGTCGAAGGGGTCCCGGTTGCCGTCTGCGTTGGCGTCGACGCCATAGGCGGTCCAGGTGGCGGGCATGAACATCATCCAGCCCATCGCGCCCGAGCCGGTCGTGTTTTCGGTGTTGGTGCCGAAGGTCGTCTCGTTGAAGTTGATCGAGGCGAGCATCGCGGGACCTTTCGGGCCGAGGCGGTACTTGGCGGCGGCGGCCCGAAAGATCGGACCGAGCTTCGCGGGGACCTCGCGGCTCAGCTGCGTGGACTGCTGAGCCGCGCACTCAGGCGACTCGGCGCCCCCGAGCGCTGCGGCGATCCCGACCACGAAGGCGATGAATACGAAGAAGCCGAACGCCGGAAAGGCGATCAGGAGCCCTACCGTGGTGGAGCCAGAGGAATCGCTCACACCGGGGAAATGCCTTCTTGTCGCTCAGCGTCCCAGTGAGTTGCGCGCAGCCGTGCGATCAGGGCGGCGCGGCTAGGGCTGTTCTGTGGAGGTGGACGAACGTCGGTGGGACGTTGGCGCGGGAAAAGGCATTTCCCCTACGTGAACGACCGCGTGAATGTGCGCCCCGGGCTCCGTTCGTTGGGGCGGTGCGCCGCCTGGACAAACGTTCGGGCGGCGAATTTAGAGTCGATTGACCTACACGCGGTTTCCTTTATTCAGCAACACATAGCCGGATCGCTGGAACGCCCACTTCCTTCGGCAGCTGCGCCAGCCAAGCGTCGCGCAGCTCCCGGGGGAAGGCAGGACGGACAAGCGCCGTCCCTGAGCCCGATCGGCATCGAAGAAAGAGAGGGGAAATGTCCTCGCGATCAAGCGTGTCGGTCTCGCGACCGGCAAAGGTTGGCTATTGCCTGATTCTGGCCTGCGTCGCCGTTGCGGTGCTGTGTGTGGCAACCGCCAGCGCCAGCTACTACAAGATGGTCCTCTGCGCGGCCCATAACGGCTCAGGTAGCTACGCGACGCAGACCAACACCGTAAGCGGCGGAAATCCCGGTGGGATCTTCTCCTTGGAGAACCACTGTGGCCCGGCAAACTTCCCAGCCGGCAACGGCGCCTTCCTGCGGATCGCAGAGAACCAGGCTTCCGGCAACGCGGGCAATACTGCCTACGGCAGCTTCTCTTGGAGCGCGCCCGCCTATGTGTCGATTGCGGCCGGCGGCGGCTACACGCGCCAGCCCAACGCCTTCAACCAGGGGTGGCGGGGACGCTTTTGGGCCGAAGGCTATGACGGCAGCACCAACAACATCCTGATGCAGGGATCAGGAGTCGCCAACGGCAGCCTGGGTGGGATCGGCTGGGCCACGACGCCCGTGTTCGCTTCCCATCTTTGGCCGTTTGGCGGCTATGGCCACTACCGGCGCCTTGTCTTTGAGATGACCTGCGTGCGAGCGGCGGGGTGCGACCGGGCCAACTTCAACGCGGTGGATGCCAACTCGCTGGTGTTGACGCTGAATGACACCGAGCCCTCGCGGGCGGTGTTGACCAACACCGGCTCGGGAATCCTCTCGGGCGCATGGGTTCGGGGCGCTCACAACGTGACCTGGCAGGTCTCCGAGCGTGGCTCGGGGATCAGGGTGGAGCGAGTGCGCGTCGACGGCGCCGAGCGCCACGTGGTCGATTGGCGCGGCAGTTGCGATCTCGGCGCCAACGGCGCCACTGGGGAGTTCTCTCGCAGCTTCAGCCCTTGTCCGACCGGTGGTCCCTGGGGTCATGCCTACGGGCTCGACACCTCGACTCTGCCCGACGGCGCTCACCTGGTTCAGGTCTGCGCCCAGGACTACGGACAGGCGAGCGGGCTGGCCGGCAGCGGCGCGGAGAGCTGCGATCAGCGCACGATCCGGGTCGACAACTCCGTGCCAGGGGCGCCGGGCGGCCTGGCGATCGAGACCGAGAACCCGAACCGCTACCTGGATCGCATCGGGGCGAAGTGGACCCTGCCCGCCGATTTGGGTTCGCCGATCACCAAGGTCCACTACGAGGTGGTCGACGGGGAGGGGCGCACGGTGATCGCCCCCAAGACCGTTTCGGCAACCAACCCGACGGCGCTGCCCGAGATCGCCGCGCCGTCGAGGGCGGGTAACTATCAGCTGCGGGTGTGGCTGGAGGACGCGGTCGGTTTGCGAGGTCCGGCGGCCACCGTCGCGGTGCCGCGCGACACCACGCCGCCGGCAGCGCCCCAAGGGGTCGCGGTGGCGACGCCAGGAACCGCGCGCTCTGCGCAGGGGTTTGACGTTCGGTGGCGCAACGTGACCGATTCGGGCTCGCCGATCACGGCGGCTCACTATGAGGTCCTCGACGCGGCCGGCAACATCGCGGTGGGCCACCGCGAAGTGCGTGCCCACAACCCGCAGGCGATCTCTGAGTTGGAGGCGCCACGGGGCGGAGGGAATTACCGGCTGCGGCTTTGGCTCTCAGACGCCGAGGGCAACGTCGGCGCTCCGAGCGAGGCGCCGCTCGCCTATGACTGCGTTCGCTCCGATGCGCGGGGTGGGCGGGGTTTGAGCGGGGGGTTCGGCCGTCAGCTGGCTTCGCTTCGGACCGTTGGCCAGAGTCGCGGTTCTCGTATCTGGGGTTTGCTGTGGGGACCGCGGGGTCCGGTGGCCGGTGCTGCGGTATGCGTTTTCAGCAGGACCATCACGACCGCGGAGCGGCAGTTCATCGGTCTGGCTATGACGGGGGCCGATGGCTCCTACAACTTCGTTCTGGGGGCCGGTCCCTCGCGTGAGGTGACGGTGGCCTACCGTTCCGGCCAGCGCCAGATCGAGGCGAGCGTGGAGTTGCGGACCAAGGTCCGGCCGACCCTGCGGCTTGCCAGAAAGCGGATCAGAAACGGACAATGGGCGACGTTCTTCGGCCGCATCCCGGGTCCACGCAATAACAAGGTCGTCGTCGTCTTGCAGGTCAAGGTCGGCAAGGGCTGGAAAGCGATTCGTCGCTATCGGACGCGCTCAAACGGCCGCTACAAGGTGCGTTACCGCTTCCGCCGCACCTTTCGGAGCACGACCTACAAGTTCCGCACGCAGGTCCGCCAAACCCTCGGCTACGCCTACGAGCAGGGCAACTCGCGATCCGTTCGGCTGCGCGTCGCGCGGTAGGAGCCAGGACAGCTCTCGGCTCGCGGGTCAGTGACCCGCGAGCCGAGTCATCTATGCCCAGGGAGGTATTTGGAATGAAGACCGAGACGAACGGCGCCAGGCGCCAGGTGAGCAGCGGCCAGCTGATCGAAGCAGAGGAAGGGCTTATCCGACTCCTCTACTCGAAGGGGTTCACGCGGGAATGGGTCGAACGCCACGTGCCCGAAATCATGGCCCAGGCTCGCAGCGACTTCGCGGTTCGTCTGGTGGCGGGGCGGCGCGACGACGCGGTGAACCTGCTCGTCGTCATCGCCTATCGCCGCGCTATGAAGGTCCTAAGCCAAGAGCGCCGGCGGCCGCGGATGACCCCGATCGAGACGGTGTTCGATCTCAGCGACCCCTCCGCCTCGACACCGGAGGAACGGGCAGTCGAGCAGGACCGGCAACGACGCCTGATCGTGGCGATGCGCGAGTTACCAGAGCGCGACCGCAAGCTGTTGAGCTTGATCTATTTCGGCGAGATGAGCCTGCGCGAAGCGGCGCGCCGGCTGGGAATCAAGCGATCGACGGCGAACCGCCGCCACCACGCGGCGCTTGAGCAGCTGCGCTCGGAGCTTGGCGACCGCAGCCTGCTGGGCGCAGACATCGCGGTCGTTGCTGGCGCGACGGGAGGCGAGGCTTCATGGTCTGACGGAGTCAGGATCTGGCTCGAAGGCGCCGCTACTACGGGACGGGAGATGATCCACGGTGGGGCCAGCCGGATCGGCGTTCTCGGTGAAGCCGGCAACGCGGCGGCGCTAAGCGGAGCCGGGCGGGCGGGCGCCGGTGTCTGCGGCGCGGTCGTCGTCGCCTGTTTGGCCGGCACCGCGACTGGGATCGTGGGACCGGGAGTGGCCGGGATCGACGCGGTCAGAGGCGACGATGCGCGCGAGGCGGCGAGGCATCGAGGTCTGGTTGCGCCAACCCTGCGAGCGCCAGAGCCCGCGGTTGAGCAGCCCGCGACGGGTGCGGCGCCGCAGCGCACCGAGGGAGGTGACGGGACTGGGGGCGTGAAGATGGGGTCGCGCTCTCCTGGGGGCTCAGGGGCAGGAAGCGCGGCAGCGCCGCAGCGGACCGGCAGAGAGAACTTCGGCTTCGAGGGCGGCGGCGCTCAGGGCTCGCCAGCGCCGGACTCGCAGGGCGGCTCGGGCTCAGAGGTGCAGCGGGCTCGTTCGAGCGGAGGCGGCAGTGGGGCCAGCGGCACTGAATCCGGAGGTGGTGGCGCGGTCGGCGAGTTCAACGGGGACACCTAGACCGCTGCCGGGCGCAGGCTTTCGGCTGGGCCGGGCAGCGCCCCGGCGGCGGTGTTGCACGGGGGTTTCGGTAGTGGAGGTTCTCGGATTTGGGACACCCGGCCGCGGAAATGCATTTCCCCCATGCAAGTTGGCAACGAAGAACGGGGGAATCGTGCCTGGACTCGAATCAATCTCACTCGCGCTCACCCAGCTGGCGGTCGCGGTGAGTGTTAAACCCAATCCCAACGGCTTGCCCGGGATCGGCGCGCTGCAGCGGCTGCTCAATGGAGCGGCGATGCTCGCCCTGTTGGCATGTGTCGCGGCCTTCGTGATCGGCGCGGCGCAGTGGGGGATCGGGTCGCGGTCCCACAACTACAGCCAGGCTTCCGATGGCAAGGACCGGATGCTGAAGTCACTCGCCGGAGCGTTCGCGATCGGCGCCGTCGCTGCGGTCGTCAACTTCTTCTACAAAGCCGGCACCGGGGTCTCCTGATGAGGGCGCGAGGCATGATCGGCGCGCTCGTCCTCGCCCTGGCGCTCGGTGCGGCGGCCGGCTGGCTCGCCGCGCCCGGGGGGAGCTCCTCCCAACCCCCCATCCCCGCCGCCCCCGGCCCTACCCGCCTGGGGGCCGGGGGCGTCGGGGTCGGCTACGCCCACAGCCGAGCCGGAGCGATCGCCGCCAACGCTCACTACCAGCAGGCGTTCGCCGAGGCCGCCATTCTGCGCCCGGGCCAGCTCAAAAAAAGGGTCGACGCGGTGGCGACCGCGACCTTCGCGCCGAGGATGCTCGCCGCGAACCGCCCGGGAGCGCGGCGGTTGGCGGCTGGCGCCTTCGGCGCCGGCTACAGGGAAGGGACCCCGAGCCTGTTCTTCGGGGTGCCGGTCGCCTACCGCGTGCTCCGCTACTCACCCCAGCGAGCGCTGATCGCGAGCTGGGGATTCACCGTCTTGGGGAACGGTTCAACCGCGGAGCCGACGGCCTATTTCGGCGGCTCAGAGGTCGAGCTGAGGTGGTCCGAAGGGGATTGGAAGGTCGCCCACAGCCGCGCGAGCTTCGGGCCGACTCCCCGCCTGGGCACGCCGCGAGCGGGGGCCGAGGGCTTCGAGCTCGTCGACGTGCTGGAGGGAATGGAGCGCTATGCGGTTACTCCGTAGAGCCGGAGTCCTGCTGGGCGCGGCGCTTGCTGTGGGTGTGCTGGGAGGGCTGGCCAGTCCGCTGGCGCCCGAGGCCGAGGCGCGAAACCTCCCCTGCATCGCGGTCGGCCCGGCCGACGCGCTGACCGGAGCGCTTGGGATCGGTAGCCCCGTGGGCGATGCGTGTGACACGGTGACCGACCCGGTGCTGGGTGTCGCGGGCAAGGCGCTTGAGCCGCTAAAGGACGCGGCCGGCGCGCTGGGGCGCGGGGTCTTTAACCAAGTGACCGCCTGGGTGGCCGACGGCGCGGTTTGGCTGGTCGGCAAGGTCGCGAGGCTGATCGAGAAATCCACCTCGCCTGACCTGCTGAGCAAGGGGTTCTTGCGCCAGTACCGGCTGATGGTGTCCCTGGCGATCCCGATGGCGGCGTTGATGCTGGTCTTCGTCGTCTTCGAGGCGCTTGGTCGGGGAGATTCCGGGGTGTTGTGGCGGGCATTCTTCATCAGCGCGCCGTTGGCGGGGATCGCGACCTCGGTGGCCTACGTGGTGATCCAACTGCTGATCGCGACGACGGACGGGATGAGCGAAGTGGTGGCGCAATCGGTGGGCTCTGACTCCCACCGTTTCTTTCAGGGGATGGTCAAGGGGCTGGCGAGCGCTGGCGCGGATCTGGGCAAGGCGAGCGGTTCGAGCGGCGGGGCGGCGAGCGGCGCGGGGGGCGCGGCGGCCGGCGGGCTGGCGGTGCCCCTGTTCGTCGGTTTCATCGCTGCCGTGGTCGCCGCCTTCGCGGCTTTCGCGGTGTGGATCGAGCTGCTGATGCGCGACGCGGCGATCTATGTCGCGGCTGCCTTCATGCCGTTCTCGATCGCGGCGGCGATCTGGCCGCGGTGGCAGAGCGCGCTGCGACGGACGTGTGAGTTCGTGATCGTCGTCGTCTTCTCGAAGTTCGTGATCGTGGCGATCATCGCGCTGGCCGCGAGCCTGCTCGCTCACGGGGAAGGCGCGGTCGAGCAGCTGCTCGCCGCCGGGGCGATGCTGTTGGTGGCCTGCTTTGCGCCCTTCGTGATGTTTCGCTGGGTGGCCTTCGCAGAGGGCGCGGTGTCGGCTGCATTCAGCCGCCGCGGGGGTGGCGGCGGAGCGCTGCAGCACTACTACTACGCCAGCTCCTCGGCGCAGATGGTGCAGCGGGCTGCGGCGGCCAGCTGGGGCAAGGGCAAAGGTGGCGAGCGGGGGAGGGGACAAGGCGGCCAGCAGGGCAAGGATCGTGAGATCGCAACGGTCAGGGGCGCCGGTGGCGGGGGAGGCGCAGGACGAGGCGCGGCAGGCGCCGGCGCGGCGGGCGGCGCGGCCGCAGGCGCGGCAGGCGCCGCTGTGGTCGGTGGGGTGAGCGCAGCGAAGGCGGCCAAAGGAGGCGGGGAGGCGCTGGCTGGCGCGGGGAGCGTCGGGGCGGTCGATCAGGGTCGCGCTGGGGAGGGCGGCGGGGGAAGTGCGCCCTCGGGACGTCCGGGCGGGAAGGCCGGGCAGCACGCTGCTGGCGGAGGGGGTCGGGGCGGCCAGTCACCGTCGAAGCCCGATGGCGATAAGGGAGATCAGAGCTCAGGAGCCAGTCGCGATGTGAGCTCACCCTCGCCCCCCAGGCCGGCTGGGCCCAAACGCGCGAGCGGAGGCGATGAGCGATGAGCGCGCGGCGCTACCGCTTCGGGCCGCTGGAGGAGCGAGGCTTGGTCGGCCCGCTGAGCGCGCGGCAGGTCGCGGTGGTCGGATTCGCGGCGCTTCTTGCCCTGGTAGCAATGTATGCGATGCGCAGCTGGTCGGGAATGCTTGTCGCGGTGGCGTTGCTAGCGGGGGGAGGCGCGGCGATCTATGTGCCACTCAGCGGGCACACGATCGAGGAGTGGGCGCCGATCGCGCTGCGGTGGGTGGCCCGAAGCGCCGATCAAAAACGTGGCTATCGCTCCGGGAGCCCGACCGCTGGCGCCCGAGTGGCGGCGTCGGGCGAGCTGATCTGCGAGGGGAGCCTGCCGCCGGCGATGGCGGACCTGGCGATGCTCGAGGCGCCCTACGGAGGCGATTCGGTCGGGGTGCTCTATGACCCCAAGCGGGGCACCTACACGGCGGCGCTGGCGGTTCGTGCGGGGGCGTTCGGGCTGCTGGACGGAAGCGAGCAGGAGCGAAAGCTCGACGCCTGGGGATCGGTGCTGGCGAGTCTGGCGCGAGACGGTAGCCCGGTGTGCCGCCTGCAGTGGATCGAGCGCACGCTGCCCGGAAGAGGCGACGAGCACGCGGCCTACTTCCAGGCCGAGCGGGATCGCTCGGTGCCGTTGGATTCGGGGCTCGTCTCCTCCTACATCGAGTTGATCGAGACGGCGGCGCCGGCCAGCCAGGAGCACGAGATCCTGCTCGCGCTGCAGATCGATGAGCGGCGCGGGGGGCGGGACTTGCGCCGGCTCGGCGGTGGCGCGCAGGCGGGTTGTGAGCTGGTGCTGCGCGAGGCCGAGAACCTGGCCGAGCATCTGTCGATCGCGGAGGTCGTGGTCCACGGGCTAATGCGGCCCAACCGCTTCGGCGAAGCGATCCGAAACGCCTTTGACCCCTACGGCCGGGCGGGGCGCGGGCGGGCGGCGATCGGTGGCGCGGGCGAAGGTGTCGATCCAGCGCGGATGGGTCCGCAAGCAGATCATGAGAGCTGGTCGAGCTACCGGACCGACTCCGCCGAGCACGTCACCGCCTGGGTGTCGAGCTGGCCGCGAACCGATGTCGGCCCTGCCTTCCTCACGCCTTTGCTGATGCAGACGACCGCGCTTCGTACCGTCTCGGTCTGCATCGAGCCGGTGCCGCACTCCGCCGCGGTTCGCAGGGCCGAGGCGGAGCGAACCGCAGAGATCGCCGAGGAGATGCAGCGCGAGCGCCAGGGATTCATGACCAGTGCCCGGGTGCGTCGACGCCAGGAGTCGGCGGCTCGCCGGGAGGAGGAGCTTGCCGACGGCCACGCGGAAATGCGGCTTGCCGGCTACGTCGGCGCCCACGGTCGCGACAAGGAGGAGGCGGAGCGCTTCTTCGCCGAGGTCGAGCACTGCGCGGCGCTGGCTCGCCTGGAGCTGGAGCGGCTCTACGGCGAGCAGGAGGCCGCCTTCTACAATCTGCTGCCGCTGGGTTGGGGGCTACAGTGAGGCGGCGCCGACGCCGAGGCGAGCGCCCCGGCCACCGCGCGACCACGGCCCATCTGCAGGCGGCCTATCCGTTTCTGGCGGAGGCTGGCATGGGGGCCGGCGGCGTCTACATCGGGCGCGACGCTAGCGGCGGCGCCTGGGTCTATGACCCTTGGGTGGCCTATGAGGAAGGAATCCTCTCGGGGCCCAACATGCTGGTGGTCGGGCAGATCGGTCGTGGCAAGTCCGCGTTTGTGAAGAGCTACATCGCGCGTCAGCGCGTTTTCGGGCGCGAGGCATGGGTGCTCGATCCAAAGGGGGAGTTCGCGCCGCTGGCGCGGCTCGTGGAAGGAACCGTGATCGCCCTTGAGCCGGGCGGCTCGGTGCGGCTCAATCCGATCAGCTCGCGACTCGGAGCCGAGGGTCAGCTCAGCCTGCTTCGCTCGGTCTCCGCGGCGGCGCTCGGTCGTGAGCTGACGCCGGAGGAGGACGCCGGCCTGCGGGTCGCGCTCGGGGCGGTGAGCGAGCGCCAGCCGCGTGAGCCGACGCTGCCCGAAATCGTGGACACGCTGATGTACGGCGCGCCTAAGCTCGGCGCGCAGCTGGTGATGGAGCCCGAGGAGTTCGCCGACTCGACGCGCAAACTCGCCTTCGCTCTGCAGCGCCTTTGCGACGGAGATCTGCGCGGGATGTTCGACGGTCCGACCTCGGCGGGGCTCGACGTCGATGCCCCGTTGGTTGTCTTGGACCTGAGCGCGGTTCAGGACTCCGCGGCGCTGGGAATCCTGATGACGTGTGCTGCGGCCTGGTTGCAGGGCGTGGTGATGGAGCGGAAGCGTCGTGCGGAGGCCGATGGGGGCGACTCGCCCAAGATTGCCTTTGCGGCCGAGGAGGTGTGGCGGATCACCGCCGACCTCGGCGCGGCAGAATGGCTGCAGAGTTCCTTCAAGCTCTCGCGCGCCCACGGCGTTCAGAACATCATCACGCTGCACCGGCTCTCCGACCTGGGCGCCGCCGGGGCGGCGGGCTCGCGGGAAGCGAGGATCGCCGAAGGCTTGATCGCCGACGCCGACACGCGGGTGATCCTCGCCCAGCCGCCAGATCAGATCGAGGCATTGCGCAGCCTGCTCGGGCTGAGCGCGACCGAGGCGGAGCTGATCTCTGTCCTTCGGCGCGGAGAGGCGCTGTGGCAGGTGGGCCGCCGCTCGTTTTTGGTGCAGCATCGCCTCTCTTCGATCGAGGAGGGTTTCGTCGACACCGATGCGCGGATGGTTCGCCGTCGCAGGGAGTTTGAGCAGGCATGAGTTTGGCTATGGCGGGCCTTCTGGCGACGTTGGCGGCGGCGCTCGGGGGCCTGCAGCTGCTCGACCGACGACTCCGCAATAGCGTGAGCGGTGGGCGCGAGCAGGCCCAGGGGGCTCGCTGGGCCGGCGGGCGCGACCTGCGCGACCTGCGCGCCGCCAGCGGCGAGAGGCGGGGCCGGCTTGTCCTCGGTCGCCACCGGGGCGAGCTGCTGGCGACGGTGGGGCAGACCTCGGTGCTGGTGGTCGGCCCGACGCGCTCGAGCTTCAAGACCACCGGGTTCACGATTCCCGCGGTGCTCGAATGGCAGGGACCCGTGGTGGCGACCTCGGTCAAGAGCGACCTGGTGAGGACGACGCTGCGCCGGCGCAGCCAGATGGGCGAGGCGATGGTCTTCGATCCGACCGGGGCGACCCGGTTGGGCAACGTGAAGGCGACGCCGCTCAGCGGGTGCGAGGAGTGGCAGGGGGCGATGCGGATCGCTCACACGCTGACGCGGGCGGCGAAGTCGAGCCGCGACGGACTTCAGGACTCGGCCTTCTGGCACGCGGCGGCGGAGAAGCTGATCGCGCCGATCCTCTACGCGGCGGCCTCGAGTGGGGCGACGACGGGCGAGGTGATCGCCTGGCTTGAGGGCGGGCGCGAGGCCGGCAAGGTGGTCGAAGAGAAGGTGAAGGAGGCCGGCTCGCAGGAAGCGCTCAGCGCGCTGAGGGCCAACTGGAGGCGCGATTCGCGCCAGCTCAGCTCTATCTACACGACCGCGGAGACGGTCCTGCGGGCCTTCGCCGATCCGCAGGTTCTCGAGCAGACCTCGCGAGCCGACTACCGGCCAGAGGTTCTGCTCGACGGGGGAATGAACACGCTGTATCTGTGTGCGCCCGCCCAAGAACAGGAGCGCTTGGCAAGCGTCTTCGCGACGATGCTCTCAGAGATCGTCCGCGAGGTCTCGATCCGCGCGGCGGCCACCGGAGAGGCGATCGACCCGCCGCTTTTGATCGTTCTCGACGAGGCCGCCAACACGGCGCCGCTGCCCGACCTCGACGCGGTCGCGGCAAGCGGTGCCGGGGAGGGCATCCAGCTGGTGACCGTGCTGCAGGACTACGCGCAGGCGGAGGCCCGGTGGGGCGCGAGCGCGAGGACGATCTTCAACAACCACCCGGCGAAGGTGTTCGCGGGCGGCATCGGCGATCCGCAAACCCAGAGCTACATCTCCGGGGTGATCGGCGAGGGCGAGTACCGAGACCTCCGCGAGACGGTGGCGAGGGACGGCGGCGGCTCGGAGACCGAGGGCACCAACCTGCGCGCCCTGGCGCCCGCCCATGTGGTGCGCGAAGCACGGCCGGGGACCGGGTTGCTGATCTACGGGCACCGCCCAGCGGCGCGAATCTCGATGCGGCCCTGGTTTGAGGACCCCGAACTGACAGCGATGGTGGAAGGAGAGACCCCGTGAGCGAAGACAACAGCTGGGGTGAGGACACTGTGGAGTTGGGCCGCCCGCAGGCTCAGGAGCGGGCCGAGCCAGGGAAGGAGCCGAGGTGGCCGCGACCGCGGCGGCGGGCTCTGCGCACCCCAATTATCGCCTTGACCTTGGGCGGGCTCGGGGTGCTGGCTGGTGCTCTGCTTGCCGGCGGGGGTGAGGAGCCCCGGGGTGTTCAGACCGAGAAGGTGGTCACGGTGGAGCGGGTCGTGGTGAAGCGGATTGGACCGTCTCAGGCGCGCCGATCGAAGCGCAACGTAGGTCGACGGGCGCCGATGAAAGCTCCTGCCAAGCCGGAGAAGGTCAAGGCGCAAGGGCCAAGACACGACCACGTAGTCGAAGCCCCCGAGGTGTACGTGCCGCCGGCGCCGCCGCCTGAGCCGACCCCGCCCGCCGCCAAGGCAAAGCCACGTGGGCCGGTGCCCGCGAACGTGGAGTTCGGGCTCTAGGGCGAGCGGTGACGCGCGTGGGAGGTGTAACCGCGGGCCACCTTGACTGATTGAGCTGGACTACGTGGATCGGGACCCCAGGGGGAGGTCCGGTCAGGCGGGGGCGCCCCTCGGAGAGCCCCCGTTTTGGTCCCCGATCTCCCTACCTGCCCTGTTGGGCGGGCGCATTGGCGCCCTCAGTTTCGCGCGCGATGAGTGACGATCAGCAACAGTCGGTCGCCCTCCTGGTGCGCGCCGTCCTTCAGCCTTGACAACGTGGGGACCAGCCACGTCAAGTCCTTGAGCCTGATCACGCGCTGTTCGATCGCCACGCCGATCCAGTCTCGCGCCAACAGATCGAAGTCCTGCGGGCGCCTCTGCGCCGCGAGGATCGCGAGCCGCAACAGGTCCTTCGAGGCGATCTGCGGAAGGGCTCTTGCGGCCCGTCGCGCCTCGTCGTAGGCACCGGCCTCCAGCGAGGCGCGCAGGTCTGCGATCAGGGTGACCGGCTGGGGTGGTCCCATCTCGACCCCTTTGCTTTGGTGGCGCTCCCGTAGCTCGGTCGCCTTCCAGGCTAGCACCGAAAGACAGTCGCGTTCGCAGAAAACTCTTTGGCGTTCGGCTCGCCCGGAGCGTAGCGTTCGACCCTTTTGGTGGGGGCTTGGAAACGGCGGTGGGTGGGCGACGCATCGATTGAGCGGCGCGGAGTTCGCCTTGTGGCCGCTGAGCAGCTGGCTACTCCACGTCGGCGCTTGCCAACGCGATCCACTCGAGCTCCCCGTTGAGCAGCGGCATCCGATCGGCATGGAGCGCTGCTGCCGCGAATAGGACACGCCGCTCCGCGGTCGCGTAAATGAGTACACGCTCGGAGAGGGAGCTGGCACCCTCCAGGTCGTCTGCGAGCGCAAGAGCTTGCGCCTTCAGAAGAAGGCCCTGATCGAGGTCGGAGGGGGGACGGGTCTGCGGCTGGCGCCGGCGTGAACCTGGCTTGGGATCGACAGCAGCGCGGGGGAGGGGCTTGGCAACAGGGGCTGCCGGTTGGAGGGTGGCGGGCATCGCGATCTCCTTTTCCTCGGGCACCCGCCCGATGCGGGAGCCGGAGATCCCGAAGCGCACGCCGAGAGGCGTGCCACAGTGGCTGAGGGTTCGGCTGCCGCATCGGGCGCCGTTGGCGCCCGCAGTGGAACACCCTTGCCGCCGGCGGGAAACCTCAGACGGGGGCGTGAGGGATCGCTCGAGCCTTGGCGCACCCGGGTGTTAGTTGTCGCATCGGGTCGAGTGTGTTACAGATCGGCAGGTGCGACGGTCGAAGCGCGACACTCGCGGGGGTGGTCGATGAACAACTATGAGCGCTTGGCCGCCAGCACCTACGTGGTCGATTCCTTCAGGGAGGTGTCGGAAGTATGGAGGCACTACGAAGACCACGGGGACGACGACTCGCTGGCGCGAGTTGCCCATCTGATCTGCGGCACGCTCAAGGATCTCTCGGGCGACAGTGAGTTTTGGGCAGCTGCGATCGATGCCGCAAAGGAGGCCGGTGAGCGCTCCGAGGCGGTGTCCGAGGTGCTCGCCGATCTGAGCGAGTTCAGGCACTTTGAGGAATACGTGCTCATCGAGGCCGGGATTCCGAGAGAGGACGCTGCGCGCTTTGCCTCGGAATTGATCTGCGCGATCAGGATGTCCGAGACGCGCCTGGACGGGGACGCCGTCGTGAACCTCCAGGGCCGCGTCAGGGATCTGGGCAAGGCGGTATGCGAGGTCGCAAGCGCAGGGCAGGCGAAGCGCGAGAAGCGCAGGAGGTTGGTGTGGAGGGGATTCAAGGTGTTGAAGGGGGCGGCGACTGTCGTGGTCGACGGCGTCGCGACGCCCGGGCTGCCGATGACGTTGCTGTCGATAAGCGGTGGGCTGGTCGAGATAGCCGACGCTGTCTTTGAGGAGTGACGGTCGTCCTCGGCTGATCGCGGTTCGGCGCGCCGTCTATCGTTCCAGTCCGAGCTCGGCGTCACGGGAATGCTCGGGGGCTCGCTCCTGCGTTGGCTGCAGTTGACGCAGGGCGCGATCGACTCGCTTCTGGGCATCCTCATACTCGGCCAGGGTGGCAGCGGAGCGAGGCCGCGATCCGAGTGCCGTGTCTGGATCTGAGATGTCGTGGCGGTTCCGGTAGGTCGCGATGGCGTGGGCGCCATCGGCCCAGGCGGCTGCCTGGGCGGGGTCGGTGGGGTAGGAGCCCAGCGCCGCGTAGATGGGCTTCGATTCTCCCGCGCGAGCCGCGGTGATCTCGCGGCTGGCGAGGGTCCCGATCCGCAGCTCGATCAAGGCAGCCTCGAGACGCTCTTGGGGTTTGAGCGCCTCGGTGCTCGGCGGGTTCGGCTCGGGTAGCTCGTCTCGCTCGGCAAGGTTGGCCTCCACGCGTCGAGTGGTGTTGACTTCGGCGCTGAGAACCTGGGTGAGCCTCTGGGCATCGGAGGTGGGTTGTGCTTCCAGCTCCTGGCGTTCGCTGGCGAGTCGGTCGATCAGCGAGCGGTCGCGGGCGATCGCGTCTTCTAGGCGGGCTCGGTGGGCGGCGTGGGGATCGTCGGCAGCGTGGACCCTGCGAAGTTCGCGGCGCCGCTCCGCGAGGCCGGCTCCGGAGAGCCCCTCGACCGCGCGGCGCAGTGAGACCTCGGTTGCGGCTTCCTCGGCCCCATGTCTCTCTATCCCCTCGCGAACGTCTTGCACCGCGTCGGTGAGCTCGCGGCGGGCCGGGCCGAAATCCGGGTCGAGCAGCTGCGAAGAGGCGACGGCGTAGACGTTTGCGACTTCCCGGCCACGGCTGATCGCGACGAGCTCCTGCTCTAGGTCGGACTCGGCGTCGAGCAGCGGATAGGCACGGTCGAAGGTCTTGCTCTCGGCGCCGAACTTGGTGATCGCGTAGGCGTACTGGACCGCCGGCGCACCATCATTGGTGACGAGGTCGAGGTAGCCGGGGCCAAGGGTCACCTCGCGTTCCTCGGCGGCGACCCGCCGCAGGGTCAGGGTGCGAGCGGTGGGGTCGGCAGCGGTCACATCCCAGCGCTCGCGGTTATTGACTTCGTGACCGTTGATGCGGGTCTGCACCCGGTCGCCGACGGCGATCGGGTGCTCGCCGACGATCACCTCCTGCTCACCGATGCGACCTTCCTCGTGGCGAATCAGGCGGGCCTGTTCGTTTAGGAAGTCGACATCGCGGTTACGGCGGGCGATCATCACCGCGTCGGCGCCCGAGATGAAGTCCTCGTGCCAGTCGAGCAGGAGGGCGTGCAGGGTTGAGGGGAGGTTGTCGGCGACGATCAGCTTGCCCTCGGTGCGCAGCAGGTCGAGAGCCTGCGAGCCTCGGCCCTCATGGACCAGGGAGACGATCCGCCGGTCGGCGGGCTTGCGTTGACGGCGGATCTCGGTCAGCGAGATCGGCTCCAGCATCGCAGTGAGATGGATGAAGATTCCTCCGGGTCCGATTGGGCTGATCTGCCGGGGGTCGCCGATCAACACCAGCTTGCCGTCGCACTCGATGACGAGCCGAAGGAGCTCGTAGAGGTCGGAGGTGGAGGTCACGTTGGCCTCGTCGACGACGATGACGGTCGAGTCCGGCAAGCGGCGGCCAGCCTCGCGCCAGCCTTCGGCCTGGGAAAGGAGCGAGGCGATGGAAACTGATGGCAGAACACCGGCGTCCTTCATCTCTCCGGCGGCAACCCAGGAAGTGGCGCAGCCGACCACCGGATATCCGGCTTCGGTCCATGCTTGCGCGGTTGCTTCCAAAGCGGTGGTCTTCCCGGTTCCCGGCCAGGCGGCGACCAGGGCGATTCGGTCGCCGTCGGTCGTCAGGCGAGCGACCATCTCGCGTTGATCGGCCCCGAGGTATGGGTGGCGGCCAAGTACCCGATCGAGAGTCGGGCCGGGGACGATGCCGACACGATCGTCGGTTCCCGCGGTCGCGGTCGCGATGAACTCCTCCTCGAGGGCCAAAAGGCGCGGCGTGGTGTAGGCGTTGGCGTCGAGAGGGCCGGTGGAGTCGTGGATCTGGACCACCAGCTCGCTGGCGAGGACGCGGTCCCTGGCTGCGGTGAGGTGGCCGATGTCGGCGCCTTCGGGCAGCTGGTCGGCTATCGCCCACAGCAGCTGGCGGCGATCGAAGTGGGAGGTCGATTGCTCCAGGGCGGCGACCGCGTTGTGTAGGTCTTCGTCGCTGATAAGGCGGGGCTCGCGCGGGCGCGCTTGGGCGATCATCTCCTCGACGTCCTCGCGGCTGAGGCCCAGCGGTTCTGCCCGCTGCTCCCACTCGCGAAAGCGGCTGTCGGGGTCGACGTCGTAGTCCTTGGCGTCGCGGGTCTGGTAGGCGGCGGTCTGAGCGGCAGCTGGGCTGGAGACCCCGTGCTGATCGAGCCAGACTGCGATCTCGCGGGATCGAGTCGAGAAGCACTCGATCTGCTCGCGGGTGAAATCGAGCAGGTCGGCGTGGCCGTTGGTGACCTCGGAGAATTCGAGACCGAACTCGCGGAGCATGCCGGCGCGCAATGCGGCCTGGAATCCGACTCCGGCGGACTTGCTGTGGGGGTAGAGGGCCGAGCGGCCCTTTGGGCTGGCGAGGCTCAGCCATTTGCCGTCGCCGGCGGCACGCGTCGCGTTGGAGACAACGAGATGGATGTGGAGGTCCGGATCGCCGGCGCGGCTCATGTGGTGGCGGAAGGCCATGCCGACAAATCCGCTGCCGCGTTCGATCTTGGTGCCTTCGCTGCCACGACGCACGTAGCAGGCGGTGTCTTCGAGGTGGGCGAGCCCCTGTTCGACCGCCTCGTACACGATCGCCGCCACTCGCTCGCGGGTCTCCTGGTCGCCGAAGGCATACAGCAGGGAGACCGACTTCGGGGCGCTGAAGCGGATGTCGTAGCCGAGGACCGGATCGATCCGCTTCTCGCGACCGTCGGCGCGAAGTTCGACACGGCTCTCGGGACGCTCGACCAGGTGGCCGCCGGTGTTGGGGTCGCGGCCCTCGAGGATCGCCGTGTAGCCATCTGGGTCGACCTGCCCGGAGAGGCCGAGCTCATCGGCCAGGCCGCCCATCCATCGGCCCGGTGCGTCGCCGGGCTTGTTGTAGTAGTCCTCTTCGCCCTTGGCGACGGCTGCCAGCCAGTAGCCGGCGTTCCCCCGCTGGATCTTGGTGACGCCGACCATGCGTGGGGGAAATGCCTTTCGCGGTCCAAGTGTCCCGCGAAAACTGGGGAATGTCTGTTCGGTGCATAGTGTGTCGGCGGTTCGGTGGTGGGAGGTTGGGACTTGGAATAGAGGGGCGTTCGTGGCCTGGGTTCGGTAGCTCGCTACGTTCCTCGAGGGTCTTGGTGGAGGTTGGGGACGCTGGTTGGTCGGGCTTGGGCTACTGGCTGAGAGGGGGCAAGTAGCGAGCGGTCTGCCGCGGCAGCGGCCCGTTCCCACCGCCGAACCGCCGACGCGCGCCGGCCGGCTCGATGCCGGTCGGCGCGCCGGGCGGGCGGGCGGGAACTAGCGCGGCTCGCCGCTCAGGATGCCCAGTAGAGGTGCCTCGACCTCGTCAATGCGAGCGGCATCCTCGGCGATGGCTTGGAGCAACTGTGCCGCCAGCGCCAGGCGGGCGAGTCCGGGGCGAGCCTCGGCGGCTAGCCGGGCGAGCCAGCGAACGGCCATCGGGCCGTAGCGCTCGTTGCCAGCGGCGGCGGCGAGCAGGGTGAGGCGAAGCGCGGAGCGCAGATCGAGGACCGGGAGGTCATGCGCGTAGGCGCAGGCGGCGGCGAAGTCGCCGGCGTCAAGCGAGCGGGAAAACAGTCCGAACTGGGAGCCTGCGGTCGCCAATACGAACGGATGTTCGCATAGGCGGCGGCCGAGGCAAAGGGGGCGGGCGCTGTGCTGCTAGCCGAGCAGGGACGGAGTGCGCAGCTCCTGCCATGCCCAGCGCGCGGCGGCGGCGATCGTCTCGGCGTGACACGGGTGCGGCGCACACCAGCAGCCAAACACCTTGCCGTGCATCGCCGCGAGCTCCTCCACCGGGAGCTCGCCGCTGCGGATCAGGTCCCACAGGTGGTGCCGATGCCGGCGGATCGCCTCATCGCGACTGGCGACGAGGACGATCCCCGGGACTCGGGTGGGCCTGTGGCTGAAGGGGTTTCCGAGCCTTCCCGGCTCCCCGGTGTGGGGGTCGTTGCCGCGACCGACGTAGATGTCGTAGGGGGCGCGGAGGCAGTGGACGACCGCGTTCATGCGGTCGCCCTCGCTCTGCGCTCCCGAAGCTTCAAGTCGCCGTCGGCGACCAACAGCTCTTGATGGCCGACCCCCATCCGCAGTGGCCCGATCTCTCCGGTGGCTTCAATCAGGTCCCCCTCGAAGAGGTTTGACCCGCAACGCTTCGCCAGCTCCCCCTTCACATACAGCGCCATCCGGACCGGTCGGCTCGCCGGCCCGACCGGCTTATCCACGGTCAACCTGCAGATCCACGTCCCTGCCATCGTCCGCGCCGTCTCGGGCTCGCGAACGATATGCCCGCGAATCATCGCCTTGGCCACCGGCTCTTTGCTCCTCGCCATCGCTGCTCCCTTCCTCGCGGGCGTGCGCCCCTTGCTGACTTGTTCAGCCGATATGCGAGGGACAGCGCCCCGCGCACCGAGCGCAGCGAGGGGAAGGTCGCGAAGCGACCTTGCGCGGGGCGATGCCCGAGCTAGGCTGTGACAAGTCAGCAAGGGGCGCCCCACACCGCCTGGGAAAAGCGGAGGATGAGAGGCGCTCGGTGCCCGCTCGGGCGCTGGTGTCTTGGGCTAGGAGGGGTTGTTGCCGTGCCCCCGGAGCCGGGTGGCGCTCTCGCGCTCTGAGACGGTCAACTCGCCTTCGCGATACTCAGCGAGGGCCAGCTCGTCGCCTCTGGCGAAGACCATGAAGGCGACGCGGGGCGAGGGGTCCGCCGTGGGCAGCCGGCGCCAGCCCGCTGCTTCCAGGTGCTCGGCGAAGTCATGTCCGTCATCGGAGCCGATCTGTGGGTCGGCTTCGCCACCGCGCCCGCACCAGCCGCGGGTGACGCGGACGTTGTGCAGGGAGATCGGGTCGGCGAGGTCGCCCACTGCCTGCGGGGTGCAGTAGCGCTCGATCAGGCCGCGGGGCGCAAGCGCAGCGGCCCCGTGGATGCCGGGAGCGGTAGCTGGTGACGCGGTGGACTCGTGGGCGATCATCTCGGACTCCTGTCAGCAAAGAGGGCGGCCCCGAAGGGCCGCCCTCGGTGGATGCTGGGCTCAGAAGGGGATCTCCTCCTCGCTCCCGGCAGTGGCCGCCGTGGCCTCGGTCTCGGAGGCGTCTGCGGTGTCTGCCTCCGCATCCCTTCCGCTGCCGCCCTTCCCGAAGTGGACTCGGTTGGCGACGATGTAGATCTTCTGGCGGGGGTTGCCGTCCTGCTCCCATTCGTCCATCTCGAAGTAGCCTTCGATCAGGATGTACTCGCCCTTCTTCTTGAAGCGGCAGACCGCCTCGGCGTAGCCCCTCCAGATCTCGACGTCGATGAACACGGCGCCGCGGTCTTCGCCTTCCCTGCCGCTCGGCCGCTGGACGGCGATCCGGGCGGTCGTGACCGCGATGCCGCTCTTGGTGTGGCGGAGCTCGGGATCGCGGGTCAGGTGTCCTGCGGTAACTACTACGTTCGGGTCCTGCATTTCCGTCCTCCTTCGTGAGAGGTGATTCGGTTGACGAGGCCAGTGAGGGCGCGTGACCGGCCGCGCGGAACCGAGCCGCAGGCGAGGGGAACCCCCTTGGGGGTTGAAGCGTGGACGGCGCGTGCCACGCTGAGCTGAGGAAATCGAATCCCCTCTCACGCTGGAGGACGATGCGCTGAGACCAAGGCAGCGGTGGCGGCCCCGACGCGATCACACCGCGACCGCAGCGGCGTCCCGGGGCTCGATCCACTCATCGCCCAGGAGGGATTCCTCGATCGTGGTCGCCAGCCTGTCGATCAGCTGGCCGTAGCGCTCGATCTCGGCACCCCCTCCCCAGGAGGCGACGTAGGGGACTGCGCTTGCGGAGGCATCGAGGCCGAGGGTGGAGCAGACCAGGTAGGCCACGGTCTCCGCGACGACCTCTCCCTCCTCGTAGGTGAGGTGCGGCTCGTCCTTGCCGTGCTCAAGGGAGACGATCGCGTGACTGACCTCGTGCACGGCGGTGCTGAGCTGCGCGTTCGGCGAGAAGTCATCGGCGAGCGGGCGGACGACGATCAGCGACCCGCTGGGGTCGCAGTAGCCGTTGACGCCGGCGGGGGTCGGCTGGATGGCGAAGCCGAAGCCGATCGCGCGGGCCAGCGCCTTGAGCGGCAAAAGGAACTTTCCGAGACTGTCTCCCTCGAGCGGGCTATGTGGCGGGTCGAGGTCGACCGGGTCTGGGAAGTCGGGGATCGGGTCGACCTGGGTGCGGTCGAAGACGCTGACCATCCGGAAGGAGGTCCGTGGCTCTTTGTCGGGGTCGGCGCCCTCTTCGCGCCACTTCTTCATCCTCTGCTTGGAAGGAGGGCAGGGCGCCCAGATTCGTATGCTGCGCTCCCCCTTGCGCACGGCATAGCCGATCTTCTGCCAGGCGCGAAAGCCGGCGACCCGGGTCGCGTGGGGCATCTGAAATGCGATCAGGAGCTGGTTGGCGAAGCTGTAGGAGTGGAAGTGCCTGCGAAGGCGCAGCCACCGCTGCCAGCCCTCACTGGAGCGAAGACTCTCCACTGCCTGGGCCATTAGCTCGCGCTCCCCGGCGCGCTTCTCTTCTCTCTCGGCCTCGCTGAGCTGTCGTCGCGACTTCCCTTTGGGCATGGTGGCTCCTTCGGTTCGTGCCCGTCGCCGTCTGGGCGGGCTGGCCGACCCGAAAAGGCGCGGCAGGGCCGCGCCACAATCGGGAGGCGGCCCGCCCAGACGGCGAGGCGCGCAGCTGTCGGGGCGCGGTTTACCTAGCTGGGGTTCTACGGCCGGAGCGTGCCCAGGACATCGCGCGCGTCACGGATGACGGTGGCGCGACGCGCGAGCAGGGCATTGGGCCCGTCGGAGGCGCGGGAGCTGATGGGACCTGGGACGGCGCCCAGGCGCCGTCCCAGGCCTGAGGCGAGATCGGCGGTGACCTGCGAGCCCGAGCGGGTGCGTGACTCGACGACGACGGTCATGCCGGCGAGCGCCGCGACGATCCTGTTCCGCGCTGGAAAGGTCCAGCGCCATGGAGAGGCGCCGGGGGGCAGCTCGCTGAGAACGAGGTGGGAGTCGCCGATACGACGCCACAATGCTCGGTGGGCAGCCGGGTAGACGACATCGGGTCCGCAACCCAGCACGGCGACGGTGCGACCGGTGTCGAGGGCGCCGCGGTGCGCGCAGCTATCGATTCCGTGCGCGAGGCCGCTGAGCACGATGAGGCCGCGGGCCGCGATGTCAGTTCCGAGCTGGCGGGCGACCTCTCGACCGTAGGACGTCGCGCGGCGCGAGCCGACGACGGCGACCGTCTTCGACGGTGACAGCTGCGCAAGTAGGCCGGGGTCGCCGCGGGCGATCAACGCCCAGGGCGCGCTGTCGAGGTCGCGCAGCTGGCCTGGGTACAGCTCGTCGTGGCGGCAGCACGCCCAGCATTCGGCCGCGCCGAGCGAGTCGGTCATCTGCGCGGGCGTCATGGCGTCGACCTGTGAAAGGAGCTGGTCGCAGACGTTCGGCGCGACCGTGGCGACAAGCTCTTGGCTTGGCATGGCGAGCAGGTGAAGGAGCGTGCCGCTGGGGCTGTGGGTGAGATGGCGCTCGACGTATGGGCCAAGTAGTCGCAGCAGCGATGCTCGGCGCAGGCACTCGGGGCAGGCTCTGGGCGTATGTGGCGTGGTGTTCATTCTCGGACTCCCTTCGGTAGCGCCCGCGCTGTCTGGGCGGGCTGGCCGACCCGAAAAGGCGCGGCAGGGCCGCGCCACAATCGGGAGGCCCGGCCGCCCAGCGCGGTAAGGCCCCACAGCGGCGGCGACGTGGCGCTCAAGGCGGTGGGCCGGCGCTATGCCCGATCGCGCCTTGCCAGGGCGAGGGCGAGGCCGACCTCCTCGAGGTCGATCACTTCGCGTCCCTGCAGGTCGGCAATCGTTTGGGCGAGGCGCAGCGTGCGGTCGCGGACCGCGACGAGGAGCCTTCGTTGGGCGAAGAGGTCGGCGAGGAGCCTTTTGGCCCGAGGCTCGATCGCTAGGGCCTGGGCCTCCGCGGCGGTCATCTCGGCGTTGCAGCGTCCGGGGCCGAGCCTGCGCTGCTGTGCGGCGCGTGCGATGCAGACGCGAGCCCTGACGTCCGCCGATGACTCCCCGCGGGGGGCGGCGAGTTCGGCGCTGCTTGGCGTGCTGACTCCGATGACTAGATCGACGCGGTGGGCGAGGGCGCTACTGAGCTTGTTGCGGTGGCGCTGCAGATCCCGCGGAGAGCAGGCGCATTGCTCGTCGAGCTCGCCGCGGCCGCAGGGACATGGAGTGGCTGAGGCGAGAAGCATGAATCGGCACGGCAGCCGGTGCGCGCCGCCCGCCGCCGCGATCGAGACCTCACCTCGCTGCAGCGGTGCTCGTAGGGCTTCCAGGGTTTGACGGGGGAACTTGGCGAGTTCATCGAGGAAGAGCACGCCGCGATGGGCGAGGGTCGCCTCGCCG
>Ga0209939_1000007_pt1 | contig 147243 bp, 153 predicted proteins | sample SalPon2A_A_D1_MG_FD_185714 | JGI IMG/M metagenome (GOLD analysis project Ga0209939, IMG submission 185714) | Soil microbial communities from South San Francisco under conditions of wetland restoration - Salt Pond MetaG R2A_A_D1_MG (SPAdes)... | ecosystem: Environmental > Terrestrial > Soil >...
GCGCCGTCTTGCCGGTCTGGCGGTCGCCGATGATCAGCTCTCGCTGGCCGCGGCCGATCGGGATCATCCCGTCGATCGACATCAGGCCGGTCTGCACCGGTTCCTCGACCGGCTGGCGCTGGACGACGCCGGGGGCTTTGAACTCGGCCGGGCGGGTCTCGGTGGTGACGACCTCGCCGCGGTTGTCGAGCGGCCGGCCGAGCGGGTCGACCATGCGGCCGAGCAGGTTGTCGCCGACCGGGATCTCGAGCAGGCGGCCGGTCCGCTTCACCGTGTCGCCCTCGACGATTTTGTCCCACTCGCCGAACAGCACGGCGCCGACGTTGTCGGCCTCGAGGTTGAGGGCGAGGCCGGTGACCCCGTGCGGCAGCTCGAGCATCTCGAGCGCCATCACGTTGTCGAGGCCGTGGATGCGGGCGATGCCATCGGCGACGGAGAGCACGGTGCCCACCTCGGCCAGGTCGGCCGACCCGGTCTCCAGTCCCTCGATTCGTTCCCGCAGAATGCTTGCGATCTCGTCCGGCTTGATCTCCATCGGGTGCTCAGTTCCTCCTTACGCCGCGGTCGCGACGGTCTTTCGAAGTTTCTCCAGGCGACTGCGGATGCTCGCGTCGAGGACCATGTTTCCGACCTGCAGCACGATCCCGCCGAGGATGCCGGCGTCGACGCGACTGGACAGCTCGACCGCCTCGCCGGTCTGACGTTCGACCTCCTGGCCGACCTGCTCGACCACGCTGGGGTCGAGCTCGACGGCGCTGACGACGGTGACGTCGAGGCGGCGGTTCTCCCGTTTCCAGAGCTCGTCCAGCTCGCGCCGGATGCGGAAGATCTCCGGCATCCGGTGCTTCTCGACCAGCAGCTCGAGGAAGTTGGTCAGCTCCGGCTCGGCGCCGCTCACGACCCGCCCCAGCCCCTCGCTCTTGTCGGCGGTCGAGAGGTAGGGGCTGAAGAGGAAGACCTGCAGCTCCTGGCTGGCCTCCACCGCGTCGGCGAACTGGCCGAGCTGGGAGTGCAGGGCGTCGAGCTTCCCCCGGTCCTTGCCGGCCTCGAACAGCGCCTCCGCGTAGACGTAGGCCGACTCGGGCATCTAGTTCTTCTCCGCCCCCGAGAGCGAGGAGAAGTCGACCTCGGCGAGGGCCTCCTCGACCAGCCGCTTCTGGTCCTCCGCGGACAGCGTCTTGCGGGTGACCTTCTCGGTCGCCAGCACGGTGAGGTCGGCCACCTCGCGCCGGATCTGCTCCAGCGAGCGGCGCGTCTCGGCCTCGATGTCGCGCTTCGCCAGGGCGACCAGCTCCTCGCGTTTCTCCTTGCCGGACGCGGTCGCCTCGGCCTCCGCCGTCTCGGCGGCCTTGCGGGCGCGGGCCATGATCTCGTCGGCCTGCTCCCGGGCCTCGGCGAGCCGGCCGCGGTACTCGGCCAGCAACTCGTCCGATTCGCGCCGCTGACGCTCCGCCGTCTCGATCGAGTCGGCGATCGTCTGCGCCCGCCGGTCCAGTGCCTCCTGGATCTTCGGGAAGGCAAGCTTGCTGAGGACCCACATCGTGATCCCGAACAGGATCAGGGTCCAGATCATCAGGCCGAGGCCGGGCGATACGAGGAAGCTGCCACCGCCCTCCTCGCCACCGGACTCGGCAGCGAGCGGCAGGACCGCCGCTATGTCTGCGACAAGCTCCATTTCCCTAGAGGAAGAAGGCGATCAGGCCGAAGATGAACGTGTAGAAGGCGACGGCCTCGGTAAGCGCGAAGCCGAGCCAGCGGATGCTCTGAAGCTCGTCTTTCATCTCGGGCTGACGGGCGACCGACTCGATCTCCTTGCCGAAGATGACGCCGATGCCGATGCCGGCGCCGATCGAGCCGAGCCCGGCGCCGACGCCGAGAGCGATCGCCTTGCCGGCCGATTCGATTCCTTCGTCGGTGATCTCGGCGATCGGTAGGGACGTGAGATCCATCGAGTTGACTCCTTTTCTAGTGACTGGCGGAGGTAGCTCCGCCGAGGTAGATGGCAGTGAGGGTTGCGAAAATGAACGCCTGCAGGGTGGCGATAAGGCCGACCTCGAGGATGAAGAAGAAGAAGGCGAGCGGGAAGGTTAGAGCGCCGAGCGCCGCGATCCCCAGCAGCACCGCCAGCCCGCCGCCCATGAAGAGCAGCAGCAGGTGGCCGGCGAGGATGTTGGCGAAGAGCCGGACGGAGAGCGAGATCATTCGCGCGAAGTGGGAGATCGCCTCGATCACCCAGATGAACGCCTTGGCGATCGGGTTCATCTCCTCCAGGCCGGGCGGCAACCAGCTGCCGAGGTACTTGAAGACCCCCTGGGCCCGCACCCCTTCGAAGTGGTAGGAGAACCAGACGACCAGGGTGAGGACGAGCGGGATCGAGAGGTTGGCGGTCGCCGCGTAGAGGGCGAAGGCCGGCACCTCGATGCCGAAGATGTCGACCGGGTGCTCGGTGTTGATCGGCAGCGGGATGAACCCGATCATGTTCGAGAACCAGATCCAGAAGAAGAGCGCGGCGAGGAAGGGGAACCAGCGGGAGGCCATCTTCGGGTCGAGGTTGCCGCCGGTGATGTTGTCCTTGGTCAGGTCGTAGGAGACTTCGATCGCGGTCTGGACCCGGTTCGGCTTCTGCTGCATGCGGCGGGCGACCCAGAGCATGGTGCCGATCGTCAGGCCGCTGGCGAGGAAGAGGTAGAGGACCGCCTTGTTGATGCTGAGGTCGATGCCGGCGATCTCGATCGGGATCCAGGCTTCGAGCTTGAACTCGTTCTGCGGCTGGAAGCCTTCGTTTTTGCCCTGGTCGCCGAAGATCAGCAGCATCAGGATCGCCAGCGCGAAGTAGGCGCCGATCCCGATGAAGACCTTGGCCTTGGTGCTCAGCCCACCGGACTTCGAGGCGCCGGCGGGCGCCTCGACCGCTGCCCCCTCGGCGCTCACGCGACGCCCTGCCCCTCGGGCTCGCCGAACAGGTGCGAGAGGCCCTGGGCGACGAAGGCGACGGTGAAGAAGGCGGCCAGCATCACCGCGGCGGAGAGGCCGGCTTCACGCTCGGCGAGGCCGACGACGAGGACGGCGGCGGCCATCGTCCAAACCCGGCCGAGGGTCGTCGCGGCGACGATCCCCATCGCCTTCTGGCGGTTGCCGGCGGCGAGCTCGTCGGCGGCGCGGCGGGCGGCGAGCGCCTGCACACCCCGCTGCGCGACCCACGCGGCGGCCCCGACGGCGTAGCCGAGGAGGGGCAGCCCAGCAAGCAGGAAGACTGCGAGCGCGGCGGCCAGCAAGAGTGGATCGACGTACTTGAGAGGGGACATAAGGGCACCCTGCTCGAAGCTGAGCGGGCGCAGCGGCGACTATATCCAAACAGTCCCGCGTTTGGCTTTGTGATGCGGGTTAGTGAGGGTTGCCACTACCTTCGGGGGGCTCGCCCTCGACCGCCTCGAACTCGCCGGTCTCGGGATCGACCACGGGAAAGCTGCCGGTCTCCAGCTCCCGGGCGACCGCCAGGTCGATCTCCTCGGCCTCCGGAGCCGGGCGGCCGGCCTGGCGGCGCAGGCTGAGCAGCTGCCGGAACCGGACCTGGCGCAGCTTGAGGATCTCCAGCACGGTGACCAGGTAGACGCTGGCGCCGAGGGCGAGCAGGCCGCAGACGATCATCACCGCGGTCCAGGCCGCTTCGAAGTTGCCGTGGTCGTCGCTGTAGGGGACGAAGCGGAGGGCGAGGGCGAGGGCCGCCATGACCAGCGTCCAGCCGTAGAGGTAGAGCAGGGTGCGGCGCTGCGAGAACCCGATGTTGGCCATCCGGTGGTGGAAGTGCCAGCGGTCGGCGCGGTAGACGGGGCGGCGGTGCTTGAGCCGCTTGGCGACCACGAACCCGGTATCGAGGATCGGCACCGCGAGGATGATCAGCGGCAGGAAGAGGGCGACGACGGCGTTCGTCTTCAGCGCCCCCTGCACGGCGACCACCCCGAGCAGGTAGCCGAGCAGGTTGGAGCCGGTGTCCCCCATGAAGGTGCTGGCCGGCGGGAAGCCGTGGAAGAGGAAGCCGAGCGCGGCGCCGGCGGTCAGCGCCGCCAGCACCCCGGCCGCGTTGCGGTCCAGCGAGAGGGCGATCACCGCCAGGGCGAGGGCGGAGATCACGCAGACCCCCGAGGCGAGGCCGTCGACCCCGTCGATCAGGTTGATCACGTTGATCACGGCGACGATCCCGGCCACGGTGCCGACCTCGCCGAGGGTGACGACGCCATCCCAGGGCAGGGTGAGCAGCTCGACCGAGCCGGGGTCGAGGCGGCCGAGGAAGGGGAAGGTGAAGCTTTCGACCGTGACCCCGGCGGCGACCGGGACGATCACCGCCGCGGTCTGGCCGGCCAGCTTCGGCAGCGGCCCGAGCTCATGGACGTCGTCGACCACGCCGAGCAGGGAGATCGCCACCGCGCCGATCAGGATCGCCCGCGTCTCGCCGTCCCAGGGCAGCCAGATCAGCGCGGCGACCAGGACCCCGGCGAGGATCGCCAGCCCGCCCAGCTTCGGGGTCGGGTCGCGGTGCAGCGAGCGCTCGTTGGGGTGGTCGATCGCACCGAGCCGGACCGCGAGCCGCCGGGTCGCCGGGACGAGCAGCACCGCCAGCGCCCCCGCGAGGAGGAAGGCGAGCAGGGCGTCCAGCGAGTTCGGCGTCGGCTCCATGCGTCTCCGGTCGGGGTCCCCAGCCTAGATGTCGTAGCGGTCAAACCAGAGCGTGAAGGCCATCAGGCCCCAGATCTGGCGGCTCAGGTCCTCGCGGCCGGCGCAGTGGCGGTCGAGCAGGGCGCCGACCGTGGCCGGGTCGAGGCAGCCCTGCCGCTCCAGGGTGGCGGCCGCGAGGGTCTCCCGCGCGAACGGCTGCAGCGGGCCGCGCAGCCAGGCGGCGATCGGGATCGAGAAGCCCTGCTTGCGGCCGCCCACCACCTGCTCGGGGAGCAGCGGCGCCAGCGCCTCGCGCAGCAGCCGCTTCTTGGCGAAGCCGCGCACCTTCTGCCCGGTCGGCAGCGCCATCGCGTAGGCGGCGACCTCGGGATCGAGGAAGGGGACGCGCAGCTCCAGCGAGTGGGCCATGCTGAGCCGGTCGGTCTTGACCAGCAGGTCGTCGGCCAGGTAGATGCCGAGGTCGAGGTCCTGCAGCCGAGCCAGCGGCTCGGCGCCGGCGGTCTCCGCGTAGCGCTCGCGGTAGAGGTCGACCGGGTCCCAGCCCGGGTCGGCGTCGCCGAGCAGGGCGCTGCGGGCCTCCGGCCCGAAGATCTCCTTCCAGGCGTGGTGGCGCTCCAGCGGCGGCAGGTGGGCGCCGCGGGCGAACCGCTTCGCTTTGTAATCGAACCCGACCCGGGCGTCGGAGCTGGGCAGTCGCTCGACCAGCGGCGCGGCAAGCGCCGCGAGGCGGCCCAGCCGCGGCGCCAGCAGGTCGGCGACGTAGGTGTAGTAGCCGCCGAACAGCTCGTCGCCGCCCTCGCCGGAGAGCGCCACCTTGACCTCGCCGGCGGCCAGCTCGGAGACCAGCCAGGTCGGCAGCGCCGAGGAGTCGCCGAACGGCTCGTCGAAGGCCTCGACCAGCTTCGGCAGCAGCTCGACCGCGTCGGGGCGGACGACCAGCTCATGGTGCTCGGTCCCGTAGCGCTCGGCGACCAGCCGTGCCCGGTCGAGCTCGTCGAACCCGGCCTCCTCGAACCCGATCGAGAAGGTCTTGACCGGGGCGTCGGTCTCGGCCGCGGCCAGGGCCGTGAGCCCGCCCGAGTCGACCCCGCCGGAGAGCAGGACGCCGACCGGGACGTCGGCGACCAGGTGGGCGCGGACCGAGTCGCGCAGCACCTCGCGCAGCCCGGCGGCGTCGCCGCGCTCGGTCGCGGCGGCGGCGGGCGGGGCGGGACGGGCGTAGCGGCGGGTCTCGAGCTCGCCGTCGCGCCAGCGCAGCAGGTGGCCGGGGGGCAGCTTGCGGGCCTCGGCGAAGATCGTCAGCGGCGCCGGGATCGAGTTGAAGGCGAGGTAGGCGGCCACCGCCCGCGGGTCGACCGCCCGCGAGAAGCCGGGCTGCTCCAGCATCGCCTTCAGCTCGGAGGCGAAGGAGAGGGCGCCGCCGGCGTCGCGGTAGTAGAGCGGCTTGATCCCGAACCGGTCGCGGGCCAGCAGCAGCGAGCGGCGGCGCTGGTCCCAGATCGCCACCGCGAACATCCCCCGCAGCCGCTCCAGCAGTCCCTCCCCCCACTGCTCGAAGCCGTGGACGAGGACCTCGGTGTCGCAGGCGGTGGCGAACCGGTGCCCGGCCCGCTCCAGCTCAGCCCGCAGCTCGCGGTGGTTGTAGAGCTCGCCGTTCTGGACCGCCACCACCTCGCCGTCGTCGCCGGCGATCGGCTGGTGGCCGCGCTCGAGGTCGATGATCGAGAGCCGCCGCGCCGCCAGCGCCACCGGCCCCCGCTCGAACAGCCCCTCGTCGTCGGGCCCCCGGTGCGTGAGCCGTTCCCGCATCCGCACCACCGCCTCGCGATCGGGCCGCGCCTCCGGGTCGACAATGCCGCAGATCCCGCACATGGGCGCGGAGTCTGCCACCCGCCCCCCACCCCCCGCATCGCGTGGTTCCTTATTCGCCCATAGCGTCCATAAGGAACCACGCGATGAAGACCGCGGACGCCAACGACTGCTTTGGTGTCCCTCGTACGAGCGGCGTCCGATTTTCGTCTCGGCGCTCGAAGTCGGACGGCCGCCGACGGCTCCGGACGAAAATCCCAGCGAAGGTAGAGGGACACCCCACCCTCCCCGCCCTTGGCGCTTTGTTTTACCCCTGGTTCAAGAAAGCGCCTAACCCGGCGCGGCGGGGCCTCGGCCGAGGACCTTGGCGACGGTGGCGAGGAGGACGCTGAGGTAGAGGCCGACCGAGCGGTCGGCGATGTACTCCATGTCGTGAGCGAGCTTGTTGGCCCAGGACTCCTCGCGGGTGATTCTGGTCTGGGCGAAGCCGGTGACGCCGGGGCGGACGACGAGGCGTTGCCAGTACTGGGGGATGTCGCGGCAGAGCTCGGCGAAGAAGGCGGGGCGGATCGGGCGCGGGCCGACGATCGCCATGTCGCCGCGCAGCACGTTCCACAGCTGCGGCACCTCGTCGAGGTGGGTGGCCCGCAGGGCGCCGCCGATCCGGGTCCGCTCCTCCTCGGTGCGGCGCGACAGCTCCTCGCCGTAGTAGGGGCCGAGTCGCTGCTCGGCGTCCGGCTTCAGGGTGCGGAACTTGTACATCCAGAAGAGCCGCCCGGCCCGGCCGACCCGGGCGCCGCGGTAGAGAACCGGCCGGCCCGAGTCGAGCGCGATCCCCGCCGCGACCAGGGCCAGCAGCGGCGAGAGGAGGAGCAGCACCGTGCCGGAGATCAGGATGTCGAGGGTCCGAAGCGCGACGTCCACCGACCTCGACTCGCCGGCGGCGGCAAGCGACGCGAGCTCGTCCAAATCGGACCCGCTCGCGGAGAGCTCGGCTAGGAGGGCGTCAGGTGGTGGGGCTTTTCGGGCGATGGTGAGGCACCGACGGTACCGAGGATGGTCTCGACCAGAAAGGCGGGATCGCGCTTGGTGGGGGTTGCGCCGGCATCGCGCTTGCGCAGCTCCAGGGCGCGCGGGTCGGTCAGCGGCCGCAGCCGCCCGGACCGGATCAGCGCTTCGTCGACGCCGCCGAGGCGGCCGCCGTAGGTGGTGTAGACGGGGGTTCCCAGCGCCGCCGCCTCGCGGTTCATCGTGCCGCCTGCGGAGAGCACCAGGTCGGCGAGCGCGACCAGGCTCTGCGCCTCGACCGCGCCATCGGGGACGATCAGCGAGGGCAGCCCGAGGCCGGTGATGAACTGTCGCTGCGCGTCGGTGCGGGGCAGGACCACGGCGTGGACCCCCTCATCGCGGCCGAGCCGGTCCAGGACCCGCGGGAAGAGCGGGTTCGACTTGCGGTGGTACAGCGAGACGTCGGGCGGCGGGCGGACGATCACGACGACCCGCTCGGTGTCGACCCCGAGCCGAGGCAGCGCCTCCGGGTCGGGCTCGAAGTCGAAGAGGTAGTACTCCTCCTTAAGCCCCGGGTAGGGGAAGAGCTTCTCCGGCTCGACCCCGAAGCGGCGCAGCCGCTCGGCCGGGACCGTGTCCGGGAACATCACCCGCCGCGCCAGCCGGCACCCGATCCGGTGCTGGGTGACCGCGTACTCGTAGTCGTGCATGTTGGCCTCCGGGACCCCGAGCAGGCGGGCGGCGATCGCCAGGTCGTTGGAGCCGTGGGCGAGCGCCAGGTCGAAGGAGCGGCCGCGGCCGAAGCGCAGCATCCCGGCGCTGCGAGCGCCGAGCCGGTAGGCCTTGCGGACCCGCGAGGCGCCGCCGTGGCGGCCGATCGGCGTGTGCTCCATCCCGTGCAGGTCGAGCAGCGCCTGGGTCTGGGCGTAGTCGCGCGAGGTGATCTCGACCTCGTGCCCTTCGGCCCGGAGCCGCTCGATGATCGGGCGCAGGACCAGCACGTGGGCCGGCGCGCTCATGTCGACCCAGATCTTCATCCCCCCGACAATATTCGCTGGCGTCAGTCGGAGTCGCGGTCGTGCCGCGTGCGGACGAAGCTGAAGTTCTCCCCGTCTTCGACCTGGGACTGCTTTTCTCTCCGCTATGCGGAGAGAACTCCAGCCTCACGCCAGGTGCGTGATCCGGCGTGGGGTCAGACCGCGCTGGGGCTGAGCTGCGGGTATAGGGGGAAGCGGTCCATCAACGACTCGGTGCGCGCCCGCAGCCCCTCCCTCTCGGCCTCGAAGCCGTCGCCGAGGGCGGCGCAGATCACCGCGGCGATCTCGGTCATCTCCTCCTCGCCCATCCCGCGCGTGGTCAGCGCCGGGGTGCCGATCCGCAGCCCGGACGGGTTCATCGGCGGCCGCTCGTCGAACGGGATCGAGTTGCGGTTGACCGTGATCCCGACCGCGTCGAGCCGGTCCTCCCCGCTCTGGCCGTCGAGGCCGGTCGGGGTCAGGTCGACCAGGACCAGGTGGACGTCGGTGCCGCCGGTCAGGACCGGGACGCCACCCTCTTCCAGCCCCGCCGCCAGCGCCTTCGCGTTGGCGATCGTCCCCCGCTGGCGCTCGCGGAACTGGGGGCTGGCGGCGATCTTCAGCGCCACCGCCTTGGCGGCGATCGTGTGCATCAGCGGCCCGCCCTGCTGGCCGGGGAAGATCGCTTTGTCGATCGCCTTCGCGTGCTCCTCCCGGCAGAGGATCATGCCGCTGCGCGGGCCGCAGAGAGTCTTGTGGATCGTCGTCGTCACCACGTCGGCGTGCTCGACCGGGTTCGGGTGCTCGCCGGCGGCGACCAGGCCGGCGAAGTGGGCCATGTCGACCATCAGCTTCGCCCCGACCGAGTCGGCGATCTCGCGGAAGGCGGCGAAGTCGAGCTGGCGCGGGTAGGCCGACCAGCCGGCGACGATCAGCGCCGGACGGTGCTCGGCGGCGAGCCGGGCGACCTCGTCCATGTCGACCCGCAGGTCGTCGCGCCGCACGTGGTAGGCGACCGGCTCGTACAGCGAGCCGGAGACGTTGAGCTTCATCCCGTGACTGAGATGACCGCCGTGGTCGAGGGCGAGGCCGAGGAACTTGTCGCCCGGCTCCAGCAGCGCCATGTAGGCGGCGTTGTTGGCCTGGGCGCCGGCGTGCGCCTGGACGTTGGCGTGGTCGGCGCCGAACAGCCCCTTGGCGCGGTCGATCGCCAGCTGCTCGGCGACGTCGACGTCCTCGCAACCGCCGTAGTAGCGCCGCCCCGGGTAGCCCTCGGCGTACTTGTTGGTCAGCACCGAGCCGACCGCTTCCATCACCGCCTGGGGAACGAAGTTCTCCGAGGCAATCATCTCCAGGGTGCGCTGCTGGCGCTGCAGCTCGGCATCGAGCACCGCCGCCACCTCGGCATCGACCTCGGCCAGGGGCGCGGCTTGGAAGTTTTCCGGCAGCTCCGCCACGCGCCGACGATAGCAGCGGCCCTGGATAGCGACGAGAGGGTCAGCCGAGGCCGACCGCGGCGAGGCGGCTGGCCAGGTCGCCGTTGGAGAGGGCGCCCTGGCGGAGCACCGTCCAGGCGCCGTCCTCCTCGATCGTCGCGACGTCGACCACGGTCGAGGGGAGGCCGGTCAGCTCGCCGCCGTCAATCGCCAGGTCAGCGCCGGCGACGATCGAGTCGGGGACCCGGTCGAAGCTCGACGGGGCCGGCTCGCCGCTGCGGTTGGCCGAGGTCTGGAAGACCGGGCACATCGTCCCCGCCAGCGGTCCGTCGAGCAGCCGGATCCCGAGCCGGTCCGGGTCCTCGCGGCAGGCCAGCGGGTAGCGCCGCTCCGGGTTGGCGACGACCAGGGTGACCGGCCCCGGCAGCAGGGCGCTGACCGCCGCCGCGGTGCGCGGCCCGAGCCCGGCAAGCAGCTCGCGCATCGCCAGCGGCGAGAAGTACATGACCGCCGAGGGCTTGCCGTCGTCGCGCCCCTTGAGGCGGTGGATGCGGGCGATCGCCCCAGCGTCGAGCGGGTCGCAGGCGAGGCCGTAGAGCCCGTCGGCCGGGAAGACGGCGACGCCGCCCCCGCCGATGCAGCGCTCCAGGGCGCGGCGAGCCACGTCGGCTTCGCCGCTGGCCAGCTTCAGGGCGCCTGCCCGGCTCCCTGGCCCCGCCCCCGTCTCTTTGCGGTCTGTGTTCATGCCGACCCAATAACCAACCGCTCTATGCCCGCCAAGTCGCGGCGCACCTCGACCGAGCCGAACCCGGCCCCGCGGACGAGCTCCGCCACCGCCCCGGCCTGCCCCTCCCCCACCTCGAGCCCAACCGCCCCAAACTCAGCTGAGGTCGACCTCACGGAGCGGAGGAGGGTGCGGTAGGCGTCGAGGCCGTCGGGGCCGGCCCGGAGCGCCTCGCGCGGCTCCCACTGGGTCACCTCGGGCTGCAAGGCGGGCCAGTCCCGCTCCGCGACGTAGGGGAGGTTGGCGAGCAGGAGGTCGAAGCCGCCCTCCGGGACCTGGTCGGCGTCGGGCAGGCTGCCGGGGAGGAACCGGGTCCGATCCGCCAGCCCGAGCCGCTCGGCGTTGGCGCGGGCCACCGCCAGCGCCTCGGCCGAGGTGTCGGTGGCGAGGACCTCGCACCCGGGCAGCTCGTCGGCGACCGCAAGGGCAATTGCGCCGGAGCCGGTGCCGACGTCGAGCACGGTGCGGGGCCGGCGCTCCAGAGCCAGCTCGACCAGCAGCTCGGTCTCCGGCCGCGGCACCAGCACCCGCCGATCGACCGCCAGCTCCAGGTTGCGGAACCCCCTGCGGCCGAGGATGTAGGCGACCGGCTCGCGCCGCAGCCGCCGCCGCACCATTTCGCCGAAGCGCCGGCCCGCCGGCGGCGGCAGCTCCGCCTCGGGGCTCGCCACCAGCGCCGCCCGCTGGACCCCGGCCGCCTCGGCCAGGAGGACTTCGGCGTCGAGGCGGGGATCTTCGACCCCGGCCGCCCGCAGGGCGTCCGTGGCCGCATCCAGAGCCCCGCCGACCGCGTCGCTCACCCGACCGCGGCGGCCTCGAGCCTCTGTCGCTTCTCCTCCGCCGCCAGCGCGTCGGTGAACTCGGAGAGGTTGCCGGCGAGGACGCCGTCGAGGTTGTGCGAGGTCAGCTTGATCCGGTGGTCGGTCACCCGGCCCTGGGGGAAGTTGTAGGTGCGGACCTTCTCGGAGCGCTGGCCGCTGCCGACCTGGGCCTTGCGCTCGGAGGCGATCTTCGCCTGCTGCTCGGCGATCTCCCGCTCCAGCAGCCGCGCCCGCAGCACCCGCAACGCCCGCTCCTTGTTTTGCAGCTGCGACTTCTCGTCCTGCATCGAGACGACGATCCCGGTCGGTTTGTGGGTGATCCGAACCGCCGAGTCGGTCGTGTTGACCGACTGCCCGCCCGGCCCGGAGGAGCGGTAGACGTCGATCTGGAGGTCGTTCTGGTCGACCTCGACGTCGACCTCCTCGGCCTCGGGGAGCACCGCGATGGTCGCGGTCGAGGTATGGATCCGGCCCTGGGACTCGGTCTCCGGCACCCGCTGCACCCGGTGGGTGCCGCCCTCGAACTTGAACACCGAGTAGGCGCCCTCGCCCTTGACCGCGAAGGTGACCTCCTTGAAGCCGCCGGCCTCGGAGGCCGACTGCGAGAGCACCTCGGTGCCGAAGCCGCGCTCTTCGGAGTACCGGGTCAGCATCTTGTAGAGGTCGCCGGCGAACAGCGCCGCCTCGTCGCCGCCGGTGCCGGCGCGGATCTCGACGATCACGTTCTTGGCGTCGTTGGGGTCGCGCTCGACCATCGCCAGCCGGATCTCCTCTTCCAGCTGCTCGAGCCGCGCCGGGGCCTCCTCGGCCAGCTTGCGCAGCTCCGCGTCCTCGCCCTCCTCGAGCAGCTCGCGCGCCCCCTCGAGGTCGTCGCGCAGGGTCGCGTACTCGGCCGCCAGGTCGCGGGCGGGGCGCAGCTCGCGGTACTCGCGCCCGACCTCGGCATAGCGTTCGCGATCGGCGATCACGCCCGGGTCGGACATCTGCTGCTCCAGCTCGGCGAACCGCGCTTCGATCTGCTCAACCAGCTGCTCGATCATCACACTCAACCCTAGACGGCGCCGGTTTGCAGCCGTCTAGGCGACGATCTCTATTTGCTGCTGCTGAGCTGCCTGCTCGGGGTTCTCGCGCTCCAGAACCGTCTCCAGCGAGGCGATCGCCACCGCCAGCTGCTCTTCGCTCGGTTCCCGCGTGGTCAGGTTCTGCAGCATCAGGCCCGGCCACATCACTCCCCGCACCCACCGTTTGCGGCGGTTGCGGCCGGCCCACTTGATCACCTCGTAGGAGAGGCCGGCGATCAGCGGGATGCCGAGGATGCGCGAGAGCACCAGCCAGTACCACTCCGGCAGCCCGATCGGGGCGAAGACGAAGATCGCCAGCACCATCACGATCAGCAGGAAGCTGGTCCCGCAGCGCGGATGCAGGCGCGAGTAGAGCTTTGCCCGGGCGGGCACCAGCTCGTCTTCGGCCTCGTAACAGGAGATCGTCTTGTGCTCGGCGCCGTGGTACTCGAAGACGCGCCGCAGGTCTGGCAGGCGGCTGATCGCGACGATGTAGCCGATGAAGATCGCCGTGCGCAGCACCCCCTCGACCAGCCAGAAGAGGAAGGCGTTGCCGAGCTGGTCCTTGATCAGGCTGGTCAGGCCGACCGGGACGACGAAGAAGAGCCCGACCGCGAGCAGCATCGAGAAGGCGATCGTCATCCCCCACATCCAGCCGCCGATCTCTTCCTTCTCGCCGTCCTCGTCCTCCTCCATCTGGGCGTTGGCGGAGATCGCCAGCGCCCGGAACCCGATCTTCAGCGACTCGCCGAGGGCGACGACTCCGCGCAGCACCGGCAGTCGCCAGAGCCGGTGGCGCTGCGCCCAGGGGACGAGCGGCTCGGACTCGATCTCGATCTCGCCCTCGGGGTTGCGGACGGCGACCGCCCAGACCGAGATGCCGCGCATCATCACCCCCTCCAGCACCGCCTGACCGCCGACCGGCGCGTCGCGCTTCGCGACCAGGGCGCCGTCGGGCATCCGCACCGAGTCGCCCCCGTTCTCGGAGGCACGCCGGGTCGTCTCTGACGAGCCCGCCGTCGGGCTCACGGCCTACTTCCCGGCCCTGTGCTTGGCAGCCCTGCGCTGGAAGCGCTCGACCCGGCCGCCGGTGTCGACAAGCTTCTGCTTGCCCGTGTAGAAGGGGTGGCACTCGGAGCACAGCTCGACGTGCAGGTCCTCTTTCGTGGACCGCGTGTAGAACTGGTTGCCGCACGAGCAGTGCACGTTGGCAAGCCCGTAGGTGGGGTGAATTCCGGCCTTCATCGCCCCCTAGTCTAGAGAACTCCGCAAGAGCTGCCGATAGGTCCGTATGGCCACCCTCGAGCGAGCCCCGCGCGGCCCCCGCCGCAGCCCGGCGCGGACCGCCCTCGGCGTCGTCCTGTTCGGCGGACTGGTGGCGGTCGCGGCGGTCGAATGGTTCGGCCCGGAAGGCTCGGCGACCTACGACACCGCGGTCAGCGTCGTCTACGACGCGGTGATCGTCGCCGCCGCCCTCGCCTGCATCGTCCGGGCCCGCGACGTGCCGCGCGAGCGAGCGGCCTGGGTGCTGATCGGGGCCGCGATCTTCGCCTGGGCCGGCGCCGAGATCTACTGGACGGCGGCAATCGAAAACAACCCCTCCGCCCCCTACCCCTCTCCCGCCGACCTCGGCTACCTCGCCTTCTACCCGCTGGCCGCCGCCGGCCTGGGGCTCCTGGTCCGCGCCCACGCCAGCCGGCTCGACTGGCGGCTCTGGGTCGACGGCGCGATCGCGGCGCTGGGGACGGCGGCGCTGGGGACGGCGGTCGTCTTCCAGGTCATCGCCGACCGGGCCGAAGGCAGCGGCCTCGAACTTGCGACCACCCTCGCCTACCCGCTGGCCGACATCGCGATGCTCTCGTTGATCGTCGGCGTCATCGCCTTGACCCGGTGGCGACCCGGCCCGACCTGGACGCTGCTGCTGCTCGGCCTGGGGACGCTCTCCTTCGCCGACATCGCCTACACCCTGCAGACCAGTGGGGTGGGCGTCCTTCCCGGCGACTGGGTCGAACCGTTCTACCTGCTGGCCGCGGCCTTTGTCGGCGCCGTCGCCTGGCAACGGGACACGGCGAGGATCCAGCCCGAGGCCCGCTTCGACGGCTGGCGCGAGCTGACCGTGCCCGGCTTCTTCGCCGTGGTGATGATCGGCCTCTCCGGCCTCCAGCACTTCGAGCAGGGCAGCGGCCTGACCTCCGTCCTCTGGGCGGCGACGATGCTGGCGGTGCTGGCCCGGCTGGCGCTCAGCGTGCGCGAGAACAAGCTGCTGCTGGAGCGGGTCCGGACCGACGAGCTGACCGGGCTCGGCAGCCAGGGGCGGATGCAGGTCGACCTCGCGGCGCGCTGCGCCGAGGCGGCGGAGCGGCCCCTGACCCTCGCCCTCTTCGACCTCAACGGGTTCAAGCACTACAACGACACCTACGGCCACCCGGCCGGCGACCGGATGCTGCGCGCCGTCGGCGGCCGCCTGCGCGAGGTCGTCGAGATGGCTGGCGGCGCCGCCTACCGGGTCGGGGGCGACGAGTTCGGAGTCCTGCTGCCGGGCCCGGCGCGGGAGCGCGAAGAGACGGTGAGGCGAGCCGCGGAAGCGCTCTCCGAGCAGGGACCCGGCTACCGGATCGACTGCTCCCGGGGAACGGCGTCGGTCCCGGCCGAGGCGCGGACCCCGATCGAGGCGATGGAGCTGGCCGACGTGCGGATGTACGCGCAGAAGGAGTCGCGCCGCCCCGGCCGGGCCGGGCCGGCCGCGATCGAGGAGGCCGAGGCCCGGATCCGGCTAGACGGCCCCGGGAGCGGCAAAGCCGTCGAGCAGGGCCACTAGCACCTCGGTCACCTCGGCCCGCGCCTTGCGGTCGTCGGAGCGAGCGACCACGAGGGCCGCCTCGTCGAGGGCCCCGAGCAGCAGGTGGGCGAGCGGCCGCAGCGGCAGGTCACGGATCTCCCCCGCCTCGATCGCCGCCGCCAGGCTGGCTTCGATCAGGCCGAGGCCGTTGACCGCGGCGATCTCCCGCCACCGCTCCCAGCCCAGCACCGCCGGCGCGTCGTGGAGGCCGATCTGCTGCATCTCGGGCTTCCGGCACTCGTCGAGGAAGGCCTCTATCCCGGCCTTCATCGCCGCCAGCGGGCTGTGCAGCTCGGAGCCGAGGACGACGCGGGCGACCCGCTCGGTCGACTCCCCCTCCAGCCGCTCGTAGACCGCCTCCAGCAGCTCCGCCTTGCCACCGAAGTGGTGGTAGAGAGCGCCGCGGGTGACCCCGGCGGCGCGCACGATCTCCTCGGTCGCCACATCTTCGTAGCCGCGCTCGGCGAAGAGGCGTCGCGCGGCGCCGAGCAGCGCCGCTCTGGTCGCCTCGCTGCGCTGCGCCTGGGTGCGTCGCCCTGGATTTACATGCATGATGTATGTATGTTAGTCGGGACAACGGGCGACGGAAGGGGTAAACGATGCGCAAGGAGATCGATCTGCCGGCGGGGCGGATCCGGTATCGCGAGGAGGGCGAGGGCAAACCGGTCGTCTTCGTCCACGGCTACCTGGTCGACGGCCGGCTCTGGGACGGCGTGGTCGACCGGCTCGCCGGGCAGTTCCGCTGCCTGGCGCCGGACTGGCCGCTCGGCTCCCAGCAGATCGCGATGAAGCCCGACGCCGACCTCACTCCCCCCGGCCTGGCGGCGGCGATCGCCTCCTTCCTCGACGCGCTCGAGCTCGACGACGTCACCCTGGTCGGCAACGACTCCGGCGGCGCCCTCTCCCAGATCGCCGTCACCCGACACCCGGAGCGGATCGGGCGGCTGGTGCTGACCAACTGCGACAGCCACGACAACTTCCCGCCGGGGATCTTCAAGGCGATGCCGCCGATCGCCAAGCTGCCGGGTGGGATGGCGGTGCTTGCCGCGCCGTTCCGGATCGGCGCCCTCGCCCGCCGTGCCTTCCGCCCCTTCACCCGCGACCCGATCCCCGAGGAGCTGATCGCCTCCTGGATGGAGCCGGGGACCCACGACCGCGGCGTCAAGCGGGACCTGAAGAAGGTGACCTCCGGATTCCACCGGCGCTACACCGAAGAGGCGGCCCGGCAGCTGAACGGCTCGCAGCTGCCGATCCTGCTCACCTGGGCGCCGGGCGACAAGCTCTTCCCGATCTCCTACGCGGAACGGCTCGCCGACGAAGCGGGCAACGCGAAGCTGGTCCGGATCCCCGACGCGAGGACCTTCGTGCCGCTCGACCAGCCGGGGCTGGTGGCCGACGAGATCGCCCAGTTTGCGTCGTCGTCCTGACCCGACCCGAACAGGCGTTCCCCGAAATCCGCAAAGTGCAGGTTTTTCGTCCGACTGGGCGTGGGAGTCTTTGCCATCGCCCCCTCTACAGGACGGAGAGCCATGGCCAAGGAGATCTTCGACCAGGATCGGCCGCGCAGCACGATGGCGCAGCGCCTCGACGAAGCCTTCGCGGGCTGCGAGGAGTGGACCGTGGTCAGCGCCCCGCCGCGGCGCGCCCGGTTGCTTGAGCCGGACCGCCTCGAGACGCCGCGCTTCCACGACCAGGAGGCCGAGCGCTTCGCCGCCTAGCGCCGGTCAGGTTTCCTGGTAGAGCGGCCCGTCGCCGCCCTCGGGCAGGGTCAGCCTGCCGCCCTTGGCGGTGATCGCCCCGCACTGCACGCAGTTCGAGGCGGTGACGTGGACGTCGACCTCGGCCGCCCCGTTCTCCAGTTGCTCCTCGGGGATCTCGTAGACCTGGGCCGGGCACATCGAGACCCACGTCTGTGCCACCTCACGCGGCACCCGGGTCTGGATCCGGACGTGGTTGGGAGCGTCGTCGCGGGTCGCGTTGCCGGAGAGGAAGACCGAGTCGAGCTTGTTGAAGGTCAGCTCGTTGTCGGGCTGCGGGTACTTCTCGGCGGCGCGGCCGATCTCGACCGGGACGTCGGCGTTGTCCTCGACCTTCCAGTGACCGCCGGGGAAGGCGCCTTTGGTGGCGACCATCGCCGAGCCCATCATGCCGCCGAAGATCAGCCCCTTGGTCAGCGGCTGCTTCATGTTGCGCGAGCGGTAGAGGTCCTTCTCGATCTCCGAGTCGCGAATCGCCGCGTCGTAGCTTTCGAAGTTGACCGAGTCGACGTCGTTCTTGAGCGACTCGACGATCGCCTCCGCAGCGTGCATCCCGGCGTGCATCGCGTAGTGGACCCCGGCGAGTTCGGCGATGTTGACCATGCCCGCGGCGTCGCCGGCGATCAACATGCCGGGCACCGAGAACCGCTTCGGCAGCGCCCAGTAGCCGCCCGAGGGGATCGTCTTCGCCCCCCAGCCGACCCGCTTGCCGCCCTCGATGATCTTCTTCACGAAGGGGTGGGTCTTGAACTGCTGCAGGGCGTCGTGGACGCTGAAGGTGGCGTCGGTGGTGTCGAGCCCGACGACCAGCCCGAAGCAGACCTTGTCCTCGCCCATCGGGTAGATGAAGCTGCCGCCGGCCTCCTTGTACTTGGGGCCCCAGCGCAGCGGCCAGCCGAGCGTGTGGATGACCCGGTCGAGCGGCTTCGGGACCTCCCAGATCTCCTTCACCCCGAGCTCCCAGGCCTGGGGGTCGGAGCCGTGCAGGTCGAAGTGGTCGTAGGCGGCGTAGGTGAGGTGGCCGATCGTGCCCTCGGCGAGCACCGTCGCCTTGGCGATCACGTCGGAGCCGGGCTCGAAGTTGCCGAGCTCCTCGCCGTCCTTGCCGCGGCCACGGTCGCCGGAGCGGACGCCGCGGACGATCCGGTCCTCGACCAGCAGCTTGGTCGCCGCGGTCTCGGAGAGGATGTAGACGCCGGCCTCTTCGGCTTTCTCGGCCAGGAACCGGCCCAGCTTCGAGACCGAGAGCGTGTAGGTGCCCTCTTTGCGGAAGTTGGGCGGCGGCGGCTTCAGCGGGAACGCTTTGCCCGGGGTCAGGAAGTAGGTCGCGTCCTTGGTCACCTCCTGGTAGACCGGCGGCCACTCGGCCGGCGGCAGGTCCGGGAACAGCCGTTCCAGCGCCGAGGGGTCGACGTTCGCCCCGGAGAGCAGGTGCGCCCCGGGGACTTTGCCCTTCTCGATCACCGCGACCGGGACTTCGCCCAGCTTCTCGGTCAGCTCCGGCTCGTCCTCGAGCAACTGCATCAACCGGTTGGCGCAGGCCAGGCCGGCCGGCCCGCCGCCGACGATCGCGACCCCAACCTCGATCCGCTCCTCGGCGGGATCGGTCGGCGGACCGATCGCGTCGGCGGAGTCGAACGGCGGTGGGAACTCGCTTGGTGCGACGGCGGGCATCGGGTTACTCCCCCTTCTTGGCCTTGATCGCCTCGGTCAGCTTGGGGACGATCTTGTGCAGGTCGCCGACCACGCCGAGATCGGAGAACTCGAAGATCGGCGCGTTCGGGTCCTTGTTGATCGCCAGGATGTTCTCGGAGCTCTGCATCCCGACCTTGTGCTGGATCGCCCCGGAGACGCCGGCGGCGAGGTAGAGCTTCGGCGCCACCGTCTTCCCGGTCTGGCCGATCTGGGCCGCGTAGGGGTACCAGCCGGCATCGACCACGGCGCGGGTCGCGGCAACCGCCCCGCCCATCGCCCCGGCCAGCTCCTCGCAGAGCTCGAAGCCCTCGGCGGCGCCCAGGCCGCGGCCGCCGCCGACCAGGATCTCGGCGTCCTCGATGTTGACGTCGGCGCCGCGCTGCTCGCCGCGCTGCACCATCGAGGCCTTGGTCGACCACGGCGAGAGCTCGACCTCGACGTCGACGACCTCGGCGCTGCCGCCGCTCTCCTCGATGTCGAAGGCGTTGAGCCGGCCGATGATGATCCCGGGCTCGGAGACGTAGCCGACGTCGGCGATCTGGGAGTCCTGGAGGATCGGGCGCTCGGCGACCAGCTTGCCGTCGCGCACCTTGACCTCGGTCACCTCCATCGTCACCCCGGCGCCGAGCCGCGCGGTGAGACCGGCCCCGATCTCGAAGCCGAGCAGGCCGCCGCCGAACAGGGCGTAGGAGAAGCCCTCCTCGTCGATCACCTTCGCCATCGCGTCGACGATCGGCTGGGCGAGGCCCTCGGGCACGCTCTTGGCGCGGTAGACCTTGGCGGCGCCGTAGTTGCCGAGCGCCGCGCAGGCCTCGTCGCCGACCTCGCCGACGACCACGGCCGCGGCCTCGCCGCCGACCTCGGCAGCCAGCTTGGCGGCGGCGGAGATCGCCCCCAGCGAGTTCTTGTTGAAGTCGCCCTCGTCGTCGTGGAGGGCGTAAACCAGGATGCCTGCCATCTAGATCAGCTTCCTCTCGTCGAGCCAGGCGACGATCTTCTCGACCGTCTCGTTGGTGTCCTCGTCCTCGATGATCTCCCCCGCCTGCTTCTCGGGCGGCGGGTTGAGGGCGAGCACCGCGGTCTTCGAGCCGGCCTCGCCGACCTCGCCGGCCTCGATCCCAACCTCGCCGACCGCCTTCTTGTCCTGCGGTTTCTTTTTCGCCCCCATGATCGCTTTCAGGCTCGGGTAGCGGGGCTCGTTGATCGCGTCGCCGACGCTGATCACGGCCGGCAGCTCGACCTCGACCGTGTCGTAGCCGTACTCGGCCTGGCGCTCGCAGCGCAGCTTGCCGTCGTTGACGTCGACCTTGATCACCTGGGTCAGCGAGGGCATCTTCAGGTGGTCGGCGACCACGGCGCCGATCGTGTAGCACTCGCCGTCGTCGGACTGCTGGCCGAGCAGCACCAGGTCCGGGCTCTCGGACTCCAGCACCTTGGCCAGCGCGTAGCCGGTGGCACAGACGTCGGAGCCGGCCAGCGCCTCGTCGGTGAGGTGGACCGAGCGGTCGGCGCCCAGCGCCACCGCCTTGTGCAGGGCGCGGTAGGCCGACTCGGGGCCCATCGTCACCGCGACGATCTCGTCGACCGGGATCGCCCCGCCCTCCTTGATCTGCATCGCAGCCTCGAGCGCGTGCGTGTCGAACGGGTTGAGGTTTTTCTCGCCACCGCGGTCGAGTCGCATCGTGCTCGGGTCGATGCGCTTCTGCACGGCGGCGTCCGGTACCTCCTTGACCAGGACGCAGATCTTCAAGTTGAAGCCTCCTTGGTGACGATTCTCGGGCCTGCGGGACTGCTGACTCTCGCTTCCCAGCCCCGCCGCGGGCGGCGATCTTAACGCCTGCCCCCGGCGGTTGACTGACGAGTCAATCAGGAAGCATACCCGGAACGCCGGAACCTATGCACGGATCTATGTCACAGACCGTGAGGTCCCGCTCAGCCGCCGGCGGCGTGGCGCTCACCGGCCCCGGAGCGGATGAACTCGACGATCTCCTCGGTGCCGGCGCCGGGGGTGAAGACGGCGGCGACGCCGAGCTCCCGCAGGGCCGGGATGTCGTCGGCCGGGATCGTGCCGCCGACCGTGACCAGGACGTCGTCGACGCCCTGGGCGCGGAGCAGCTCCACCACCCGCGGCACCAGGGTCATGTGGGCGCCGGAGAGGATCGAGAGCCCGACCGCGTCGGCGTCCTCCTGGATCACCGTCTCGGCGATCTGCTCCGGCGTCTGGTGCAGGCCGGTGTAGATCACCTCCATCCCGGCGTCGCGCAGGGCGCGGGCGATGATCTTGGCGCCGCGGTCGTGGCCGTCGAGCCCCGGCTTGGCGACCACGACACGGATCTTGCGAGCGGTAGCTGCCTCCATCCCGCAGGAACCCTAGCGGGCACCCGAGGGCTGTGACCGGCGGCGGAGCGCACGATCACACTGAATTTCTTTATTGAACTGAGATCCTTGTCGGACGGGCCAGGGACCAGAGCGGCAGGAAAGCGAGGAGGAACCATGCGCAAGGGAGTTGAAATCGGAGGTGCCGTCGTCGCGATCGCGCTGATCGCCGCCGGCGTGGTGGCGATCGCCCTGGCGGTCGACACCCGGCAGACGGCCGAGGACACGATCGGGCGGAGCGAACTCACCGGCACAGCGGCGATGACGCAGCTCGAAGCCGAAGTCAGGGTCCTAACGGCGGAGCTCTCCGACCGGGCCGGCGACCTGCCGCAGTGCGACATCGCCGGGGAGCCGGTCGAGAACGGCGAGGAGGCGCGCTGCCTCGCCGAACACCTGCGGGTCCAGAACCTGCTGGCGACCGGCGGCCACACCTACACGGAAATCGGCCGCTACGTGGCCGCCTACGACGCGCCGGAGGACGAACTGGCGCCCGGCGGCGGCACCCACAACCCCGAATACACCTCCGGGGACGGGGTCACGGGGCGGCCGGCGATCAACGAAGACCGCCAGGCCTGGGCCACGACCACGGCGCTCGCGACCGCGCTCAACGCCAGCTACCTCACCGAACGACTCTCGGTGCTCGGGATCGTGCTTGGCGCGGCGCTGCTGCTGACCGGGATCGGGTTCGCCGTGCTGTTGCTTGCAACCGCCGTGCGCGACCCCGGGTCGGCGCTTCGCCTCACCCGCCGCGCAGCCGACTCCGGGTAACCGCCGCCTGACTGCGGCGATGCACCCGATCCGCTGCGCATCTGTACGGAGGTGGGACGGCGGCTGAGCTGGAATCTTCGCCGCGGACGGGCCAAGGGGCCGCAAGCTGCACGTAAGCGAGGAGGACGGATGCGCAAAGGACTTGAAATCGGTGGCGCGATCGCAGCGGTCGTGCTGATCGTCTTCGGGGTGGTGGCGATCGTGCTGGGGGCCAACGGCACCCAGACGGTCAAGGACAGCATCACCCAGGAAGAAATCACCGGCACGCCGGATATGACTCCGGAAGTGATCGAAGCCGAGGTCGACGAAGCCGGCCTGGCAGAACGGATCGGCGATCTGCCCGACTGCGACGTCGCCGAAGAACTGCTCGAAGACGGCGACCAGGCACGCTGCTTCGCCGAGTACCTGCGGATCCACACCCTGCTCTCGACCGGCGGCTACACCTACTCGCAGATGGGCCGCTTCGAAGCCGACGAAGACGCCCCGGAAGCCGAGCTGGCGGCCGGCGGCGGCACCGACAACGAAGAATTCGCCGCCACCGACCCCGGCAGCGGTGGGCCGGCCTCAAACGGCCAGCGTGAAATCTGGGTCACCTCGACCGCCCTCGCGACGGCGCTCAACGCCAGCTACATGGCGAGCCAGATCGCGAACTTCGGGATCGTGGTCGGGATCGCCCTGCTGCTGATCGGGATCGGGTTCGCCGTGCTCGTCGTGACCGGGGCCGTACGCGACCCCCACAGCGCGCTCAGGTTCGCCCGCCGCGACGCCAGCTCCGGCTAGCGGCGCCGAAACCGGCGACGGTCGCGATCAGCGTCACAGCGATCGCGACCAGTCGCCGGCCGAGGCGCTCGAAGCGCATCGTCTGCCAGCCCTCGTCCCGGGCGATCGCCGCCAGCGGCGGGTCCGGGTTGACGGCGACCGGGTTGCCGACCGCGCGCAGCATCGGCAGGTCGGAGAGCGAGTCCGAGTAGGCGAAGGAGCGGTCGAGGTCGATCGCGTGGCGTTCGGCGAAACCGCGCATCGCCTCGACCTTGCCGGGCCCGTAGACGAAGGGGCCGTCGAGGCGGCCGGTGAAGTTGCCGTCGCCGTCGACCTCGTAGCGGGTGCCGATCCCGCCGTCCATCCCCAGCACGGCGGCCAGCGACTCGACCACGTCGTTGCCGGCGGCGCTGACGATGAAGGTCGGCCGCCCGGCGTCCTGGTGGGCGTGGACCTCCGCCAGCATCTGCGGGTAGACGCGGGGCAGGATCGCCGCCATCACCTCCGGCCCCATGCGGGCGATGGTCAGGGCCGGCACCCCGGTGATCAGCTCGCGGGCGACCCGCAGCACCTCGGCGGTGCGCTCGTCGGTGGTGCCGCGCAGCCGGTAGCGCAGGTGCTCGAAGCCCCAGCTGGCCAGCTGCCGCCGCCCGACGATCCCCTGCCGGGTCGCGACGCGGGCGAACTGCATCCCGCTCGACCCGGCCATCAGGGTCTTGTCGAGGTCGAAGAACGCTGCGGCGCTGGCCGGCCCCGCCCCGGCCAAGGTCAGGCTCCGTTCACCTCGAGCACGATCGCGTCGCCCTGGCCGCCGCCGGAGCAGATCGCCGCGCACCCGATCCCGCCGCCGCGCCGAGCCAGCTCGTGGACGATCGAGCCGACGATGCGGGCGCCCGAGGCGCCGATCGGGTGGCCGTAGGCGATCGCGCCGCCGTTGACGTTGACGTTCTCCTCGTCGATGCCGAGGATCCGCATCGAGCCGATCACGACCGAGGCGAAGGCCTCGTTGATCTCCCAGAGGTCGACGTCGGCCGGCGTCTTGCCGATCTTCTCCAGCGCCTGCAGGGCGGCGTGGCCGGGGGTACGCGCCAGGTAGGCGAAGTCATCGGCGACGGTGCCGTAGGAGAGGACGCGGGCAAGCGGCTTGCGTCCCTCGCGCTCCGCCCACTCCTCGGAGGCGACGACAATCGCCCCGGCGCCGTCGTTGACGCCCGGCGCGTTGCCGGCAGTATGGGTGGCGCCGTCGCCGCCCACCGCCTTCAGCTTGGCCAGCGCCTCCAGGGTCGTGCCCGGCCGCGGTCCCTCGTCGATCTCAACCGTCGACTCGCCCTTGCGCGACTTGACCGTGACGGCGACGATCTCCTCGGCGATCCGGCCGGCCTCCCGGGCCTCGGCCGCAAGCTCCTGGGAACGCACCGCGAAGCGGTCCATGTCGGCGCGGGTGATCTCCATCTCGTTGGAGACCTCGCTTGCCTCGTTGATCATCTGCTTGCCGGTGAAGGGGTTGGTCAGGCCGTCGTGGGTCATCGCGTCAAGCGCCTTGACGTCGCCCATCCGGAACCCGAAGCGGGCGCCCGGCATCAGGTAGGGGGCCTGGCTCATCGACTCCATGCCGCCGGTCACGGCGACCTCGGTCTCGCCGGCGCGGATCGAGAGGTCGGCGAGGCCGAGGGTCCGCATCCCCGAGGCGCAGACCTTGTTCACGGTCTCCGAGGGGACCTCCTTCGGGATGCCGCCCTTGATCTGGGCCTGGCGCGAGGGGATCTGGCCCTGGCCGGCCTGCAGGACCTGGCCGAAGACGACCTGTTGGACCTGGTCGGCCCCGACCCCCGAGCGATCCAGCGCGGCCTCGATCGCAGTGCCCCCCAGATCGGTCGCGTCAAGCGTCGACAGGCCCCCGCCCATCTTGCCGATCGGGGTGCGAGCAGTTCCAAGAATGACTGAGGTTGGCATCTACTGCCTTTCTTCTCCGTTGTCTTTCGGTCCGAACCTGCGGGCACCCAGCCCAGCCGGTGAAGATACCGGGCGCGATCCATAGACTCGCGCCCGATGAATGTCGAGGTCGCCGAAACCGAGCTGGGCCAGAGTGCCGCCGACCTGGTCGCGGTCGGCCTCTGCGAGGACGAGTCGCTGCCGGCCGAGCTGGCCGAGGCGCCCGGCGCCGCCGACGCGCGCGGCGACTTCGAACGGCTCGCCCTCCTCCACCCCGGCGCCCCGACCAGGGCGCTGGTAGTCGGCCTCGGACCCCGCGCCGAGCTCGACCCGGAGCGGCTCCGGGTCGCCGCGGCGCTGGCCGCCAAGGAGGCGGGGCGGCTGGAGGCCTCCGCGCTGGCCTGGGCGCTGCCCGCGGCCGAGGACGAGGCAGCCGCGGCCGAGGCCGTGGTCACCGGCACGATCCTCGGCGACTACCGCTTCGACCGCTTCCGCGGCGGCGGCCCCGACGACCCTCCCCCGCCCCGGGTCGAGTCGCTGACCCTGCTCGGCCCGGCGCGGCTCGCCGCCGCGGCGGAGGCGGCCCGGGTCTGCGCCGAGGCCCAGAACCGGGCCCGCGACCTGCAGAGCACGCCCGCCAACTTCGCCACCCCGGCCTTCCTCGCGGCGCGGGCCGAGGAGATCGCCGCCGCGGCTGACGAGGTCACCGCCGAGGTGCTCGGCCCGGCGGAGATCGTCGCCAAGGGAATGGGCGGCCTCGCCTCCGTGAGCGGCGGCGGGGGCGCCGAGCCGCGCCTGATCGTCCTCCGCTACGCGGGCGGCGGCGCCGGCAGCGGCCCGACCCTCGGCCTGGTCGGCAAGGGCGTCACCTTCGACACCGGCGGCATCTCGTTGAAGCCGGGCGCCGGGATGCAGGAGATGAAGATGGACATGTCCGGCGCTGCGGCGGTGCTGGAGGCGGTGGCGGCGATCGCCGCGCTGCGGCTGCCGCTCGACCTGATCGCGGTCGTGCCGGCGACCGAGAACATGCCCTCGGGCACGGCGACCAAGCCGGGCGACGTGATCACCCAGTACGACGGGACCACGGTCGAGGTCAACAACACCGACGCCGAGGGCCGCCTGATCCTCGCCGACGCGCTCACCTACGCGGTCGAGCTCGGCGCCGAGCGGGTCGTCGACATCGCCACCCTGACCGGGGCCGTGGTGATGGCGCTCGGCTCCAGCTACGCGGCGGTGATCGCCAACGACGACGACCTTGCCGGCGCGGTCGAGGCGGCCGGGATGCGCAGCGGCGAGCTGGTCTGGCGCCTCCCCCTCCACCCCGAGTACCGGAAGCTGATGAAGGGCACGGTCGCCGATCTCTCCAACCTCGCCGCAAAGCGCGAAGCGGGGACGGCAACCGCCGGCGCCTTCCTCGAGGAATTCGTCGACGGCACCCCCTGGGCCCACCTCGACATCGCCGGCACCGCCTGGGACGTCGGCCGCGCCTACAACGGCAAGGGCGCCAGCGGGTTCGGCGTCCGCCTCCTGGTCGACCTGGCCCGCCAGCTCAGCGCCGACTGAAGCATTTTTAGGGCCCCAGCCCGCAAAAACGTTCACGGACGCCCTCTCCTCACCTCCTGCGGGGCGGGGGGCGCCGGGTAGCGCAGGTCGGCGGTGATCTCCGCCTGGCTGATCTCGATCCGCGGCGCCACGCGCCGCCGGGTGGTCCTGTTCCTGCCGATCAGCCTCATCGTGGCCTCCGATCATTCGAGGATGGTTTCTTCACGAAACTGATGGCGCCGACCCTAGCGCAGTCAGTTGCTTGATGCAACTACCTGTGAGATGATTCACACGTGCTGCGCAGCGATTACCCCGGCCAGGCCTGCTCGATCGCCAAATCGCTGGAGGTGATCGGCGAGCGCTGGACTCTGCTGATCGTCCGCGACGTGATGAACGGCAACCGCCGCTTCGGCGAGCTGCAGAGCTCGCTCGGGGTGGCCCGCAACGTGCTCTCGGCTCGCCTGCAGCGGCTGATCGACGAGGGCATCCTGGAGCGCCGCGCATACCAGCAGAGCCCGGCGCGCTACGAGTACTTCCTGACCGAGAAGGGACTCGACCTCTGGCCCTCCCTGATCGCCCTGCTGGGCTGGGGCGACCGCCACTCGGCGGGCCCCGAGGGGCCGCCGGTGCGGATCGTCCACAAGGAGTGCGGCGGCGCGGTCACCGACCGCGGCACCTGCGAGCGCTGCGGCCAGGTCCTCAGCGCCCGCGACGCCCGCCAGCTGCCTGGACCGGGCTTCGAGGCGACGGTGGGGGTCGGTTCGGGCGCCGAGAAGGAGTAACCGCGGCGCGGCGCGGCGCCCGCGCTACTTGTCGTCCGACCCGCCGAGGCCGGCGATCTCCTTGTACTCCAGGATCATCAGCCTGTCCTTGGTGCGATTGGCCGCGCGCTTCATCGCGATCAGGTGGTCGATCGAAGCGACGCGGATCTCGAGCCCGTCGTATGCCTCGAGCCGCGCCTCGCGGCGCAGCTCGTCGTAGTCGCGCACGCCCGAGATGTCGCCCAGAACGTCGAAATTGCCAAACGACGTCTCGAAGGTGAAGTTCGTGCCGTTGCGGAGCATCGCCGCGTCCAGCTCGATCGGCAGATCGGGCGGCCCGCCCCGCCAACGCGCCCGCAGCTCAGCCAGAGCCGAGGCGAGGCGCTCCAGGTTCCCCTGGTCGCGCGCGTAGGCGACGTCGAGGTCGAAGGTCGGATAGGACGAGCCGTGGATCCAGCCGGCGACGCCGCCGACGACAACGAAGTCGACCCCGTGCCTGAGCAGCGCTCCAAGCAGCGGGTGCAGGTCGAGGCCCTCGCCGACGTCGGTTCGTTCCATGTACCTCTGAGTCGCGGGCGAGGGATTCTCTCCCCCCCTGTTGCGACGGACGAAGTCCGCGAACCGCAGCCCCCGACCGATCCGCTCAGCGGGGCTGAGCCGCAGGCTCCCTTCGTTCAGCGACAGATCGATGCCGGAATCGCGCTGTTCGGATCCGACGGTTAGCTCCTCGCCGAGCAGGTCGAGCAGCTCACGCAGCGTCTCCACCGAGGGGGAGACGCGGTCGCGCTCGATCCGCGAGATCGCCGACTGGGTGGTGCCGGCGCGGATCGCCAGCCGGCGCTGGCTGACGCCGTGCCGGCGCCGCGCGTCTTTGAGCAGCTCGCCGGGAGTCATGGGAAAAAGATAGCGGATATGTGCTTATCGCAAATAAGCGATATCGACTTGTGACGCCCCCGCCGCCGGCCAGGCGCTACCTTGGTCGGGCAGCCAAACAAGCAAGCGTGGAGGGGATCGGATGGCGACGGCGGCGGAGCTTCAGGTGCGGGACCGGATCTACATCGGCGGCGAGTGGGTGGCGCCGAGCGGGTCCGAGCGGATCGAGGTCGTCAACCCGGCGACCGAGGAGACGATCGGGTCGATCCCGGCCTGTGGCCCCGAGGACGCCGATCGGGCCGTCGCGGCCGCCCGCGCCGCCTTCGAGGACTGGGCCGCGACCCCGCGCGGCGAGCGCGCCGGCCACGTCGCCGCGATCGCCGCCGGGCTCGGCGAGCGGGCCGATGAGATCGCCGCCACCGTGACCGCCGAGCTGGGGATGCCGCTGAAGCTGAGCAGGATCATCCAGGCGGGGTTGCCGGCAGCCCACTTCGCCGCGGTGCCGGAGCTGGTCGAGGAGATCGTCTGGGAGGAGAAGGTCGGCCACTCGGTGGTGATCCGCGAGCCGGTCGGGGTGGTCGGCGCGATCACCCCCTGGAACTACCCGCTCAACCAGATCGCGGTCAAGGTCGCCCCCGCCCTCGCCGCCGGCTGCCCGGTGGTGCTGAAGCCGAGCGAGGTGACGCCGCTCAACGCCTTCATCCTCGCCGAGGTGATCGAGGCGGCTGGGCTGCCGCCCGGCGTCTTCAACCTGGTCACCGGGTCCGGTCCGGTGGTCGGCGAGGCGATCGCCGCCCATCCCGGGGTCGACATGGTCTCCTTCACCGGATCGACCCGGGCCGGGCGCCGGGTCAGCGAGCTGGCGTCGGCGACCGTGAAGCCGGTCGCGATGGAGCTGGGCGGCAAGTCGCCGAACGTGATCCTCGACGACGCCGAGCTGGAGCGCGCGATCCCCGACGGGGTCGCCAAGTGCTTCCTCAACTCGGGCCAGACCTGCAGCGCGCTGACCAGGATGCTGGTCCCGCGCCAGCAGCTGCGCGAGGCCGAGGAGATGGCGGTCGCGGCCGCCGAGTCGTTCACCCCGGGCGACCCCTTCGAGCCGGGGACCCGGCTCGGGCCGCTGGTCTCGGCGACCCAGCTGGAGCGGGTCCGCGGCTACGTCGAGCAGGGCGTCGCCGAGGGGGCGAAGCTGGTGACCGGCGGCGCCGAGCCGCCCGAGGGACTCGACCGCGGCTACTTCTTCCGCCCCACCGTCTTTTCCGACGTGACGCCGGAGATGACGATCGCCCGCGAGGAGATATTCGGGCCGGTGCTGGCGATCCAGCCCTACGAGGGAGAGGACGACGCGGTGCGGATCGCCAACGACACCCAGTACGGCCTCGCCGGCGGCGTCTGGTCCGCCGACCCCGAGCGCGCCCAGGCGGTGGCCCGCCGCATCCGCACCGGACAGGTCGAGATCAACGGCGCCGCCTTCAACCCGCTCGCCCCGTTCGGCGGCTACGGCCAGTCCGGCCACGGGCGCGAGAACGGGCGGCACGGGATCGAGGAGCTGCTGACCACGAAGAGCTTGCAGCTTTAGCGCGGGCGGATTCGGCTTACCTCGGGCCGCTGGGAGGGTGGGGGTGCCCCTCCTCACTCGGATCCTTTGAGGATCGCGCTCCCTACGTCCGTGCTGCTCGCTCCGCCAAAGTTCCGCAAAACGTTCGGAGGGGCACCCCCACCCTCCAAAACGATTCGAAATGCTCCGATGCTGACGAGGTAAGCCAGCCCAAGCAAGAGCAGCTGGCTCGATCCCTTTTGCTTGGAGCTGGATTGGGTTCAGCCGGAGTGTCACTGCGGTTTCGCTGGAGGGGCCTGGGTGGCCCTGCGAACGTTTTGCGGAACTTTGCGGGAGCGCGTCACGGGGGTCGGCGGAGCACGACCCTCAAAGGATCCGAGTGAGCAGGGCCACCCAGACCCCTCCCCTGGAGCTCTAAGCGCCGCGGAGGGTGAAGCGGATTCGGGTGCCGGGGGTGCCGGGCTCGAGCCAGATGCGGCCGCCGTGCGCCTCGACTATGGCCCGGGAGATCGCCAGGCCGAGGCCGGCGCCGTCCTCGCCGCGGGCCGCGTCGCCGCGGTAGAAGGCATCGAAGACGCGCTCGCCGTCGCCGGGCGCGATCCCCTCCCCTTCGTCTGAGACCTCGACCTCGACCCCGCCGGACTCGGTCCTCGCCCGGACCGTGACGCTGCCGTCGGCCGGGGTGTGGCGGATCGCGTTCTGGATCAGGTTGAAGAGAACGCGCTGCACCTTCTCGGCGTTGGCCTCGGCCAGCACCTGGCCGGGCGGCAGCTCGGCGGCGATCCGCACCCCGCGCTGCTCGGCCGGCGCCCGCATCGCGGCCACCGTGTCGCCGATCAGGTCGCCCAGCTCGACCTGGCGCATCGTCCAGGAGATGTCGCCGGCCTCGATCCGCGAGAGCTCGAAGAGGTCGTCGATCAGGCCGCTGAGGACCGCGACGTGGGTGCGGATCTCGGCCAGGTAGCGGTCGCGGGTCTCGCCCGTGGCGACGCCGTCGTCGATCGACTCGACCAGCAACCGCAGCGAGGCCAGCGGGGTGCGCAGGTCGTGCGAGGCGGCGGCGACCAGCTGCCGGCGGGCGGCCTCGATCTGGCGGCGGGAACGGTCCTCCATCGCCAGCCGCGCCGCCAGCGCCGCAGCCAGGGCGCCGCCGGCGATCGCCAGCGCGACGAGGATCATCTGGGCGATCCCCATCCGGTGCGGGACGGTGACCGCGGCGGCCCCGGCGAGGAAGGCGGCGACGGCGATGACCAGGGCGCGCTTCATGGCTTCAGCCTGTAGCCAACGCCCCACACGGTCTCGATGAAGCGCGGCTCGGAGGGGTCCTCGCCGAGCTTCGCCCGCAGGCGGCGGATGTGGACGGTGACGGTGCTGGTGTCGGTGAAGAAGGGGTATTCCCAGACCGCCTCCATCAGCTGGTCGCGGGAGAAGACGCGGCCCGGCCGGGCGGCGAGGTAGGCGAGCAGGTCGAACTCGCGCTGGGTCAGCGAGAGCTCCTCGCCGTCGAGGAAGACGCGGCGGGTGGCCGGCTCGACCCGCAGCGGGCCGTGCTCGATCGGCGGCGCCCCGTCGTCCTCCTCGTCCGCGGCCGGGGCGATGCGGCGCATCACGGCGTCGACCCGGGCGACCAGCTCGGCCGGCGAGAACGGCTTCACGACGTAGTCGTCGGCGCCGCGGCGCAGCCCGACCAGGCGGTCGGACTCCTCGCCGCGCGCGGTCAGCAGGATCACCGCCACCGGCGGGCCCGGCCGCTCGTGCAGCTGGCGCATCACCTCGATCCCGTCGATCCCCGGCAGCATCACGTCGAGCACCACCAGGTCGGGCTGGTGCAGGTCTGCCTGGCGCAGCGCCGCCGGCCCGTCGGCCGCCTCGAAGGTCTCATACCCGGCCCGCTCCATGTAGCGGCCAACCACCTCGACGATGGTCGGCTCGTCGTCGACCACCAGCACGCTGCCGTTGCGACGCTCGGCCATGGGGGCGATTGTCTCGCGCCGGCTAACCAAAGGTGAAGGCATATCCCATCACTCCGGACTCGGGTTCGAGGGTGAGCAGATGATGACCGACGGTCGGCAGCTCAACCAGCGAGTAGAGCCGCTGGTCGGTCACGGTGACCATGCCGCCGGGGCCGACGTCGCTGCCGGCCGCGCCTTCGGGGATCGGCTTGCCGTCGAGCAGAACCCGGACCCGGCGCGGCTGCCCGGGCGAGCCCAGCACCAGGTAGACGCGCCGCGCCCCGAAGTTGAGGTCGAGGCTGCCGCCCGCCGCAGTCGCCGCCTCGGGCTCGACCCGCCACCGGCCGCGCAGCGCGAAGGCGTTGTCGGGGACCCGCGGCGGCGCCTCGTAGACGCGGTCGCCGGGGACGATCGCCGCGTTGGTGTAGCCGGCGGCTCGGGCCGAGCCGAGGTAGGTCTCGGGCGTCGTCACCCCCGGTTCGGCGGCAATCCCCTCCGCCTTCGCCTCGCCGCCGCCGACCGACTCGCCCGCCTCTGCCAAGAGCTGGCGGATCACCTGCTCCTGCTCCTCGTAGTCGCCCTCGCCGAAGTGGGCGTACCGGACGTTGCCCTCGGCGTCGACGTAGTACTTGGCCGGCCAGTACCGGTTGGCGTAGGCGTTCCAGGTCGAGAACTCGTTGTCCTGCACCACCGGGTACCGGATCTCGTTCGACTCGATCGCCTCGGCGACGTTGTCGGGGTCGCGCTCGAACGGGAACTCGGGGGCGTGGACGCCGACGATCGTCAGGCCCTCCTTCCGGTAGCGCTCGTCCCAGGCCTTCAGGTAGGGGAAGGTGCGGATGCAGTTGATGCAGCTGTAGGTCCAGAAGTCGATCACCACGACCTGGCCGCGCAGGTCGCGCAGCGAGAGCGCCTCGCCGCCGGGGGTGTTGAACCAGCGCTGGGTGCCGACGAAGTCGGGGGCCTTGCCCAGCACCGGCAGGTCGAGCTCGCCGCCTGCGGCCTCCTGAGGCGCCTCGCCGCTTGCTTCCGAGCCGACCCCGTGCGGGCCCTGGCGCAGGTCGGCGATCGCGTCCTGGGCCGAGGCGGTGTCCTCCAGCGCCTCGCTCGGGTTGACCAGGAAGCTGGGCAGGTCGCTGGCGATCCGGTTCTGGAAGCGGATGTCGTAGTTGCCCAGCATCGCCAGCGCAACCACCACCATCACCGCGCCCATCCCCACCTGCAGGGCGGCGCCGCGGCGGGCCAGCGGCGCGATCACCCGGCGGCCGCCGAGCATCAGGAAGTAGAGGACGACGGCGGAGCCGAGCCCGTAGGAGAGCGCCACCGCGAGCCGCCCGGTGCTGAACGACTGCGAGGCGGAGACGGTGATCACCCCGGCCAGGATCGGGCCGGCGCAGGGCGCGTAGAGGAGGCCGAGGCTGGCCCCGACCGCGGTCCCCGACCAGAAGCCTTCGCCGCCCCCGGTCCGCACCCCGGCGCGGCCGGCGAACTGGCTCATCCAGGCCTCGAGGCGGGCGGCCAAGGGCGGCACCATCAGGGTGATGCCGAACCCGATCAGGACCGCGATCGCCAGCTTGCGGAGGAAGTCGTCGGGCAGCCCGAGGGCGGAGATCACGTAGACCAGCGCCACGGTCGCGAAGGTGAAGGAGACCGCGAGCCCGGCGACGATCCCCAGCGGCCGCCGCCGACCGCCGGTCGCGCCGGCCGAGAGGGCGATCGGCAGCACCGGCAGCACGCAGGGCGAGAGCGCCGTGGCGGCGCCGGCGACGAAGCCGAAGAGGATCAGCAATGCCATCGCGGCAAGCTTCCCAGGCCGTGATTACACGGATGTGACGGGGCGAGAGCGCGGCCCGGCCGCGCTCACCCGGCGGGGCGGGCGGTGATCGCGTCGGGCTCGCGGCCGGCGACCGCGGCGGCGCGGCCGACCCGCTCGCCGATCCCGAAGTGGGCGCAGATCGTCAGCTCGTGCTCGCGGCGCAGCGGCCGGCTCGGGTCGACCACCGGCGCCGAGCGGATCGCCTCGGCGCCGTACGCGGCCCAGGCGCCGAACGGCGCCCCGGCGCAGCCGCCGACCGGGATCGCCACCACCCGCGCCCCGCGACGCCTGCCGAGCCGGGCGATGACCAGGACGGGCTCGCCGTCGCCGGCATCGACGTAGAGCCCCTGCACGTGACCGAGCTCGGACCCCTCGCGGCCGCTCAGCCGGGCGCCGACCCAGGTCCCCGCCTCGGCCAGCGAGAGCGGGGTCGCCGGCTCAGCCATCGGTGTGCCTCCGCAGCAGCTCGGCGGCGGCCGAGGCCGGGTCGAGCTCGCGGCTGACGACGCGGTCCAGCAGCGCCGCCGTCTCCGGATCCTCGCCGACCGCGCCCTCCAGCCGCCGCCGCATCCGAGCGGTGGCGATGCCCAGCACCTCGCTGCGCAGGTTGCGGGCGCGGCGCTCGGCCAGCGCCCCCTCGGCCTCGATGAACTCGCGGTGCTCGTCGATCGTCGCCGCCAGCTCCGCCACCCCCTCGCCGCGGGCCGCCTCGGTGCGCAGGATCGGGACCTTCCAGCCCTCCGGGTCCTGGGAGAGGGCGAGGACGCCGCGCACCTCGCGGACCATCGTGTCGGTCATCGGGTGGTCGGCCTTGTTGACGACGATCACGTCGGGGATCTCCATCACCCCCGCCTTCAGCGCCTGGATCGAGTCGCCGGAGCCCGGCATCAGCGCCAGCACGATCGTGTCGGCGTGGTCGACGATGTCGATCTCCGCCTGGCCGACCCCGACCGTCTCGATCAGGACGTCGTCTTTGCCGGCCGCGTCCATCGCAAGCGCGACCTGGAGCGCCGCCTCGGAGAGCCCGCCGAGGGCGCCGCGCGAGGCCATCGAGCGGATGAAGACGCCGGGGTCGAGGAAGTGGTCGGTGAGCCGGATCCGGTCGCCGAGCAGGGCGCCGCGGGTGAACGGGCTGGAGGGGTCGATCGAGAGCACCGCGACCTGGCGGTCGGCCTTGCGCAGCTCGCCGGTCAGCGCCCCGATCAGCGTGCTCTTGCCGACCCCGGGCGGGCCGGTGAAGCCGACGATCCGCGCCCTGCCGGTGCGCGGGTAGACCTCGCGGACCAGCTCCCACCCGGCCGGGTCGTCGGACTCGATCAGGGTGATCGCCCGCGCCAGGGCGCGCTTGTCCCCGGCCAGCAGGCGATCGGCCAGGGAGCTGCTTTTGGCCGTTTCTTCCACTGGCCGGCCAGTCTATGAGGTCGCCGGACGACCTCTAGAGTTGCCGGGCGCGATGCGCTTCCTGATCCGGAACCGAATGCTCACCCCGCGTTACGCGCGGCTGCTCTGGCGCTACCTCTGGCGCCGCTGGCTGACCGCGGCCGGCCACCGCTGGCGCACCGCCGGCCCGCTCTTCCTCGGCCGCCGGCTCGAATTGCAGATCGGCCGCCGCGGCCAGATCCGGTTCGGCCGCTTCGTCTGGGTCGGCGACGGGACCAAGATCCGGTGCCACGAGGGCACGGTCGAGATCGGCGAGAAAACCGTGTTCGGCCAGGAGTGCACGATCTCCGCCTACAGGCGGGTGCGGATCGGCGCCGAGTGCGTGATCGCCGACCGGGTGATGTTCATCGACTTCGACCACGGGGTGGTCGAAGTCGAGCGGCCGATCCGGCTGCAGGGGATCTACAAGCGCGACGTCGAGGTCGGCTCCAACGTCTGGCTCGGGTACGGCGCCTGCATCCTGCGCGGCGTCCGGGTCGGCGACAACGCGATCGTCGGCGCCAACGCGGTGGTGACCCGGGACGTCCCCGCCAACGCCGTCGTAGCCGGCATCCCGGCCCGGGTGATCAGGATGCGCGAGGCCCCCAAAGAGCTGCGCTGGCCGGACCCAGTCGAACCCTGAGGCCCCGATGTCGAGTTTGTCCACGGGGGGTGCACAAACTCGACATGCCGGATCAGGCAATGGCGACGTCGGTTTGCGCGAAGTCCTCGCCGGTGAAGAGGAGTGGAAGGCCGGCGACGCGGGCGATCGCGTAGGTCATGCAGTCGCCGTAGTTGAGCCCGGCCGGGTGGCGGCCCTTGCCGTAGCGGGCGAAGGCATCGAGCGCCACGCGGGCGTGGCGCTCGTCGAACGAAATCACCTCGACATCCCAGTCCTGGAGGAACCGAGCAGCCGCGTCCCAGCCCTTTCTGCCGAACCTGCCGAGGGCAACCAGCCCGATCTCGAACATCGTCGGGGCGCCGATCGCCAGCGGATTGGCCCCAGCCATCGCGTCTTCCAGATCCCGATGGACCAACTCCCGCCTGACGACTGCGATAACTGCCGAGGTGTCGAGGATCAATATCCCTCCGGCCCAAAACCGAGGATCTCTTCGACTTCAGCCTTGGTCATCGGCGGCTTGTCCAACTCCTCCGGCGGTATGTGCGGCCAGACCTCCTTTTCGAGGTACTCCCGCATGCTGCGCCGCGGCTTCCCCCTGCCCCCGCCGCGCAGCTCCAGTCGCATTTTGCGTTCGCGCAGCGCCTCGCGGACCGCACCGGTTTTCGTGTCCCCGCTGATCTCCGCCACTTCCGCCGCCAACTTCTCCGTCTCCCGATCCTTGATGTTGAGCGCCATGGTGGAATCTTACGCCGACTCCACCATCGCCCCGATCCTGCAACAATCGTAGCAGAGATGAATTGTGTTGTCGGTAAGACAAATACTTGCAGTCATAACGGTGCCCGCGTGCGCGCAGCCGGACGAAAGGCACGAACGGAAGGGGTCGCGATCAAGTTCGGCCAGAACCTGCGCCGGGCGCGTCGCCGTGCCGGGCTCTCCCAGGAAGAGCTTGGGGTGCGCGCCTCCCTGCACCGAACCGAGATCGGGTTGCTCGAGCACGGCCGCCGGGTTGCCCGGGTCGACACCCTGATCCAGCTCTCCGGAGCGATGTCGATCGAGCCGGGCGAGCTGCTCGAGGGGATCTTCTGGAACGCCGGCGATACCAGCAGCGGCCAGTTCAGCATCTCCCAGCCACCAGCCCAGCCGCAGCGCCGCGGCCGCAGCTGAGCGGGGGCTCAGGCCGGGCTCGCCTCGCCGACCAGTTCGGCGTAGACGGCGGCGGTCTGCTCGGCGACGTCGCCCCAGTCGAAGCGGCGCACGTGCTCGTAGGCTTCGGCGACCAGGCGGCGGCCCAGGTCGTCGTCGGAGAGGACGCGGACGGCGACCTCGGCCAGGTCGTCAGGGTCGCGGGCGCGGAACCGCAGGCCGGCCTCCTCGTGCGGGACCACCTCGCGCAGGCCGCCGGTGTCGGCGACGATGCAGGGGCAGCCGGAGGCCATCGCCTCCAGCGCGACCAGGCCGAACGGCTCGTAGATCGAGGGGACCACGGTGAGGTCGGCGATCCGGTAGAGCGAGTGCAGGACGTCGTCGCCGATCCAGCCGAGGAAGGTGCCGTGCTCCATCAGCCCCAGCTCCTCGGCCTGGCGACGCAGCTCCGCCTCGTGGGTTCCCGAGCCGGCGACCAGGAAGCGGGTGCCGGGCACCTCGCGGATCACGGTCGGCATCGCCTCCAGCGCGTGCTGGAAGCCCTTCTCGTAGACGAGGCGCCCGATCAGCAGCACCAGGCGCTCCTCGGGCGCCGCAAACTCGGAGCGCAGCCGGGCCAGCTCGGCCGGGTCCTGCCGCGGCAGGTCGCCGGGGTCGATCCCGTTCGGGATCACCGTCACCCGCGCCTCCTCGACCCCGAAGATGTCGGCGATCTGCTCGCGCATGTAGTGCGAGCAGGCGATCACCCGCTGGGCGCGGTTGGTGATCCAGCGCTCGGTGCCGTGGATGTAGGTCTGCGGGTGCTCCTCGACCCAGCCCTGGTGGCGGCCGTACTCGGTGGCGTGGATCGTGGTCACCAGCGGCGCCTTGAAGCGCCGCGCCAGGTGGTCGCCGGCGTTGGCGACGAGCCAGTCGTGGCCGTGCACGAGGTCGAAGCTGTAGCGGTCGCCGAGCCCGACCCCGGCGGCCAGCATGTCGGAGTTCATCCGCTCCACCCAGGCGACGAACTCGCCGAGGTCGGTGGGGCGTTTGGGCTCGACGATGCGGTGGATGACGACCCCGCCGCGCCGCTCCTCGGCCGGCGACTCCTCGCCGCCGCGGGTCAGGACGTGGACCTCGATGCCGCGCTCGACCAGCGCCTCGGAGAGCTTGCGGACGTGGCGGGCGAGGCCGCCCTCGATCAGCGGCGGGTACTCCCAGGAGAGGATCAGGACGCGGGTCATGGCGCGCCGATCACGGCTCCAGCATGGTGGCGAGACTCAGGTCCGGGGCAAGAGAACGCATACGTGGATCGGTGACGAGGTTGGAGTCTATGGCCTCCAACATCGCCTGCGCGTGGTCGGTGGCCCGCTGGTAGGCGTAGTCGCCCGCCTGTCCCCGCCCGTCGAGGAAGGCCCAGTCGCTTGCCTGGGCGGCGAGCAGCTCTCGGGCAGCGCGCTGCGCGACCTCGTCGGAGAGCCCGGCCGAGAGCGCCCGCAGCAGCCGCAGCTCCAGCCGCCGCGCCCCCCAGGCGAGGTCGGCGACCGCCGGCGAGTCCCAGGTGCGCAGGTCCTTGCCCTCGCCCCAGCTGGAGGCGGCGAGCGGTCGCTCGACCGGCTCGTGCTCGGCCAGCGCCTGCGGCACCGTGACCAGCCTGATGCCGGCCTCCTCCGCCCCCTCCAGCACCGCGCTCAGCCACTGCGGCCCCTCCGACCACCAGTGGCCGAGCAGCTCGGTGTCGATCGCGAAGACGAGCAGGCCGCGGCGGCCGTGGCCGGCGGCGAACTCGCGCAGCCGGGCGGCGGTGGCGGCAAGGAACTCGCCGGCCTGGCGGCGCGCCGCGGCGGCGGCGGCATCCGGGTCGTAGGCGCCGCCGCCGACCCGCCAGAGACGCACCCCGCGCAGCGACTTGCCGTCGAACTGTGCGTGGGCGGGGTCGGAGGGATAGCCGTCGAGCGACCACAGCCACTGGATCGCCTCCCAGTCGATCGGCAGCGCCACCGGGCCGGCGGCGGTGCGGACCGGCGCCAGCGCCTGCAGCGGCTCGGCCTGGGCGCTCTGGTCGACGCAGAACCAGCGCACCCCGGCCTCGGCCAGCCGCCACTCCAGCCCCGGCGAGTAGGCGCACTCGGGCAGCCAGAAGCCGCCGTCCCAGCCGAAGCGGCGGCGGTGCGACCGGATCCCCGTGCCCAGCTGCAGCCGCAGACCCTCACGGCTCGCCAGCAGCGGCAGCACCGCGTGGGTGGCGGCGGAAGCGGCCAGCGCCACCCGGCCCTCGGCTGCGGCGCGGCGGAATGGCTGCAGCGGGTCGCCCCCGGCCGCGTCGAGCAGCTCCAGCGCGTGGCGGTAGCGGTCGCGCTCCGCCTCGCAGGCCGCGCGGCACTCGGGCGGCACCTCGTCCAGGTCGGCCTCGGCGGCGCCGATCCTCCACTCGCGCAGGAACTCGCGCAGCCGCGCAGCCGCGCCCCGGTCCTCGAGCTGATCGGCCAGCACCGGGGTGACGGTCATCGTCAGGTCGCGCGCCACCTCCAGGACCGGCAGGTAGGAGCGGATCACCGCGTCGAACAGCCACTCCTCGCCGAACGGGTAGGTGCCGAAGCCCTCTACGTAGGGCATGTGGCTGTGCAGCACTATCGCCAGGTCGCCTGCCGTGGTGCCCTTGCTTGGGAGCTCCGGGTCGGCGGGTCCTGTCACGGATTTGGTTCCACCACCCCTTTCGGGGTGGTCCCCCAGATCGGCGCCACCCGCCGACAGGGAGGGCTCCCGCTCATGCACGGCAGACGGCCAGGAAGTCCAGGGCTTGGTTGAGATGGGTGGGTTGGAGCTTGAAGTCCCTGCTTTTTATTGAGGGGGTGAAGCGGTTGTAGAAGGGCTTCGTTAGGCCCAGGCGGGGGTGGATTTGGTCCCAGCCGAGCTTCAGGGCGACCTCGTGGGCGCGCAGCCTGCCGGCGTGGAAGAGGCCGAGCAGCTCGACCTCGGCGAAGTGGGCTGCGCAGAGGGCGCGAAACTCCTCGGCGCGGTACTCGCGCAGGTGCCAGGGGTTGTCGGATTTCTCCGCCCCCGGCGGCGCCAGGGTGAGCAGGTTCGGGGTCGAGACGTAGGCGGTCCCGCCCGGCGCCAGCATCGAGCGAAAGTGGTCGAGGATCGCCCCCGGGTCCTCGACGTGCTCGATCGTCTGCAGGAAGACGACCGCGTCGCAGGGCTCGGCGAAGCTTTCGACCAGGTCGCGCTCGAAGCGCAGGTTGGGCCGCACGTAGCGCAGCCTCGCGTGCTCATGCGCCTCGGGGTTGGCGTCGACCCCGACGGCGGCGGCGGCGCTGCCGGCCAGCAGGTCGGAGCCGTAGCCCTCGCCGCAGGCCATGTCGACCACGCGCAGGCCGCCGACCCGCGCCGCGATCCACTCGTAGACGGCGAGGTGGCGCCGGTACCAGTAGTTCTCCTCCGGCACGTCGGGCAGCGTCCGCTCCCCCGTCAGCGGCAGCGGCGGCACCCCCGGAGGCTGGTTCAGCTGCAGGTATCGGCCCTCCACCGCTCGCACGCTATCGCTTAAAGTCCGCGCCGGATGGGGGCCTCACCGACCGCGACCGCGGAGCACATCAAGGACGTCAACACCCGCTACCACGACGCGGCGGCGCACGAATACGACGCCAAGTGGGGGATCGACTTCGGCCCGATCGGCCAGGAGCAGGTGCGGCTGAAGCTGGCCAAGGCGCTCGGCGGGCTGGACGGCCGCAGCTTCGGCGACGGGCTGGAGATCGGCTCCGGCACCGGCTACTTCTCGCTCAACCTGGTCAAGCTCGGCATCGTGCGGCGGCTGACCGCGACCGACATCTCGCCGGGGATGCTGGACCGGCTGGCCGCCACCGCCCAGGGGCTCGGGATCGAGGACGTCACCACGGTGGCGACCGAGGCCGAGCAACTGCCCTTCGAGGACGAGAGCTTCGACCTCGCCTTCGGCCACGCGGTCCTCCACCACATCCCCGACCTCGAGCGCGCCTTCGCCGAGTTCCGCCGTGTCCTGCGGCCCGGCGGCGTGATCGCCTTCGCCGGCGAGCCCTCCCGCTACGGCGACCGGCTGGCGGCGCTGCCGAAGCGGACCGGGACGCTGCTCGCCCCGGCCTGGCGCCGGATGACCGGGTCGCGGCCCCGCGCCGTGCCCGAGGCCGAGCAGTCGCACGGGCACTCGCTGGAGGGCGAGGTCGACGTCCACGCCTTCGCCCCCTCCGACCTGCGCCGCCTGCTCGCCGACGGCGGCTTCGAGCAGCGCCGGGTGGGCGGCGAGGAGCTGCTCTCCAACGCCTGGGGCTGGGGTCTGCGCACGGTCGAGTCGAGCGCCGAGCCGGACTCGGTGCCGCTGCGCTGGCGCCGCTTCGCCTTCCGCAGCTACATCGCCCTGCAGAAGGTCGACACCCGGTTCCTCGAGCCCCACCTCCCCCCCGAGCTCTTCTACAACCTCCTGCTCTCCGGCCGCAAGCCGGCCTAGGCGCTTTCTTCAACCAGAGGTTGAGAAAAGCGCCTTGCCCTACGCCCGGGTGCGCGCCCGGAACAGTTTGACCCCGGAGTCGATGCCCTTGAGGCGGCGCTCGCCGATGAAGGTGTAGCGGTAGGCGTCCTCGCCGGCCGCCTCGCGAACCGCCGCTTCGGCCACCACCGAGCCGGGCCGGGCCAGCGCGGTGATCCGGCTGGCCAGGTTGACCGGGCGGCCGTAGTAGTCGCCCCACTGCGGCAGCACCGAGCCGCTGGCGAGGCCGGCTCGCAGCCAGGGGAACTGCTCGCCTTCGGCCTCCGCGGCGCCCACCAGCTCCAGCGCCGCGGCCAGCATCGGCTCGGGCTCGGGCGAGACGAACATCGCGGCGTCGCCGATCGTCTTCACCAGCTGCACCGGCGGCCGCGCGACCGCGGTCGCCATCTCCTCGAGCCGCGACGCGACCTGCCCCAGCTCCTCCGGCGCGATCTCCTCGCCGAGCCGGGTGAACTCGACCAGGTCGGCGAAGCAAACGGTGAGCTCGGAGGCGCCGCCGATCTCCCCGGCGGCGAGGTCGGCGGCACCGATCACGTCGCGACGCACCTGCTCGAGCAGGTTGAGCTCGAACGCGTAGACGAGGACGGGGCCGACCAGCGGCAGCAGCGACTCGGCGGCCGCCGCGAACCGGTTGGCGACGTCGCGCTCGGTGTCGCCCGGCCCGGTCAGGCTGCGGATCGTCAGCTCGCGGTTCGCCTGGGCGATCCGAGCCGCCCCCATCCCCACCGTGCGCGCCGTCTGCACCAGCCCCTCGACCGGCAGCCCGGCGTCGAGCAGCTCCCTGGTGCGCCGGGCCGCCTCCAGGTCCGCCGCGGTGGCGATCGGCGCGTCGGGGTCGCCGTAGCGGACGCCCAGCGCGGCCCGGAAGCGCTGCAGCAGGTCGAGGTCGATCCCGGTCTGCTCGGAGATCTCGCGCGGCGTGTAGCGGGGGCCGTCGCCGGCGATCGCCCGCTCGACCGGCAGCAGGGTCAGGCGCCCGGCGGCAACCGCTTCGCGCATCTCCTCCAGCGGCACCCCTTCGGCGGCGAGCTGCGAGAGCAGCGCCAGGCGCGCCTCGCGCGCCTCCCCCTCGAGGTCGCCGAGCAGCCCCTCGGCCGCGAAATCGATCTCGCCGGCACCCGCCATGCCCCAATTCTGCCGTCTGCGTCGGCGCGTGGTTCCTTATTCGCCCTCAGGGCGAATAAGGAACCACGCGATGCTCTGCGGCTCGGCGGTTACGCGGTGGCGACGGCGCCGCCACGGCGGGGGTCGCCGCCGCCGCTCAGGGCGCCGTCGCGGCGGGCGCGGGCAACTGCCTGCACGCCGCCGAAGAAGAGGTTGAGGGCCGGGCGGCGCACCACCGGCAGGCCGCGCTCCTCCAGCCGCGCCAGGGCCGCCTCCTCGATCCCCGGCTCGGCCTGGACGATGCCCTGCTCGAAGTGGAGGCGGGGCGCCTCGATCGCCAGCTCGACCGGCATCCGCTGCTCGACCGTGCGGACCACGGTCTGGACGATCGCCGAGCGGATCCGGTTGGAGCCGGCGCTGCCCAGCGCCAGCTCGATCTCGCCGTCGCGGAGGACGACGGTCGGCGCCATCATCGACGGCACCCGGCGACCCGGCGCGATGCGGTGGAAGCCGAGCGGGTTGAGGTCCTCCTCGCCGAGCATGTTGTTGAGGATCACGCCGGTGCCGGGGACCAGGACGCCGGAGCCCGAGCCGTTGGAGCAGGTGACGCTGGCGCACATCCCGCCCGCGTCGAGGACCGAGATGTGGGTGGTCGAGCCGAGCAGCTCCGAGGCGGCGAGGTCGAGCCCGACCGAGTCGAGGAAGCCGGCCTCCATCCCCTCCTCGTAGAGCGCCTCGGCGAAGCGCAGGTCGCGGCGGTCGTTGGCGGCGCCCATCGCGGTCACCAGCTGCTCGGGGCCGCTGCGATCGCCGAGCCGCTCCAGCAGGCCGAGGGTGTAGGCGATCAGGATCCCGCCCGAGGAGGGCGGCGGGTTGGTCAGCACCTCGGCGCCGCGGAACCGGGCCCGGGTCGGGCGGCGCTCGACCGCCTCGTAGGAGGCGAGGTCGCCGGGCCCCAGCGTGCCGCCGTGCTCGACCACGAAGCTGCTCAGCGCCGCCGCCAGCTCGCCGCGGTAGAACGGCTCCGCTCCCTCGGCGCCGAACCGTTCCAGCGCCGTCGCCAGCTCGGCGAAGGCGAAGCGGTCACCCTCGCGCAGCGTCCGCCCGCGCGGCGCGTAGAGCTGGCGGGTGCCCTCCAGCCGCTCGTGGATCGGCGCCAGGATGTCGAGGATGTAGGCCTGCTGGGCGTTGACCGGGGCGCCCTCGCGGGCCAGCCTCACCCCCGGCCGGACCAGGTCGGCCAGCGGCGCCGAGCCGAACCGGTCGAGCGCCCGCACCAGGCCGGCCGCGGTCCCCGGCACGCCGCAGGAGGCCGGCCCGACGTGGAACGTCTGCACGGTCTCGGCGTCGAAGTGGACCGGGACCGGGTCGAGCTCGGCGCGCCGCTCGATCCCGTCGAGCCCGGGCGCGGCGACGAAGAAATCGACCAGGGCGGTCTCGCCCTCGTCGTGAACCATCATGTAGCCGCCGGCGCCGAACCCGGTCAGCGGGCTCTCGACCGCGAACGAGGCGAGCACGGCGCAGACCGCGGCATCGACCGCGTTGCCGCCCTCGCGCAGGACCGAGGCGCCGGCCTCGGCGGTGAGCGGGTGCCCGGCGGCGACGACACCTCGCATGGGGTGTGCGCCTACCCGGGTAGGAACTCGGGCACGTCGATGCCCAGCTCGCCGCTCTGGCGGTCGGCGGCGCGGCCTCCGCGATCGCCGCCGGTCTCCTTGGTGCGGCGGATCGTCGGCTCGGCGGCGCGGCGCTGCGGCGCCGGCCGGCCGTCGAACCGGGTGGCGACCACGGTCACCCAGATCTGGTCGGTCAGCTCCTCGTCGACGTTGGCGCCGAAGATGATGTTGGCGTCGGGATGGGCCGCCTCGCCGACCACCTTGGCGGCCTCGGAGACCTCGATCAGCGAGAGGTCGGAGCCGCCGGTGATCGAGAGCAGGATCGAGCGGGAGCCCTCCATCGAGGTCTCCAGCAGCGGCGAGGAGATCGCTTTTTCGGCGGCGAGCACGGCGCGCTCGTCGCCGTAGGCCATCCCGATCCCGAGCAGCGCCCGGCCGGCGTCGGACATGATCGTCCGCACGTCGGCGAAGTCGAGGTTGATCACCGCCGGCAGCGTCACCAGGTCGGAGATCCCCTGCACGCCCTGGCGCAGGACGTCGTCGGCGACCCGGAAGGCCTCGATCATCGAGGTCTGCTGGTCGAGCACCTCGAGCAGGCGGTCGTTGGGGACGACGATCAGGGTGTCGACCTCGGCGCCGAGCTCCTCGATGCCCTTGTTCGCCTGGTTGCCGCGGCGGCTGCCCTCGAAGCTGAACGGCTTGGTGACGATGCCGACCGTGAGCGCGCCGACCTCGCGAGCGAGGCGGGCGATCACCGGGGCCGCGCCGGTTCCCGTGCCGCCGCCGGCCCCGGCGGCGACGAAGACCATGTCGGAGCCCTTCAGCAGCCGCTTGATCTTGTCCTGCTCCTCGAAGGCGGAGCGGTGTCCGACGTCGGCGTCGGCGCCGGCGCCCAGCCCCCGCGTCTGCTCGTCGCCGATGTGCACGGTGACGTCGGCGACGCAGAGCTGCAACGACTGCAAATCGGTGTTGACGGCCATGAACTCGACCCCGGGGATGCGGGCGTCGACCATCCGGTTGACCGCGTTGACGCCGGCCCCGCCGACCCCGACCACCCGGATCACCGGCTGGTGCGGCTCGCCGCTGCCCGGCGGCTCGTAGGCCGGCTCCTCGCGCCCGTAGCGCGGGTTGGCGGTCAGCTCCTCGCGGCTGATCCGAGAGGGCTCCTCGGCAAAGACCTTGGCCAGCCGCTCCGGCGGAGTCGGCGACTGGGGCCGCTCCTCTTCAGCCTCCAGCGCTCCACCCGTCTGCTCGACGTCCTGATCGAACGGCGCCGAGCCGGCGGCGTCAACCTGCGGCGTCTCTGCCGCGGGTGGCGCGGGGGGTGGCTCCTCGCCCGCAGCTTGCGAGGACGAGGAATGCTCCCCCGCGACAGGACCCGCGGCCCGACCGCCCTCGTCCGACTCGCCGTCGCCTCCAGTGGTCGAACGGAACAGGTCCGAGAGCGGACCCTCACGCATGCTTGCCCGCTTGTTACGCCGAGCCATTCGCCAGGACCTCCTTCGCCAGCTCCCGGTAGTAGTTCGCGGCGTTGCTGCTCGAATCGTACTTGAGCACGCTCGAGCCCTTCACCGGCGCCTCGGCGAACTTGATCGCCTTGCGGATCCGGGACTGGAAGACGAGGTCTCCGAAGTTCTCCTCGAGGATCTCGATCGCCTCCTTGGCGTGGACCGTCCTCGTGTCGAGCATCGTCGGCAGGATGCCCTCGATCTTCACGTCCGGATTGAGATTCTCCTGGATCATCCGCAGCGTGTTCTGGAGCTGGACCAGGCCACGCATCGACAGATACTCGCACTGGACGGGGACGATCACCTTGTTTGCCGCCGTCAGCGCGTTGATCGTCAGCAGCCCGAGGCTGGGCGGCGTGTCGATGCAGACGAAGTCGTAGTCGCCGGCCACCTCTTTCAGCGCTTTCTCCAGCGAGCGCTCGCGGCCGATCTTGGTGCTCATCGCGATCTCCGCCCCGGCAAGGTCGATCGAGGAGACGGCGATGTCGATCTCGCGCTCGACGATGATCTCGGAGAGCGGCATGTCGTGGACGAGCACGTCGTAGAGGCTCTTCTCGACCTTGTCCGGGTCGATCCCCTGGCTCATCGTCAGGTTGCCCTGCGGGTCGAGGTCGACGCAGAGGACCCGGTGGCCGGACTCGGCGAAGGCGACCGCGAGGTTGAGCGTGGTCGTCGTCTTCGCGACCCCGCCCTTCTGGTTGGCGAAGGCGATCACCTCGGCGTGCTTGGCCGGCGCCTCGGGCTCCGGCGCGACCGCCATCGGGTTGGCGCGACTCGGCGCGATCAGGTCCGAAGCCTTCATCCGGGCCCGATCCTCACCCCCCTCAGCTTCCACCACCTGCTGCGCCGGCGGAGCATCGGCCGGAGCGGAATCTGCCGTGGGTGGCGTGGAGGGGCGTTCATCGCCCGCAGCTTGCGAGGACGAGGAATGCTCCTCCGCGACAGGACCCGCGGCCTGACCGCCCTGTCCCTCGTCGTCAACCGTGCGCTCGGGCACAGCACTTTCCATCTGCTGCAGCTCCTCGACAATCGGGTGCTGCTCGTCTTCGGCGGGAGGGCGCTCCTCGACCATCGACTCGGGCGCGGGCTTTGGCTTACGGCTTAGAAATCCCATTGCGCGGTTATTCGGATGGGGGCCGCTTTTTCCTGCCGACCCCCGAAATTGCTAGGAATTGCCCGATACCCGATCTCCTCGACAAGCGGTTGGTGATCGTCACCGGCAAGGGAGGCGTCGGCAAGACGACGGTTGCGGTGGCCCTTGGCATGCGGGCCGCGGCGGCCGGCAAGCGGACGATCGTCTGCGAGGTCTCCTCCCAGGAGAACGCCTCGCGGATGTTCGACCACGCCGAGGTCGGGTTCCACGAGGTCGAGATGGAGGAGAACCTCTGGTCGATCTCGATCGACCCCGACGAGTCGATGCGCGAGTACGTGCTGCTGCAGCTCAAGGTGCGGGCGATGCGCGACATGCTGTTCCGCAGCCGCATCTTCGGCTACCTCGCCGCCGCCACGCCGGGGCTGAAGGAGCTGGTCACGATCGGCAAGATCTGGGAGCTGGCGCAGCTCGACCGCAAGGTCAAGAAGGGACACGAGTACGACCTGGTGATCGTCGACGCGCCCGCCACCGGACACGGGGTCGGCTTCCTGCAGACGCCGCGCACCTTCGCCAACATCGCCCGGGTCGGCCCGATCCACTCCCAGGCGCAGCGGCTCGACAGCTTCATCACCGACCACGACCAGACCGGGACGGCGATCGTCGCCCTGCCGGAGGAGATGCCGGTCAACGAGTCGGCGGCGCTGGAGCGCGACCTGCGCGAGGAGGTCGGGGTCGCGGTCGACCGCGTCTACCTCAACGGGCTCTACCCGGAGCGGTTCTCCCGGACCGAGTGCGAGCAGCTGGGCAAGCTCGCCGCCGCCGAGGACGGCGCGGCGCGGGCAGCGGCGCGAGCGGCGGTCTCCGAGCACGAACGGGCTCGCTCGCAGCGCGCCCAGCTGGCCCGGCTGCGGCGCCGGGTCAAGGCGCCGGTGAAGACCCTGCCCTTCCTCTTCGAGCCGGAGCTCGGCCCGGAAGCGGCGCGGCTGCTCTCGCGGAGGCTGGGCTGATGCCGACCCTGAGCGAGATCCTCGACGACAAGGGGATCTGCATCTGCGCCGGCTCGGGCGGGGTCGGCAAGACCACCACCTCGGCGGCGATCGCGGTCGGGATGGCCTCGCGGGGGCTGAAGGTCTGTGTGCTGACGATCGACCCGGCGAAGCGGCTCGCCGACTCGCTGGGGATGGAGGAGCTCGGCAACGAGGCGCGCCGCGTCGACCCGGCCCTGTTCGAGCGCCAGGGGGTCGAGATGAGGGGCGAGCTGTGGGCGATGATGCTCGACCCGAAGCAGACCTTCGACGAGCTGATCGCCCGCCAGGCGCCGGACGAGGAGTCGCGCGACCGGGTCCTCGAAAACCGCATCTACCAGCAGATCTCCAACGCCCTGGCCGGCTCGCAGGAGTACATGGCGATGGAGAAGCTGTTCGAGCTGCACACCGAAGGCGAGTTCGACCTGCTGGTCCTCGACACGCCACCGACCCGCAACGCGCTCGACTTCCTCGACGCGCCGAAACGGCTCACCCAGTTCATCGAGGGCCGCTCGCTGAAGGTGTTCATGAAGCCAACCGGGCTCGCCGCCAAGGTCGCGGGGCGCGGCGCCTCGGTGGCGCTCGGCGTCTTCAAGCGGATCGTCGGCTTCGACCTGATCGCCGACCTGGCCGAGTTCTTCAACGCCTTCAGCGGCATGGTCGACGGGTTCCAGGCCCGCGCCAAACGGGTCAACCGGCTGCTCTCGGACCGCCGCACCTGCTTCCTGGTGGTCTGCGGCCCGCAGGGCGAGCCGATCGACGAGGCGGTCTACTTCCACCGCAAGCTGGTCGAGGCGAAGCTGCCGTTCGGCGGGGTGATCGTCAACAAGGTCCATTACCCGGCCGAGCAGCTGCGCGGCGAGAGCGACGACGACCTGCCGGCGGCGCTGGCCGAGAAGCTCGGCGACGCCGACCTCGCGCAACGGGTCGCCGCCAACTTCGCCGACTACCAGGCGCTTGCCGAGCGCGACGCGCGCAACATCGAGCACCTCGCCACCGAGCTGCGCTCCAGCGGCGTGATCCGCGTCCCCCACCTCGACGAGGACGTACACGACCTCGCCGGCCTGGCCGAGATCGACCGCTACCTATTTGCGACCAGCGACGAGCGAATCGCGATGGCGGCCGGGCGCGCCTGAGCCGGGTTCAGCTGGCGCGGCCGGCGCGGCGCGAGTACTCGAGCTCCTTGACGTCCCACTCGGAGTCGGGCACCGGGAAGAGATGGCGGACGCGCGGGGTGTCGACGCGCTCGCGGTGCTGCAGGTCGCGGTCGCCGTCGGCCGGCCATTCGATCGAGTCGCCGCGCCGGGCGTCGGAGACCTCGTCCAGCCACGGCGTCGCCGTGATCTTGATCTCGTCCTCGTCGGGAATCGGCTCCATGATCCGGGTCTCCTGCATTACGGACTCCTCCTCGTGGTCGGAGATCGGCTCGGACTCGGGTCGCGGCACCGGTTCAGTGCTCACGACAGGCTCGGGGGAAGGCTCCGGCTCGGGCGCTTCTTCGACCGAGACGGCGATCTCGGCGTCGCCGAAGTCCAGCCCGGTCGCGATCAGGGTCTCGTCGGCGGTGGCGCTGAGGTCGCCGCCCAGCTCGCCGAGCGCCGCCTGGCGCAGCAGCCGGCGGACGCCGTCCTCGGCCCAGGCCGCCAGCTCGACGGCGCGCTCGACGGCGGCGCCGTTCATCAGCGCCCGCTCCAGCTCCAGCACGCCCTCGACCCGCTCGCCGGCCTCGATCCGGTCCAGATCCTCGTCGCAGATCAGCGCCGCGGCGCGCAGCGGCAGCGAAGCGCCGACCGGGCCGTGGCCCTCGAGCACCGCTCGCAGCGCCAGCAGCTGGTCGCTGAGGCCCTCCAGGGCGCTCTCGCGCTCGCAACCCATCTCGAACCGGCCGACCGCCCAGGCGAGGGCGCTGTCGGGATCGGGTCGCGCCTCCAGGGTCGCCGCGAACTCGGCGAGCCGGGCGGCCTCCTCGTCGTCGAGGCGGTAGCCGCCGGGGCGGGTCGCCGGGGCGCCGGTGGCGACCCGGCGCCAGCAGCCCTCGCCGGTCGGCGCAAAGGCGTAGGGCCCGAGCCCGACGCCACCGGCCTTGAAGAGACGCATCACGCTGATCAGCTCGTGCAGCTGTTGCAGGGCCGCCTCGGCGCCGCCGGCATCCTGCTCGGCGACCGCCAGGTACTGCGGCTCCCAGGCGGCGCGGCCCATGCCCTCGCTGCGCATCGCGTCGACCGGGGCCTCGACCGAGTCGGCGCGGACGATCCGCACCCCGTGCGGAAGCTGCAGCCGCTGGGCCGACATCCGCAGGCCGACGATCGGCGCCAGCAGCACCTCGGCCTGGTCGGCGTCGCGGGCCTCGGCGTCAAGCGCGACAAGCGCGGCGTCGAGCCGCTCGCGGTCGAGCGAGAACCCGGTGCTGCCCTCCCAGAGGTCGGCGAGGAAGACGACCAGCATCCGCTCGGCGCGGCCGCCGGGGTCGGCAGGCACCGACTCGCCCCGCTGCTCCAGGTAGGAGGCGGCAACGCCCGCCTCGGCGGCGGCGTCGCGGGCCGGCCCGAACCCGGGCAGGGCGCGCAGCTCGTCGGCATGGTCCTCGACGTAGCGCCCGGTCAGCGGCACGTAGCTGTAGAAGAGCGAATCCTCGGCCGCGTCGGCGGCGACGTCGAAGGGGATCTGCTCGCCGCCGGCGACCAGGACGCTGAACCGGGTCGCGGCCTCGGTGGCCAGCCGCTTCAGCGCCTCGTTGAGGAGGAAGTCACGCACGGCTCCAGGCTTCCGCCCGCCCGCCGCTCCTCCTGCGCCTGCACGACGGCTTGCAGCGACAGCGGCCAAGGGGGGAGAACCGAGCCCTCGGGGCGCCTTTCCTTACCGATGGTGAGGAAAGGCGCCCCGCCACAGTCTCGTGATGCCCGGATCGAGAAGATCGCCGCGAGCCAGCACGGCCTGATCACCGCCGCGCAGCTGGCCACCTGCGACCTGACGAGCGGGGCGATCGCGAAGCGGGTGCGCTCGGGGCGACTGCATCGCGTTCACCGGGGCGTCTACGCGGTCGGGCACCGGAACCTCAGCCGGGAGGCGCGCTGGCTGGCGGCGGTGCTCGCCTGCGGCGACGGGGCGGTGCTGAGCCACCTCGGCGCAGCGGCGCTGTGGGGGCTGCTGAGGCCGGAGGGCGGGCCGGTCGACGTCACGGTCCCGACCCACGGAGGCAAGCGGAGGCGCGACGGGATCCGCATCCACCGCTGCGCGTCGCTGGCCGGCGCGGTTCTCGTCCCCCGCCCGGACGCCGAACCGATCCCCGCCGTCACCGTGCGCGACGGGATCCCGGTCACCGCTCCGTGGCGGACGGTCGAGGACCTCAGGGGCGCCGTCTCGCCGCCGCTCTATCGCCGAGCCGTGAGGGAGGCGGAGATGCGCCGCTTCGTCCTGACGCCGCGAACCCCGCGTGACCGCACCCGCAGCGACCTCGAGCGCGCCTTCCTGGCGCTCTGCCGCGAACACGGGCTGCCTACGCCCGAGGTGAACGTGTCGCTCGGCCGCTGGACCGTCGACTTCCTCTGGCGGGAGAAGCGGCTGGTGGCGGAAACCGACAGCTGGGCCACCCACGGCGGCAGCGTCGCCTTCGAGGACGACCGCGGGCGGGATCTCGGCCTCCGCCGTCTGGGCTACGAGGTGCGGCGATACGCCGACCACCAGCTCGAGACGGAACCGGCCGCGGTGGTGGCCGACCTGTGGACCCGTCTCCGTCGTTGACCTACGCCGCGGCGGGCTCGCAGTCGCCGGCCAGGAGCCAGCGGGTGCCGTAGGTGCGCATGTCATCGATCAGCGGCACCAGCGCCTCGCCCTTCTCGGTCAGCGCGTACTCGACCCGGGGCGGCACCTCGGGGTAGGTGTGGCGCTCGACGATCCCCTCGTCCTCCAGGGCCCGCAGGCGCAGCGAGAGGGTGCGCGGGCTGATCCCCTCCAGCGACCGCTCCAGCTCACAGAACCGGCTGCTGCCGGCGGCAAGGTCGCGGATCACCAGCAGCGTCCACTTGCCGCAGACCACTTCCGCGGTCCGACAGACGGGACAGGATGCGTTGCTTTCCTCGCTCATCAAGAGATCCCGGGTGGTGGGTGGACCAACCCTGCTTCAACAAGTGTAGCCACATGGCTTCACTTACTGAAGCTTTGGCTGACCTTGACCACCTGCAGCTTCATGCGAGCGTGGTTGGCGCCGTATTCGAAGACCTGGGGCAGGTCGGGGGCAAGTTCGATCAGCTCGCACTCGCCCTTGTCGCCGGAGACGCAGTGGCCGTCGCCGAACACCGCGGTCACCTCGTCGGAGATCAGGAAGACCGCCTTGCGGGTCTCGGCGTTGACCCCGAGCGCGGTGACGACCGGGTTCTTCTTGCCGGGCAGCGGGGTCAGCATCCGCACCTGCTCGCGGACCACCGGCTTGCCCATCTTCAGCTTGCCGCCCTCGGTCTTTTCGGTGTGGGAGACGCGCAGCTTCACGTTCCAGGTGTAGGACTTGGAGTCGCCGTCGCCGGAGCCTCCGCCTTCCTTGCCGCCGCTGTCGCCGCCGGAGCTTCCCGAGCCGCCGCTGTCCGCGCCGCCCCCCGCCGGCTCGCCGCCGGATTCCGCGGAGCCCGAGCCGCCGTCCTTGCCGGAGGTGGTGGTCGAGGTCGTCTCCTCGCCCTTGCCGCCGCCCGACGACGACTCGCTCGACTCGGGCAGGTCGGCCCCGTCGAGGACCGGCGCCGTGTAGCGCTGCTTGAAGGGGTCGGTCTCCCGCCTGCCGCCGAGCCGCTTCTCGTACTCGCGCAGGCCCGGGGTCGCCTCGACCACGCTGAGCTGCGATCCCTCGGCGACGGCGCCCGGATCGGCGCCCGCCAAGAAGTCGGCTTCCTCTTCCTCGCCGGAGCCGCCGCCGAGCAGGAAGGGGACGGCGACGATTGCCACCACGAGCAGCCCGAGCAGGGGCAGCAGGCGGCGGTCGCGCAGGTCTTCGTAGAGCTCGCGCAGGACGCCGGGCACCTTGACCTGTGGCATCTTCAGGTCCGGTCCGAGCCGCTTCATCCGCCCGCTCCGGTGGTCGCCGAGGCCGGGGTCGCTAGCGCCGAGCCGGGACTCTGCGGGCTGGCGCCGCCGGTCACGCCCTGGTTCGGCGGGGTCAGGTAGGTGGTGACCGCAAAGCTGCCTTCCAGCGCCGGGAAGCCCCTCGTCTTGTCGGGGGCGAGCGCGAAGCCGTCGAGGGTGATCAGGCGGCCGTCGACGCGGACGTTTTCATTGCTCGTCTTGACCAACTGGTCGAGTTCTTCGATGAAGTCGGCGAGCTTGAAGAAGTTGCCTTCGAAGGTCAGCGTGTAGGGCATCACCGCCAGTCCGGCGGGGCCGATCCGCGCCCCCAGCGGCAGCAGCGAGGCAGCGGCCTCAGTGGCCGAGACCGGCTGCGCCGAGCCCGACGGCGTCGCCGCGGGAGCTGCGCCCTCTTCGCCCCCGCCGCCGGCGCTGTTCAGCTTGATCGTCTTGAACCTGATCTGGTTGCGGGCGGCGATCTGGTTGACCTGGACCAGCAGCGAGGCGGTGTCGTCGTCGCCGGGCACGGCCTTGCCGAGCACGACGAGCTTCTGGTAGTCGGCCGAGAACTCGCGCTTCGCCGCTTCGCCCTCGGCGATTTCGGCCCGGTGGCGGGTCAGCGACGCTTCCAGCTGTTCGACCTGGTGGCCGAGCTTCGCGGCTTCGTCGCGCTTCGGGCCGAGCACCAGCAACCAGAAGGCGATCCCGATCGCGACGATCGCCAGCATCGCCACCACCACGCTGCCGCTGGACTTGAGGCTCAGCTTCATCTCAGCCTTCCCCCTCGGCGCCGGTCGGGGCCGCCTCGCCTTCGCCCTCGGCGGGGGGCGTGCTTTCTTCCGGCGGCGGCGCTTCACCTTCCGCGCCCCCGGTCACCGGAACGGGCGCCGCGTCGAAGGCGACGACCAGCTGGAACTTGGCGATGAAGTCACGGGTGCGGCAGTCGTCGTTGCCACCACCGCCGCCGCCCCCGCTCGCGTCGCCGTCGGCGGAGACGCCGGCGCCGCTCTTCTCGTCCGGCAGTTCGGAGGACTCGACCCCGACCCGGGTGACGCCGTCGATGTCCTTGAGCGCGGTGATGAACCCGGCGACCGCCGGCTGGCCGCTGGCGCAGCCCTGCATCTCCAGCGCCGGCCCCTTGGCGCCCCCCCGCAGGCTGCTGCCGCCGCCGGAGCCCCCCTCGACGCCGACCCCGGCCGTCGCCGAGGCGGTCAGGTTGACCAGCCAGACGTCGCCGGGCAGGACCAGGGCCAGTTCGCGCATCACCCGCTCCCAGTCGAAGCGGCTGTCGGCGAGGCTGGCGACGGTCTGCAGCCGCTGCTGGCTGAGGGTGCGGAAGTTGACGTAGGCGGCGAGCCGCTGCGCCTCGGCGGCCGCGGCGGCGTCTTCGCTCTGCAGGCGGGCGACCTCGGCTTCGCGGTCGGAGACCTGGTTGGAGAGCAGGACGGCTGCGGTGACGCCGACCAGGACCGCGACCAGCGCCGCCACCACCAGGTAGGCGAGGGCGCCGGTCCGCAGCGGCGCCTGCTCGCCGCGGCGGTCCTCGGGCGGGATCAGGTTGACCGGACGCACCTAGCGCTCCAGGGCCAGTCCGTAGGGCAGGGTCAGCCGCGCCGCGGAGAGCTCGTCGAAGGCGGCGAACGGCGCCGGGCGCTGGGTGACGATCTCGGCCCCGAGCGCCGCCCCCAAACGATCGGGCAACCCCGCGACCGTGCTGCCCGGCCCGCAGAGGACGATCCGTTCGACCGGCAGCGCCGACTCCTGCGCTCCGTAGTAGTCGAGCGAGAGGCGCAGCTCGTCGCCGAGCGCGCTCACGCCGTTCTCCAGCACCTCGCGGGCCGCGGCGACGATCCCGGGGTCGCCCTCGACCGCCTCCACCGGCCGCTCCAGGCCGACGTGGTGCAGCCACTGCGCGGCGTGCTCGGGCACCAGCCCGCACCGCGCCGCGAGCTCGGCGCCGATCGCCTCGAAGCCGACGTGGGAGACGCGGGTGAACAGACATGAGGAGCCGCGGGCTACGGCAAGGTTGGTGACGTCGCCGAGGCTGCAGTAGAGGACGGCCTCCGTGGGACGCTCGCCGGGCTCCACCGCGCCAGGCTCGGCGAGGGCCCGGATCATTCCGAAGGCGGCGAGGTCGAGCCCGGCCGGGTGCAGCCCGGCGCTTCGCAGCGGCTCGACCAGCGAGCGGACCATCTCGCGGCGGGCGGCGACGACGATCACGTCGACCTGGGGCGCCTCCCCCTCCTCGGCCGGCACGCCGCCGACCACCTGGTGTTCCAACACCGCGTCCTCGAGCGGCATCGGGATCTGCTCCTGGGCCTGGAAGCGGACAGCGGCCTCGAGCTTCTCGGGGTCCTCCAGCGCCGGCAGCCGCACGGTGCGGACGGCGACCCGCTGGTTGCCGACCCCGAGCCGCACCCGCTTGCCCAGCTTCTGGTCGGCGAACATCGCCTGCAGCGCCTCCGCGAGCCGGTCGGGGTCGAGCACCTCGCCCTCGTGGAAGACCCCGGGCGGCAGCGGCGCGATCGCCGTCGCGGTGACCTCGACGCTGCCGTTGACCCGGACTTCGGTCGCGGCGACGCTGTCGGCCTCGATCTCGAGGCCGACGATCGCGTCGTTGGTCTTCTTGTGCAGGCTGGGCAGTCGCATCGGGATTGGCGGGAGCGCCGGGCGGCGGACCCCCACCGTTCCTTGATCGACAGCTGAGCCGAAAACCTTTCGCGCCGCAACTACCAAGTTTTAGGAGAAGCTGGGGCGCTCAGGCGACGGTGTCGAGGTACCAGTCGACGATCTCGTCGCCTGCAAGCAGTCCGACGACGCCGCCCAGGGCCAGAAAGGGGCCGAAGGGGATCGCCCGCTTGCGGGCCGCGGCGCCCTCGCGGGCGACGATCGCAAGGCCGACCAGGGTCCCCGCCAGCAGCGCGACAAGCAGCGCCGGCGCCACGTTGCGGCCGAGGAACAGCCCCATCGTCGCCGCCAGCTTGACGTCGCCCATCCCCATCCCACGCGGGTAGGCCAACGCCGCCAGGAACAGCACGCCGCCCGCCGCGGCGGCCGCGATCAGGTGCTCGGGGAGGTCGCCCGGCTCGGCCGCGGCGACAATCGCCACCGCGGCCACGGCGCCGGCGATCAGCACCGTGTTGGGGATGATCCGCCGCTCCAGGTCGGTCAGGGTCACCGCCGTGAGCAGAGCGAGGAAGACGAGCCCGAGCGCGATCTGCGCCGGCTCGTCCCAGAGGACCAGGACGGTGGCGGCGAAGAGCAGGCCGAGGGCGAGCTCGGTCAACGGGTAGCGCGGCGAGATCGAGGCCCCGCAGCAACGGGCACGGCCGCGCAGCGCCAGCCAGGAGAAGAGCGGCACGTTGTCGTAGGCGGCGATCTGGGCGCCGCAGGCCGGGCAGCGCGAGCGCGGCCCGACGATCGACTCGCCGCGCGGCACGCGGTGGGCGACGACGGTGACGAAGCTGCCGGCGATCAGCCCTCCGCAGAAGGCGAGCACCGCGGCCGCAGCCACCCGCTAGCCGCCTTCGATCGGGGTCGTGGTGTCGACCTCGAGCCGGCTCGGGTAGTTCGGGTGGTCGTACATGACCGGGATCGCGTCGGCGGGGGTGTTGGCGGGGTCGACGCCAAGCGCGACGCCGAGCCGCTGCCCGGCCGGGATCACGTGGGGGGCTTCCTGGAATTCCATCGTCAACCTCACCTTGGTCCAGCTGTTTCGCGGCCAGAACCCGTTTCCCTCCGGTTCGTATACCCAGTAGGGGTTGCCGTTCGCCTCGTCGGTGAGGAAGGTGTCTTCGGCCGTTTCGCCGCCTTCGGACTCGACCCGGTCGAAGAGGAAGACGCAGAGGCTGCCGGTGTAGAGAGCGTCGTTGAGGGTGCGGGTGTAGAACTCGAGCGTCACCGCGCCGCTCATCTGGAAGGCATGCGGCACCGGGTCGCTGACCCAGCGGTGGACCTGGGACTCGGGGTTTGCGGTCCCGGTCGGGTCGTAGTGGCAGCCGCTGGTGTCATCGCGGCGGATCTGGACCCCCTTGTCGGTGTCCGGGGTCGGCTCGAGGTAGAAGTCGTTGGAGTAGTCGAACAGCGCCGGGTTGAATTCGTCCAGCGGGTCGGGGTCGGGCGGGCCGGCAAGCAGCAGGGTGTCGGGGGCGCCCACCGTCGAGCCGGTCTGCGGTCCGCTGGCGCAGGTGCCGAGGGTGTTGTGGAGCAGGTGGTCGGATTCGATCTCCGCCCGCGCCGTTTCGCCACCTTCGTCGCAGGAGGTGTCGGAGAGGAAGAACTGCTGGGCGGTGACCGGGTTGCCTTCGTTGCCGGGCCCGCCTTCGCCTTCGCCTTCTTCGCCGCCTTCGGACGGCGCCGGTTCGCTCACCTCGTCCGGGTCGATCCGCTTCGCCTGCACCTCGACGTAGCCGCGTTCGGTCTGCTGACCCGATCCCGCTTTCGGCTGCACGGCGACGATCACCTGCTTGTAGTCCTGTTCGCCCGGGCACTCGGCCTCCGGGCAGCTGTCGTCGTTGCGCCAGACCACGTACCGGTAGACGGTGCCGCTGACCCCGCCGGAGTTGGCCTCGCCGCTGAGAAATTCGGACTTCGGGCTGAACCCGAATCCTTCGTTGATGATCAGCGGCGCGTATTCGCCCGCTGGGTTGCGCTGCAGGGCGAAGGTTTTGCCTTCTTCCCCAACCCTGGAACCCGGGTTGAGGGCGCTTTCCGAGGTTTCGGGGGTGCTGCTGAGCGCCAGCTGGTTGAAGGGGACGGCGCGCAGCCGCTCGATCTCTTCCTGGGCGAGGTCCTGGGCGACCTGGCTCGCTTTCGCCCGCTGCGCGTTCTTGGTCGCCGCGGCAAGCACCCCGAAGGTGGCAAGCGCCGCCAGCGCCAGGACCAGCGAGGCGACGACGACCTCGATGATCGTCAGGCCGGCCTCGCCGCGATGCCGGATGTCCGCCATCCTCGTCATTGCGCCAGGGGGGCGCCGCCGCGCAGGCTGGCGCCGTCGCCGATCGTCGTCGTGCCGCTGCCGTCGGGATCGGGAAAGCGCAGGGTGACGCCGACGAAGGTCGGGTCTTCGTTCGGCTCGTAGGTGAACACCTCGGCGTCGCCGATCCCGGCGAAGATCTGCGTGGGGGTGCCGGATTCCACCCCCGGCGCCGCCTCCAGCCGCGAGCAGGCGGTCGCCGTGCAGGTGTAGGTGACCTGGCACCGGATCGCCCGTTCTTCGGGCGCCAGCGCTTCGCCCGAGCCGCAGCTGGCGCGGCGGACCCAGGCTTCGAAGGAGACGGTCGAGGCGGTCGCGGTGTCGATCCCGATCCCATTGCGGATCTCCCGCGTCATCCGCTCCAGCGCCCAGCGCGCCGTGGTGATGTCCTGGGAGCGCTCGCTGATGTTGGGCTGGGTGCGGACGGCGCTGATCAGCATCATGCTGGCGGCGCCGACCAGGATCACGCTCATCGAGGCAGCGACCAGCATCTCGATCAGGGTCAGCCCGGACTCGCCGCCGGCCAGCACGGCGCGGACGCGGCGGGTCACGGTCGCACCGCCATCAGGGGGCGGATCGCGACCCGGTTGGCGCGCTTGCGCCTCACCACCTTGAAGCGGCGGCGGACGACCCGCTTCGAGGGCTGGCCGACCGCGTTGATCGCCCGCACCCGGAAGATGTGGCGGCCGCCGCGCAGCTTGCGCAACCGCTTCGGCGAGCGGCATCGGTGCCACCGCCGCTGCCGGTCGAGCCGGCACTTGAAGCGGGTCCCGGGCTGGCCGGTGCGGTCCTTGAAGCGGAAGGCGGGCCGCCGGGAGCGGGTCTTGAAGGCGGGGCCGAAGGTGATCTTCACCACCGGCCTCACGTAGGCGACGCCGCCGCTGTGAGTCGGTTCCGGGCCGGCGGTCGGCGCCGACGCACCCGAACCCGACCCGGACGGGGATTCCGAAGGAGGAGGAGCAGGAGGCGGTGGTGGAGGCGGAGGCGGAGGTGGTGGCGGGCTTTCCTGCGTGTAGGAAACCGGGTTCGAGCAGAGCGAGGTGAAGCCTTCGGCTTCCGCGGTCGCCCAGAAGGTCGCGGTCGTGCCGGCCGCGACGGCGACCGGGATCCCCGGTTCGGCCAGCTCGGCGGCGGTGCCGGTGGCGACCGGTTCGCCCGAGCAGCCGGCGGTCGGGTAGACCTTGATCAGCGCTTCCGCGGCGGCTTCGCCGAGCAGCCGCGGTTCGGTCGAGGGGTCTGGTGAGACCGGATCGGTGCCCAGCAGTTTGGGCGCCGCCGGGCCGAGCTCGAGTTCGTCCGAGTTGCCGGTCGAGACGAGGCGCGTGACGTCGGCTTCCAGCGCCGCGTCGGGTGCCCGCTCGTAGATGTCGGCCTCACCGTCGACGTCGTCGGCGACAAGCCGCTCGGTGGTCTGGAAGACGACGTGGGTCGCGTCGGTCGAGGCGCCGACGAAGGTGGCGCCGCAGCTGCTGGTCGGGCACAGCCCCGGCGGTGGGGTCGAGAGCGCGGTCGTTTCGGCGCCGAGGTCGCGGAGGTAGATGTCGGCGTCTTCGTCGAAGTCTTCGGCGCCGAGCTGCTCGGCGCTGGTGAAGAAGACGCGCGAGCCGTCGCTGGAGGCGCGGTTGAAGATCGCGGAGGCGGCCCCGTTGCCGCATTCCGGAGCGCAGGAGGCTTCCCCGGCCGAGACCAGCTCCGGGCTCCCCCCCGCCAGCTCCTGCTTGTAGACGTCGGCGCTTTCATCGGTGTCGGCGGCGACCAGCTGCTCGGTGGTGGTGAAGAGCACCGCTTCGCCGTCCGCGGCGATCGCGCCGAAGGTCGAGCCGCAACAGCTGCCCGAGGTGACGAGCTGCGGCGAGCCGCCTTCCCACAGGTAGACGTCGTTGGCCGCGTTTTCGTCTTCGCCGCCGACCAGCGACTCGGCGGTGGTGAAGAAGGCGCGGCTGCCGTCGGCGCTGGCCGCGACGAAGCTGGCCGGCTGTTCTTTGGCGGCGCCGGGGGAGAGCCGCGTCGTCGCCCCTTCGGCGCGGAGGTAGACGTCGTTGGCTTCGTCTTCGTCGCCGGGCACGAGGCCCTCGTCAGTGGCGAAGAAGACGGCGCTGCCGTCGCTCGAGCTGGCGGCGAAGATCGCGTCCGATTCGCCGTTGCCGCAGGGCGAGCATTCGGGGTCGCCGGCGGAGACCAGCTCGGTCGGGCCCCCCGGCAGGTCGCGGGCGTAGATGTCGATCGCTTCGTCGCCGTCGGTTTCGACCAGCGGCTCGGCGGTGACGAAGAAGGCGCGGCTGCCGTCGGCGGAGACGCCGCGGTGGGTGGCGTTGAAGCTGCCGTTGCCGCAGGAGGGCGCACAGCCTTCGCCGCCGGCGGAGACCAGCTTCGTCGTTTCGGCGACCAGGTCGCGGAGGTAGACGTCCACCGCGGCGTCGGTGTCGGCGGCGAGGTCGAGCCGTTCGGCGGTGACCAGGAAGACCCTGGCGCCGTCGGCGGTGGCGCCGGCGAAGCCGGTGTCCTGTTCGCCGTTGCCGCAGCCCGGCTGGCAGGCGGAGGCCCCGCGCGAGACGAGCTGCGTCGTGCCGGCTTCGAGATCGCGGGCGTAGACGTCGGTCTCGCGGTCGGTGTCGGCGGCGACCAGCGACTCTTCGGTCGAGAAGAAGACGACCGAGCCGTCGCTGCTGGCCCGCTCGAAGAGGGCGTTGTAGGCGTCGTTACCGCCGGTCGGGCCGACCGAGACCTGGCGGGTGACGTAGGCGCCCGCTTCGCCGACCGTTTCGTCGAAGGCGCGGGCGTAGAGGTCGCGCTTGAAGTCGGTGTCGCCGGGGACGAGCTGCGCTTCGGACTCGAAGAAGATCACCTCGCCGTCGGCGGAGGCGCCGCGGTAGTTGGGCGCGGCTGCGCTGGCGGCGGTGGCGAGAACGAGCAACCCCAGCCCCGCGAGCAAGGCGACGGCCGCCGCGGTCCGGGCGCGCAGGGAGGTGTTCGCCGCTGCGGGCATCGTTTTCCTATCGGCCGCTTCGGGGCTCACGTTTAGGGGCGATTGGCGGGCCTGGCCGGAAATGCGCGAAGGGCGGGCCGCAACGGCCCGCCCTTCGGCATCAAGCGCTTGGCAATTGCCAAAGCGAAGCGGTCAGGACGCTAGTCCCATTCCGTCGGTTCGACGTCCGGGCAGCCACCGACACCTTTTTCGGTGCACGGGAACGTTAGGGTGCCGGCTTCGTTATTGATCGAGAACGTCTGCGTAGCTTTGCTTCCTTCGACCGTGATTTTGTAGCCGGTGCCTTCGCCGAGGACAGCCACCACGAGCCCGGGCGCACTGGCGAGGGTCGGCTCGATTCCTTCCAGTTTTTCGACGGTCGCGCCAGCGTAAGAGCCGCCGTTGTCGGTGCTGTAGGTCTCAATCGCGACCTGCGCGGAGTGCGCGTACTCCTTCGCCTTCGCGTCACCGGCCTTGTCCTTCTGGTTGAAGAACGCCGGCAGGGCGATCGCGGCGAGGATGCCGAGGATGAGCATGACGACGAGGAGCTCGATCAGCGTGAAGCCGTCCTCCCCCTTGCCGTCGAGGCGGGCGCCAACCTTGGCCCGCAGATTCTGGAGAAACATCAGGGACCTCCTAGGTCTCTATCGATTTCGCCAGAGCCCCGTCGCGTCTCAGCCACGTGGTGTCTGTCGACCCCGGTGGTAGCCCGGCCGACTCCCGGATGGGAGCCCCGATGGCTTTGCGCCCCCGCCTCGCGGCGGGTTTGCCTTTTGCACCAAGGCACTGGCAGATTCATCACGCATCCACCATCGAACGGCCGCGCAACCACCTTTAGCCGATCTCGCCCAACTTCAGAGAAGACCGAGTTTTTGCAGCAAACGGGCGAAAACTGGGTGGTCCCGATTCCCCAAAATTGCGGACCCTCCGCCGCGCTCATGGCGGCGCATCGACCGAACGTCCAACTCGATAAGCGACTCAGACCGGCCGCATCACCTGCAGGCCCCGGGCCTCCGCCGCCTCCGCGAGGCGGTTGTCGTAGGTGATGAGGACCCCCACCTCCTCGCGTACGCTGAGCGCCGTCGCCAGGTGCAACGAGTCAAGGCTGCGCAGCTCGGCGGGGTCGATCGAGGCCGCCGCGTCGAGAACCGCGTCATCGAGCGGCAGCAGCGCAACGCCCTCCAGGAACGCCCGGGCAAGGTCGGCGTAGCCGGAGCCGTACCGGCCGCAGGCCCGGATCGACTCAACTGCCAGCAGAGCGCTGGAGACGTAGCCGTCCCAGTTGGAGAGCTCGGCCAAAAGCGCCCGGTGCCCCGCCTCTTCGAGTGGGACCTTCACATAGGCGGAGCTGTCCAGGTATGCGAGGCGACCGGCTACAACCGCTCCTCGCGCAGCTCGTCGAGAACCTCGAGGCTGGGCGGTCCCTGAGCCGGAGCGGATGGCGTCTCGCCGGCAAGCTCGACCAGGTCGCGACGGGGCATTGTCGCCCCCCGCTCGGCGACCAGCCTGGCGAGCGGCGAATCGGCCGTCCCCGAGGGCGACAGCCGCGCGACCTCACGCCCGCGCTCGGTCACGACAAAGCTCCCCCCCGCCTTCACCTCACGCAGATACACGGAAAGGTTCTGCCTCAGCTCTCGTACCCCAACCCGCTCCATGTGCGTCACGGTAGCACCTACACTCCATCTGCATCAGCCCGGTCGGTGGGATCGCCGTCTCGACTGGGTTCAGGCTCCCAGCAGGCCGGCAACTTCCTCGGCGTCCTCATGATGAAAGGCGATCGGGTGATAGCCGACGCCGTCAAGAAAAAGCTTGCCGTCCCGCCACTTGGCGTCAACCTGGGCGCGCGACACCCGAGACTCGACGCCAGCAACGGCGGCACGAAACACACCGGGCCGCTTCAACCGCAGAACAACCACCTCGTCTCCGGCCAGCACGACGACGTACTCCCGTTTCAGCGTCACGAACGGATCGAATAGCAGCGCTGCTCCCCCGCGTCCCTTGACCGCGATGAAGAACTGATCGACCCGCTCGGGGGCTAGGAAACTGAGGACTATCCGCCTGAGCTTCGCGTAGCGAACTCCGCCCTTCTGCCAATCAGTGATTGCATCGTCGGACATGGAATCTTCGACCCCTGGCCAGGCCGGAGTTCACCGGATCTTGTCGTAGAGGGTGAAGATCGGCAGGTACATCGCGATCACGATGAAGCCGACGACGCCGCCGACGAAGACGATCATGATCGGCTCGATCAGCGAGGTGAGCGCTTTCACCTTGGCGTCGACCTCGGTCTCGTAGAAGTCGGCGATCTTGGACAGCATGTGCTCGAGCTGGCCGGTTTCCTCGCCGACCGCGACCATGTGGCCGACCATCGGCGGGAAGATCGCGTTGGCCTGGATCGGCCCGGCCAGCGAGCCGCCCCGCTTGACCGAGGCGTAGACGTCGTCCATCGCCTGCTCGAGCACGACGTTGCCCGAGGTTTCGCCGGTCAGCTTGATCGCCTGCAGCATCGGCACGCCGGCCGAGATCGAGCCGGAGAAGGTGCGCGACCAGCGGGCCAGCGCGACCTTCTGGATCACGTCGCCGATCTTCGCCGGCAGCCGCAGCACGGCGCGGTCCCAGGCGTTTTTCCCCGCTTCGGTCCGCTTCCATTTGAAGAAGACGACGAGGCCGACGACGATCGCCGGGATCAGGATGAACCAGTAGCCGGTGATGGCATCGGAGGCGCCGGTGCAGATCTTGGTCGGCAGGGGGAGCGCGGTGTCCTCTTCGGGGTTGTCTTCGGCGATTTCTTCGAAGATGCCGACGAAGACCGGGATCACGAAGGCGACCACCGCGACCAGGACGACCATCGCGAAGCCGAAGATCAGCGCCGGGTACATCAGCGCCGATTTGACCTGGCGGCGCAGCGAGTCGGATTTCTCCACCTGGTAGGCGACCCGGTCCATCGATTCCTCCAGCCGCCCCGATTCCTCGCCGGAGCGGACCATCGCCCGGTAGAGGCGGTCGAAGACCTCGGGGTGGCGGGCCATCGCCTGCTCCAGCGTGCTGCCGGCCTCGATGTCGGCGCGGACGCCGGAGATCGCGTCGCGGATCCGCTCGTCCTGGGTCTGCTCCTCCAGCGTCTGCAGGCTGCGCAGCATCGGCATCCCCGAGGAGACCAGGGTCGCGAACTGGCGCGAGAAGATCGAGAGCTCGCGCTGGTCGACCTTCTTCCAGGAGCGGAAGATGTTCTCGAGCTTGAACGGCTCGCGCTTCTCGCTGACGTCGAGCACGATCAGGCCGCGCTCGCGCAGCTGCTCGGTGACCTGGGCCTTCGACTCGGCCTCGATCTCGCCGGCGGTCGAGGTCCCGGCGACGTCCATCGCCCGGAAGGCGAACGTGGTGCCGCTGGCCACCGCTCAGGCCCCCTGCGTGTAGGCGGGCTGGGCGCCGTCCCGGTAACCGTCCGGCGGCGCCACGGGGGCGCCGCCGAGCAGGCGTTTCAGCTCCTCGGGCACCGAGGCGCGCTGCTCGGCCAGCGAGCGGGTGATCTTGCCGGCCCGGACGAGGCGGGCGAGGTCGGCGTCCATCGTCTGCATCCCGGTCGCCCCCGAGGTCTGCACGGCGGCGTAGATCTGGTGCGTTTTACCCTCGCGGATCAGGTTGCGGATCGCCGGGGTCGGGACCAGCACCTCGCAGGCGACGGTCCGCCCCCTCCCGTCGACGGTCGGCAGCAGCTGCTGGGTGACGATCCCCTGCAGGGCGATCGAGAGCTGGGTGCGGACCTGGCCCTGCTGCTCGGGCGGGAAGACGTCGATGATCCGGTCGACGGTCTGCGCGGTCGACTGGGTGTGCAGGGTGGCGAACACGAGGTGGCCGGTCTCGGCCGCGGTCAGGGCGGTGGAGATCGTCTCCAGGTCGCGCATCTCGCCGACCAGGATCACGTCGGGGTCCTCTCGCAGCGCCGCCCGCAGCCCGAGCGCGAAGTCGGGCGCGTCGGAGCCGACCTCGCGCTGGTTGACGATCGAGCTCTTGTGACTGTGCAGGAACTCGATCGGGTCCTCGATCGTCAGGATGTGGTCCTGGCGCTCGCTGTTGATCACGTCGAGCATCGCCGCCAGGGTGGTGCTCTTGCCCGAGCCGGTGGGGCCGGTGACGAGGATGAAGCCACGCGGTTTCGCGATCAGCTCGCGCAGCACCTGCGGCACCCCGAGCGAGTCGAGCGCCGGGATCTCCTGCGGCACCAGGCGGAAGGCGGCGCTGACCGCACCGCGCTGCAGGAAACAGTTGACGCGGAAGCGGGCGACGCCGGGGATCGCGTAGGCGAAGTCGAGCTGTTTCTGGTTCTCGAACCGTTTGCGCTGGTCGTCGTTGAGGATGCTGAAGACGATCTCGCGCGTTTCCTGGCTGCCGAGCACCGGAAAGCCCTCCATCGGCACGATCTTGCCCTTGTCGCGCATCGCCGGCGGGAAACCGGCCGTCACGTGGACGTCGGAGGCGCGGGTCTCGACCATGCGGCCGAGAACGTCTGCGAAGTCGATCGACATGGGACCTAGATCGACCCCCGGGGCCGGTCGCTGGATACCCGAAAGCGGGTAGCACCCCGCTCAGGCCGTGACACGGAGCACCTCCTCGAGGCTGGTCTGCCCGGCCCGGACCTTGGCGAAGCCGTCCTCGCGCAGGGTCAGCATGCCCTCTTCGCGGGCCGCGGTCTCGATCTCGGCCTCGGGAGCCTGGGAGACGGTCATTTCCTTGATCCGCTCGCTCAGCTCCATCACCGAGAAGACGCCGACCCGGCCGCGGTAGCCGCCCTGGTTGCAGCGCGAGCAGCCGACCGGCTCGTAGGCCTCGACCTCGCCGCCGACCCGGATCCCCGCCTCCGAGAGCGCCTGCGGCGGCACCGCGACCCGTCGCTTGCAGTGGCTGCAGAGCTTGCGGGCGAGCCGCTGGGCGACCACGCAGTCGACCGAGGAGGCGGTGAGGAAGGACTCGATCCCCATCTTGGCAAGCCGGGTGATCGCGCCGGGGGCGTCGTTGGTGTGCAGGGTCGAGAGCATCATGTGCCCGGTCAGCGCCGCCTCGACCGCGATCCGGGCCGTCTCGGCGTCGCGGATCTCGCCGACCATCACGATGTCGGGGTCGGCGCGGAGGATCGAGCGCAGGCCGGTGGCGAAGTCGAGCCCGGCCTTGCGGTTGACGTTGATCTGGTTGATGCCGTCGATCCGGTACTCGACCGGGTCCTCGATCGTGATGATCTTCTTCTCGACCTCGTTCATCTCGCCCAGCGCGGCGTAGAGGGTCGTCGACTTACCGGAGCCGGTCGGCCCGGTGACCAGGACGGCGCCGTAGGCCTGGTGGAAGGCGTTCTCGAAGCGCTCGCGCCCGGTCCCGTCCATGCCGAGGTCGTCGAGCGAGCGCTGCGCGTTGTCCTTGTCGAGGATGCGGATCGTCGCCCCCTCGCCGCGCTGGGTCGGCAGGGTGGTGACACGCAGGTCGACGCGGCGCTCCTCGACCGTGACGCTGACCCGGCCGTCCTGGGGGACCCGCTTCTCGGCGATGTTGAGGTCGCTCATGATCTTCACCCGCGAGATCACCGCGCTGGTCATCCGGGCTGGCACGTGGGCCGCCTCGCGCAGCACACCGTCGATCCGGAACCGGACCCGCATCTGGCCCTCGGCCGGCTCGAAGTGGACGTCGGAGGCCCCCTCCCCCACCGCCTGGCCGAGGATGCTGTAGACGAGCTTGATCACCGGCGCGTCCTCGGCGCTGACTTCCATCGCCGCGACCTCGGCCAGATCCCCTTCCCCGGCTTCGGCCTCGTCCTCGACCACCGCCTCGGTGACGGCGCTCTGCAGCGTGTTGAGGCGGCCGATCAGCGCTTCGATGTCCTCCTCGGCGGCAACCGCGACCCGGCAGTCGAGCGCCGTCGCGATCTGGATGTCGTCGACCGCCAGCACGTTGGTCGGGTCGGCCATCGCGACCAGCAGCGTCCCCTGGTCGACATAGCCGACCGGGAGCGCCCGGTAACGACGGGCGGTGTTGACCGGGATCAGGTTGGCGGCCGCCATGTCGACCTGGTAGGCGGAGAGGTCGAGGTGGTCGAGCCCATAGCGCTCGGCGACCGCGCGCGAGAGCTGGTCGGCGCTGATCGCGCCCTGGGTGAGCAGCAGCGCCTCCGGCGGCACCCCGGCGTTGCGCGCCTCCTCGACCGCCTGCGCGGTGCGGTCGGCGGCGACGTAGCCGAGCTCGACCAGGACGTCGGTGACGAAGCCGCGCGAGCGGCCGCGGGCCCGCGGCGGGGTCAGCCCGGCGACCCCGCCGGGCTGCTCGACCAGCTGCGGCGCGGTCGAGTCGCCGGAGTCGGGAACCGGGCGCAGGTGGCTCGGGTAGTCCCCCTGGTCCATGCTCAGGGGTGGTAGTCGCGAGTCGGGCCGTCGTAGCCGGCGTCGATCACGGCCTGGACGACGCTGGCGGGGCTCTGGAAGCCGTAGTGGACCGAGGCGGTCGGCTGGTCGCCGGCGATCCCCTTCGGGGTCAGCACGACCAGGGCGGGGACCCGTTCGACGCCGACCCCGCCGGTGATCGCCGAGTAGCGAGAGATCTGCTTGGCGGGAACGATGAACTCGGTCACCCCCGGCAGCGGCCCGAGGCTGCGGGCGATGATCTCGACCAGGCCGTCGTCGATGCCGCCCTCGCGGACGAAGAGCAGCACCACGATCGCGCCCGATTGCCAGGCGTCGGTGACCTTGGCGGGAACCGCGACGTCGGGCACCGGGGCCGCGGTCGGCGCGGTCCCACCGCCCGCTTCGAGGTTCTGGACCGCGTCGTCGACCGCCTCTCCGGGCGTCGCGCCGCTACCCGGGGCGCCGTTGACGGTGGCGCTGACCGCGCCGCCGCCGGCTTCGTCTTCGTCGCCGCCCCCCATGGTCGAGATCAGGAAGAAGCCGCTGGCGACGAGCAGCACCGCGACGACGGCGATCTGGGCGACCGGGTTGTTGTTGAGCTGCTCTCTCATACGTTCGCTTATCTAGCTCGACAGCGGGGCCGCCGAGCTTGAGCCGCGGATGCAAGCGCGCAACCGGCTCAGCAGCTGGCGTTGGGCGGCGTGGTGGCGACCCCGGTGCACTCGACGAAGGTCTGGGCCGTGTAGAGGCGCTGGCCGCTCGGTTCCCCTTCGGAACCTTCTTCTTCGCTCCCGCTCGGCGGTTCCAGCTCCGGCGGCAGTTCGAAGCCGGCGTCGCTTTCAAGCGTGCTGTTGCCGCTCATCGTCACCCGCTTGCCGGCGATCAGGCCCTTGAAGGTCGCGTTGCCGCTGACCCCGATGTTGGTGCGCGGCGCGTAGAGGATGAGCTCGTTGGTCCCCTGGTTGCCCGAGAGGTAGGCGGTGGTTTCCCAGGAGGTCGAGCCGAGCAGGTAGAAGCCGGGCACGTCGAAGCTCTCCAGGGAAGGCTGGTAGCCGGTCGCCGAGATCTTGTTGTTGCCGTTCATGCTGATCTGGGTCGCGCCCGGCGACTGGCCGCAGTTCTCGGGCGAGTCGAAGAAGAAGCGGACGGTGGACCCCTCGGCCATGATCAGTTCCGAGTTGCCGTTCAGTTTCAGCGAGCAGAGCCAGTAATCGCCGCCGCCCACCGTCAGCGTCTCGTTGCCGTTCAGGTTGACTTCCCGGGTCGTCGGGTCAAAGGGGCTGGTGTCGGTCCATTTCCTCGAGTAGCCGTCCTTCTGGCAGTCGACCGGTTCTTCGGGCCCGTCGCACATCGTGATCCGCCCGTTGGAGTTGTTGGTCGCGATGTCGGACGGCATGAAGCTGCTGACCGGAGGCAGTTTGAGGTTGCCTTCGGTCTGTTCGTAGCCGTTGCACTGGCTGCCGCCGCTGTCGATCCATTCTTTGCCGATCCCGACCCGGATGTCGCCGCAGATGCTGGCGTTGCCGGAGGTCACCAGGTTGCCGTTGGTCCCCACCCCGACCCGGACGTCGGCGTTGCCGCTCAGTTCGATTTCCTCTTCGCCGATCAGGCCCTCGGAGGTGCCGCCGCTGCCTTCGCCTTCTTCTTCTTCTTCGGAGCCTTCGCCGCCGGTGCCGCTCAGGCCCGATTCGTTGAAGGTCATCTCGACCCGGCGGCTGACCTCTCCGGCGGTCCCGGTCGAGACCACACATAGGTCGAATTCGCCGCATTGTTCCCCGGCCGGGCTGGTCCGGTAGGCGTAGGTGGCGTCGCCGACGCTGCCGGTCACCTCCGGGCACCAGCCGTCCGCTTCGACCCCGGTGGTGACGAGGACGCCGCCGCTTTCGCTCAGACAGGGCGAAGAGACCAGCTGGGCCCCGTGGCGCGCCGTCCGGATCGTCGCCACGTTGGCGCCCGACTCGGCGGCGGCGATCGCCCGCTTCGAGGCGGTGTCGCGCTTGGCGCCGCTCTGCACGTCGACCGTGGCAACGACCGCGGCGCTGCCGAGGGCGACGCTGGCGGTCATCGCGAACAGGGCCACCGGCAGCGCCATGCCGCGCTCGCTGCGGGCGAGCAGGCGGATCTGTCGGCGCAGGCGGACGTGAAGCATCGGTGCGTTCATCGGTCCCACCCCGAGCGTGCTTGAGCGTCGCGCCGCCGCCAGGCGTGGGGCCTGGACGGGCGTCCTACTCAGTTGCGGGGGAGGCGAGCTGCTCGATGCCGCTGGCGCGCTGGCCGCCAGCGGCCAGCATCAGCTTGAAGTCGTGCGGGCTGGAGGCGTAGTCGAGCGCGACCTGCTCGGCAACCTTGCCCTCCATCACGTAGCCGAGCAGCGACTGGTCGAAGGTCCGCATCCCGTAGTACTCGCCCTCGGAGATCACCTCGGTGATCTTCCCGGTCTCCTCGGGGTTCATGATCAGGTCCTGGACGCGGCCGGTGACGACCAAGATCTCCGAGGCCGGCACCCGCCCCTCGCCGCTGATGTCGGGAACGAGGCGCTGGGCGATCGCCCCCTTCAGGGTCGACGCCAGCATCACCCGCGCCTGGTGCTGGAGGTGGGGCGGGAAGAAGTCGATGATCCGGTTCACCGTCTCGGTCGCGTCGAGGGTGTGGACGGTGGAGAGCACGAGGTGGCCGGTCTCGGCCGCCGAGAGGGCGGTCCGCACCGTCTCCTCGTCGCGCATCTCGCCGATCAGGATCACGTCGGGGTCCTGGCGCAGCACCCGCCGCATCGCCCGCCCGAAGCTCTCCGTATCCGAGCCGATTTCGCGCTGGTTGACGATCGAGCCTTTGTCCTCGTGCAGGTACTCGATCGGGTCCTCGAGGGTGATGATGTGGTGGGTCCGGTTGCGGTTGATGTGGTCGATCATCGCCGCCAGCGTGGTGCTCTTGCCGGAGCCGGTGGTGCCGGTGACGAGGATGATCCCGCGCTGCTCTTCGGCCAGGTTGGTGACGACCGGGGGCAGCCCCAGCTCCTCGACCGAGCGGATTTCGAAGGGGATCGCGCGGCAGACGATCGAGGTCGAGCCGCGCTGTTTGAAGGTGTTGACGCGGAACCGCGAGACGCCGTTGATCGAGTAGGAGAAGTCGGCCTCGCCAGCCTCCTCGAACTCGGTCACCGAGCGCACCTCGGCGATTTCGTGGAAGGCCTTCTCGGTGTCCTCCGGATGCAGCACGCCGTGGCCGTCCAACGGCATCAGCTCGCCGTGCAGCCGGATCGTCGGCGGCACGCCGACCTTGACGTGGAGGTCCGACCCCCCACGCTCGACAAGCGTCCGCAGCGCTGAGTCGATCTCAAACATCCCACCCTCTATCGGCACCTCCCCCCAACCCTTGAGGGGGGAGAACTCGAGCCGCTGCACACCTTTTAGCCCCTATGGGGGCCAAAATGCATGCAGCGCGCGGCCGTGAGGCGTGGGGGCTTGCTCGGCGGCAGCATGGGGTGGTTGCGCGGGGGCAGCTGCTGGCGCTTGGGTTCGGCTCGAAGGCGATCCGCCACCGGATCGAGACGGGACGGCTTCACCCGGTGATGACCGGCGTCTACAGCGTCGGGCGGCGCGAGCTGAGTCGGGAGGGACGCTGGATGGCGGCGGTCCTCGCCTGCGGGGACGGAGCCGTGCTCAGCCACCGCAGCGCAGCGGAGCTTTGGGGCATCGGGAACGAGGCGACGCGGATCGAGGTCTCGATCAGGCGGCGAGTAGCCCTCCGCCGCCCCGGGGTCCGAGTCCGCGCACGCCCAGGCCTCAGCGACCAAGGCGTCAGCGCTCATTGCCGGATTCCCTTGACCACCCCGGTCCAAACCCTGATCGACATCGCGACCGAACTACCCGAGCGGCAGCTCGAGCGCGCCGTCAACGAGGCGGACAAGCGCGACCTGGTCGATCCGGAGTCGCTGCTCCGCGCCCTCGAGGACCATTCCGGCGAGCCGGGCGTGCGCCCCCTTCGCGCCCTGCTCCACCGCCACAACTTCGTGCTCTCCGACTCCGAGCTGGAGCGTCTCTTCGTGCCCCTCGCCCTCCAAGCCGGCCTACCCCTACCCCTCACGGGCCAGCGTGTCAACGGCTTCGAGGTCGACTTCTTCTGGCCCCAGCTGGGGCTGGTGGTCGAGACCGACGGCTGGCACTACCACCGCACCCCGGCCACCCAGAGCCGAGACGCGCTCCGCGATCAGACCCACACCGCGGCGGGCCTCACGGCCCTCCGCTTCTCGTTCCACCAGGTCAAATACGAACCCGGCCACGTCCGTCGCATCCTCGCCCGCACCACCGCCCAGCTGCGCAGCGAGACCTGACAAGCGCCAGGCACCTGAGCGGTGAGGGCTGTCCCGGTGGGGGGTTCCGCTTAACTTTTTTGGTGGGACGCGCTCTCGCCGTCCGAGGCTCGCGGCGGCAAAAAAGTACAAGACGCTCCACCCCCACCGGGACAGCCCCAGCACAACCGCGTCAAGGCAGGGCGCACGATGGTCGGAGGGGTCCGTGCCCCTCTCCCAGAGGCTCAGGTGCCGGGACGTGCGTTCGCTGAGGGCGTCGCTGCCAAGGACGCAGGGAGGCCGGCAAGGGGAGCGCACTCAGGTGCGTGACCCGAAGCCGGCCGACCGAGGACGCCGGCAGCGACGCCCTCAGGCGACCTCGCGCAGTTTCTGGGCCTCGCCGAGGGACTGGAGCTTTTTCAGGCTCTGGTTCTCGATCTGGCGGATCCGCTCGCGGGTGACGTTGAACGTGCGGCCGACCTCGTCCAGGGTCCGCGGGTGCTCGCCGCCGAGCCCGTAGCGCAGCTCGAGCACGCGACGCTCGCGGTAGGAGAGGTTCTCCAGCGCCTCCTTCAGCGCCTCTTTGGTCAGCAGGTCGGCGGCGCGGTCGAACGGGGACTCGGCCTTCTCGTCGGCGATGAACTGGCCGAACTCCGACTCCTCCTCGTCGCCGACCGGCTTCTCCAGCGAGACCGGGGCCTGGGCGGAGCGCTTGATCGAGTCGACCTCCTCGGGGTCGATGCCGGTGACGTCGGCGATCTCCTCGGGAGTCGGCTCGCGACCCAGCTCGGTGACCAGCTTGCGCTCGGCGCGGCCGATCTTGTTCAGCTTCTCGACCACGTGGACCGGGATCCGGATCGTCCGCGCCTTGTCGGCGAGCGCGCGGGCGATCGCCTGGCGGATCCACCAGGTCGCGTAGGTCGAGAACTTGAAGCCCTTGCGGTAGTCGAACTTCTCCGCCGCACGGACCAGGCCCAGCGTCCCCTCCTGGATCAAGTCGAGGAAGGGCAGGCCCTGGTTGCGGTAATTTTTCGCGATCGAGACGACGAGCCGCAGGTTGGACTCGACCATTTTCTGCTTCGCGTCGAGATCGCCGCGCTCGATCCGTTTCGCCAGTTCGACCTCCTCCTGGGCGGTCAGGAGGCGGACTTTGCCGATGTCCTTGAGGAACAGCTGCAGCGAGTCCGTGGTCATGTCCGGTTTCAGGTCGAGCGCCTGTTTCTGGCGGCGACGACCTTTTTTCCCGGTGTCGACGGGCATCGCGTCGGCGGCCGCTTTCTGGGCCGGGTCCATGTCCTCGACCAGCTCGATCCCCGACTTCTCGAGGTGCCCGTAGAGGTCCTCGACGTCAGACTCGTCGAGATCGACCTCGGAGACCGCCGAGGCGATGTCGCCGAAGGTCAGCACGCCGAGCTGCTGCCCGCGATTGATGAGGTTTTTGACCTCCTCCAACTCCTGAAGCTCTGCTACCAGCATCCGTTTCTACTCGTTTCCCTAGCGCTTGGTGTTTAGTCCTGGCAATGAAATGCCGCCGCGAGCATAAAGTCGCGCCGGACGATGAAAAAGCGGACCGAAGACCAGGTCCGCGAAAGTAAGCCGCAAATGCGATGTTTGGTCCCCTGCAGGGGGACAGCGCCGACTACCGTCAAACGCTTGTTCGCATCGTAGCGCTTCAGTTTGTGAAGTCAAATGCCCGAGCACCTGCCCGATCCACGTCCCTGGCTCCGCGCCTTCTGGCGGCGGGCCTATGGCGAGAACGTAACCGGGCTGGCCGGGATGGTCGCCTACAACCTGATGCTGGCGATCTTCCCGTTCTCGCTGCTCGTCCTCTTCATCGGCGGCCAGGTGCTGAAGATCGAAGGCGTCGAGAGCAGCGTCCTCAGCGACCTGCAGCGGCTCTTCCCCAACACCGAGGCGGAGACGCTGTCCAACGCGCTGCGCCAGATCGAGAACAACGCGACGACGATCGGGATCGCCGCCTTTCTCGGCTCGCTCTGGATCGGCGCCTCCTTCTGGGGCGCGATGGACACCGCGTTCTGCCGGATCTACCACGTCGAGTGCCGCGGCTGGGTCGAGCAGAAGCGGTTCTCCTTCGCGATGCTGGGCGTCGTCCTGCTCTTCATCGCGGCCAGCATCTTCGTGCCGACGGTCGAGAGCACCCTGCTCTCCAGCACCGACCGGCTGCCGCTCGGCCTCTCGAACATCAAGGCAATCGACACCGTGCTGCTGCTCGCCGGGGCCCTGCTCGCCACCTTCGTCATCTGCTGCGTGATCTTCTGGGCGGTGCCGAAGGGGCACATGCCATGGCGGGCGGTCTGGCCCGGGGCGATCTTCGTGACCGTCGCGGCCGGCACCGCCAACTGGCTGTTCCCGATCTACCTGAGCAACGTCTCCAGCCTCTCGCGCCTCGGCTCCACCGTCGGCTTCATCCTGATCGCGCTGCTCTGGCTCTACGTGCTCAGCCTGGCGCTGATGATCGGTGCGGTGATCAACTCGTTGCGCCACGAGGTCCATGACACCGGTCAGCTGCCCTACGGGCGGGACCGGCCCTGTGACGGTTGCGACGAAAAGGAGGCGCCACTGCCTGGCAACCGGCATCCCTGAAACAATCGCATTGATGCAAAAACAGTCGAGTTCTGAAACGGGGTCCAGCGCGCTGACCCTGACGACTCCGACCGACATTGGCGAGGCGTCGCAGCGCCGGCGGATCACCGAGGCGATGATCGGAAGCTGCTCAGAGAAGAGCTTCGCCGGCACCACGATCACCGACATCGTCGCGCGGGCGCGGATCTCGCGCACGACCTTCTACAAGCACTTCCCCGACAAGCGGGCCTGCTTCGACGCGACCGTCGAGCTCTGCGTCGAGGAGCTGAGCGAGGCGGCGCGATCCGCCCACTCGCCCGGCGACCCGCCCCCGGAAGCGGTCCGCAAGGCGACGATCGCGATCCTCGAGGCGATGGCGGCCCGGCCGGCGCTGACCCAGCTGCTGACCGCCGACGCGGTCTCGGTCGACCCCCCCGTGGTCGAGCGCTACCGGCGGCTGGTGATCCCGGCGCTGGAGGGACTCTGGGAGGCGGCCGGAGCGCCGCGGCGCTCGCAGCTCGACCCACGGCTCGCGTTCGGCCGCGCCCAGCTGCTGATCTTCCGGCAGATCGCCGCCGGCCGCTCCGACCGGCTGCTCGAGCTGCTGCCGGAAATCGTCTACCTCGCGGTCGCGCCGTTCGCCGGCCACGAGGCGGCGCTCGAGCAGGCCCAGCTCGCCGAGAAAGACGCCGACCGCGACCGAGCCGACGGTGACTGAGAGCCCGGAAGACCTGCGCAAGTGGCGACTCCCACGCGGTCGCCACGGCCTGCCGCGTGAGCTGGTCACCCGCTCGCAGCGGGAGCGGCTGCTTGCCGCCGTGGTCCGGGTCACCGCAACCAAGGGGTACGCGGCGACCACCGTCGCCGACATCCTCGAAGACGCCGGGGTCGGACGGGAGAGCTTCTACGAACTGTTCGACGACAAGCGCGACTGCATGCTCGCCGCGCACACGATCCTGATCGAGGACCTCGAAGCCAGGGTCCAGAGCGCCTTCGCCGAGCCCGGCGACTGGGCGAGCCGGATGCGCGCCGCGCTTGCCGCGACGCTGGAGTGGTTCGCGGCCGACCCGGTGGCGGCGCGGTTCACGCTGATCGAGCTCGGCTCGGTCGGCACCGTCTTCCGAACCCGGTTCCAGGCGACCTTCGACAGCTTCGTGCAGATGCTCGAAGACGGCCTCGCCGAGGGAGGCCCGGACCCCGAGCTGGCACAAGCGACGAGGCTTGCGGTGAGCGGTGTCATCGCCCACCTCTACGAGGAGATCGTGCTCGGCCGTGCCGCGGAGCTGGCGGCGCGGCTGCCGGACCTCACCTACGAGCTGCTGGTTCCCTACCTCGGCGAAGAGGCGGCGCTCGAGCAGCGGCGGCAGGCGACAGCCGGCTAACCGTCGAGCAGCGCGGCGTGCAGGCCGCCGACGATCCGCCCCGCGAGCTCTTCGCCGCCGCCCAAGACAAGCCGCTCGGGCTCCCCGCCGCCGACCGCCTCGAGCCAGGTCTCGGCGCTGCCGGAGACGGAGGCATCCGCATCGGGATCCGACCCCGGCGTGCAGGAGACAACGCGACCCGCCTCGACGATCACCGTCACCCCGGACTCGGGCACCGCCGTGCCGTTGTCGATCACGTCGAGCCGGCAGGAGCCGCTGGCGCTGGCCGGCAGCTCGACCAGGGGCATCGCGAGGATGAAGGTGGCCTCGACGTCGGCCTGCGTCGCCCGCGCCGCCTCGTCGCCGAGATGGCGCGCTTCGCAGCGAGACGCCGCGACCAGCGGCGTCACCCCGCGCCGCGCCCAGTCCGTCACCGTGTAGGGAGTGGCGACGCCGACGCCCGGTCTCGGTTCGACCAGACCCGCCATCCGCATGCTCGACAGACGCCGCTCCAATGCCGGGTAGCTGAGGTTCGCGATGTCGAGGTCCAGCTCGGTCAGTGACATCGGCCGCGACGCCAGGCACTGCGTCATCGACGAGCCCCAGCCGTCGACGAACGCCTTGATCACACCCTTTGCGGCGCCGCTGTCGAGCGCGATCGGCCCGTCCGGTGCCCTTTCGAGCCAGCTGCGGAGGCGGCTGGCAACGCCGACCAGGTCACGGCCCATCGGCGTGAGCACGGTCTCGACCGAGTACGGCACCTGCTTGGTGGGCTGTTTCTCGACCAGGCCGAGCTCGATCAGGCTGGCGAGGTGGCCCCTGAGCGTCGTCTGAGCCGGCAGGCCGGTCTCCTGGCGCAACTCGGCAAGTCGCAACGGGCCGTCGCGGAGGGCCTGCAGAACCATCACGTTGAGCGGCGCCGCAAGCACGGTCAGGCTCCGCTCGCCGACCCGTTCGGCGACGACCTCCTCGCCCCGCTCCGTCTCATCCGCCTCCGGCTCGGCGGCGCCATCGCCTGGTGAAGCATCGCCTGGGCTAACCACGGTCTCCCCGCGGCTAGGTTATCAGGAGTTTTTTACCGGAATGGGTGTGACCCTATAAACGAACAGTTACGTCCTTGACTGCCGCTTGCAGCGCCTCTTCAAACGGGATGCGGTCGCGGGGAGGCAGAGCCTCCATCCCGGTCGGATCGGCGACGACCGTCTCCGTGGCCAGCCCCTCGACCAGCGGCCGGGCGACGCCGGGATCGACCGGGGTGACAAGCCCGATCCAGAGCGAGGAGAGCCACGGGGTGAGCACCGGGACCGTGATCCGCAGCGGCGGTCGTCGGCCCATCGCTCGCGCCAGGGCGTCGATCATCCCGCCGTAGGTGGTGACGTCGGGGCCGCCGACCTGTAGCTCGCGGTCGACCGGGAGGCCGAGGTCGGCGGCATCGACCAGGTAGCCGAGGACGTCGTCGATCGCGATCGGCTGGGTCCTCGTCGTCACCCACCGGGGCGTGACCATCACCGGCAGTCGCCGCACCAGGTAGAAGATCGTGCGGAACGACTCGCTGCCGGCGCCGATCACCGCCGCCGCTCGCAGGTAGGCGACCGGGACCTCGCCGGCGCGCAGCGCCTCGGCAGTCGCGTGGCGGCTGTCGAGGTGCTCGGAGCCCTCCCCCAGCCCGCCCAGGTAGACGATCCGGCGCACCCCGGCCGCAGCCGCAGCGGCGGCGAAGTTGGTCGCCCCTTCGACGTCGTGTTTGGCGAAGTCCCCGCCCCCGCCCCGTCCCATCGAGTGAACGAGGTAGTAGGCGACCGCAGCCCCCTCCAGCGCCGGCCCCAGGCTCGCCGGCTCGAGCACATCGGCCCGCCGCACCTCGCAGCCGGCCTCCCTCAGCCCCTCTGCCCGCTCGGGATGCCGGGCCAACGCCCGCACCTCCCGCCCATCCTCACGCAGCTTCCGGCAGAGCAAGCCGCCGATATAGCCCGTGCTGCCAGCGATCGCGATCATCCGGTCACCTTAGGGCCTGTCCCGGTAGGGCTGGAACGTCTTGTACTTTTTCGCCGGCGCGCGACCTCGGACGGCCGGTGCCCAGTCTCGAAAAAGTTAAGTGGAAGTCCTACCGGGACAGGCCCTTGGCGACCTCAGCCGTAGCGCTCGCCGATGATCCCCCGCAACTTCGAGCGATCATGGCGAGCGTGAACGCGACGCACGGTCCCGGAGCGGGAGCGCATCACCAGCGACTCGGTGGTCGCCCCGGGGCCGCGATAGCGGACACCCTGCAGGACGTCGCCGTCGGTCACCCCGGTGGCGGAGAAGAAGACGTCGCCGCCGGAGCAGAGGTCGTCGGCTGTGAGGATGCGGTCGAGCTCGTAGCCGGCGTCGATCGCGGCCTGGCGCTCGCCGTCGTCGCGGGGCCAGAGGCGGCCGATCAGCTCGCCGCCCATCGACTTCAGCGCCGCCGCCGAGAGCACCCCCTCCGGCGTACCGCCGATCCCCCAGAGCAGGTCGACCGGGGAACGCTCGCTGACCGCGAGCAGCGCCGCCGAGACGTCGCCGTCGGTGATCAGGCGGATCCGGGCGCCGGCCTCGCGCACTTCGCGCATCGCCTCCTCGTGACGGGGCCGGTCGAGCATGACGACGACCACGTCGCCGACCGTGCCGCCCTTGCGCTCGGCGATCAGCTTCAGGGTCTCCGGCAGCGGCCGGTCGAGGTCGAGCAGGTCGGCGATCTCCTCGCTGCCCGCCATCTTCTCCATGTAGACGCAGGGGCCGGGGTCGAACATCGTGCCCCGCTCGGCAAGCGCGATCACCGCCAGGGCGCTGGGCATGCCGAGCGCGCAGAGTCGCGTCCCCTCCAGCGGGTCGACCGCGATGTCGACCACCGGCGGCGAGCCGTCGCCGATCTGCTCGCCGTTGAAGAGCATCGGAGCCTCGTCCTTCTCGCCCTCGCCGATCACCACCATGCCGTCCATCGAGACCGAGTCGAGCACGTGGCGCATCGCGTCCACCGCCGCCTGGTCGGCGGCGATCTTGTCGCCGCGGCCGACCCAGCGGGCGGCCGCCAGGGCCGCCGCCTCGGTCACCCGGACCAGCTCCAGGGCGAGATTGCGGTCCGGCTTCTCGTGGGCGCCTTCGGGCATCGGCGCGGAGGCTATATGGTCGTCGTGTGGAGGGGCGTTGGGGATTGACGTTGCCGTTGGCGGGGGTCCCGCTGGCCGATCATCGCGGCCACGTCGAGCGGGCCGAGGCCGCCGGGTACACCGACCTCTGGAGCGGTGAGACCAGTGGCCCGGACGGGTTCACGCCACTGGCGCTCGGCGCCGCCTGGACCGACCGGATGCGGCTGGGGACCGGGGTCGTCGGCGTCTTCCAGCGCGGGCCGGCGCTGCTCGCCCAGGAGGCGGCGGCGCTTGCCGATGCCTCGCGGGGTCGGTTCGTGCTCGGGATCGGGTCCTCCTCGGACCGGATCGTCGAAGGCTGGAACGAGACCCCCTTCGAGCGACCCCTCAGCAAGATCCGCGAGACCCTCGAGTTCCTCGACCCGGCGCTGCGCGGCGAGCGGACCCGCTCCGGCTTCAAGCTGGAAACCGCGCCCGCGCACGAGATCCCGGTCGTGCTGGCGGCGCTGCGCGGCAAGATGCTGGAGCTCGCGGTGGAGCGCGCCCGGGGCGCCTTCACCAACTTCCTGCCGCTCGGCGGGCTGCCGCGGGTCGCCGCGCAGCTGGAGACGGCGCCGCCCGGGTTCGAGCTGCTCTGCCGCTTCTTCTGCATCCCCGGCGAGCGCGACCAGGTCGAGCCGCTGGCCCGGTTCATGTTCTCTTCCTACGTCACCGTGCCGGTCTACGCCGCCTTCTTCCGCTGGCTCGGCTACGGCGAGGAGATCGACCCGATGGTCGCCGCCTGGGAGGCCGGCGACCGCAAGGCCGCCGCCGCGGCCGCCCCCTGGGAGCTGATCGAGGACACCTTCGTCTTCGGCAGCCCGGAGCAGATCCGGGAGCGCCTCGAGGAATACGTCGCCGGCGGCATCACCCTGCCGATCCTCACCCCGATCGTCGGGCCCGACGACCTGGCGGCGACGATCGAAGCGCTGGCGCCGTAGGCGGCGCCAGCCGCCGCGTCACCCGGCAAGCGCCGCCAGGCTGAGCGCGTAATCGCCGGCCGGGTCGGTGAACCAGCCCCGCATCTCCATCCCGGAGCCGGCGTAGACCGCCTCCAGCCGTTCGCGGGTGAACTTGGTCGAGATCTCGGTCCGCATCTCCTCGCCGGCGGCGAAGGAGACGTCGAGGTCGAGCCCGTCGATCCTGACCTCCTGGTCGGCCAGCGAGCGCAGCCGGATGTCCATCCGCTCCGCCTCGCCGTCGAAGCGGGCGACGTGCTGGAAGGAGTCGAGCTCGAAGTCGGCGCCGAGCTGGCGGTTGAGGACGGCCAGCACGTTCTTGTTGAACTCGGCGGTGACCCCGGCCGCGTCGTCGTAGGCCGCCTCGAGGCGGCCCGGGTCCTTGATCAGGTCGGTCCCCAGCAGCAGGTGGTCGTCGGGGCCGAGCAGCGCGCCGATCCGCTCCAGGAACGCTTGGCGCTCCAGCGGGTAGAGGTTGCCGATCGTGCCGCCGAGGAAGGCGACCAGCCGGGCGGCGCCGCCGTTCGGGATCCGCTCCAGGTCGCGCTCGAAGTCGCAGACCAGGCCGCGCACCGTGAGGCCCGGGTACTCGTCGACCAGGCTGGCCGCGGTCTGGTGGGTGATCTCCTCGGAGATGTCGACCGGGACGTAGGTGTCGAGGCTGCCGGCGTCGCGCATCGCGTCCAGCAGGTGGCGGGTCTTGGCGGCCGAGCCGGAGCCCAGCTCGACCAGCGTCCCGGGCCGGCCGGCGACCTCGAGGATCTCCGGCGAGCGCTCGACCAGGATCTGCCGCTCGGCCCGGGTCGGGTAGTACTCGGGCAGCTCGGTGATCTGCTCGAAGAGGACCGAGCCGCGCTCGTCGTAGAAGTACTTCGGCGAGAGCTCCTTCGGGTAGGCGCAGAGCCCGGCCCGCACCTCGCGGGCCATCGTCGCCGCGGCGTCGGCATCGAGATGAACGTCGATCGCGATCATGCGTCCCTCGCGCAGCGGAGGCCGGAGAAGATCTGGCTGCGCTCGGCCAGGTCCCAGTTGCGGAAGGTCGGCCGGGCGACGTGGGGGTGGGTGGTCCAGGCGCCGCCCCGCAGCACCTTGTAGGTGTCGCCGAAGAAGACCTCGGAGTACTCCGGGTAGGGGAACGCCTCGAAGCCCGGGTAGGCGAGGAAGTCGGAGGCGGTCCACTCCCAGACCTGGCCGAGACCCTCGAGTCGGGGGCGAGCCGCCTCCCACTCCGGCTCGGTCGGCAGCCGCTTGCCGGCCCAGCGGGCGAAGGCGTCGGCCTGCTTCCAGGAGACGTGGATCGCCGGGTGGTCGGGGTCGACCGGGTCGCGGCGGCCCATCGCGGTGTTGACCCAGCCGGCCTCGCCGTCGCGCTCCCAGTAGTCGGGGGCGGCGGCGCCGGTCTCCTCGAGGAAGCCCATGTAGGCGCCGTTGGTGACCGGGAAGCGGTCGATCTCGAAGGCGTCGAGCTCGACCGGGTGGCGGCGGCGCTCGTTGTCGTAGGCGAAGCCGCGGTCGCGGGCGCCGATCTCGTACTCGCCGGCGGCGACCTCGACCGTCTCCGGCCCCGGCCCGGGCGCCTCGAAGGACGGTTCGAGATCGGCCCGCACCGCCTCGTAGCCGTCGACCAGCTGCAGCAGCTGCAGCATCGTCTCGTTGTGCTGGAACTCGTGGGCGATCACCATCTCGTGGACGAATCCGTCGCGCAGCAGCGGGTCCTCGGCCTCGGGGCCGATCTCGACCTCGTCCAACACCTCGAGCGCCCGCTCGCGGACCTCCGCCATGTAGGAGCGCAGCTCGGCGTCGCGCAGGATCGGCAGCTCGCCGCGGCTCTTGCGCGGGTTCTCGATCGCGTCGTAGAAGCGGCCCAAGTCGCCGTGCAGCGGCTGGCGCTCACCGACCGTCTGCACCAGCCACAGCTCCTCGAAGTTGGCGATGTGGCCGAGGTCCCAGGCCAGCGGGCTGAGGATCGGCGAGAAGACGCGGTTGAGCTGCTCGTCGTCGAGCGGCTCGATCAGGGCGAGAGTGCGCTGGCGCGCCTCGTCCAGGAGTTCCATGATGGTCGCCTTGGAGCTGGGGATCGCCTCGGTGACGATGGCAAGACCATACAGATGCAGGGTTACCTGTTGGTGACATAGTCTCGCCGCCGCGATGGAGATCCAGGGAACCCGAGCGTTCGTGGCTGGCGGGGCCTCCGGGCTCGGCGCGGCAAGCGCCCGTGCCCTTGCCGCGGCGGGCGCCGCGGTGACGGTCGCGGACATCGATTCCGAGCGCGGCGAGGCGCTTGCCGAGGAGATCGGCGGCCAGTTCGCCGCCGCCGACGTCACCGACCCCGACGCGGTCGGGGCGGCGGTCGAACGCGCCGCGGAGGGCGACGGCGAGCTACGGGTCTCGGTCTGCTGCGCCGGGGTCGGGTGGGCGGAGCGGCTGGCCCGGGGGCGCGGCGCCCACGAGCTGGAGAGCTTCGCCGAGGTGGTCCGGGTCAACCTGGTCGGCAGCTTCAACGTGCTGCGCCTGGCGGCGGCGGCGATGCTGACCAACTCGCCCGACGATGGAGGCGAGCGCGGCGTCTGCGTCAACACCGCCTCGGTCGCCGCCTTCGACGGCCAGATCGGCCAGGTCGCCTACGCCGCCTCGAAGGGCGGCGTGGTGGGAATGACCCTGCCGGCGGCGCGCGACATGGCCTCCAAGGGCGTGCGGGTGATGACGATCGCGCCCGGCCTCTTCGACACGCCGCTGCTGGCGGCGCTGCCCGAGGCGGCCCGGGAGTCGCTCGGGGCCGGCATCCCCTTCCCCTCCCGGCTCGGCCGGCCCGAGGAGTACGGCCGCCTGGTCTGCGAGATCGCCCGCAACCCGATGCTGAACGGCGAGACGATCCGCCTCGACGGCGCCCTGCGGATGCCGCCCCGATAAACGAAGCGGCACCCTGCGGACCGAGTGGAGAGTTATGCACCGTATGGGTGCATAACTCTCCACTCGCCCACTCAGTCCGTCTCCTCCGCCTCCGGGTCGAGCCAGACCTTCTTCTGCCACGGAGGGCTGACCGCGAAGGCGGTGCGGTCGGTGGCGGCGATCGGCTCCAGCGGGACGAGGTGGACGCGCCGGCCGGGGACGAAGCGGACGCCGCGGTCGCCCTCGCCGACGTTGCCGGCGTGGCTGCCGCCGGAGACGAGGTGCAGCCCGGTCGCCGGTCCCCAACCGCCGCGGCGCCGCGCCCCGGCCGCCTCGGCCAGCGAGCGCAGCGGGCCGAAGCCTGCATCCGAGCCCCAGTTGGCGGCCGAGCGGCGGTGGTTGTAGCCGTGGTGGGAGGAGGCGCGCTGCTCGGCCGAGCCGTCGGGATGGATGCGGAGCTGCGCGCTCTCCCAGTCATCTCGGTGGTAGCCGCGGCGGCCGGCAACCGGCACGTCCCGAAGCGTCGCCGAGTCGGCGTAGTAGGTCCAGTACTGCAGGTAGAGGTTGCCGGCGCGCTCGCCGGAGCACTCGGCCCCGGCGACCTCGGAGCGCTCCGCCTCCCCCACCCGGCAGTCGACCACGTGGACGAAGGCGGTGACCGGCAGCCACGCCCCGGTCCGGTGGACGTTGCCCTCCGCCCCGGCGTCGCCGCAGACCGCGCGGCGGCAGCGGCGGAAGTCGACCGGGACCGCCCGCGAGCCGGCCTCGAAGGCAAGCGTCGGCATCCGCTCCCGGGCCAACCTCCCGACCTCCGAACCGTAGGCGGCGATCAGGACCGGCTGGTCCCCACACCCATCCGCGAGCGAGGCAGCGCACAGCAACCGCGAGGCCACAGCCCGAGCCAGCTCGTTCCCCGGCACCCGCATCCCAACCGCAAGCAGCGCCGCAAAGAGCAGCGCCACACAGGCCAGCACCCCAACCCACTCAACCGTACCCTGCCCCTTCTCCCGGCGCACAATCCATCAAGGCGCCAGCCCACCGAACCTCTCCCCCCGGCCCTCCCGGTGGGGGTGAAGCGTCTTGTACTTTTTCGGCCGCCCGCTCCGAGGCGCCAGCCACCACACTCCGCTGCCGAAAAAGTTAAGCGGAACCCCTACCGGGAGGGCCGGGGGCCGCCAGCTAGAGCTGCTGAATCTCCGCCGCGATCTCGGAAGCCGCCGCTTTGGCGTCGGAGAAGACCATCGAGGTGTTCGGTTCGTAGAAGAGGTCGTTGTCGATCCCGGCGAAGCCCGGCGAGAGCGAGCGCTTGATCACGATCACCTGCTGCGCTTCGGAGACCTCGATGATCGGCATCCCGGCGATCGGCGAGTCGGGGTCGTTTTTCGCCGCCGGGTTGGTGACGTCGTTTGCCCCGACCACCACCGCGACGTCGGTGCGCGACATCTCGGGGTTGATCTCCTCCATCTCCTTGAGCTGCTCGTAGGGGACGTCGGCCTCGGCCAGCAGCACGTTCATGTGGCCGGGCATACGGCCGGCGACCGGGTGGATCGCGTAGCTGACCGTGACGCCGCGCTTCTCCAGCTCGTCGGCGACCTCCTTGATCGCGTGCTGGGCCTGGGCGACGGCGAGGCCGTAGCCGGGCACGATCACGACCGAGTCGGCGTAGGCGAGCTTGATCGCCGCGTCCTGGGCGCCGATCGAGACGTGGGGCCGCTCCTCGCCGCTGCCCCCCCCGCCGCCGGACGGGGCGCCGCCGAATCCGGCGAAGAGGATGTTGGCGACCGAGCGGTTCATCGCCGTCGCCATCTCCAGGGTGAGGATCGTTCCCGAGGAGCCGACCAGGGTGCCGGCGACGATCAGCGCCACGTTGTCGAGCGCGAACCCGGCAGCCGCGGCGGCGAGGCCGGTGAAGGCGTTGAGGAGGCTGATCACGACCGGCATGTCGGCGCCGCCGATCGGCAACACGACGAGATTGCCGAGCAGCGCCGCAGCGAGCAGGATCGCGATGAACAGGCCCTGCGAGGGGTCGTCATGGTTGATCGCGGTGACCGTGCAGGCGGCGAGGATCCCGATCAGCAGCAGGGCGTTGATCACCTGCTGGCCGGGCACCGCCAGCGGCCTGGTCGGGATCAGGTCCTGGAGCTTGGCGAAGGCGATGTTGGAGCCCCAGAAGGAGATCGAGCCGACCACGGCGGAAAACAGGATCGGGATCAGGATGTCGAGCGGCAGGTCCTCGCCGATCGAGATCCCGTGGCGGATCTCCGACCAGGCGATCAGCGCGACGGCGCCGCCGCCGACCCCGTTGTAGAGGGCGACCATCTGCGGCATCTCGGTCATCTGGACCCGGATCGAGGCGACGATCCCGATCGCCGACCCGACCACCAGGGCGCCGATGATCAGGCCCCAGTTGCCGATCCCGTCGAGCATCAGGGTGGTGACGACCGCGATCGCCATGCCGACCGCGGCGACCAGGTTGCCGCGCTTCGCGGTGGTCGGGTGGGTGCCCTGTTTGATCCCGATGATGAACAGCGAGAAGGCGACGATGTAGAGCGCCGTGGCGGCGTCGCCGCCCGGCTCGAAGACCGCGAGGGGGGCGCTCACGTGCCGCCGCCCTTCCCGCCGGCCCCCGCCTTCGGTTTCGGCTTTTTGGAGAACATGCCGAGCATCCGGTCGGTGACCATGAAGCCGCCGACGATGTTGATCGCGCCGAAGGCGATCGCGATCGCCCCGATCGCGTACTCGAGGCCGTCGTCCGCGTAGCCGGCGACGATCAGCCCGCCGAGCATGACGATGCCGTGGATCGCGTTGGTCTGGCTCATCAACGGCGTGTGCAGGGTGGTCGGCACCTTCGAGATCACCTCGAAGCCAACGAAGACGGCAAGCACGAAGATCGTGATCTTGGTCATCAGGTCCATTAGGAGGCGGCCCTCTCGTTCTTGATCTCGCCGGCCTCGGTGATCCGGGCGGCGGCGAGGATGTCGTCCTCGAAGTCGATCGCCAGCGCCCTGTCCTCGCCGACCATCAGGCCGAGCAGGTTCTCGAGGTTCTTGGCGTAGAGCTGCGAGGCGGGCACCGGCATCTGGGAGGCGAGGTTGCGCGGGCCGAGCACCTTGACCCCGCCCTCGACCACGGTCTCGCCGGCCTCGGTCAGCTCGCAGTTGCCGCCGGTCTCGGCGGCAAGGTCGACGATCACCGAGCCGGGGCTCATACCCCGCACCGCGTCGGCGGTGATCAGCAGCGGCGCCGGCCGGCCGGGGATCGCCGCGGTGGTGATCACGATGTCCTGCTTGGCGGCGTTCTCGGTCAGCGCGTCGCGCACCTGCGCGTTCTCCTCGTCGGTGAGCGGGCGGGCGTAGCCGCCCTCGCCCTCGGCGTCGGGGATGAAGTCGAGTTCCAGCGGCCGGCCGCCGAGCGAGGCGATCTGCTCCCAGGCGGCGCGGCGGATGTCGAAGCCGGTGACGATCGCGCCCAGCCGCTTCGCGGTGGCGACCGCCTGCAGGCCGGCGACGCCGGCGCCCAGCACCAGCACCTTGGCCGGCGGCACGGTGCCGGCGGCGGTGGTCATCATCCCGAAGAAGCGGCCCGACTCGCGGGCGCCGATCAGGGTCGCCGCGTAGCCGCCGGCGGCGGCCTGCGAGGAGAGCGCGTCCATCGCCTGGGCGCGGGTGGTGCGGGGGATCGCCTCCATCGCGAAGGCGGTCGCCCCGGCGCTCGCCAGCGCCCTGTTGGTCTCAGCCGAGACCCAGGGGTTGAGGTGGGAGATCAGCACCTGGCCGGAGCGCAGCCGGCCGATCTCCTCGACGCTCGGCACCGCGACGTGGAGGACCACGTCGGCGCCCCAGACGTCCTCGCCTCCGGCCAGCGTCGCGCCGGCCTGCTCGTACTGGGAGTCGGGGTGGCCGGCAGCCTCGCCGGCACCGCGCTCGACCAGGACCTCGACCCCCTCGGTCTTGAGCAGAGAGGCGACCACGTCAGGGACCAGCGCCACCCGGCGCTCCCCCGCAGCTGACTCTTTCGGCACGGCGATCTTCATATCCCAGCGGCGCGGTAGGTTATGGGAAAGCTCAGCTGCGCGTCTCGACCCCAGCCAGGGAGCCAAGTCGCTCGAGGGTGTGTAGTTGCTGTGAACGCTCGACATGGACCGGCGAGACGATCAGCCGATCGATGCCGGCGCCGCGGAATCGCTCGATCCGCTCGGCGACCTCGGCCTCGGTCCCGACCAGCGAGGTCGCCTCGACGATCTCGTCCGGCATCGCCTCGAAGGCGCCCGCCCGGTCGCCGCCCTGGAACCGCTCCTGGACCTGGTCGGCGACGTCGCCGAACCCGAAGCGGTGGGCGAGGTCGACGTAGAAGTTGGTCTTGCGGCTGCCCATGCCGCCGAAGTAGAGGACGAGGCCGGCCTTGACGACGTTCTTCGCCGCCTCCAGGTCGCCGTCGATCGCCACCTGCAGCGAGGGGCTGACCTCGAGGTCGGAGCGCTGCCGGCCGCCCTTCGCGAAACCGGCCTCCAGGTGCTCGCCCCAGGTCACCTCGAAGGCGTCGACGCTGAAGAAGATCGGGATCCAGCCGTCGCAGATCTCAGCTGCCAGCTCGACCGATTTGCGCCCGATCGCCCCGACGAAGACCGGGATCCGGTTGCGCTGCGGGTGGAAGTTGAGCTTCAGCGCCTTGCCCTCGCCGTCGGGCAGCGGCAGCTTGTAGTGCTCGCCCTGGTGGTCGACCGGGCCCTCGCGGGCGATGATCTCGCGCACCACCTCGATGTACTCGCGGGTCCGGCCCCAGGGCTTCGCGTAGGGGACCGAGTACCAGCCCTCGGAGACCTGGGGGCCGGAGGGGCCGAAGCCGAAGATGAAGCGGCCGCCGGAGAGCTTGTCGATCGTCGCCCCGGCCATCGCCGCCGCCGCCGGCGGTCGGGCGGGGACCTGCATGATCGCCGCGCCGAGCTTGATCTCCTTGGTCTGTCCGGCCAGCCAGGCCAGCACGCTGACCACGTCGGAGCCGTAGGACTCGGCAGCCCAGACCGACTCGAAACCGAGTCGCTCCGCCACGGAGACCACCTCCAGCGCGTCATCCCCCGCCGGCCCGATCCCCCAGTAGCCAAGATTCAGTCCCAGCTTCACGCTCATCCCGTCCCACACCCTATTGAATAGGCCTGTGCGAGACGGTCACCCACCCCCCGACCATGGCCTGACCAGCGCCGAGGCGAAGCGGCGGCTGCGCGAGCTGGGCCCGCCCCCGGAGACCTCCTCGCGCTCCACCTCGAGCATCGTCGCCGGCAACGTCTTCACTCTCTTCAACGCGATCATCGGCGCCTTCTTCGTGCTGATCGTCGCGCTCGGGCTCTGGGCCGACGCCGTCTTCGGCCTGATCGCGATCGTCAACTCCTACATCGGGATCAACCAGGAGCTGAAGGCGAAGGCGACCCTGGACGAGCTGGCGGTCCTGGTCGCCCCGCACGCCCGCGTGGTCCGCGACGGCGCGGTCGGCGAGCTGCTGGCGACCGAGGTGGTGCCCGGCGACGTGGTCCAGATCGGCCCCGGCGACCAGCTGGTGGCCGACGGCGAGGTGGTCGCCAGTCGCAGCCTCACCCTCGACGAGTCGATGCTGACCGGCGAGGCCGACGGCGTCCCCAAGGGGGTCGGCGAGCGAGCGCTCTCCGGCTCCTTCTGCCTCGCCGGCTCCGGCCACTACGTGGTCGACGCGGTCCGCGAGGAGAGCTACGCCGGCCGGGTCGCCGGCGAGGCGCGCGCCTTCCGCCACCCGCCCTCGCCGCTGCAGGAGGAGGTCAACCGGGTGATCCTCGCCTGCACCTACGTGATGCTGCCGCTGGCGGTGCTGCTGATCTTCAGCCTGCAGATCCGCAGCGTCGACCTGCAGGAGGCGGCGCAGACCGCGACCGCCGGCCTGGTCACCCTGATCCCCGAGGGGCTGGTGCTGCTGATGAGCGTCACCTTCGCCGTCGCGGCAATGCGGCTGGCCCGGCGCAAGACCCTGCTGCAGCAGATCAGCGCCGCCGAGAGTCTCGCCTCGGTCGACACGATCTGCATCGACAAGACCGGGACCCTGACCGGGGGCGAGCTGCGACTGGCCGGGGTCGAGTTCGCCGAGGGGGTCGACCCGGCGGCCGGGGCGGCGGCGCTGGGACGGTTCGCGGCCAGCGCCGCGGACCGCAACCGCACGCTGGAGTCGATCGCCGAGCACTACCCGTCGGAGGCGGTCCGGGTGCGGGGCGAGGTCCCGTTCTCCTCGGAGTGGAAGTGGAGCGGCCTGGCGCTCGACGGCAGCACGGGCGGCGCCTACGTGCTGGGCGCGCCCGACGTGCTGGCCTCGGCCGGGGCGCTGACCCTGCCGCCGCGGCTGGCGCAACGGCTGGAGGAGGAGACCGCGGCGGGGCGGCGGGTGGTCGCCTTCGGGTCCTGCGAGGCGGCGCTGCCCGAGGACCCGTCCAGCCAGCCCGCGCCGCGGCTGACGCCGGTGGCGCTGGTCGTGCTGGAGGAGTCGCTGCGCTCCGACGCCGCCGAGACGATCGAGTTCATCCGCTCCGAGGAAGTCGACCTGAAGCTGATCTCCGGCGACGCGGCGGCGACCGTGACCGCGGTCGCCTACGGGGTCGGGGTGCCGCGCGACGCCGGGGTCGTCGAGGGGCCCGACCTGCCCGACGACCCCGACCAGCTGCGCCGGGTGGCGGAGGAGAACACGATCTTCTGCCGGATCAAGCCGGACCAGAAGAAGGCGCTGGTCGCGGCGCTGGAGGAGGCCGGACGGTACGTGGCGATGATCGGCGACGGGGTCAACGACGTGCCGGCCCTGAAGCGGGCGCGGATGGCGGTGGCGATGGGATCGGGGACGCAGGTGACGAAGGGGGTGGCCGACGTCGTCCTGCTCGAGGACCAGTTCGCCCGCCTGCCGGAGGCGGTCGGCGAGGGCCGCCGGATCGCCCGCAACATCCACCGGCTGGGCCGCCTCTACCTGACCAAGACCGTCTACGCGGCGACCCTGATCCTGCTTGTCGCGGTGCCCGGGTTCGCCTTCCCCTTCCTGCCCCGCCACCTCACCCTGGCGGCGCTGCTGACGATCGGGATCCCCTCCTTCATGCTGGCCCTGCTGCCCTCCGACGGGCCGCTCTACCGGGGGCGGCTGCTGCGGGCGCTGGCCGCCTTCGCGGTCCCGGCCGGGGTGGCGACGGCGGTCGGCTCGATCCTCTCCTTCTTCCTGGTCGACACGGTCGGCGGCGCCAGCCTCGAGGCCGGCCGCACCGCGGCGACCACGACCCTGACCGTGCTCGGCCTCGCCTTCGTGCTGCTGCTGGAGCGCGGCCCGGGCCGCGAGCACATCGCGATCCAGACCAACATGCTCGCCCTCGTCTTCGCGCTCGGCGCCCTCTTCGCGGCGATCCTGGCGATCGCCCCGCTGCGCGACTTCTTCGAGATGGAGCTGCTCAGCGCCAGCCAGTGGTTCCTGGCGATGCTCTCGGCGGCGATCGGCCTGATCCTCGCCAGCCTGCTCTGGCGCCTGCCGCAGATCGAACGGCTGGAAGCGCCGGCCGAGTCCGAGACCTCGCCGATGATCGGCGAACCGCCCGCCTGAGGCTCAGTTCGAGCCGGGGCCGCGCGGCTCGAGCTCGCGCTCGGCAAAGGGCAGCGGCAGGGTCGTCCGCTCGTACTCGGCGAGCTGCCCGGAGCCGAGCGCCGCGAAGCCCTCGCGGACCCGACGCACGTACTCGCCGCTGACCGTGACGGCGATGCCGGGCTGCGGGCGGCAGCGGGCGCGCGCCGCCGCCGTCCCCCGGTAGGTGAGGACGGGGGCGTCGAGCGCCGGCCGGAAGGCAGCGGAGACGTCGAGCCGTTCGTAGTTGACCTCGCGGGCGTCGAACGCCGCGAGCAGGGTCGCGTCGACTGGGATCGCGAGCCCGTTGACCGTCCCCCCCTCCGCCGGCTCGATGTCCAGGTAGGCGACCTTGATCCTCGGTTTCTCGCCGCCGCCGGAGTCGACGAAGTGCTTCTCCCCCTCGTCCTGCTCCCAGTTGTTCATCGCCGCGCCCCAGAGGCGACGGAAGCCGTGCAGACGCCCGGCGACGGGCGCGATCTCGCCGCCCGGGAGGCTCAGCGAGCGCGCGTCGGCGATCAGCGAGGCGTAGCCGAAGACGTAGCCGAGCGGCTTGGCTGGCAGGGCGGGCACGCCTCAGTCATGGCCGGGGGCGATCACGAACTGGGTGACTATCAGGTTGGCGGCCAGCTTCGGCGCGCTGCCCTCGCGCAGCCGCTCGATCCGGACCTCGACCACCACCGTGCTGCGCCCGGCGTGCAGCGGGGTCGCGGTGGCCACCAGCTCGTCGCCCGGCAGGCCGGAGCCGAACACGTTGAGCTTCAGCTCGACCGTGGTGAAGTTGGCGCCGGCCGGGATGTTGCGGAAGGTGACCCAGGCGGCGACGGTGTCGCCGAGCGCGGTCCAGGCGCCGCCGTGGACGTAGCCGCCGGGATGGAGATGGCGACGGTCGACGACGATCCGGCCGCGCGAGCGCTCCTCGGCGATCTCCAGCGGCTCGATCCCGAGGTCGCCGGGGAAGCTGTCGGCGATCACCTCGCGCACGGCCTCCGGGGTGACGAAGGAGGCGCCGGGCTGGCGTGGGTCGCGGGTGCCGGTCCGCTCGTCGCTCACCGGCCGAAGTCCCCGAATGGCTCGTCGCGTTCCCGCACCGCCTGCTTGAAGCCCCCCGCAGCGGCGCGGCGGACGAACTCGTGGCCCTCCTCGGTGTGGCGGGCGATGCCGTCGAAGAAGGTGCCGAGGGCCTGGGAGCTGGCAAGACCCTGGGCGTGGACGCTCTGATTGACCAGCAGCTTCATCATCACCAGCTGGTTGACGGGCAGCCGCGCCACCCGCTCCAGCAGCCGCTCGAAGCGCTCGTCGAGCTCGGCGGCCGGCGCCGCCTCGGTCGCCAGCCCCCACTCGGCGGCCTCGGCGCCGCTCAACGAGTCGCCGGTCAGCAGCAGCCGCTTGGCGCGCATCGGGCCGAGCCGGCTGGCCCACATCGCGGTGGTCGGCGAGCCCCAGACGCGGGCCGGCGGGTAGCCGATCTTCGCGTCCTCGGCGATCACCAGCAGGTCGGAGCAGAGCGCCATGTCGGTGCCGCCGGCGACGCAGTAGCCGTGGACCTTGCAGAGGACCGGCTTCTCGGAGTGGAAGAGGCTCATGAAGCCGCGCACGTTGCGCGACATGAACTGGTAGTCGACGACCGGGTCCCAGTCGCTCTGCGGCGCGTGGTTGGCGGCGATCATCGCCGGGTCGAGCGGCGAGCCGGGCGGCGCGTCGCCCCCCAGCTCCGCTTTCTCGCCCTCGGCCGAGGCGACCAGGTCGTAGCCGCCGCAGAAACCGGTGCCGTTGCCGGCGAGGGCGATCGCGTGGACCGCGGGGTCGAGGTTGGCGCGCTCGACGCAGGCCGCCAGCTCGACCGGCATCGCCGTCGTGATCCCGTTCCCTCGCTCAGGCCGGTCGAGCGTGATCCGAGCGACCCGCCCATCGACCTCATAGATCAGCGTCTCCATCTCGCGTGGCGCTTTTGTTCACGGGGGGTGGACAAAAGCGCCACTCCCCTAGTTCATCCGCTCCACAAGCATCGCCTTGCCCTGGCCTCCGGCGACGCACATGGTCTCGAGGCCGACCTGGTGGTCGTCGGTCTCCAACACGTTGAGCAGGGTGCCCATGATCCGGGCGCCGGTCATCCCGAAGGGGTGTCCGAGGGCGATCGCGCCGCCGTGGGTGTTGAGCTTCTCTTCGGCGATCCCGCACTCGGCCATGATCGGGATCACCTGCGCCGCGAAGGCCTCGTTGAGCTCGACCGCGTCGACGTCGCCGATCGTCATCCCGGCCCGGTCCAGCACCTTCTTGATCGCGCCGATCGGGGCGACGCCCATGTACTCGGGCTCGTTGCCGTGGGTGGCGGCGGTGACGATCCGGGCGCGCGGCGTCAGGCCCAGCTCCTTCGCCTTGACGTCGCTCATCAGCAACACCGCGGCGGCGCCGTCGTTGAGCGGGCAGGAGTTGCCGGCGGTCACCCCGCCGCCGCCGAAGGCCTCCGGCAGTTCGGACAGCTTCTCCAGGGTCGAGGAGGCGCGCGGGCCGTCGTCCCTGGCGACCTCGGTGCCGTCGGGCAGCTTCACCGGGACGATCTCGCGGTCGAAGAACCCGTCCTCCTGCGAGCGCACCGCCAGTTCCTGCGAGCGCTGCGCGTACTTGTCCATGTCGGCGCGGCTGACCTCGTACTTCTTGGCGACGTTGACCGCGGTCGCGCCCATCTCGATGTAGGCGTTGGGCTGGCCGTCGTTGCCTTTCAGGTTCTCGTTCTGGTCGTCGGCGCCGGCCGGCTCGGTGCGCTCGTTGTAGCGGCTCACCCACTCGACCCCGACCGCCAGGTAGACGTCGCCCTCGCCGGCCTTGATCGCGTTGCCGGCGTGGCGGATCGCGTCGAGGCTGGAGGAGCAGTAGCGGGAGACGGTCACCCCGTTGACCTCCTGGGGCAGCTTCTCGGAGAGCAGCGAGACGATCCGGCCCAGGTTGAAGGCTTGCAGCCCCTGCGGCATCCCGACCCCGCAGAAGAGGTCTTCGATCGAGGCCGGGTCGACCTCGGGATTGCGCTCCAGCAGGCGGTCGACCACGTAGGCGCCCATCTCGTCGGGACGCAACTGGGCGAGCGAGCCTTTGAAGGCGCGGCCGATCGGCGTGCGCAGGGTGTCGACGATCACTGCTTCGGGCATCCGTTTCTCTCCTTTGGCTGATGGGCCAGTCAGTGCGTCCGGCAGAGTAGTCCACCGCGGTACCCGCGCGTATTGTGCGGAACAGCACAAACTTACGGGTTCGCGTCCCCCAGTCGCGTTACATTCGGCTCAATCCACTCGCGCCCAGCGCGCGACTTGCCGGTAAGCGGCAGCGAAAGGAGGGCCTTCATGCCCGAGGGCTACTGCGTCAAAGAGCGTAAGAAGGTCGAGATCAAGGACGCCAAACAGGTGACGATGAAAAACGGGCGTCCGGCGATCCAAGGTGTCTGCCCCGACTGCGGGACGAAAATCTTCAAGATCGGGAAGCTCTAGGGCCTGGGCTTGATCCCGGACCGCACCGGCCTCGTAGTCTGGGGCGGGTGCGGTCCGGAAATCGCAGCCTCCCCCTCCTCGTCGCGTCGGCGGCGATCCTCGTCGCGCTCCTGTTCTCCGCCTGCGGCGGCGGGTCGGGCGGCGGCTACGGCAACCGGGGCGGGACCGAGACCGGCGACGAGGGCCGCACCGACGCCCAGGCCCCGCCGCCTCCCCCGCCCAACGCCGAAGAGGGCACGACCTTCGTCTCGGTGGCCAGCGTCTCCGGCCTCGGCCTGGTCCTGGTCGACTCCAGCGGTCGCACCCTCTATGGCTTCGGCGCCGACCGCGGCGGCAGCTCCTCCTGCTACGGCAGGTGCGCCGAGTCCTGGCCGCCGCTGCTGACCGAGGGCGAGCCCCACCCGAGCAACGGTGCCTCAGCCGCCAAGCTCGGGACCAGCGAGCGCCGCGACGGCGCCGTCCAGGTCACCTACGCCGGCCACCCCCTCTACACCCACGCCGCCGACAAGAGCCCCGGCGAAGCCAACGGCAACGCCCGCACCGCCTTCAGCGCCCCCTGGTTCGCCCTCAAACCCAACGGCCAGCCCGCAAGCTAAGACCCCCATCTCCATCGCGTGGTTCCTTTTTCGCCCTGAGGGCCAACAAGGAACCACGCGCTGAGCATGGGGGGAGAGAATTGGCGCGCGGTTCCTTAGTTGCCTATGACGCGAAAAAGGAACCGCAAGATTGGGGTGGATCGCCGGGTGGCGACGGTGGCGAGTCGGCAGGACGGGGTCGCCTCGGTGGGGCAGCTCGATGAGGTGGGAGTGACGCCGGGCGCCGCGGCCCGCCGCACGGAAGCCGGGCGGCTGCACCGCGTGCACCGCGGCGTCTACGCGGTGGGCCATACCGCGATCGGTCGACATGGCGAACTGCGCTCCGCCGTGCTTGCCTGCGGTGAGAGCGCTGTCGTCTCCCACCTGACCGCGGCATCTCTATGGGGACTGGTGGACCGCGATCCGGTGTTGATCGACGTCACCGTCGCCTGCGAGACCGGCCGCAAGATCGATGGGATCCGGTGCCGGCGCTGTCGGTATCCGGATGAGCGGGAGATCACCGTCCACCAGGGCGTCGTCTGCACCACGCCGGCCCGAACCCTGATCGACATCGCCGGGCTGCTCGGCACTGCTTCGCTGCGGGCGGCGGTCGAGCGGGCCGCGTACCTGGGTCTGCTCGACCTCGACGCGCTGCTCGTCTCGCTCGAGCTCGCGAAAGGCCGCCGCGGCATCAAATCCCTGCGCCGGATCATTGTCCCCTGGCTGGCGAGGCGCGATCCCGCTCCCGAGCTCCGCAGTGTCTTCGAGGCGCGGATTCTGCCGGCGCTGCTCGAGATGGGCCTGCCGCAACCAGCATGCAACGCGCCCCTCCTGGTCGAGGGCGAGCGTTTCACCGTCGACTTCCTCTGGGCAGAACAGCGCCTCGTGGTCGAGACCGATGGCTCGGCCAGCCACGAAAACCCGGTCGCCTTCCAGCGCGACCGGCGGCGCGATCAGATTCTCGTCGCCGCCGGGTTTCGCGTCCAGCGCATCACTTGGGACCAGTTCAGACACGAACGCTCCGAGGTGCTGGCACGAATCACGCGGGCCTTCTCCCGGCCCCCGAACTGAGGCGAGCCACCCATCCCGCGGTTCCTTATTCGCCCTCAGGGCGAATAAGGAACCGCGGGATGGGTCTTGGGACTACGAGGAGCGCTTGCGGTAGGGGGCGGTTGGGGGGACCTGGGCGCGGAGCTCGGCGAGAAGGCGGGCGGAGAGGGCGGCGGGGTCCTCGTCGGGGCGGGGCTGGCCGCCGGCCGGGTCGAAGAAGCGGACGCTTACCCGGGGGCGGCGGGGGAACCCGGTCAGGTCCGAGGTGCCCTCGATCGCGACCAGGGTGACGTGGGCCTCGGGCACCTCGAGGGCGAGGCGGCCGAGGCCGCTGCGGGCGCGCAGCTCGCGGCCCAGCGAGCGGGTGCCCTCCGGGAAGACGCCGATGCAGGCGCCGCCGCGCAGCTGCTCGATCGCCCGGGCCAGCGCCTCGCGGTCGCCGCTGCCGCGCTCGATCGGGATCTGGCCCATCCCGTCGAGGATCGGGCCGAGCCCGCGCACCTTCCACAGCTCCGATTTGGCCAGGGCCCGGATCTGGCGGCGGCGGATGGCGGCGATCCCAACCATCACCGGGTCCCAGTGGCTGTCGTGGTTGCCGACCACCAGCAGCGGCCCGCTCGCCGGCAGCGTCTCCACGCCCTCGGCCCCCAACCGCCCCCAGCGGGCGACCGGGCGGTTGAGCGCCATCGCGGCGCGGTAGGTGCGGCTCGGCTCGCGCATCGGAGCCGAAGTTCTACTCGACGCGGCGGCGACCGCGGATGGCGATACTTCCCGGCAGGCGACGACGGAGGAGAGACGTGACGGAGACGAGCGAGCGGCAGGGGATCGAAGTCGAAGGGCTGGTGCGGGAGTTCAAGAACGGGCCGCGCGCCGTCGACGGGATCGACCTCAGGGTCGCGCCGGGCGAGATCTACGGCTTCCTCGGCCCGAACGGGGCCGGCAAGTCGACCACGGTGCTGATGCTGACCACGCTGCTGCCGCCAACCGCAGGCACCGCCCGGGTCGCCGGCTTCGACATCGCCTCCGAAGGGCCGCGGGTGCGGGCCTCGATCGGCGCCGCGCTGCAGGAGGCGGCGCTCGACCCGCTGCTCAGCGGCGCCGAGCACATGCGGCTGCAGACCGCCCTGCACGGGCTCGGCAAGGCGGAGCGCCGGCGGCGCGGCGCCGAGCTGCTGGAGCGGGTCGGGCTGGCCGACGCGGCCGGCCGGCGGGTCGGCGGCTACTCCGGCGGGATGCGCCGCCGCCTCGACCTGGCGCTGGCGCTCGCCCACCGGCCGCGCATCCTCTTCCTCGACGAGCCGACCACCGGCCTCGACATCCAGAGCCGCACCGCGCTCTGGGAAGAGGTGGCGCGGCTGGCCGCCGAGGACGGGGTGACCGTCTTCCTCACCACCCAGTACCTGGAGGAGGCCGACGCGCTTGCCGACCGGGTCGGGATCATCGACCACGGCAAGCTGGTCGCCGAGGGCACGCCGGCGGCGCTGAAGGCGGAGATCGGGCGGCCGACCGTCGAGGCGGTGCCGCGCGACCCGGCCGACCAGGGCCGGACCCGCGACGTCCTCGCCCGCTTCGGCGAGCCGGCCGGGGCGGCGCCGAAAGGCGCCGCGGTGCGGCTGGCCGGCGGCGAGTCGGAGCTGGCCGAGGTGGTGCGGGCGCTCGACGGCGAGGGGATCGCGATCGAGCGCCTGCAGCTGCACGCCCCCTCGCTCGACGACGTCTTCCTGGCCAAGACGGGCCGCAGCCTGGAGGGCGCCGGCGAGGCGACCGAGGCCGCGGAGCCGGTCGAGGCGACGTGAGCGGCGGCGCCCGCACCCAGGTCGGCCAGCTGGCCCGCCGCTCGGTGCTGCGCACCCTGCGCCAGCCGGCCCAGATCGCCCCCGCCCTGGTCTTCCCGCTCTTCCTGCTCGCGGTCAACACCGGCGGGCTCAAAGACGCGACCAACCTGCCCGGCTTCCCGACCGACTCCTACCTGACCTTCGCGCTTGCCGTCCCCTTCATGCAGGGGGCGCTGTTCTCGGTGATGAACTCGGGCACTGACCTCGCCCGCGACATCGAGACCGGGTTCCTCAACCGGCTGGCGCTGACCCCGCTGCGCGGCGCCGCCCTGCTCAGCGGTCTGCTCGCCGGCTCGGTGGTGCTCGGCCTGATCCAGGCCGCCACCTACCTCGCGGTCGGCCTGATCGCCGGCGCCGACCTCGCCGCCGGGGCCGGCGGCGCCCTGGTCATCGTCGCCCTCTCGGTGACGATCACCGTCGCCTTCGGGACGATCGGCCTCTTCGCGGCGCTGCGGACCGGCTCCGGCGAGGCGGTGCAGGGGCTCTTCCCGCTCTTCTTCGTCGTCCTCTTCCTCTCCTCGATGGCGCTGCCCCTCGACCTGCTCCAGACCGAGTGGTTCCACGACATCGCCGCCGCCAACCCGGTCTCCTACCTGCTGGGGGCGTTCCGCTCGCTGCTGATCGAAGGCTGGGAGCTGGACGAGCTGGCGCTCGGCTTCGGGATCGCGCTGGCGATCCTCGCGATCGGGATGGTGGCCGCCTCGAGCGCCCTGCGGACCAGGCTGGTGAGGACGTGAGCCCGCGCCCCGCAAGCGGCTGGACGGTCGCCCGCGCGGTCGCCTGGCGCAGCATCCACAACTTCCTCTCCAACCCCGCCTTCCTGGCGCCCGGGATCCTCTTCCCGCTCTTCTTCTTCGTCTCCTTCGCCGGCGGGCTCTCGGCGATCGGTGACGTGCCCGGGTTCGGCTTCCCGAGCGGCTACACGGCCTTCCAGTTCGTCTTCGTGCTGCTCCAGTCGGCGGCCTTCGGCGGGGTCTTCACCGGCTTCGGGATCGCCCGCGACTTCGAGACCGGGTTCGCCCGCCGCTACCTGCTGGCGGCCAGCAGCCGCGGCGGCATCGTCGCCGGCTACACGCTGGCGGCGCTGGCCCGGGCGGCGATCACCTGGGCGGTCCTGACCGCGGTGGCGCTGGTCGCCGGGATGCAGGTCGACGGCGGCGGCCTCGACGTCTTCGGGCTCTACGCGCTGGCGGTCGCCGTCAACCTGGCGGCGACGATGTGGGCGGCCGGGGTGGCGATGCGGGTGCGCTCGATCCAGGGCGGGCCGCTGATGCAGTTCCCCGTCTTCCTCGTCCTCTTCCTCGCCCCGGTCTACGTGCCGCTCGACCTGCTCAGCGGCTGGATCCACACCGTCGCCTCGGTCAACCCGGCGACCGCGCTGCTCGAGTCGGGCCGCGGCTTCATCTCCGGCCAGCCCGAGCTGGTGGCGCTCGCCTTCGGCTGCGGGCTCGCCCTCGCGGCGCTGTTCGCGCTCTGGGCCCGGGGCGGCCTGCGCCGCGCCGAAGCGGCTGGCTGAGCGGCCGGGGATGGCGGCCGTCCCCCGCCACGATCTAAAGTGTCATTTGTGACGCAGAAGCCGTTGGAGCTGATCCTCGCCCGCAACCTGATGTCGGCCCTCTCGACCCCCGCCTTCCTGGTCGACGAGGGCGGCCTCCTCGTCTTCTACAACGAAGCGGCCGGCGCCCTGCTCGGCAAACGGTTCGAGGAGCTGGGCACAGTCGGCCCCGAGGAGTGGGGCTCGATGTTCGGCCCCTTCGACCCGAACGGGGAGCCGATCCCCTACGAGGAGCTGCCGCTGGTCGCCGCGGTCCGCAGCGGCCGCCCCGCCCATGCCGAGCTGGCGATCCGCTCGGTCGACGGGCAGCGGCACTCGGTCGAGGTCTCCGCGCTGCCGATCCTCACCCCGCACGGCTCGCGGGGGGCGATCGCCGTCTTCTGGCCGACCGCGAACGGGACGGAGCCGGGATGAAAGTCAAGCTCTGGGGGACGCGCGGCTCGGTCCCCTCCCCCGGTCCGGAGACGATCCGCTACGGCGGCAACACCTCCTGCGTCGGCGTCACCCTCTCCGACGGCTCGCTGCTGGCGCTCGACGCCGGCACCGGGATCCGCGGCCTCGGCCTGGCGCTCCCTGAGGAGCCGACCCGGCTGCACATCCTGCTCACCCACCTCCACCTCGACCACATCCAGGGGCTGGTCTTCTTCGCCCCCGCCTTCCGCCCCCAGACGGAGATCGTGATCTGGGGGCCGGCCTCGCCCGAGGCCTCGCTGCGCGACCGGATCTCCCGCTACGTCTCGGCGCCGCTCTCCCCGATCGAGGTCCGCGAGCTGCCCTGCGACGTCTCCTTCCGCAACACCCCGAGCGCCGAGTGGGAGATCGGGCCGGCCCGGATCGCCGCCGCCTCGGTCACCCACCGCGGCCCGACCCTCGGCTACCGGGTCGAGGACGGCGGCTCCTCGCTCGCCTACATCCCCGACCACGAGCCGGCGCTCGGCGCCGACCTCGACCGGCTCGAGGACGAGTGGATCTCCGGGCTGGGGCTGGCCCGCGATGCCTCGCTGCTGATCCACGACGGCCAGTACACCGACCGGGAGTACCCCGAGCACCTCGGCTGGGGTCACTCGGCGCTGGCCCACTCGGTGGCCTTCGCGCGCCGTGCCGCGGCGGAGCGGACCGTGCTCTTCCACCACGACCCGGGCCACACGGACGAGTTCCTCGACGGCCACGCCGAGCGGGCGCGGCAGGCCTGGGTCGAGCGCGGCGGCGACCCGGCGGCGCTCGAGCTCGGCGCCGAGCTGGCCGAGTACTCGGTGCCGGCCCGCGCCCTGAGCCGGACCTGAGCCCGCCCGCTACGCTGCGGGCAGTGTCGACGACCACCTGGCTGGAGGCAGCCGCCGACCGCTCCCCACTGATCCTCGCCGCCCACCGGCGGGCGCGCGCCGCCCATGCCGGACAGGTGCGCAACGCGAGCGGCGGCATGCCCTACATCGAGCACCCGGTCGCGGTCGCTGCACGGCTCGCCGAGCACGGGTTCGACGACGAGGTGCTGGCGGCGGCGCTCCTGCACGACGTGCTGGAGGACACCGAGCTGACGCACGAGCAGCTACGCGAGGAGTTCGGCGAGCGGATCGCCGGCCTGGTCGCGGCGCTCAGCGACGACGAGTCGGTCGAGCCCTACCTGGCGCGCAAGGACGAGCACCGGGCGCGGGTCGCCGCCGCCGGGCGCGACGCGCTGGCGATCTACGCGGCAGACAAGCTGACCAACGTCATCACCCTGCGCGGCGCCTACGCCCGCGAAGGCGAGGCGGTGGCGGCGGAGCTGAAGGTGCCGCTGGAGACGAAGCTGGAGATCTGGGACGCCGACCTCGAGATGATGACCCGCGAGGCCGGCGACCTCCCCTTCCTGGGAGACCTGGAAGCCGAGCTCACTCGGCTGCGGGGGGATCGAGCCGCGGCCGCCCCTCCTCGGGGCGCCTGAACAACCGCCGGTCCGGCATGGCGTCACCATACCCGGGGTGAGGACCGCCCTGGTGCTGTTCAACCGCGACCTCCGGGTGCACGACAACCCGGCGCTGCGGGCGGCCGGGGAGGCCGATCGCACGGTGCCGCTCTTCGTCCTCGACGACCGCCTGCTCCGCGCCGCCGCCCCCAACCGGGTCGCCTTCATGCACGAGGCGCTCGCCGACCTCGGGGAGTCGCTCCGCGCCGTCGGCGGCAGGCTCTTCCTGCGCCGCGGCGACCCCGTCGCGGTGGCGCTCGCGGTGGCGCGCGAGTGCGGCGCGAGCGAGCTGCACGTCAGCGCCGACCACAGCCGCTACGCGCGGCGGCGCGAGCGCGAGCTGGCCCGGGCCTGCGCGGCGGAGGGGATCGCCTTCGAGGCCCACCCCGGCGTGACGGTCGTCCCGCCCGGCGCGGTGACCCCGGCCGGCGGCGACCACTTCAAGGTCTTCACGCCCTACCACCGTGCCTGGGCCGAGCTGCCCTGGCGGCGCCCGCTGGGAGCGCCGCGGTCGCTGCGCGTCCCCGGCCGGCTGCGGGTCGGGAGACTGCCGGCGCCCGCCGCGCTGCTGCGCGGCTCCCCCTCCCCCGGCCGCGCCCGCGGCGGCGAGACCGAGGCTCGGCGGGCGATGCGAACCTTCCTCCGCGACCGCCTCGGCGCCTACGCCGAGCACCACGACGACCTGGCCGGCGACGCCACCTCGCGGCTCTCCGCGGCGCTGCGCTTCGGCTGCCTCTCACCGCTGGAGCTGGCGCTGGAGGCCGGTCGGCGAGACGGCGGCGAGCCCTTCGCGCGCCAGCTCTGCTGGCGCGACTTCCACCACCAGGTGCTGGCCGCCAACCCCCGACTGCCGGACCGCGACTACCGACCGCGCGGCGACCGCTGGTCGCGCTCGCGGCGGGCGCTGGAGACCTGGCGCGAGGGCCGCACCGGTTACCCGCTGATCGACGCGGCGATGCGCCAGCTCGCCGCCGAGGGCTTCATGCACAACCGGGCGCGGATGGCCGTCGCCTCCTTCCTGACCAAGGACCTCTACCTCGACTGGCGGGCCGGCGCCGCCCACTTCTGGGATCTGCTCACCGACGGCGAGGTCGCCAACAACGCCGGCAACTGGCAGTGGGTGGCGGGGACCGGCAACGACACCCGGCCGAACCGGGTCCTCAACCCGCTGCGCCAGGCCGACCGCTTCGACCCCGAGGGCGAGTACGTGCGCCGCCACCTGCCGGAGCTGGCGTCGGTGCCCGGCCACGCCGTCCACCGCCCCTGGCTGCTCGACCGCTTCGCCCAGCTCGACTACCCCGCCCCGATCGTCGACCACGACCGAGCCGCAGCGGCCTTCCGGGCCCGCCGCCACCCTTGACGCCGCTGCCACCACCCTCGATGTCGCAGTTGTTCCCGTATACCGGGATGTCGTGCGACATCAAGGTGGGGTGCGTAGGATCGCGGCCGAGATGGGACGGATGGCGGTGATCCTCGGCAGCAACGCGTTCGGCCCGGGCGGCGGCGAGATCGCGGCTGCCGCCGCCGAACACGGGGCGGCGGTCGTGCAGCGGCACGGCGCCCCGGGCGACCCCTACGTCCTCCCCCACCGGATCGACCACGCCGCCAACCTGCGGCCGCTGGTCGAGCAGGGCTGCGACCGGGTGCTGGCGATCGGCTCGGTCGGCTCGCTGCGGCCGGAGATCGGGGTCGGGACCCTGGTCTGCCCCGACGACTTCATCGCGCTGCAGCTCGAAGCCTCGGTCTTCGACGACACCCGGGCCCACACCGCGCCCGGGTTCGACGCCCGCTGGCGGCGCGAAGTGATCGAGGCCTGGGAGGCGGGTGGCCAGCCGGTCCGCGACGGCGGCGTCTACTGGCAGACGGTCGGCCCCCGCTTCGAGACCCCGGCCGAGGTCCGGATGATCGCCACCCACGCCGACCTGGTCGGGATGACGATCGCCGCCGAGTGCGTGATCGCCGCCGAGCTCGGCCTCGACTACGCGGCGGTCTGCGTGGTCGACAACCTCGCCAACGGGCTCGCCGCCGAGCCGGTCGCGATCGAGCAGATCGAGGCCGACCGGGTCGCCAGCGCCGCCCTGCTGCGCGACGGCCTGGAAGCGGTGCTGCCGCGCCTCGGGGCGGTCGGCCGGTGAAAACCCCAACCCGTGGTTCCTTTTTGCCGATATGGGCGAATAAGGAACCGCGCGATGGTTGGGGGTGGGTGTGACGGGGGCGCTGACGGTTTCCGGGGCGGTGCTGGACGGCGCGACGGTCGGGGTTCGGTGCGAGGCGGGGCGGATCGCGGCGCTTGGGCCGGAGGTGGCGGCGCGGCCGGGGGACGAGACGATCGACGCCGACGGGGCGATCCTCGTGCCGCCGCTGGCCAACGGACACACCCACGCGGCGATGACCCTGTTCCGCGGCTCGGGCGGCGACCTGCCGCTGATGCCGTGGTTGCAGCAGCGAATCTGGCCGGTCGAGGCGAAGCTGGAGGCCGAAGACGTCTACTGGGGCACGCGGCTCGCCTGCGCGGAGATGATCCGCAGTGGCACGACCCGGTTCTGGGACATGTACTGGCACCCGGGCGCGGTCGCCCGGGCGGTCGAAGACGCCGGCATCCGCGCCGCCGCCGGGGCGCCGCTGTTCGACGCCAACGGCGAGGTCGAGGCGCTGCGCGAGAGCGCCCTGACCAGCCTCGAAGAGCTCGCCGCCGACGCCCCCGGCGTCACCCCGACCCTGACCCCGCACTCGATCTACACGGTCAGCGAGGGCTCGCTGCGCTGGGTCGCCGAGCTGGCGGCGGAGCGCGGCGTCCCGGTCCACATCCACCTCTCCGAGACCGAGAGCGAGGTCGAGGACTGCCTCGCCCTGCACGGGGTCCGCCCCGCCTTCTACCTCGACCGGCTCGGCCTGCTCGGCGAGCGCACCGTACTCGCCCACGCGGTCTGGCTCGACCACGCCGAGCTGGAGCTGATCGCGGCGCGGCGGGCGACCGTGGTCGCCAACCCGGCCGCCAACATGAAGCTCGGGGTCGGCCGCGTCTTCCCCTACCCGGCGGCGCGCGGCGCCCGGGTCGCGACCGGGCTCGGCACCGACGGCGCCGGCTCCAACGACACCCTCGACCTGCTCGCCGACCTGAAGCTGTTCGCCCTCTCCCAGAAGCACGCCGCCGCCGACCCGGCGGCGATCGCCGCCGCCGACGCCTGGGCGGTGGCGACCGGCGCCAAGGCGCCGCTGCTGGGGGCGACGCCGCTGCGGGTCGGGGCGCCGGCCGACTTCCTGCTGCTGGGCGCCGGTGCCCCGGAGCTGGCGATCGGCGAGCTGACCTCCAACCTCGTCTACGCCGCCGCCGGCGCGAACGTCGACACCACCGTGGTCGGCGGCCGCGTCCTGATGCGGGGCGGCGAGATCGAGGGGCTGGCGGAGATCGTCTCCCGCGCCGCCGAGCGCGCCCGCCGCCTCGGCCTCTGACCCCAGGCCAGCGGCGATCCGGCCTAGGCGTCCCGCAGGCCCGAGGCCGGACCGCGGTTCAGCGAGACGTGGGCCGCCGCTGCGGCGAAGAGCCCGGCGCCGGCGGCAAGCAGCAGCGAGAAGCGGGGGTCGTAGGTCTCCGCCAGCCAGCCGCTGAGCGGGCCGCCGATCGGGGTCGAGCCGACGAAGACGATCGAGTAGAGCGCCATCACCCGGCCCCGCATCTCCGGCGTCACCGCCAGCTGCAGGGTCGAGTTGATCGTCGCCGCGAAGGTGACCGCGGCGGCGCCGAGCAGGGCCAGCGCCGGCACCGCGAGGGCCACGGTCGGCATCGCCGCGGCGAGCAGGGCGAGGACGCCGAAGGCAAGCGCGCCGCCGGCGATCAGCGCCGGCCCGGTGCGGGCGCGGGCGCCGTTGACCAGGGCGCCGACGATCGAGCCGACCCCCATCGCCGAGACCAGGACCGCGTAGGTCGAGGCGCCGCCCTCGAAGCTGAACCTGGCGAGCAGCGGCAGCACCACCTGGAAGTTGAAGCCGAGCGTCCCGACCAGCGCCATCAGCGCCAGCGGCAGCAGCAGCTCGGGCGTCCCCCGGACGTAACGCAGCCCGGCCCGGATCGCCCCCCGCTCGCGGGTCGCAACCGGCGCCGCGTGCAGGCCGCCGGGGTCCATCCCCCGCAGCGCGAGGATCATCGCCACGAAGGTGAGGGCGTTGAGCGCGAAGCAGGGCACCACCCCGAAGGCGGCGATCGTCAACCCGGCCAGAGCGGGACCGACGATCCGCGCCGCCTGCACGATGACGCTGTTGAGGCTGACCGCGTTGACCAGCCGGTCCGCCCCGACCATCTCGATCACGAAGCTCTGCCGGGCCGGGTTGTCGACCGCGTTGATCGTCCCGAAGGCGAACACCGCGAGGTAGACCATCCAGGGCGCGGCGACCCCGGCCGCGGTGACCGCAAAGAGTCCGAGCGCGGGGATCGCCATCAGCGCCTGGGTGACCATCAGCAGCCGCCGCTTCGGCACCCGGTCGGCGAGCAGCCCGCCCCAGGCCCCGAACAGGAGGATCGGCAGGAACTGCAGCGCCGTGGTGAGGCCGACCGCGATGCCGCTCCCGGTCATCGTCAGGATCAGCCAGACCGCCGCCACGGTCTGCATCCAGGTCCCCGAGAGGGTGACCAGCTGACCGGCGAAGTAGCGCCTGTAGTTGGGGACCTCGAGCGAGCCGAAGGAGCGCCGCAGCGCCCTGCTCACCGCTCCTCCTCGCGGAGGCGGTCGAGGATCTCGGCCGCCCGCTCCAGGGTCTCGACGTCGGCCGCGGGAAGCCCCCGCATGCGGCGCGCCAGGTAGGCGTTCTTGCGGCTTCGCAGCTGCCGCAGTCGCTCGCGGCCGGCGGCGTTGACGGCGACCACCGAGCTGCGGCCGTCGTCGGGGTCGGAGGCGCGCTCGACCAGGCCCGCCGCCTCGAGGTTGGCCAGGGTCCGGGTCACGGTCGGCCGCTTGACGCGCTCGATCTCGGCCAGCTCGCTCGGGGTGAGCGGGCCGAAGCGCTCGATCGAGGCCAGCGCCGCGGTCGAGGTCGGGGTCAGCCCGGTCTCCTCGGCCGCCGCCTCCTGGCGCAGCCGGCGCGCCGTCCGCACCAGCGCCAGTCGCAGCCTGGCGGCGGTCTCGGCAAGTGAGGTGTCGGTCGTCTTCCCTGGCATGGTTAGCGTTGGTAATTAGTTTAGCAAACTAATTACCCGAGATACGAAGCCCGGACACGGGCCGGCCCCCGCTCCTTGGCGAGAGCGGGGGCCGGTGGACCACTGGAGAGCTGTTTCGGGGCTTAGCCGCGCTGGCGGCAACCGCGGACGACGGTCCCGGAGGCGCGGGTGCCGTCGGCGAAGAACGACTTCGCCTTGGCGTAGAAGCGGCGGTTCGCGCAGCGGGCGGTCAGGTAGCTGCGGGCCTTGCCCTTGAACCGGAACTTGCGCTTCACCTTGAGCTTGAAGAAGGTCACCGACCCGGCCCCGCCGGCGATCTTCGGGATCGTCGCGATCGCCCGGGTGCCGTAGCGCCCCTGCTTGATCTTCTTGACCCGGACCGTGGTGACGATCGCGGTCGGGGCCGGCACGTTGACGTAGGCGTGGACGTACATCTTCGTCACCTTGCCGCGGACGCCGCCGTTGAAGAGGACCAGCGGACCGCTGGTCGTGAACGGCCGCTGTTCGGCGAGGGCGACCTTGACCTTGGTCTTGCCGCCGCCGACGATCGTGCCCTTGCAGGCCTTCTTCGCGGCGCGGGTGTTGCGCGCCTGCAGCTTCCCCGGCTTGCAGACCTTCAGGCCCCTGGCGTTGATGCTGCCGTGCTTGTCGAAGTCGATGATCACCTTGCGCAGAGCCGGAGGCTGGGTGCCGTCGTTGGTGCCTATCTGGCCGCTCAGGTGCAGGGCCACCGGCGCCATCCGCTTCTTTGGCAGCGCCTTCGGGGACACCCCTCCGTTCGCCTTCACAACCAGGTTTCCGACCCGGGTCACGGTCGGCTTAGCGGCCACGGCGAAACCCGCCACGGCAACCGCCGCGACCAGGGCCAGGGCCATCGTTTTCAGCAACATCGCTCGCATCCGGACCGCCTCCTTGCCGGCGCCCGCGTCGGGCGCCACGGTTTCTCTCCTCAGGGACGGCCGTTACCGCCCAGTCACTCCACTACCCGGCGAGAGTGGCAAGGGACCGGTTACGGTGTTAGCGTCCTAACAGAGGCTTGCATCTGGGGCGTGCCAGCCGGTTCACTAGAAACGGACACCGCGACGGGAGGGACGTGATGCTTCGAAGGTTGACGATGTGCGCGCTGCTGGCGCTCTGCTTGGTGGGGGTCGAGATCACGGCCGCGGCCGCGGCCGATGCTGCGGTGTACAAGGGACGCACCGCGCAGAAGCGGTCGATCGTGATCGCCGGCAGCAAGAAGTCGATCAAGGTGAAGCGCTTCAAGGTGGCGCTCAAGTGCCGCAACGGCACCCTGTTGATCAACGACGAGAGCGGCTTCCTGCGCACCCCGCTGCGCAAGGGCGGCAAGTTCCGCGACCGCCAGTACGGGTCGACCGACACGGTCTGGATCCGTGGACGCCGCAAGGGCAAGGTGATCAGCGGCCAGTTGCGGGTGACCGACAAGCTGGGCAGCGGCGTCCGCTGCAACTCGGGCTGGGTCAAGTTCAAGGCGCGGCTGCGCAAGAAGTAGCCGCGGCGGCCGCTTCGAGCTGAGCGCCGGGGGTCAGCCCTCGGCGCCCTCGGCGGCGATCTTCGCCTCCAGCTCCGCCATCACCGCCGGGTCGCGCAGCGTGGTGACGTCACCCAGGGCGCGGCCCTCGGCGATGTCGCGCAGCAACCGGCGCATGATCTTGCCGGAGCGGGTCTTCGGCAGGTCGTCGGACCAGATGATCCGCTTCGGGCGGGCGAATTTGCCGATCCGGCCGGCGACCTCGGCGCGGATCTCCTCGAGCAGCTCGTCGGAGGGCTCGGTGTCGCCCTGCAGGGTGACGAAGGCGCAGATCGCCTGGCCGGTGTCCTCGTCGGACTGGCCGATAACCGCCGCCTCGGCGACGTGGGCGTGGGCGACGATCGCCGACTCGACCTCGGCGGTGGAGAGCCGGTGGCCGGAGACGTTGACGACGTCGTCGATCCGCCCGATCACCCAGAAGTAGCCGTCGGCGTCGCGGCGGGCGGCGTCGCCGACCAGGTAGCGCTCGGCGCCGAAGCGGGCGAAGTAGGTCTCGACGAACCGCTCGTCCTCCCGGTAGAGGCCGCGCAGCATCGAGGGCCAGGGGCGCTCCAGGACCAGCAGGCCCTGCCCCTCGGCGACCGGCTCGCCGTCGGACTCGCCGACCACCTCGGCCCGCACGCCGGGGAACGCCATCGTCGCCGAGCCCGGCTTGGTCGCGGTGATCCCCGGCAGCGGCGTGATCATGATCGCCCCGGTCTCGGTCTGCCACCAGGTGTCGACGATCGGGCAGCGGCCGCCGCCGATCACCTTGCGGTACCAGAGCCAGGCCTTGGGGTTGATCGGCTCGCCGACCGTGCCCAGCAGGCGCAGTGAGGAGAGGTCGAACCCTTCCGGGATCTCGGCGCCCCACTTGATGAAGGTGCGGATCGCGGTCGGCGCCGCGTAGAGGATCGTCGCCCTGTAGCGCTCGACGATCTCCCACCAGATCCCCTTGTGGGGGTAGTCGGGGGCGCCCTCCCACATCACCGAGGTGGCGCCGTTGGCGAGCGGGCCATAGACGATGTAGGAGTGGCCGGTGATCCAGCCGACGTCGGCGGCGCACCAGTAGACGTCCTCCTCGGGGCGCAGGTCGAAGACGTGGCGGTGGGTTGCGGCGACCCCGGTCATGTAGCCGCCGGTGGTGTGGAGGATCCCCTTCGGCTTCGCGGTCGAGCCCGAGGTGTAGAGGATGAAGAGCGGATGCTCGGCCTCCATCGGCTCGGCCGGGCACTCGGGGTCGGCGGCGGCCAGGACCTCGTCGTAGAAGACGTCGCGGCCCTCGCGCATCGGGCACTCGGCGCCGGTGTGGCGGACGACGACGATCTTCTCCAGCGTCGCCAGGTCCCCCATCGCCTCGTCGACCTGGGACTTGATCGGCGCCGTCCTGCCCTTGCGGCGGGCGCCGTCGACGGTGACCAGCGCCTTGGCGTGGGAGAACTCCATCCGCTCCGCCACCGAGTCGGCGCTGAAGCCGCCGAAGACGACGTTGTGGGGGGCGCCGATCCGGGCGCAGGCGAGCATCGCGACGACGACCTCGGGGATCATCGGCAGGTAGATCCCGACCACGTCGCCCTTCTCGACGCCGAGGTCCTTGAGCGCGTTGGCGAAGCGCTGGACGTCGCGGTGAAGCTCGGCGTAGGTGACGTCGCGCTCCTCGCCCTCCTCGCCGCGCCAGTGGTAGGCGACGCGGTCGCCGATCCCGGCCTCGATGTGGCGATCGAGGCACTGCGCGGAGGCGTTGAGGCGGCCGTCGGCAAACCACCTGTAGAAGGGCGGGTTGGAGGCGTCGAGGCCCTCGCTCGGCTCCGTGTCCCAGTCGAGCAGCTCGGTCGCCTGGCGCTTCCAGAAGCCCTCGAAGTCGGCGTCGGCCTCGGCGTAGATCGCGGGGTCCGACCAGCGGGCGCGCTGGCGGAACTCCTCCGACGGCTCGAAGCTCTCGACCGCCAGCATCTCCTCCAGCTGCTGCTCCAGCTCAGCGCCTGGCATAGCCGGGCAATCTACCTCAGCGGGCGCTGATTAGTAACCCGCCGGGTGGCGGACGATGAAGCCTGAGGTGGAGCTGGCCGGCGGCGAGTGCCAGCGCGGTCCGGGGCCGCCGACCGTGTCGAAGGCGAGGCCGGCGATCAGCATCCAGGTGTGGCCGGCGTTGGCGTAGACGGTGATCCACTTGCCGGCGCCCGGCTCGCCCCAGGTCTCCAGCCCGGTCGAGTCGAGCGGGCTGGAGAGGAAGCCGCCGCCGTGCAGCGCGTAGCTGACCGCCCCCGAGCAGTCGTAGCCGGAGGACTCGAAGGAGCCGTGGCCGCCGCCCCAGAGGTACGGGGTGCGGGCGATCGCGTTGGCGGCCGAGATCGCCGCCTGCACCGCGGCCGGCGCCGAGGCCGGGGCGCTCGCTTCGCTTTCGTTGATCAGCTTCGCGGTCTGACCCGGGGTGAGCGGCGCCGGGGTGCTCGCGACCGGGGCCGAGGAGCCGCCTTCGGAGGCGATCTGGTTGGAGATCGCGGCGAGGTTGCTGCTCAGCGCCTCTTCGCGCGATTCGAGCGTGTTCAGGGCCCGGCGTCGCTCCGCCTGGGCCGCCTTCAGCTCGGCGAACCGCGACTCGGCCTCGGCCCGCGCCGCCGCCGCCTCGCGCTGCTTGGCGGCGATCTCGTCACGCGCCGCCTCGATCGTGTCGCGGGCCTCGGTGAGCCGCGCCACCGCGCCCTTCACCTCGTCGCGCAGCGACTTCACCCGCTCGGCGACGGCGTCGTCGTAGTCCTGGATCCGGCGCAGGTATTCGGCCTGGGCGGCCAGCTCCGACCAGTCCTCGGCGCCGAGGATCGCGTCGACGGCGTCCGGCGAACCGGCCTCGTAGATCGCCACCAGTCGCTCGCGCAGCACCCGCAGCGCCTCGCGCAGCTTCTCCCGCACCCGCTCCAGGTGCGCCCGTTCGGCCTCGAGCTCGGCGGTCGCGGCGTCGAGCTCGCCCTGCTTCGCGGCCAGTTCCGCCTCCAGCGCCGCCTGCTGCTGGCGCAGCGCCGAGACTTCGCCGATCATCGAGTCGATCGCCCGGTTCTGCGCGGCGATCGAGGCGACCAGGTCGCCCTGGTCCTCGCGCACGTCTTCGAGCTTGCCCTGGGTCGCTTCCAGTTCTTCCTGCGGCGTCTCGGCCGGGGCGCTGGCGACGCTCAGGGCCAGGGCACAGAGCCCGGCCAGCAGCAGCACGGCGGCGAACAGAGCTCGCGGCCGCAGCCTGCTGGGGATGGTGTGGGAAGCGTTCGCCCGCATCGGCTGGGGCGCCGCGATCGACGGAACGCGACGAGCCGGGCAGGCTAGCGGAGCTTCCTGAAGACTGTTAGGAGTTGCTAATAACCTGCAACTTCCCGTGCAAATGCAGGGGTCCCGGGCGCCGCCTCGACGGCCCCGGGACCCCTGCGAAGCGGCTACGCGAGGAGCTTCGCCTTCGCCTGGTCGAACTCCACCTGGCTGAGGGCGCCCTTCTCCTTCAGCTCATTGAGCTTGTGCAGCTCGTCGGCGGTGCCGCCGCCCTGCGCCTGCTCGCGGACGTACTCGTCGAAATGCTGTTTTGCCTCGGCTTGCGCCTTGATCGTCCTGTCGCGCATCCCGTTGCCGCGCGCGATCAGGTAGATCAAGGCGGTTAGGAACGGTATGAAGACCAGGAAGAAGACCCAGGCGGCCTTGGCCCAGCCGGAGGTTTCATGGTCGCGGAAGAGGTCGGAGAGGATCGTGATCAGGATCCAGATCCAGATCACGAAGAAGAAGATCTCCAGGGCAATCAGCAGAAGATGCCCGAAGCTGATGTCAGCGAGCGGCAAGGTGCTTCCTTTCCGTCAGGGGTGCGTGGTCGCCCGCACGCTATCCGCCGCCGAGGCGCATGGCAAACAGGACGATCGCGACCGAGGTGGCGAGGTTGAGACTGGAGACCCCCTCCCGCATCGGGATCGCGACACGTCCCTCGGCCCGGTCCAGCAACTCGGAGGTGAGCCCGTGGCGCTCGGTGCCGAAGGCCAGCACCGCCCGTGGCGGCACCTCCCCCGGACGCAGATCCTCGCCCTCCGGGTCGAGCGCGAGCAGCGGCCGGTCGCTGGCCGGCAGCGCCTCGACCGCCGTCACCGGCAGCGCGAAGTGCAGGCCGGCGGCGCCGCGCACGGCGTCCGGGAACCAGGGGTCGTTGGGGCCGGTGGTCAGCAGCGCCGCCGCGTCGGCGCCGGCGGCGACCCGCACGCAGGCGCCGATGTTGCCCATGTTGCGCGGGTCCTCGAGCAGGACGACCGGGGCGGGACGCGGCTCGGCCAAGGTGGCGGCGAGGTCGAGGGGCGGCCGGCGGGCGATCGCCAGCACCCCGGTGTGGGGGACGTTGGGGACCATCGCCGCCAGCTCCTCGGCGTCGGCCGGGGCGGCGACGGCGGCGAGCCGGCCGGCCAGGTCCGGCGCCAGCTCGGCGGCGAGGCGCTCCAGCTCGGCCGGGTCGAGCGCCACCGCCTCGACCAGCTCGGCGCCGAAGCGGAGCGCGTGCTTGAGCGCGTGGAAGCCCTCGACCACGGTCAGGCCGGGGTCGCGGCGGGCGGTGCGGAAGCGGACGATGCGGTCGTGCCGGTCGCGGCTCACGGCCGCATCATTGCGCGCCGGGCCGCGCTAGCCTGGTCGCGGTGGCCAGCTTCCTGCACACCTGCTACCGAATCGGGGAGATCGAGCGCTCGGTTGCCTTCTACGAGCAGCTCGGGTTCGAGGTGGTGCGGCGGATGCCGATCGGCGAGGAGGCGATCAACGTCTTCATGGCGCTGCCCGGCGAGGATCCGCGGCTGGAGCTGACCTACAACCACGGCGTCGACTCCTACGACCTCGGCACCGGCTACAACCACATCGCGCTTGCCGTCGACGACCTCGACGGCACGGTCGCCCGGCTCGCCGCGGTCGGGATCGAGCCGGAGAAGCCACCCTACCGCCCCGGCGGCCGCACCGAGGGCCACCGCATCTGCTTCGTCCGCGACCCGGACGGCTACCGGGTCGAGCTGATCGGCAAATAGCGTCGCCATTTCATCGCGTGGTTCCTTTTTGACGCATACCGTCAAAAAGGAACCACGCGATTGCTAGGGCGCTGTGACGGTGGCTCAGCCCGGGGTGGCTACGCCGCCGCCGACCGACGGTTCGGGAGCGGGCGCCGGTGACGGGTTGGGGTTCGGGGCGTCGGATCCCTTGTCCTCGGCCTCTTCTTCCTCTTCTTCCTTCGCCTTCTCTTCCTCTTCTTCTTCCTTCTCCAGCTCTTCCTGCTCTGCCTCCTCTTCGGCGTCCGCCTCCGCGGAGGAGCGGGTGTGCTCGCTGGTCAGCGGCTCCAGCTCGGGCAGGCTGGTCGGGACCTCGAAGGTGGGGCATTCGCCGCCCTGGGCCGCGGCCATGAAGTTCTGCCAGATCGGCCCGGCGGTCGAGCCGCCGTACCCGGTGTACTCGCGCGACTGCGGGTGGCCGACCCAGACCGCGGTCGCGAACATCGGCGTGAAGCCGACGAACCAGGCGTCGGCGCTGTCCTCGGAGGTGCCGGTCTTGCCAGCCTGCGACTCGCACCCGATCGAGGTGTAGCCGGCCCCGGTGCCGGAGGTGATCACGGTCTTCAGGATCCTCGTCACTTCCCAGGCCTCGCCCTCGCTCAACACCCGCTTGCCGGCGTCGGCATCCGGTTCGTCGACCTTGCCGTCCGGGAACTCGACTTTGGCGATCGCGGTCGGCTCGTGGTGGATGCCGCCGTTGGCGAAGGTCGCGTAGGCGCTCGCCATTTCCAGCGGCGTGACGCCGTTGGAGAGGCCGCCGATCCCCTCCGCCGGCAGCGACTGCAGGAGTTCGGAGTCGATCCCCAGGTCTTCCGCGGTCGCGGTCACGTTCTCGGGGCCGACGTCGAGGTCGAGCTGCGCGTAGACGACGTTGACCGAGTGGGTGGTGGCGTCGGTCAGCGACATCGTCCCCCCACCCCCGCCGGAGTTGCTGACCTCCCAGTCCGGGCCGCCGTCGGGCAGCTTGAGGATCTTCGGCGAGGTGCCGTTGTAGAAGGTCTCGTCGGGGTCGACGCCCTGTTTGATCGCCGTGGTGAGGACGAAGGGCTTGAACGAGGAGCCGGGCTGGCGGTGCGCCTGCCAGGCGTAGTTGAAGTCCTCTTCGGATTCGTAGCCGTCGGTCGAGGCGAGGGCGAGGATCGCGCCGGTCTCCGGGTCGACCGAGGCGAGGCCGGCGGCGGGGCCGCCGCCGGAATAGCAGACATAGCAGCCATCGACCGCCGCTTCTGCCATCGCCTGCACGTCCGGGTCGACCGAGGTGTAGGCCTTGAGGCCGCCCTTGCGCACCGTGTTGATCCCGTAGCGGTCGATCAGCTCCTTTTCGACCAGCTGGAAGAGCAGCTCATCGCGCACCACCCGGTACTTGTTGCCGGGTTCGAGGCCGAGGTCGGCGGTCTTCGCCTTGCGGTATTCGTCGGTCGTGATGTAGCCCTGTTCGACCATCGTCCCCAGCACCTCGTTGCGCCGCTTCAGCGCCGATTTCGGGTCGAGGAACGGGTTGTATTCGGAGGGCGCCTGCGGCAGGCCGGCGATCAGCGCCGCCTCGGTCAGGTTGAGTTTTCTCGCCGGTTTGCCGAAGTAGGTCTGCGCCGCCGCCTCGGCGCCGACCGCGGTCTGCCCGTCGACCGTGCCGTAGGGGGCGGTGTTGAGGTAGTTGACGAGAATCCATTCGCGGTTGTGGCGTTCGAACAGCTCTTCGGAGAGGTGCGCTTCGATCAGCTTGCGCTCGATCGTGTTCTCGGGGTCGGCGATGTAGAGGTTGCGGACCAGCTGCTGGGTGATCGTCGAGGCGCCTTGGACCGGCTTGCCGCCGGCCAGCAGGTCCTTCCAGGCGGCGCGGGCGATCGCCGAGTAGTCGAGCGCCCCGTGCTGGTAGAAGCCCTTGTCCTCGATCGCCACGGTCGCGTCGCGCAGGGTTTTCGGCAGCTGGCTGCCGGGGACCGGCTGGCGCACGTTGGTCGACCGGATGAACCCGATCAGGCTGCCGTCGGCGGCGTAGATCGCCGAGGATTCCCCCTTGTCGACCGGCTGCAGCTCGGAGAGCGGCGGCGCCGAGTTGTAGATGTTCAGCGCCCAGGCGGCGGCGATGCTGCCGGCGACCATCGCCAGCACCGCGAGCACGGCAAGGGGGATCGCGGCCAACCGCCAGTGCTTCCGGTGCGGCCGGCGGCGCCGCCTACGAATGCGAGTTGCCATGCGGATCGCGATTCTAGAGAGGGCGGTTGGCCGGCTCCGCCGGGGGCGGCGCCGCGCAACCCCGCTTGCCGAATGGCGACGGCGACCCCAGCACCGTCGCCCCGGGCCGACTAAGCTCATCCGCGGGCAAGGCCGCTACGGGAGAGCGGCCGCGAGAGGAGGAGAAGTGAAACTCGTGATCGGCATCGTCCGACCAGAGCGGGCGAACCAGGTTCTCGAGTCCCTTTACCGAGCAGAGGTGCGGGGGCTCTCGATCAGCAGGGTGCAGGGCCACGGGGGTGAGCTCGACCGAGTCGAGACCTACCGCGGCACGACCGTGAAGATGGGGCTTTCGGAGAAGGTCCGGTTCGAGGTCGCGGTCTCGGACTCGTTCGTCGACCGCACGGTCGAGGCGCTGGCCGAAGGGGCGCGGACCGGCGAGGTCGGCGACGGCAAGATCTTCGTCGTCCCGCTCGAGCAGGCAGTTCGCATCCGCACCGGCGACGTCGACCACGGCGCCGTGACCCCGGTGGCACACCAATGAGCGCCATCGACACGGGCGACACCGCCTGGATGCTGGCGTCGACCGCGCTCGTCCTGTTCATGACGATCGGGCTCGGCCTCTTCTACGCCGGGCTGGTGCGGTCCAAGAACACGCTCAACACGTTCATGATGTGCGTTTCGGCGCTGGCGATTGGCGGCGTCACCTGGGCGTTGATCGGGTACTCGCTCGCCTTCGACGGCGAAGGGTCGATCATCGGTGGGCTCGGTCACTTCGCGCTCAACGACGTCGGCTTCGAGCCACGCGAAGGCGGGACGATCCCGGAGCTGGTCTTCATGGCCTTCCAGGGGACGTTCTGCATCATCACCGTCGCCCTGGTCTCCGGCGCGGTGGTCGAGCGGATGCGGTTCGGCGCCTGGATGGTGTTCGCGGCGCTGTGGTCGGTGCTGGTCTACGCGGTCCTCGCCCACTGGGCGTTCGGCGGCGGCTGGCTGGCCGCCGAGGGCGCGCTCGACTTCGCCGGTGGCGTCCCGGTCGAGATGGCCTCCGGGTTCGCAGCGCTTGCCGCGGCACTCGTGGTCGGCGCTCGTAAGGACTACGGCCGCCAGGCGCTCCTCCCCCACAACGCGGTCTACGTGCTGCTCGGGGCGGGGATCCTCTGGTTCGGCTGGTTCGGGTTCAACGGCGGCAGCGGGCTCGGGGCCGGCAACTCCAGCGTGCTCGCCTTCGCCAACACGATGCTGACCCCGGCCTGCGCGCTGCTCACCTGGTTCGCGCTGGACCTGATCCGGGGGCGCAGGGTGACGGCGATCGGGGCGGCGACGGCGATCATCGTCGGCTGTGTGCTGATCACCCCGGCAGGCGGCTTCATCAGCCCCGGCTGGGCGATGGCGCTCGGCTTCCTCGGCGCCCTGCCCTGCTACGCGGTGATCGTCTGGCGGCCGCGGACCAGGGTCGACGAGACGCTCGACGTGCTGGCCGCGCACGGGATCGCCGGCTTCACCGGCATCCTCTTCCTCGGGCTGGTCGCCCAGGCAAGCTGGAACGGGGTCGCCGACGGCTGGCTCTACGGCAACTTCGACCAGTTCGCCTCGCAGGCGCTGGCCGCCGCCGTGGCCCCGGCCTACGCGTTCATCGTCACCTTCGTGCTGCTGAAGGTAGTCGGCGCGGTGATGCCGCTGCGGGCCAGCGAGCACGAGGAGGCGGTCGGCATGGACGTCGTCGCCCACGGCGAGGAGGCCTATGTGACCGGCGAGGGCGCGATCCTCGTCATGCCCGACGGCGAGGATCACCAGCGGCGGCCGCTGGTCGCCGACCCGGGCTAAGTCCTGGCGGTGGTGGCGGGTTAGTGGCCTCTGTGTCCACTAACCCGCCACGCGCCTACGCGCGCAGCCGGTAGCCGCGGCTGAAGAGGCGCAGGTTGACGGCGAAGATCGCCACCGTCGCGAATGCCAGGGCGAGCAGCGAGAGCGCGATGCTGACTTCGCTGAACCCGACGAACCCGTACCTGATCAGGTTGATCATGTAGTAGACCGGGTTGAAGTGGGTCAGGGTCTCGAACGGCTGCGGCAGCAGCGTCGCCGAGTAGAAGACGCCGCCGAGGAAGATCAGCGGCTGCAGGATGAAGGTCTGGGCGAAGGCGACGTCGTCGAACTGCTCGGCCCGGACCCCGATCAGCACCCCGAGCTGCGAGAAGAAGAAGCCGACCAGGAACAGCGAGGGCACCAGCACCAGCAGATGGTCGACCGGGAGGTCAACCAGCAGCGAGGCGGCGATGAAGGTGAGGACGGCGACGATCATGCCGCGGGCGAAGCCGCCCAGCGAGAAGGCGAGCAGCAGCTCCAGCGGCGAGGCCGGCGAGGAGAGCTGGTCCTGGATCGCCCCCTGGAACTTCTGCTGCAGGATCGAGGAGGAGTTGTTGGCGAAGGCGTTGATCGACCAGGCCATCATGATCAGGCCGGGGATCACGAAGACGACGTAATCGATCCCGTGCAGGTCGCCGACCCGGGAGCCGAGCGCCGCGCCGAAGACCGAGATGTAGAGGAAAGTTTCCAGCAGCGGCGCGCCGATCGTCTGTTTCTTGATCTTCATGAAGCGGTTGACCTCGCGCCGCCAGAGCGTCGCGAGGCGGATCTGCCGGGCGCTCATCCCGCCACCTCGTCGGCGGCGACCTCGATGTGGGAGCGGGAGAGCTCCTTGCGGCCGACCAGTTCCAGGTAGGCGTCCTCGAGGCTGGTCACGCCGAACCGCTCGGCGACCTCGGCGCTGGACCCCTCGGCGACGATCTGGCCCTCGGCGATGAAGGCGATCCGGTCGCAGAGCTGCTCCGCCTCCTCCAGGTAATGGGTGGTGAGCAGGATCGTCGTCCCCTCCTGGTTGATTTTCTGGACGTAGTGCCAGAGCTCGAGCCGCAGCTCGACGTCGACCCCGGCGGTCGGCTCGTCGAGGATCAGCAGGCGCGGCCGGTGCATCATCGCCCGGGCCAGGATCAGCCGCCGTTTCATCCCGCCCGAGAGGGTGCGGGTGCGTTCGCCGCGCTTCTCGGTCAGCGAAAAGGTCTCCAGCAGCTCGGCGGTGCGCTCGCGGCGCTCGCGCTTCGGCACCCCGAAGTAGCCGGCGTGGTAGTCGAGCGTCTCCTCAACCGTCAGGAACCAGTCGAGGTTCGGCTCCTGCGGCGCCAGCCCGACCGCCGCCCGCGCCTCGCCGTAGTCGTCGATCGCGTCGTGACCGAAGACCTCGATCGCGCCGGCGGTCGGCTGGGCGAGGCCGGTGGTGCAGTGGATCAGGGTCGACTTGCCGGCCCCGTTGGGGCCGAGCAGGCCGAACAGCTTCCCCGGCTCGATCTGCAGCGAGACGCCGCGCAGCGCCTCCACCCCGGTCGGGTAGCGCTTCTCCAGGTCGGCGATGTCGAGTGCTTTGGGCTCCACGGCGGCGACAACCGTAGTGGAGCGGGCGCCTCGGCTCTCCGGGGCCGCTTGGTGAGCGGAACCGACGGCCCCGCGGCACCGATACGTCGCGTATAAGTGCGGGATGACCGCCGCGCCGCTGCTTGCCGTCGACGCGCCCTCGATGCTGTTCCGCGCCTTCTACGCGCTGCCGAGCAAGATCGTCGGCCCCGACGGCCGGCCGGTCAACGCGCTGCTGGGCACGGCGAACATGGTGGTGCGCGAGGTGGAAGCGCACCGGCCGCGCGCCGTGGCGCTCTGCTTCGGCCCCGACGCGGCCGCCTACCGGACCGAGCTCTACCCGGCCTACCACGCCGGGCGGGAGGCGGAGATGCCCGACCAGCTGCCGCACCAGTTCGAGGCCTGCCGCGAGTTCTTCGAGGCCTTCGGGTGGACGGTCGCGACCACCCCTGACCTCGAGGCCGACGACCTGCTCGGCACCCTCGCCCGCCGCGAGGCCGAGGCCGGCGGCCACGCCCTGCTGATGACCGGCGACCGCGACATGTACCAGTGCGCCGGGCCGGGGGTCACCGTCCTCTACGTGCGGACCGGCGGCAAAGGCGCCGAAGCGGTCGGGCCCGACGAGGTGCGGGAGCGCTACGGGATCGGGCCGGAGCTGGTCCCCGACTTCATCGCCCTGCGCGGCGACCCGGCCGACGGGCTGCCCGGCGCCAAGGGGGTCGGGCCGAAGAAAGCCGCCGAGCTGCTGCGCGAGCACGGCTCGCTGGAGGCAGTGCTCGGCGGCGCGATCCGCGAGCGCCGGCCCGCCCTGCGCGCCGCCCTGCTCGAAGCCCGCGAGGACCTGCTCGCCTTCAAGGACATCGCCACCCTGCGCGACGCCGGAGTCGAGCCGCCGCCCGACCGCGAGACCGATTGGGCAAGCGCCGCGACCGCGGCCCGCGAGCGCGGCATGAACCGCCTCGCCGAGCGACTCGAAGCGCAGGTCGGCGGATGACCCCGCTTCCCTGGCGCGGCCCGGGACCGGGGCGGCCCGAGCTGCAGCTGCCGCCCGGCCCGATGCCGCTGCGCCGCCACGGCCAGAACCGCAAGCGGTGGCGCTACGTCGGCGTCTTCGGCGAGGAGGTGATGCTCTGCTGCGCACGGGCCGAGGTCGGGCCGCTGGGCCAGTGCTTCTGGGTGCTCTGGGACCGCGACGAGCGCCGCCACGACGCCCGCACCACGCTGCGTCCCGGCAGCCGCGAGGTGACGCTCGACGGCCCCAGGGTCGAGATCGACTCGCCGGGGCTGCGGGCCAGCCTGCGGCTCGGCGAGGCCGAGTCGGTCGAATCGATCTGCCCCAGCGGGAGCGGCTGGGGCTGGACCCGGAAGCGGGCCGGGTTCCCGGTCGAGGGCACGGTCGAGGTGCCCGGCCGCCGCTGGCGCATCGACGCCCACGGGGTCGATGACGAATCGGCCGGCTACCACCGACGACACACGAGCTGGCGCTGGTCGGCGGGGGTCGGCCGGGCCGCCGACGGCCGGGCGCTCGCCTGGAACCTGGTCGAGGGCGTCAACGACCCACCCGAGCGCAGCGAGCGCGCGGTCTGGCTCGACGGCGTCCCCCACGAGCCGCCGCCGGTCCGCTTCGGTGGCAACACCGGGATCGAGATCCCCGGCGGCGGCACCCTCGCCTTCCACTCCGAGTCGGCCCACGCCCGTGATGAGAACGCCGGCCTGATCCGGTCCCGGTACCGCCACCGCTTCGGCCACTTCTCCGGCAGCCTCGACGGCACCGAGCTGGACGAGGGACTCGGAGTAATGGAGGAGCACAGCGCGGTCTGGTAGGCGCCTGCGCACTTGATGTCGCAGTTTGACCCGCATACCGGGTCAAACTGCGACATCAACGTCTACGCGCGGTAGTCCGGGTTGGGGAAGTCGAAGCGGCAGCCGGCTTCCCAGGCGGTGCGCTGGTTGCCGTGGGCGGGGATGCCGCCGGCGTCCTTGAGCAGCCGCGCCAGGTGCATCATGTTCCAGGCGGCGAAGGTGGTGTTGCGGTTGGTGAAGTCGTTCTCGGGACCGCCGGAGCCCTTGTCCAGGTAGGAGGGGCCGGGGCCGGCCTCGCCGATCCAGCCGGCGTCGGCCTGGGGCGGGATCGTGTACCCGAGGTGCTGCAGCGAGTAGAGGGTGTTCATCGCGCAGTGCTTGACCCCGTCCTCGTTACCGGTCACCAGGCAGCCGCCGACCCGGCCGTAGTAGGCGTACTGCCCCTGGTCGTTGAGCAGGTGCGAGTTGCCGTAGAGGCGCTCGATCACGTGGGTCGCGACCGAGGACTTCTCGCCCAGCCAGATCGGCATCCCCAGCACCAGGATGTCGGCCGCCATCACCCGCTCGAAGATCTGCGGCCACTCGTCCCGCGCCCAGCCGTGCTCGGTCATGTCGGGCCAGACGCCGATCGCGATCTCGTGGTCGATGGCGCGGACGCACTCGACCGCGATCCCGTTGCGGCGCATGATCTCGATCGAGATGTCGATCAGCCCCTGGGTGTTGGACACCGCGGGGCTGCGCTTCAGGGTGCAGTTGATGAACAGCGCCCGCAGGTCGGAGTAGTCGGTCTCGCTGCGCTCGCACAGCTCGGCCTGGATTGGGGTCAGCTCGGTCACGTCGCCTCCTTGGTCTTGAGCAGGTCCCACCTCGTGGTGAAGAACTCGTGCACGGTCGCGGCAGGGTCGGGCGCCGCGGCCAGCTCGGCGTAGGTCAGCTCGGCGCCGTTGAAGCCGCGCCCCTGCCAGAGCTCGCCGCCGACCTCCGCCGTCCACGGCCCGACGTAGGCGTAGGGCTCGGCGTGCTCGCCGTCGCCGGGCGAGAACCCGTAGTTGGCCCGCGCCCCCGCCGTCTCCTCGCCCAGTTCGACCGCGACGTCGAAGTGCTCCGGCCAGAGCCGCGGAATCGTCGCCGCTTCGGCCGGCGCGGCGAGCTCCACCAGTCGCTGCAGCGCCGCGGCGCCGAAGCCGAACCACTCGGCCAGGGCGCCCGCCGCCTCGGGGTCGACCGAGAGCGGCACCCGGTCCAGCTCGGCCCCGGCCGGCAGCAGCTCCGCCACCGCCTCGCCGGCCCCGGCCAGCGTCGCCAGCGGCGCCCGCCGCTCCTCGCCGTCAACCCGGTGGACCAGCTCGACGCCCTCGACCGCGACCCGGTGCGCCGCCCCCCCGAACTCGAACTCGGGGGTGCCGAACCCGCCCGGCGTCGCCCGCAGCGAGATCTCGTTCTCGGGCCTGCGGGCCGGGGCGACGATCTCCTCGGCGACCCGGTGCAGGGCGGCGACGGTGGGGCCGAACCGCGGCGGCAGTGGTCTCAGCGAAGCGCCCATCGTCGCGGCGGCTAGAAGCCGCTCCCGGTCTCGACCCGTTTGCGCTCCGCCGGGTCGGCGCCGCCCTTGCGCTCCAGGGTCGCGCAGGCCTCTTCGATGTCGACCGCGAGATGGTCGATCCGCTCGCGCGAGAGGGTCAGCTTGACCAGCGCTCGCATCACCTTCACCTTCTCGGCGTTGGGCGGCATCGTGTAGGCGGGGAGCATCCAGCCGCGCTCGGCGGAGAGCTGCCAGGAGACGTCGAACTCGTCGTAGCCGCGTTCGCCGGCGAGCCGGAAGGCGACCAGCGGCAGCTGCTCGGCATCCGCCCCGATCAGCTCGAAGTGCCCCATCGCCTCCAGCTTGGCGGCCAGCGCCCTCGCGTTCTGCTCCATCGCCTTCATGATGTACCCGTAGCCCTCGCGGCCGAACCGGACCAGGTTGTAGTACTGGGCGAGCACCATCGCCGAGCCGGTCGAGAAGTTGAGGGTGAAGGTGGCATCGGTCTTGCCCAGGTAGTTCTCGTAGAAGACGAGGTCCTCGGCGAGGTCGGACTTCTCGCGGAAGATCAGCCACCCGATCCCCGGGTAGACGAGCCCGAACTTGTGGCCGGAGACGTTGATCGAGCGCACCTGCTCGAGCCGGAAGTCCCACTCGGAGTCGGGATAGAGGAAGGGCCAGACGAAGCCGCCGGAGGCGGCGTCGACGTGCAGCGGCACGTCCAGCCCCCTCTCCCCCTTGAGGTCGACCAACAGCCTGTCGATGCCGACGATGTCGTCCTTGTGGCCGGTGAAGGTGGTGCCGAGCACCGCGGCGACGCCGATCGTGTTCTCGTCGACGTGGGGCTCGACGTCGTCGGGGCCGATCGTGTACTTGCCCTCCTGCAGCGGCACGATCCGCGGCTCGACGTCGAAGTAGCGGCAGAACTTTTCCCAGACCACGTGGACGTCGCCGCCGAACACCAGGTTCGGCTTGTCGACCGGCTTGGAAGCGGCTTCGCGGCGCTCCTTCCACTTCCACTTCAACGAGAGGGCGCCGAGCATGATCGCCTCCGAGGAGCCCTGGGTGCGGGCGCCGGTCGTCTCGCCGGGAGCGTTGAAGAGGTCGGCGAGCATGCGAATGCAGCGCTGCTCGATCTCCGCCGTGATCGGGTACTCGGCGTGGTCGATGAAGTTGCGGTACAGGTTCTCGGCGATCAGCCGCTGCGCCTCGGGCTCCATCCAGGTGGTGACGAAGGTGGCGAGGTTTTTGAACGGTTCGCCCTCCAGCATCAGTTCCTCGGCGACCAGCCGCATCGAGTCGACCGCCGACATCCCGCCCTCGGGAAAGCCGTCGGCCGGGGCGTCTTCGACCAGAAAACGGTTCCCGAAAAGCAACTCGGCCTGTTCTGCGGTGTGCGGCTGCTTCGTCATCGCTCCTCCTGGGGGTCGTGACCGTCAGCGCCGAGCCTATCCGCCGCGGCCGTATGCTTTGGCGGGTGGAGGCGCGGCTCACGCGTGTCGGGGGGCCGACCGTGCTGATCGAGTGCGGCGGCTGGCGGCTGCTCACCGACCCGACCTTCGACCCAGCCGGGGGCCGGCACCGGCTCGGCGCGCCGCTCTGGGCGATCGCCTCGACCAAGCGGCGCGGCCCGGCGATCGGCGCCGAACGGATCGGCCCAGTCGACGCCGTCCTGCTCAGCCACGACCACCACTTCGACAACCTCGACCCGGCGGGACGGGCGCTGCTGCCCGCCGCCGGCACGGTCCTCACCACCGGTCCCGGAGCGCGGCGGCTGGGCGGCAACGCGGTCGGGCTGGCGCCCTGGGAGACGACCCGGCTCGAGGCCGACGGCAAACCGCCGATCGAGGTCACGGCGACCCCCTGCCGCCACGGCCCGCCGCTCAGCCGGCCGCTGGTCGGCGCCGTGGCCGGGTTCTCGCTGCGCTGGGAGGGCCAGCGGCACGGCGAGCTCTGGTTCTCCGGCGACACCGTGCTCTACCGCGGCCTGCGCGAGGTCGCCAAGCGGCTGCGGATCGGCACCGCGCTGCTCAACCTCGGCGGCGCCCGCTTCCCGGTCTCCGGCCCGGTCCGCTACACGATGAACGCCCGCGAGGCGGTCGAGCTGATCGAGCTGCTGGAGCCGCACACCGCGGTCCCGATCCACTACGAGGGCTGGCAGCACTTCCGCGAGGGACGCGAGGCAATCGAGGAGAAGCTGGGCGCCGCACCCGACGACGTGCGCCGTCGGGTCCGGTGGCTCCCGATCGGGAGCCCCGCCGAGATCGAGGTCTGAGCCGGCGCGCCGAACCCCGGCGAGGGGTATCTTTGCCTCGGAGGCGCGGCCGGCCAGAGGCGCAGCGAGGAAAGGACCTGAATTGAGCGACGACGAGCTGAACGAGATGGGCCCGATCGACTACGTCCTGGTCGAGTGGCCCGGGCGACAGCCGAACGGGGAGTTGGCGCCGCACCTGGTCGACCTGGTCGACCGCGGCCTGATCCGGATCCTCGACCTGGCCTTCATCGCCAAGGGCGAGGACGGCTCGGTCGCCGGGGTCGAGCTTGCCGACCTGGGCGGCGAGGTCGCCGAGCTGGCGGTCTTCGAGGGGGCCGCATCGGGCCTGCTCCACGACGACGACATCGCCCGGGCCGGCGAGGTGCTGGAGCCCGGCACCTCCGCCGCGCTGCTGGTCTACGAGAACACCTGGGCGGCGCCGTTCGCGACCGCCGTGCGACGCAGCGGCGGCCAGCTGGTCGCCAGCGGCCGCATCCCCGCCGAAGACGTGATCGCCGCGCTCGACGCGGCCGAGGCCTGAGAGGAGCCCGAGATGCCAGGACTGCTGAGAGGGATGGCCCGCACCGCCGTCGTCGCCGGAACCGCGACCGCGGTCAGCGGCCGGGTCGCGAAACGACAGAACGAGCGCTGGTCCCAACAGGAAGCCGGCCAGCAGGCCCAGGCGCCGCCGCAACAGGCGCCGCCGCAACAGGCGCCGCCCGCCGCGCCCGCCGCCGGCGCCTCGGTGATCGAGCAGCTGAAGGAGCTCGGCGAGCTGAAAGCGCAGGGCATCCTCACCGAGGAGGAGTTCGCCGCACAGAAGGCGAAGCTGCTGGGCTGAGCGACGCCGGCCTCAGGCCGGCGCGACGCGGTAGGTGAGGTCGGCGCCGTCGCTGCCGGGGGCCAGCTCGACCAGCTCGAGCGAGGCCGCGACGCCGGCCTCGGCGAGCCGCTGGCCGCCACCCAGCACCGACGGAATCATCCGAACCCGCAGCTCGTCGAGCAGCCCGGCGGCCAGGCAGCGGCGGATCGTCGTCGCCCCGCCGCCGACCGAGACGTGCTTCTCACCGGCCGCCTCCCGCGCCCGGGCGACGGCGCTCTCGACTCCCTCGGTGACGAAGTGGATCGGCATCCCGCCGTCCATCTCCACCGGCTCGCGGCCCCGGTCGGTGAGGACGAAGACCGGCAGCGCGAGGCCCGAATCGCCTTCCCAGCGCTCCGGCTCGAAGCTCCTGTGACCGACCACCAACGCGCCGGCCCCGGCCCGCGCCGCCGCGGCCTCCACCTCGTCGGGCGGCGCCATGTAGCCGTCCATCGAGACCGAGACCCGGCACCGGACCTCCGCCATCAGGGGCTCCGTTCGGCCTCCTCGACCGTCAGCTCGGCGGTCGGGTTGGCTTCGAGGCGGGCATCTGGGATCGGCTCCCCGCTGCGCACCGAGAGGCCATAGGTGCCGGCGGCCAACCGCTCTTCGGCGCGCTCGATCGCGGCCAGCCGCTCGCGCAGATCGGCGGCGATCCCGGCATCGAGCTCGTCCTGGAAGAGGCCCTCGGAGTCGTAGTCGCCCGGCTCGCGGTGCTCGTCGCCCTCTTCGGGACCGCCGCGGGAGTTGGCGGCGATGTCCCGTTCGACCTGCGCCCGCTCCTCGGCGAGCAACTCTTTGGCCCGTGCCGGATCCATGCCTGGAACCGTAGCGGCCCTACAAGCGGTTGTGCACCCCTTGGCCCGGCGGGGCGGGTGCGGGAGGCTCCGGCGGCAGCAGGCGGTAGTAGATGACGGCGGCGACCAGGGCGCCGATCGGGGCGGTGACGGTGGCGGCGATCGCGCTGAAGACGATCCGCAGCAGCGGTCCGTCGGCGATGCCTTCGGCGATCCCGGTGAGGATCACACTGCCCAGGGCGGCGAGCAGGAAGGCGACGACGAGGGCGCCGAGCACCGGCCAGCCGTTGCCGCGGACCAGCTCCCGCGAACGGCCGAAGGCGGCGATCGCGTCGCTGCCCTCGACCACGATCACCGGCGCCAGCACCGCCCAGATCGTCATCAGGTAGAGGCCGGGGGCGACGAGGAACACGAACCCGATCGCGATCGCGATCCCGGAGAGCAGGCCGGCGATCAGCAGCTGCAGCAGGTACGGCAGCGCCGACTCGACCAGGCTGCCCATCGAGGCCTCCGCCCGGCCGGCGTGGACGTCGCGGACCAGCCCGACGACGACTCCCTGGTAGAGGGTGCCGGCGATCGTCGCGACCAGCAGCACCAGCGGCACCAGGGCGAGGCTCTGCCCGACCGCGCCGTCGACGATCGCGACGACCAGGAAGAGCCAGAAGGCGATCGGCAGCAGCACACCGGCGTGGGCGCCGTAGATCGAGAAGACCTCGCCCAGGGTGTCGCTGACTGAGAGCTTGCGGCGCATCCGCCCCTGCTTCTACCCGGGCAGGCCCGGACCTTCCCGGGTTCCGGACTAACCCAAACGGGGGATCCACCCGCCCGCCCGGGAGGGGCGCGCGCTATCCTCAAATTCGTTTGGCTGGGTGATGCCAACTACGTCGGAAAAGTCCGAGAACGTAATCGTCCGGTTCGCTGGAGACTCCGGCGACGGCATGCAACTGGTCGGGGATCGCTTCACCGCGGCCACCGCCCACGTCGGCAACGACCTCTCGACCCTGCCCGACTTCCCGGCTGAGATCCGCGCCCCGGCCGGCACCCCGGGCGGCGTCTCCGCCTTCCAGATCCACTTCGCCTCGCGCGACATCCTCACCCCCGGCGACCATCCCAACACGCTGGTGGCGATGAACCCGGCGGCGGTCAAGGCGCACCTCGGGGCGCTGCAACCGGGCGGCACCCTGATCGTCAACGAGGACGCCTTCACCGCGGCCAACCTGCGCAAGGCCGGCTACACGGAAAGTCCGCTCGAGGACGGCACGGTCGAGGACTACCAGGTCTTCGAGGTGCCGATGACGACGCTCACCACCCGCGCCACCGAGGAGATCGAGGGCCTGCGGGCGGCCGAGGCGCAGCGCGCCAAGAACCTCTTCGCACTCGGCCTGATCTCCTGGATGTACGGGCGGCCGGGCGAGGAAACGATCTCCTGGCTGGAAGCGAAGTTCGAGCAGCGGCCGGAGATCATGGCCGCCAACATCGCCGCCTTCAAGGCCGGCTACAACTTCGGCGAAACGGCGGAGATCGCCGCCACCCCGATCGAAGTCGCCCCGGCGCCGCTGGAGTCCGGCGAGTACCGCAACATCAACGGCGCCAGCGCCACCGCGATGGGCCTGATCGCGGCCAGCGTCAAGAGCGGCCTGCAGCTGTTCTTCGCCAGCTACCCGATCACGCCCGCCTCCGACCTGCTCCACCACCTCGCCCGCCACGACCGCTTCGGGGTCCGCACCGTGCAGGCCGAGGACGAGATCGCCGCCGCCAACATGGCGCTCGGCGCCTCCTTCGGCGGCAAGCTCGGGGTGACCGCGACCAGCGGCCCGGGGATGGACCTGAAGGCGGAGACGATCGCCCTCGCGGTCGCGGTCGAGCTGCCGCTGGTGGTGATCGACGTGCAGCGCTCCGGCCCCTCGACCGGGCTGCCCACCAAGACCGAACAGGCCGACCTGATGATGGCGATCCACGGCCGCCACGGCGAGTCGCCGCTGCCGGTGATCGCCGCCGCCACCCCGGCCGACTGCTTCGACGCGGCGCTGGAGGCGGCCCGGATCGCGATCCGGTACCGGACCCCGGTGATCCTGCTCACCGACACCTTCCTCACCAACTCCTCGGAGCCCTGGCTGCTGCCCGACGTCGACTCGCTGCCGGACATCGACCCCGAGCTGGCGACCGAGCCCAACGCCGGCGACGAGTTCCTCCCCTACCTGCGCAACCAGCGCGGCGCCCGGCCCTGGGCGATCCCCGGCACGCCCGGCCTCCAGCACCGGCTCGGCGGGCTGGAGAAGGAGCACGGCAGCGGCAAGGTCAGCTACGACCCCGGCAACCACGCGCTGATGACCAGGCTGCGGGCCGAGAAGCTGGAGCGACTGGCCGAGGAGGTGCCGCCGCTGGAAGTCGACGCCGACGAGGGCGCCGAGCTGCTGGTCCTCGGCTGGGGCTCGACCTCGGGCGCGATCGGCGCCGCGGCACGGCGGGTCCGCAACCGCGGCATCCCGGTCGCCACCGCCCACCTGCGCCACATCGAACCGATGCCGACCAACGCCGGCGAGGCGATCGGCGGCTTCGAGAAGGTGCTGGTGCCCGAGCTCAACACCGGCCAGCTGCGCAGCCTGGTCCGCGACCGCTTCCTGGTCGACGCGGTCGGCCTCAACAAAGTCGAGGGCCTGCCGATCCTCACCGAGGAGCTGGAGCAGGCGATCCTCGACCTGATCGGAGAGAAATCGTGAGCGAGGGCAACGGCGCCGCCGCGACCCTGACCAAGGCGGACTTCCAGTCCGACCAGGAAACCCGGTGGTGCCCGGGCTGCGGCGACTACGCGATCCTGGCCAGCGTCCAGGCGCTGATGCCGGAGCTCGGCGTGCCGCCGGAGAAGACCGTCTTCATCTCCGGGATCGGGTGCGCCGGCCGCTTCGTCTACTACATGGACACCTACGGGATGCACGGCATCCACGGCCGGGCGCCGGCCCTGGCGACCGGGATCGCGACCTCGCGCGAAGACCTCTCGGTCTGGGTCGTCTCCGGCGACGGCGACTCGCTCTCGATCGGCGGCAACCACCTGATCCACGCCCTGCGCCGCAACGTGCCGATCAAGCTGCTGCTCTTCAACAACCAGATCTACGGCCTGACCAAGGGCCAGTACTCGCCGACCTCGGAGACCGGCAAGATCACCAAGTCGACCCCGTTCGGGTCCGAGGACCACCCCTTCAACCCGCTGGCGCTGGCGCTCGGCGCCGACGCCTCCTTCGTCGCCCGCACGATCGACGTCGAGAAGAAGCACGTCGCCGCCACCCTGCGCGCCGCCGCCGAGCACCCCGGCTCGGCCTTCGTCGAGATCTACCAGAACTGCAACGTCTTCAACGACGGCGCCTTCGACGCGGTCCGCGGCAAGGCCGGACGCGACAACCAGATCCACCTCGAGCACGGCGAGCCGATCCGGTTCGGGGCCGAGCGGGAGAAGGGCGTCGTCCGCGCCCCCGGCGGCGGCCTCGAAGTGGTCGAGATCGCCGAGGTCGGCGAGCGCGGCCTGGTCGTCCACGACGCCCATGTCGCCGACCCCAGCCACGCGACGGCGCTGGCCCGGCTCGCCGAGAGCCCGACCGGGCCGACCCCGATCGGCGTCTTCCGCGACGTCAAGCGGCCGGTCTACGGCTCCGAGCGCGGCGCCGAGCTCGCCGCCGCCCACAGCGGCGCCGGGCTCGACCAGCTCAGCGAGCTGCTGCGCTCCGGCGACACCTGGACGGTTTAACGCGAGTCCGCGAAAACCCAGGCTATTTCGGGGTAATGGCGGACTCGCGATGATCTGCCGCTGCCTCGAGCATGGCGGCGCCGATTTGGGCGATCTCCTGGTCGGTGCAGACGTAGGGGGGCATGGTGTAGATCAGGTTGCCGAAGGGGCGCAGCCAGACTCCCTCGGCCGCGGCGGCGTCGGCGGCGCGGGGGACGTCGACCGGGTCGGTCATCTCGATCACCCCGATCGCGCCGAGGGCGCGGACGTCGGCGACGCCGGGCAGCTCGCGGGCGGGGGCCAGCGCTGCGGCGAGGCCGGCCTCGATCCGCGGCACGTCGCGGCGCCAGCCGCCGGCCTCGATCAGCTCGGTGGAGGCGAGGGCGGCGGCGCAGGCGAGCGGGTTGGCCATGAAGGTGGGGCCGTGCATCAGCGCTCCCGGCTCGCTGCGGCCGACCGCCGCCGCGACCCGCTCGCCGACGATCGCCGCGGCGAGGGTGAGGGTGCCGCCGGTCAGCGACTTGCCGACGCAGAGCACGTCGGGGACGACGCCGGCGTGCTCGCAGGCGAACAGTGCGCCGGTGCGGCCGAAGTTGGTGGCGATCTCGTCGGCGACCAGCAGCACGCCGTGGCGGTCGCACTGCTCGCGCAGGAAACGCAGGCACTCCGGCGAGTAGAACCACATCCCGCCCGCCCCCTGGGCGACCGGCTCGACGAAGGCGCCGGCCAACTCGCCACCGTGGCGCTCGAAGAGGCGCTCGACCTCGGCCGCCCAGTCGGGGTCGAGCGGCGCCTCGAAGCCGGCCGGCGGGCGGGGCGCGAAGACGTGCTGCGGCAGGGCGTCCGCGTACATCCGGTGCATCCCCTGCTCGGGGTCGCAGAGGGCCATCGCGCCGGCGGTGTCGCCGTGGTAGCCGCCGCGCAGCGCCAGCATCCGGGTCCGCTCCTCGCCGTTGCCGTTCCAGAACTGGATGCAGAGCTTCAGCGCCACCTCGACGCTGACCGAGCCCGAGTCGGCGAAGAAGACGCGGTCCAGGCCGGCCGGGGCGATCGCCGCCAGCCGCTCGGCCAGCCGGATCGCCGGCTCGTGGGTGAGGCCGCCGAACATCACGTGCGGCAGCTCGTCCACCTGCTCGCGCAGCGCGGCCACGATCGCCGGGTGGCGGTGGCCGTGGATGACGCTCCACCAGGAGGCCATCGCGTCGATCAACTCGGCCCCGTCGGCCAGCCGCAACCGCGTCCCCTCGGCGCCGACGACCGGACGCGGCGCGTAGGCGGCGGGCAAGGGCGCGTAGGGATGCCAGACGTGGCCTCGGTCGAACTCGAGCAGCTGGGTCCAGTCGGGCTCGGGACGAGGGGCGCGGCGGGCGAGCACGCCGCAATGCTATGCGCGCTCGCCGCACCGCTCCCATCCGGGCCCGCCTGACCTCAGTTGCTGCGAACCAGGCCCGACTCGCACTTCGCTTTGCGGCTGACCGTCAACCGGTCGACGAACACCGCCGAGTCCCACTGCCGGTCTCCCTGGTCGAAGATCGACAGGTAGAGCAGGGTCGGCCCCGGTCGGACCCGGGTCGAGGCGCGGAGCTTCCCGGTCGCCGCGTCGTAGGTCGTGCCCTTCGCCGCGGCCCGCGAGACCTTGGCGACACCGGTGCCGTTGATGCTGATGATGTCCTTGCCGTTCCGCGTCGTCGCGAAGTTGCCGGGGGCGGTGATCGTCGGGCTCTGGTTGTCCGACGCCTTCCAGCGCGGCGCCTTCTGGCCGACCTCGGCGATGAACGCATCGTTGAATTCGGTGCCGACGAACTCCGGGTACTCCTCGGAGAGGAACTTGAACCGGAACGAGAGACAGTTGGCGCCCTGCGGCACCTTGATCCGGATCCGCAGGATCGTCACGTCGCGGGCGCCGCGCGTCTTCACGCCCCCGTTGAGGCAGCCGATGTCCGGCGAGAAATCGCGCCAGGGGGCAAAGTGCGCGCACCCGGTCGAGAGGATGATGTACTCGCCGCCACGGCGTGGGAAGCCGCGCAGCTTCCGCTTCGAGATCGCCGCCGGGTCGTGCCCGGGCGGGACCGAGACGAACTTCGCCCGCACCAGCCGTTTGGCGTTGCCCTCGAAGATCGACCGGACCAGCTTGGTCGCGCCCTTGTCGGACCGGGCAACCGGCCTGATCGTCGGATTCTTTTTGCCAGCAGCTGCGATCGCGGCGACGGCCAGCGTCCCGAGCGCCGCCAGGATCGCGATCGCGACGATCGCCAGCCCAGCACGTCCCCGGCCTCCCCGTCCCCGGTCTGCAATGCCCATGTGAGAAACACCCCTTCGTGTCAGATGCGCACCTGGATGGCGCGCTCGCACCATCGCTACCCGGTGTCAGGTTGGGAACCGGGCGGGCGTTAGGTATCTAACGGCTGGGCGCGCCACCGTTCCCAGGCGGCCCAGGCGGCCATCACCGCGCCGGCGTAGAGCCAGCCGAGGGCGACGTCGAAGAAGTAGTGCTCGCCGGTGGCGATCAGGGTCAGCCCCATCGCCAGCGGGTAGAGCGCCAGCAGCGGCCGCAGCGCCGGCCGCACCCGACCCCAGAGGAAGAACGCGACCAGGGCGCAGAAGGCGGCGTGCAACGAGGGCACCGCGGCGACCAGGTTGGAGGCCCCCTGGCCCTTCGAGAAGAGGCCGGCGGTCCCGACCCCGAGCACCTGCCAGCCGTCGGTCGAGCTGCGTTGGACGGTGTCGAGCAGCCCGTTGTCGGCGGCCAGCCAGGGGGGCGCGGCCGGGAAGGCGATATAGGTCGCGAGACCGGCCAGAGCGAGCGTGACGAGGCGCCGGGTGAAGCGCTTGAAGGCGGGGTGGTCGCGCGCCCAGAGGTAGCCGGCGAGGGCGAAGGGGACGATGAAATAAGAGGTGTAGACGAGGGTGAAGGCGACGTCCCACCAGGTGACGACGGCCGGGTCGTGGATGCGGTCCTGCAGCCACTCGGTCGGGGTCTCGCCGCCGAACAGGAAGCGGTCGACGTCGATCATCTCCCCCCAGTGGACCCCGACCCCGAGCGAGTCGGCGGCGCCGCGGGTGAAGTCGTAGGCGAGCAGGATCGCGACCAGCGGCAGCCAGTCGCGGAGGAGCTGGACGATCTGGATCGGCGGGCGACCGATCGAGACGCAGGCCAGCGCCCCGACCGTCCAGGCGATCACCAGCTCGCGCTGGACCGGGATCCCGTAGTTGGCGCTCCAGACGACGAGGGCGAGGAAGTAGAGCGCAAGAGCGCCGGCCCGCACCCAGGCCCAGTGGGCGAAGCCGAGCTCGACCTCGGCCTCGCTGGCGGTCCTTGCGACGTCGTTGGATGCCACGGCATAAAAGTAAGCGATTACATTGGGTGGATGGCTGGGCTCCCGGAGACCCGCTACACGCAGAGCGGTGAGGTCGGCATCGCCTACCAGGTGCTGGGCGAGGGCGAGCTCGACCTGGTCCTCGCCTTCCCCTGGGTCTCCCACCTCGACCTGCAGTGGGAGAACCCGATGCAGGCGCACTTCATGCGGCGACTGGCCCGGTTCGCGCGGCTGATCGTCTTCGACCGCCGCGGCGTCGGCCTCTCCGACCCGGTCGACGGAGCGGCGACGCTGGAGGAGCGGCTCGACGACCTGCGCGCGGTGATGGACGCCGCCGGCTCGGAGCGGGCGGCGCTGCTGGGAATGTCCGAGGGGGCGCAGACGTCCATGCTGTTCGCCGCCACCTACCCGGAGCGGACCTCGGCGCTGCTGCTCTGGGGAGCGATGGCCCGCTCCACCGAGGCGCCCGACTACCCGTACGCGCCGCCGATGGAGGCGATCGTCGAGTCCAATCGGGAGCTGATCGCGCCGATGTGGGGCAAGGGGGCGACGATCGACATCTTCTCCCCCAGCCTCGCCGACGACCCCCGGGCCCGCGAGTTCAGCGCCCGGATGGAGCGCGCCACCGGCAGCCCGACGCGGACCTGGGCGCTGGTCCAGATGTTCCTCGAAACCGACGTCCGCGAGGCCCTGCCGCTGATCCAGGCGCCGACCCTGGTCATGCACCGCCGCCGGGACCATGCGGTCAGCGTCCGCGGCGCCCGCTGGCTGGCCGAGCAGATCGCCGGCAGCCGCTTCGTCGAGTTCGAGGGACGGGACCACCTCCCCTGGGTCGGCGACCCCGAGCCGCCGCTGGTCGCGATGGAGGAGTTCCTGACCGGGGTCCGCCCGGGCGCGACCCCGGAGCGGGTGCTGGCGACCGTCGTCTTCACCGACATCGTCGACTCGACCAAGCGCGCCACCGAGCTCGGCGACCGGCGCTGGCGCGAGCTGCTCGAGGAGCACCAGGAGCTGGTCCGCGCCTGCCTGGAGCGGTTCGAGGGGCGCGAGGTGAAGACCACCGGCGACGGCTTCCTCGCCACCTTCGGCGGGCCGACCCGGGCAGTCGAGTTCGCCCGCAAGGTGACCGCCGAATCGCCCGACCTGGGGATCGAGGTGCGGGCCGGCGCGCACACCGGCGAGGTCGAGCTGATGGGCGACGACGTCGGCGGGATCGGGGTCCACGTCGCGGCCCGGGTTTGCGCGCTTGCCGGGGCGGGAGAGGTGCTCGCCTCGCGCACCGTTCGCGACCTCGCGGTCGGCTCGGGGATCGAGTTCGAGCCGCGCGGCGAGCACGAGCTGAAGGGCGTTCCCGACCGCTGGGAGCTCTACGGGGTGACCGCCACGCCGCTGGGCTGAGCTCGGGCTGGACGAGCTGGAGGCTAGGCGGCGCCGCCGGCGCTCTCGCCGCCGGCCTCGGAGCCGTGGCCCTCGACCTCGAAGTCGAAGCCGCCGTCGAGGTCGGTGAGGCGCAGCGTCACCTCGCGGCTGGCCCCGTTGCGATCGGTGGCGTCGCAGCTCACCTCGGCGCCGACCCGGATCTCGATCTCGACCGGGCACCGGACCTCGGCGAGGCCGACCCCCTGCGCTTCGATCTGGCGGCGCAGGGCGCGCTCGTAGAGGACGCCGGGGGCAATGCCCTCGACCACCTGCCAGCTGTAGTCGAAGCCGCCGGACTCGGTGTCGGTCACCTCGCCATCGATCTCCAGCTGCACGCCGCGCGCGTTGCGGGCCGAGCAGGAGAACCGCTCGTCCCGGTCGCCCTCCACGTCTTCGCAGGTGATCGAGCGCAGCGCGATCCCGGTCTTGTCCTCGTAGTCGGACCGGATTTCGCCGCCGATCTCCTCACCGGAGGCGCTCGAGTCACCGCCGACGCTGACTTCGGCCGAGCACCCGGCCAGCGCCAGCGCAGCGACGACGGCAATCGGAACGAGCCCAGCTCTGCACGGCGCGGCAACCATCGCGCCGCAATCTATCTCGGCGCTAGGAGGGCTCGGCGGGCGGCTCGCCCCGGTACCAGACGGTCTGCTGCGGGAAGGGGATCTCGATCCCCTCCTCGTCGAAGGCGGCCTTGATCCGCTGCCGCAGCTCACGGCTCACCCGCCACTGCTGGCGCGGGGTCGTCTTCACCACCAGCCGCAGCACGACGCCGCTGGCGCCGAGCTGCTCGACGCCCCACATCTCCGGCTCCTCCAGCACCGACCCGTCTTCCTTCCAGAGCGCGTCGGCGACCCGCTTGACGACCCCCTTGGCGCGCTCGATGTCGGTGTCGTAGGCGACTTCGACGTCGAGCAGCGAGCGCGACCAGTGCTGGCTCATGTTGCCGACCATCCGCAGCTCGCCGTTGGGCACGTGCCAGACGGTGCCGTCGACGGCACGCAGCCGGGTGGTGCGGAGGCTGACCCGCTCGACCACGCCCTCGACCTGGTTTTCGATGTCGACGATGTCGCCGACCCCGAACTGGTCCTCGACCAGGATGAAGATCCCGGAGAGGAAGTCCTTGACCAGCGACTGGGAGCCGAACCCGAGCGCCACGCCGAGCACCCCCGCCCCGGCCAACAGCGGCGCCAGGCTGATCCCGACCTCGCCGAGGATCATGAAGGCGGCGATCAGCCAGACGCCAAAGGTGATGAGGCTGCGCAGCACCCCGGTCAACGCCTCGATTCGCTGTTCCGCCCGCAGGCTGGTTTCTTCGGTCTCCCTGAGCGCTTCGGGGACGCCGCGGCGCACCGCGCCAACCCGCTCTTCCATCGCTCCGGAATGGAGCCGGCGCAGCCCCTTGCCGATCGCCCGTCGCAGCAGCCAGCTGACGACCAGCGCGCCGAGCACGATGAAGAGGATCTTCAGCGGCACGTCAAGCGCCCAGTGGGCGATCTCGGCGAAGTCTTCGTTACCGGTCCACTCGAGCACCTGGCGGCAGACCAGGCCGGGGTCCTCGCCACAGCTGCGTCTGAGTTCGGCCGGCGTGGCCGCGGCAAGCACGAGCATCGGCGACGACGCTAGCAATCGTCAGCCCCGCGACCGGGCGTGCGTGGCGACTTTGTGGCCCATGTGGCCACTAACCCGACAGGTGCCCGGCGGACGCGCGGGAGATCCGCCACCAGCCCAGCGCCAGCACCACCGCCCAGACCGCCCCGGCGGCGATTGCGACGCGCTGGTCCGGGGTGACCGCGAGCAGGACCGCGACCAGCGCCAGGTAGGCGACGATCAGGTAGTTGGTCCAGGGCGCGCCCGGCATCGGGAAGCGGCCGCGGCGGGCACCGGAACGTCGCCACCTCAGGTGAGAGATCGCGATCGTTCCCCAGACCCAGAGGATGCCGACGGTGGCGACGCTGGTGATGTAGACGAACGCCTTCTCGGGGACGAAGACGTTGATCAGGACGCCGAGCACCAGGGCAACCGCGGTGACGAGCAGGGCGCGGGCGGGGACGCGGCGGCCATTGAGCCGGCGCAGGCGGCGCGGCGCCTCGCCGTCGCCGGACAACGAGTAGAGCATCCGGGAGCTGGCGAAGATGCCGCTGTTGGCCGAGGAGAGCGCCGAGGTGATGACGACGCCGTTGAGGATGCCGGCGGCGGCGCCGATCCCGATGCTCTCCCAGGCGAGCACGAAGGGGCTGGATTCGGCGCTGACCTGGTTCCAGGGGATCAGCATCAGGATCACCGCGACGGCGCCGACGTAGAAGATCAGGATCCGCCAGATCGCCCGGTTGATCGCGGTCGGCAGCTCCCGCTCCGGGTTACGGGCCTCCCCGGCCGTCACCCCGATCAGCTCGATCCCGAGGAAGGCATAGGTGACGATCTGCAGCGCGGTCAGCATCCCGTCCAGGCCCTGCGGGAAGAAGCCGCCGTGCGACCAGAGGTTGGAGAGCGAGGCCGAGGCGAGGTCGCCGACGCCGAGGAAGACGACCGCCAGGCCGCTGGCGATGAAGGCGAGGATGGCGACGATCTTGACCAGGGCGAACCAGAACTCGGTCTCGCCGAAGACGCGGACCGAGACCAGGTTGGCGCCGAGCAGGGTGAGAACCGAGGCCAGCGCCGGCAGCCACTGCGGGACCGCCGGGAAGAAGAAGTCGGTGTAGATGCCGATCGCGGTCACCTCGGCCATCACGGTCACCGTCCACATCAGCCAGTAGGTCCACCCGGTCGCGTAACTGGCCCACGGCCCGAGCTGCTCGCCGGCGTAGCTGGCGAAGCTGCCGGAGACCGGGTGCTCGACCGCCATCTCCCCCAGCGCCCGCAGGATCAGGAAGACAACCGCGCCGGCGACGAGGTAGCAGAGCAGGACCGCGGGGCCGGCGTCGTGGATCGCCTGGCCGGCGCCGAGGAAGAGGCCGACCCCGATCGCCCCGCCGATCGCCATCAGCTGGATCTGCCGGTGCGAGAGCGCCCGCACCAAGCCGTCCCCCTCTTGCCGCGGTGGCTCGCTCACGAGGCGGGAGATATACAGCCGCGCGCCGACGTGGCGGGTTAGTGGCCTATCTGGCCACTAACCCGACAGGTCACCGGCGGTGGTGGCGAAGTCGTCGATTGCCATGCCCAGCACCCGGGCGCGAACCCGGAGCGACTGCGGGCGGTCGCCGTCGCCGGCCTCGGCGGCCAGGTCGCGCAGGAAGGGCAGCAGGGCCCGCAGCTCCCGCTCGTCGTCCTCGCTGCGGAAGTAGTGGGTGATCGGGAAGTGGATCAGGTCGCGGCGGACCCGGATCAGCTGGGTCGAGAAGGAGGCCAGCATCGCCTCCAGCAGCGCCGGGTCGGTGTCGACCAGCCTCTCCCCCAGCCGCTCCTCGGCCTGCTTGGCGAGGTGAACCTCGTGGGCGAGCGAGTCGCGGCGGGAGATCGAGTTGTAGATCGCGATCAGCCAGGAGATGCTGGCGGTGACCAGGCCGAGCCCGAACACGGTCTCGACCGGGCAGAGGATCCGCAGAAACGAGGCCTCGGGCACGATGTCGCCATAGCCGAGGCTGGTCAGGTTGATCAGCGAGACGTAGAGGGCGTCGGCGAAGCCGGCGTTGGCGGCCGGGTCGAGGGCGGTCTCGTAGATGAAGCCGTCCGGCATCTGCGGCAGGAAGACGAACGCCCAGCCGAGCGCCAGCAGCGCCGTCCAGGTGGCGACCACGGCGACGTAGCTGAACGAGCCGGCGAGCAGCGCCCCGGTGCGGCGCGCACCGAACCGGGTGGTCGCGGCGGAGACGACGAGGATGATGCGGCGGGCGACCAGGCCGCGGCCGAGCGGGTGGAAGAGGACGTCGAAGATGTCGCGCAGGGCGAGCCCGATCAGGGCGATGCCGAGCAGCGTCCAGACGACGTCCACGGTGGGGGCGCTCATCGCGAGCGGCGGCGGCGCAGCGCCGAGCCGACCCGCTGCATCTGCAGGATCGCCCGGGTGCGGCCGGCGCCGCTCAGGTGGCCGCGGCCGCCGCGCTGGCGGAAGCGCTCGGTGCTGAGCGTGACGACAAGCCGCTCGGGGTCGTCCCAGCCCGCCCACGGCGTGGCGGCGAACTCGTCGCTGAGCAGCATCCGCCGGGCGGCCTTGGCCGGCGCCACGCCGCGCTCGACCCGGGTCGCGCCCTCCTCGCGCACCCACTCCAGGTAGCGACGCAGCTCCTCGACCTCGGCCGGCCCGCAGACCGGGCCGTGGCCGGGCACGTAGGTCTCGGCGCCGAGCGCCGTGACCCGGTCGAGCGCCGCCAGCCAGGCGGAGACCGGGCCGGCCCAGGTGATCGGGGTGCCGCCGATGAAGAGGATGTCGGCGGCGAAGCAGACCGAGGCGTCGGGGACCCAGGCGACAGCGTCGCCCTCGGTGTGGGCGGGGCCGACCTCGATCAGCTCGACCTCGCGGCCGCCGACCGAGACGGTCAGCTTGCCCTCGAAGGTTTCCGCCGGCAGGGTCAGCTCGACCTCGCTCCAGTCGAAGACCCGGAGCTGGCGGGCGAGGCCCGGCATCACCCGGCCGAGCCGCTGCAGGCGGCGCATCTCCTCCGGTGGGTCGAGGGTCATCAGCCGCTTCGCGGCGGCGGTGGAGACGATCCGCGCCCCGGCCACCAGCTGGTTTCCCCAGACATGGTCGCCGTCGGAGTGGGTGTTGAAGACGATCCCCGGCTCGGGGACGCCGAGCGCCCTTGCCTCCTCCAGCATCCGGCGGGTGAGGCGGAGGTCCCAGAGGGTGTCGACCAGCAGCGCCTCGCCCCCGGCGGCGACCAGCCCCGCGTTGGACTCGCCGAGCCGCCCGTTCGGCTGTTGCCAGGCCCAGGTCCCTTCACCCAGCGCCCGCCAGCCACTCGCGTAGCGCGGCTCTTCCCCGTGCAGCGTCAGCTCCCGCTCCGTCTCCACGCTCCGAACCTTTGCAGGTCGGCATTTGCCGAGCGACGCCGGATCCACTCCAGATGATGGATGACCGGTAGGATTGCCCGGCCTTGATCGCCGCCACCCGATCGATCGCCCCACTGCGGGCCGCCGTCCTGACGCTGGTTGCCGCCACGATGGCGCTGGCCGTCGCCTGGTCCGCGCCCGAGCGCGCCGACGCCGCCCGGGTCACCTGCGCCGGCACCTTCCGCGTCCTCCACAACGACCACATCGGCCGGCTGGTCCTGCCGCGCGGCAATTACCGGATCACGATCCTCGCCTCGGGCCGCCCGACCTGCGCCCACGCCTCCACCCTTTTCACCCGCTTCCTCGAGGACTGGGACGGCAAGCTGCCGGGCGGCTGGAAGGTCGGCGTCCGCAACAAGGTCTTCTACCGCGCCCCCGGAGTCGGCTTCCACGTCGCCCGGGTCGGCCGCAACAGCGGCGGCGGCACCGGCGGCGGCGAAGGCGAAGAATCGGGCGGGCGAGGGCACCATCCCGCCAACGGCCGCTTCTGCCGCAACACCTTCCGCGTCCTCCACAACGACCGGATCGGCCCGCTGCAACTGCGCAAGGGCAACTACTGGATCGTCCTGCTGCGCCAGCGCGGCCTCAGCTGCGGCCAGGCATCGCGCCTCTTCACCCGCTTCCTCGAGGACTTCGACGGCAAGCTGCCGCCGCCCTGGGTGCTTGAGCCGCAGACCGCCAGCTTCCTGCGCAGCGCCAGCGGCGTCGGCTTCCGGGTCAAGCCCGTCCGGTAGCCCGCGGCGCTCCGGCGCCGGGTGTGCACGACGACCGCCCGGGTAGTTGAGCGAGGCGATGAGCGGCTCCGCCCCGACCGCACCGACCTCCCGCGAGCGCCTCGCGGCGGTCTCCGACCGCATCCGCACCACCTTCGGCGCCCCAGCCGCGATCGCGATGGCGATCGGCCTGCTTGCCGGGCTCGGATTGCCCGCCCTTGACGAGGGGCTGGAGGCGGACGTCCCGCTCTTCGACTTCGCCGGCCAGGACGCGGCGCGCGGAATGCTGGAGACGATCGCGATGGCGGCGGTCTCGGTGGCCGGGATCGCCTTCTCGATCACCGTCGTCGCCTTCACCCTCTCGGCCAACCAGCTCAGCCCACGGGTGCTGCGCAGCTTCCGCCGCGACCTGATCAGCCAGCTCACCCTGGCCAGCTTCCTCGGCACCTTCGTCTACTGCATCGCCGCCCTGGCCCGGCTCGGCACCCTCGGGGCGGGCCAGGTGCCGTCGATCTCGGTGGCGGCGGCGACCCTGCTGGCGCTGCTCTCGCTCGCCTTCTTCGCGATCTTCATCGGGCACATCGTCAGCATGCTCCAGCCCTCCTCGGTGATCGCCTCGATCGCAACCGACGCCCGGGCCGAGCTGGAGCGTCCCTATCCGGCCGGCGCCGGCGGCGAGCCGGCGGACCCGGTGCTGGCCCTGGCGGAGACCGAGGCCCGGATCGCCGCGGGGCGCGGGGCACCGGTGCGCTACGACGGCGAGGGCTACCTGACCGCGGTCGACGTCGCGGCCCTAGTCGGGATCGCCACGGCGGCAGACGCGCTGATCCGCCAGCGGGCTCCCGTCGGGTCCTACCTGCGACCGGGCCAGGTGGTTGCCGAGGTCTGGGCAGCAGCCGACAGCGACCCGGAGCAGCTGGCCGATGAAGTCGCCGCGCGCTTCGAGACCGGGCGGCAGCGCAGCCTCCCCCAGGACCCCGACTTCCCGATCCGCCAACTGGCCGACGTCGCGCTGAAGGGGCTCTCGCCCGGCGTCAACGACCCGACCACCGCCTCCAACGCGATCGAGGCGATTGCGGCCGGCCTCACCCGGTTCGCCACCGCCGAGCAGCCGTGCCCGGTCCGGGTCGACTCCGATGGCAGGCCGCGGTTCGTCGCCGACGCCCCCGACCTCGACGACCTGGTCCGGACCGGCTTTCGTCAGGCGATCGCCTTCACCGACCCAGACCCGACGGTCGCCGAGCTGATCCGCGAGCGGCTGCGGGCGATCCGCGAGGTTGCCGTCGGAGCGGGGCTCCCCCACGCCGGCATCGACCGCCTGCTGGCGGACCGGGGGCGCGCCACCGGCCGGCGCCCCCCGGAGCCCTGACGGGTCAGCCGGCGTGGATCTCGTAGAACGCCTTGGCCCCCGCCGCCGGCGGGAAGACCACCGCTCCGTGCACGGAGGTGTCGCCACGGACGGAGTTGAGGATCTGGCCGTAGGACGCGCCGAACTCCGACTTGATGGCTTTGCCGTAACCGTGGCCTTTGGCGGCGGCCGGCGATGCCGCGACGGCAGCCGCGAGCATCGCGGCGACGCCGACTGCTAGTGCCTTTCTCATCGAACCCTCCTGGGTGATTGTCGTTCCCCGCGCCGCAGCTTCCGGGGCGGGACTTGACCGGCACTACGCGGCATCCGGGGGATGCGGTTTTCCGGATTCCGGTGGATGCGGCGCGGAACGTCTACGCGGCCGGCCTGACGCCGATCAGCAGCGCCATCTCCAGCCACTTCCAGTAGCAGTCGACGTCGGCGAAGCCGATCTCGCGCAGCCAGCCCAACTGGGTCTCGACGTCGACGGTGCGGTCGGAGGGGTCCTCGCTCTCCAGCGGCTCCCCGATCGCCGCGAAGAAGGCGGCGTGCAGGCGCGGGGTCGGCGAGGCGACGTGCTCGAGGTTGGCGAAGACGCCGCCCGGCTCCAGCAGGTCGAACGCCTCCGCGTAGAGCGAGCGCTTGCGCTGGTCGGCGAGATGGTGGATCGCGAACGAGGAGACGACCGCGTCGAAGCGGCCCAGCGCGGGCAGCGGCCGGTCGAGGTCGTGGACGACCAGCTCGGCCCGTTCCTCGCCGTCGAACAGTCGCCGCGCCTCGGCCAGCATCGGCTCCGAGAAGTCGAGCCCGACCCCGCGCAGCTCCGGCCGGTCCGCGAGCAACAGGCCGAGCAGGCGGCCGCCGCCGGTGCCGAGGTCGAGGACCCGGCGCGCCTCGCCCGGGACGTGGGCGAGCAGCACCCCCTCCCCCTCCTCGCGGTGCGGGAACTCGCCGGCCCGGGCCAGGTAGCCGCTGACCCGCTCCGCGTCGGTCTTCCACTCCTCGCCGGGCATGGCCCTAGGTCCGAAGCTCCGAGGCGACGAGGTCGGCGGCGGCCTCGGGGCGCTGGGCGGGGAAGGCGTGGCCGGCGGCGGCGAAGAGCTCGACCCAGGCGCTGGGGAAGCGGGCCGCGAGCAGCTCCGCGTTGCCCGGCGGGATGACCACGTCCTCGGCGCCGTGCCCGATCAGGACCGGTGCGACGCTCGGGGCCGGGTCGGCGGCGGGCGACGCCGTCCACCACTCCGCCATCGCCCGCTCCTCCGCGGCAAGCGCCGCCGGGTCCAGCGCGGCCTGCGAGGCGGCCGCCAGCTCGCCGAACTCGCGGTCGAAGTCGGGAGCGACCTCAGGGGGAAAGACGACCGAGATCATCCGCGACGCCCGTTCGCTCGGGGTCCCGGAATGGTCGACCAGGCGGCCCCAGTCGGCGGGCTCGGCGCGGATCGCCTCCGGCCCGCCCGGGTCGGTCGAGAAGAGGGCAAGCGCCTCGACCCGCTCCGGCGCCCGGGCGGCGAGGGCCTGGGCGACGAAGCCGCCCATCGAGAAGCCGACGACCGGGACCCGGTCAATTGCCAGCTCGCCAAGCAGAGCCTCGAGGTCGGCGGCCATCGAGTCGATCGTCAGGCCGGCCGGGTCGCCGAGCTCGGAGCCGCCCATCCCGCGGTTGTCGGGAGCAAGCACCGAGAAGGAGCGCCCGAGCGCCACCAGGAAGTCCGGCGGCCAGTCGTCGGCGCTGCCCGCGTAACCCTGCACGAGGAGCAGCGGCGGGCCGGCCCCGAGCGCGCGCCACGTGAGCCGGCGCCCCGCCACAGCCATCGTCCCGTCGCGCTCGAAGTCGCTCACGCGGCGAGTGTATTTCGCGGGTCCTCGCCGGCGGGCGAGGGCGCCCGCTCGACGGCGGGCGCCCTCGCCCTGCGAATTGCCTTTAGGTCAGCCGACGTAGGCGATCATGATGCCCATCGCATCTTCGATCGCCGATTCGGTCGTGTTGTTGTAGTGGGTGTGCAGGCGCAGCGTGTCGTTTTTGCTGAACGTCCCCACCGGTTCACCGGTGCAGACTCCCATCGAGGAGATGTGTTCGAATTCGTCCGGCGTCACATAGCCGGTGCCGCCGAAGCCGGCTTCCGAGTTGCAGAGCAGTTCGCCGCCTTCGCTCTCGTTGGTCAGTTCGACCTTCACCCCGTAGTCGTGGATGTGGCCGGCTGCGGCAATCAGTTCGCCACCGAAGCTCGCTTTCCAGTCGGAGTGAGTGTCGCTTTCTTCGGTCGGCACGGTGATCAGCGAGTCGGTGCTGCAACCGTCCGCGTCGAGCCAGACCGGTGTCAACGGCGAGAGTTCTTCCGCTTCTTCCCCGGACACGTGCTCCCAGGTCATCTTGATGTAGACGGTCTGGGCGCTGGATTCCCAGTTGGCGAGGTGGAGGACCATGTTCCAGGTCTCCGAGCTGCCAACTTCGTAGCCGTAGGGGAGTTCGCCCAGATCGACCGCGGTGCGCTCGTTGCCGGAGGCGAAAAAGCGTTCCCCCAGAGCCCCGGGGCCGCTTTTGCCACAGGTGACGTCTTCCTTGCCGCCCCCGCTGGCGAAGAAGACGACGTGGTGAAGGGCCGGCCCGACTTCGATGTTGGCTTCTTCGCCACCTTCGAAGACGAGGTCTGGCGTGATCCCGGTCAGCGTGCAGTTGGCGCACGGCTTTTCGACGTTGAATTCGATTTTGTTGTGGATGTGCCCCATGCCTTCTTTGTCGGCCGGGTCGCCGCTGCCAGCCGGGATTTCATAAGGGCCGTATTCGGTCGTGGTTGTTTCCGCACTCGCGGTCGCCGGGATGGCGAGAGCCGCGAGAGCGCAGACGAGCAGCGCGATGCGCTGGATTGCTCGCATGGATTCCTCCCCTGAATAGAGTCGAACGCCCTCATGCGAGAACGTTCCTAAGCAATCAGGAACCCTAAAGTCACTGTTCCGGAACTGTCAAGGCACGGTGCCCGAAGAGTCCGTCATCCGTCCACCTCGCCGAGCCGCTCCGGAGGTGTTCACCACGGGCGCAGCGGGCCGAGCCTGACCACCGTGGCCAGGCCGCAGCGCCGCAGCAGGCCGAAGCGGCCGCGGGGGTTGGCGCGCGCCTCGGCGCAGATCATCCCCACCACCGCCTCGGTGACCCCGTCGCGCGGGTGCGCAGCGATCACGCGGTCGCGGTAGGCGGGGCTCAGGTCGGCGGCGCGCAGGCCGGCGAGATCGAACATCGCCCCCGCCTGCAGGTAGAAGCCGAGCGCCCCGTCGCGCTCGACCGTGAGGCCGGGCGTGATGTGGACGGTGATCGCGTCCGCCGCCGACTCGACCGCCTCCGGGTGGGCGCCGACCTCGTTCCCGCACGATTCGAGTCGCGCGGCGCTGCGCAGAGTGAAGTCCTCGCCTGCGACCGCCGTCGCGATCCCGTAGTCGTGCAGCAGGCTGGCCACGTAGAAGAGCTCGGGGTCGAGCTCGACCCCGTCGAGCGCCCCCAGCCCGGCGCCGAACATCCAGGTTCGGTATCCGTGGCCGATCAGCGAGGGCGGCTGCTCCCGACAGGCCTCCTCGGCTTCGCGCGCCAGCTTCGAGTCGGGCGGCTCGAGCGCCTCGGCGGAGAGGCTCGCGGCCCGCGCCGGCGTTCGGCCGAGGGCGAGCTTGATCCGGCCGGCCAGGTAACGCCCCTGCCCGCGAACCACCTCGCCGAGCAGCCGCCGGCGCTCCGCTGCGGTCAGCGCGCCCCGGGTTCGCCGGGTCCAACTGAGGCCGCCGGTGCGGTTGGGGTCGGGTTTGTTCACGAGCCGGTCCTCATGGTGAGTAGTACCCTCAACCTAGTGCTCGACCCGGCCGAATTCCGCGAGGCACAGCACCGGAGTTGGGACTCCGCCGCGGCGGGATGGAAGGAGTGGAGTGAGTTCACCGACCGCGCCAGCCAGCACATCAGCGAGCGCCTGGTGGAGCTTGCGGGCGTGCGGCCGGGGAGCCGGGTGCTGGACGTCGCCGCCGGCTACGGCGAACCGGCGCTGACCGCCGCGCACAGGGCCGGCCCCGAGGGCCACGTTGTCGCCACCGACATCTCCGCCGAGATGCTCGCCTTCGGCCGTGAACGCGCCGCCGCCTCCGGCCTGGGCAACCTCGAGTTCACCGAGTCCGACGCCGCCGGCCTCGACTTCCCGCCGGCGAGCTTCGACGCCGCCGTCTCCCGTTTCGGGATCATCTTCGAGCCCGAGGCGGAGGCCGCGGCGGAGCGCATCCGGAGCTTCCTCAAACCGGGCGCGCGCATCGCGATCGCCTCCTGGGGCGAACCCGATCAGGTCCCCTTCCTCTCGGTCCCGATGAGGACGACGATGGAGCGGCTGGGCGTGCCCCCGCCCCCGCCCGGGACGCCCGGACCGCTCTCCCGGCCCACCCCCGCCGCGATCGGCGGCCTGCTCGAAGGGGGCGGGTTCTCCGAGGTTGCCGTGGAGCAGGGCGAGGTCATCTTCGAGTTCGACTCCCCGGAGCGCTTCACCGCCTTCACCAGAGCGATCGCCGCCCCGATACGGACGATGATCGAGCAGCACGCGGGCGAGGCCCAAGAGGAGGCCTGGGACGCGATCACCCAAGCGGCGGCCGACGCGGGAGGCGGCGGCTCGACGCCGCTGAGCCTCTCGAACACGGTGCTGCTCGCCTCGGCGACCGCCTAGCCTCGCCGCCACGCGCCCCGCGAGAGCGGCGCCCGGTCCGACTCGGCTGGTTTCATTCGGGGACTCACTCGTTCGTCCGGAAAGGCCAGAGAGGTGTCGAGAACTGCAGGGTGCGGAAATTGGGGTCGGTGGCCAGCCCTCCTCGGGGTAGCGGCCCTGGGCATCGCCTTGTTCTGGTGGACGCCGCAGGCGGACGGCTCCTCGCCCGCTTCCAGCGCCGCCGCGCAGCGCCAGGGCGCCGCCAACCACGTCTTCGTCTGGGCGACGACGGGCGGTGGCCGTCGCCTCGGCAGGCCCCACCGCGCAGCGGTGCGGATCCGCTGGCGCGGCAAGGTGATCGGCAGGGCGAAGACCGGCGTCCGCGGGATCGCCGTCGTCAAGTTGAAGCGGGCCCCGCGGCGCTTCTCGGTCGAGGTCAGCAACGGCGTCTTCAGGGGGCACCGCCCGAAGCGGGTCAGCGGCACGCTGCGCGCCCGCGTCTCCAACTACCGGGGCGGACCCGTCTACGTGAACCCGGCGACGACGCTCGTCCACTACTACGCGTCGCTGCACCCGAAGCTGCCTCTTCGCAAGGCCCGCAACCGCGTCGCCGCCTTCCTGCGGCTGCCGCGCGGCCACGACCTCGAGGCTGCCATGGTCAGCTCCGCATCCTTCAACGGCCGTCGGTATCTACGCCGCGCGCGCCGGGCCGGCGGGCTCGACGCCTACAGCCGCGGACTCGCTCGCCGAATCGACCGGCGCCGCCGTGGGGGCCAGGCCCGCGTCTCCGCGGCGGAATCCCCCGAAACCCTGGGCGCCCTCGCCTCGCTGAGCCAGTCGATCAGCAACTACAGCGGGCTCTTCCGGGCGATCAGCGGCGTCAGCGGTGCGCTGGGAATCGTCAACACGGCGCTGTCCCTGGCCGGCGCGACTCCGCTCGATAACGAGGTCGACGAGCTCGCCAACGAGATGGGTCAACTCCTGCAGGAGATGCAGGTCATCGAAAACGACCTCGAAGCGATCCACTCGCAGGTGAGCAAGCTCTCCCAGCAAGATGCCGAAGGCACCTACTCGATCCTCGCCAAGCAGCAGTCGGAGCTGATCGGGCAGATCGAGGAAGCGCAGACGCGCTGGACCGCGATCGCCAACCTCGGAGCCCAGATCAGCTGCCCAAGCGGCACCGCGAACTGCCCCGAAGCCGAACCGGTCCAGCAGGTCTGCGCCGCCAGCCCCGCAAGCGCCGACTGCGTGAAGCTGGAAACGATGTACACCGGGCTCGGCGGTTTCGTCGAATTCATGGCGAACGCCGGGCTCACCGACTACTCGAAGGCGCGCGGCTTCGCCGACGCGATCGGCGACCAGGGCCTGATCAAGTACGCCTCGCTCTCCACCGCGGCCGGCGAGCGCTTCTACGACAGCGAAAAAAGCGCTCTAGCGGTTGCCGGCGCCGACTACTACCTGGCCCAGCTCAGCCTGCTGATCAGCCTGATCGGCACCTACCAGACCGCTCCCACGGTCGCGATCCCTGTCGTCAACATCGAACTCGGCCTGGCAGGGCTGACCGAAGACACCCGGACCCTCCCCGCACAGGTTCCGCGCGTGATGCCCTCCACCAACCTGATCGACACCAACACCGGCCTGATGTGGCAGACGCAGATCGCCGCCAACACCGTCCTCTCCGGCGCCGCGATTCCCCTCCTCCCCACCTTCTACATGCTGGGGCTGAAGTCGGTGCACGGGGCAACCCCCTGGCAGATGGCTGGAGCGGGGACCTTCCACTACAACGATGGGTGGATCTCACACGACGGGTCGCTGAAGGTGCCGAGGACGCTGGGCGAGAACGCGCCGGCAAAGCTCGGCTCGCGGATCTGGAAGCCCGCCCCCCAGAAGGCGCTGGAAGGTCTGCTGGCGGAATCGAGCTACGACGATCTGGTCGCGGCTGGCTTTTCCCCCGATCTCTTCACGGTCATCCGGGAGAAGGCACTCGGAGGTCTGGTCTACAACGCACTCTTCGTCGCGACGCTGCCCGGCAACGGCGCCCCGAGCGAATTCGACAGCAAGGACGCCGCGCTCTACGGTGGCCTCTTCAACTTCCGCGACTCCAAGCCCAGCCCCGACCTGGGCATGGTCGAGATCGGCGAGCTCGACGACACGAGCCTCAACTACCTGATGGAGCGCACCCCCTACGGCTCGGAGTGCTGGTACTACGCCCAGCCCGGCAAGCCCCCGAGCTGCTGAGAGACATTCGGGCAGCGTCAAACCCTCCGTGTGTTTGCGGAGCGTTCGTCCTATGCGCGGGCAGGATTTATACGGATATCTGCGACCTTCTGGTTATGAGCGCGGCCCGCTGACTCGGCCGGGCACCATGGGGCGCGTTCTAGATGTCGAACCCCAGCACGTCCCGAACGCGCTCCATAGGCGGCCGGTTGCCGAGCGCCGAGTGGGAACGTCGCTCGTTGTAGTGGGCAAGCCAGTGTGGCAGCGCCAGGCGACGGGCATCGCTCGAGGCGTATTCCATCGCGTAGGCCCACTCCCGCATCAGGGTCTGGTGGAAGCGCTCCACCTTGCCGTTGGTGCGCGGCGTGTAGGGCTTGATCGTCAGGTGGGAGACGGCCCTGCGGTCGAGCAGCT